>Ga0075431_100004584_pt1 | contig 13561 bp, 13 predicted proteins | sample RhiMetdeltSRZDD5_FD_75297 | JGI IMG/M metagenome (GOLD analysis project Ga0075431, IMG submission 75297) | Populus rhizosphere microbial communities from Tennessee, USA - Rhizosphere MetaG P. deltoides SRZDD5 | ecosystem: Host-associated > Plants > Roots > Rhizosphere > Soil | place: USA... | reverse complement strand
GGCGCCATCGCCGTCACCATGACGCAATGGACGGGGCCGACGCAGCAGGAGGTGGTGGTGGCGTGGATGGTGATCCGCGACAGGCAGTCGATGCACGCCCTCGCCGACGCCATCGAGCGCACCACGCGCAGGCTCTACGGCGGGGGAACGTCGATCAGCGGCGCCATCGAGCACGCCATGACGCTGTTTGCGGAAAGCGATGCAGTGGGGGGGCGGCGCGTCATCGACGTATCCGGCGACGGCGCCAACAACCGCGGCAAGCCGGCGGCGGCGGCCCGCGATGCCGCTGTCAAGGCCGGCATCACCATCAACGGCCTGCCGATCCTGGCGCTCGAGCCCAACCTCGACCAGTACTACATGAACAACGTGATCGGCGGCCCCAATGCCTTCCACATCGTCGCCGAGACCTTCGAGACCTTCGCCGAGGCGGTGCTGAAGAAGCTGATCACCGAGATTTCCGATGTCCCCGGCGACGGCTCGAGCGCGGACGTGACGCCCGCGCCCGACTGATGCGGCTCCGGCAGTCGGGTGCCGGCGGTCGGGCGTCGCGGGGCGCGAATGCCTCCCCGGCTTGCGCCGTTCCTGCGATTTTCCGGGGCGCGGCGCCCGGCTGCCGGGACTAGTCGTGTACTCAACTACGAGCCACAGGACCGCGTTGTCATGAACGAGATGGAAGATGCCCCGTTCTTTGTCGTTGGCCGCCTTCACGATCCGAGGGACGTAGGCCCACGACTTGAACGCCGTTGCACACTGCAAACAGCGCCAATGTGACTTCTTCCAACGGCATGCACCCTCTCCCATCGCTAGCGGGTAGCTGAGGTAATTTGAATGGCAAGTCGGTGGAGCTGAGACTGCCGCGACACGCCGGTCTTGGCCAAGATGCTGTCGAGATGGCTGCGGGCCGTGGTGGCGGCGACACCGAGCTCGGCGGCGGCTTTCGCCACGCTGCTTCCCGACAACACGCGGCCCAGCACGCGCGTCTCGGCGGGAGTAAGCCCGAAGGTGGTTGCGACGGCCTGGGCGCTGGCTGCGTCATCGACCGCCGGGTTGATGAACACAGCCGCCACCCCTGCAGCCTCGGCTTCGCCGGCAGCCAGTGCCAGCACGTGGGCGACGACCGGCGCCTCGTCCTCGTTGGTCAGGCGCACCGTCAGACCAACCCTGCCGATGCCACCGTGGTTGCGCGCCGCATGCCTGATCGCCGCCCTGATCCCGGCCGATGCCCCTTCGCCCCCCGCCCACAACGCCCCGTCGCGGTTACGCATGGGGCCGCCGTCGCGCATCATCTCTTGCGCCGCACGGTTGGCATACAGAATGCAACTGTCCGCGCTGGCGAGCACGACGCCAAGCTTCAGGACATCGAGAGTCTCGAACATGCGCCCGGCAAGACCGGCCAATGTGATCTCTTCCCGTGGCAAGACACCCTCCAATCGGCCGGACTCCGGGCGAGCTTCGAATCCGCCCGCCGTCGATCGACGGTCAGCGCCTGCTCAAGGTTTCAAGTGACCTGTCGGTGAAGGTCCCCACGCGCCAAGCCGCGACGCTCCAACTCCGCGTTCGAGAGTCTGGACAGCTTTTCGTACAGGGCGGCTGCCGCGTAGGCATCGGCACGGGCATCAACGAGCTCCACGATGCGTGCGCCTAGCCGCTTTACCTGGTCGCGTGCGGCACAGATCGATAAATGGTTGGGCATAGGGGCCTCCGTTCCAAATCGAGGGCATCCGTCGTGATCGACATGACCGAAGGATGCCTCCTGACCGGCCGGAAGACTTTGAAGGGGGCTTGGATTGTTCTTGAATTCTCCTTGCTTTTTCATCCAAGAGCGCGGCGACCCTGCTCGGGGCAGCAGTGAACCTTCCTGCGGACGGTGCTATAAAATGCCTTGCCCGACCGATCACGCGGAGGGTGCGGGCATAGAGGTGTGGAGCGGGGCGACGTGCGCTTTCTGTTCGCAGGCTGTGTGCTCGATACCGAACGCCGGGAGCTTACTCGCGGCTCCGAGCGCGTTGCAGTCGGACCGCAAGTCTTCGATCTGCTGGTCTATCTGGTGCAGAACCGCGAACGCGTCATAACGAAGGACGACATGCTTGCGGCGGTGTGGTCCGGCCGCATTGTCTCCGAGTCGACCCTCACCAGCCATGTCAATGCCGTCCGCAAGGCCATCGGGGACAATGGCGAAGACCAGCGCCTGATCCGCACCTTGGCTCGGAAAGGGCTCCGCTTCGTCGGGGAAGTCGAGGAGCAGCACGCCCCCGCCAATCCGGGCGTAGCAGCAGCAGGCGACGATGCACGGCAGCCGGAGCCTCCTCGCGCCGCCTCTGCACCTGCTCTGCCGCTTCCTGACAAGCCCTCCATTGCCGTCTTGCCTTTCGAGAACATGTCAGGGAACCCGGAACAGGAGTACTTCGTCGACGGCCTGGTGGAGGACATCACCACATCCCTGTCCTGCATCCCGTCATTGTTCGTAATCGCCCGGAACTCCGCCTTCACTTACAAGGGCCGCGCGGTGGACGTGAGCCAGGTCGGACGGGAGCTCGGCGTACGTTACGTGCTGGAAGGCAGCGTGCGCCAGGCCGGTGGCCGGCTGCGGATCACAGTGCAGCTGGTAAGCGCCGAGACCCGCAGGCACCTCTGGGCGAAGCGCTTCGACGGGGCGGCAGCCGACGTGTTCGACCTGCAGGACCGCGTGACGGAAGAGGTGGTTGGCGCTGTCACCCCGCGCTTCGAGGCGGCGGAGGTGGACCGCGCTCGGCGTAAACGGCCTGGCAGCTTGGACGCCTGGGACCTCGTCCTGCGGGCTCTGCCGCTCGTTTACAGCATGACGCGCGAGGGCCAGGAAGAGGCGCTCGGGCTGCTGGCGCGCTCGATCGCACTTGATCCGGACTATGCTCTCCCGCTCGGCTTGGCGGCCTGGTGCCGCACGCTGCGCGTGCCCCAACGTTGGGGCGACCCTGCTGAGGAGGCGCGCGAGGGGTTGGCGCTCGCCCGGCGCGCCCTGGTGACAGGCCCTGACGATGCGGAAGCCCTTGTCATGGCTGGCTACGCGCTCGGCTTCCTTGGTCGCGACCCCGCCGCTGGATTGGCGCCGATTGATCGCGCGCACGGCCTCAACCCAAATTCTGCACGCGGCTTCACCTTTTCTGGCTGGCTTCGGTCCTACAAGGGCGAGCACGAGGTGGCGACCGCCCACTTCACCCGGGCCCTCCGGCTCAGTCCGCTGGACCTCCAGGCCTTCCGCACGCGCGCGGGGTTGGCCTTTGCGCACCTGTTCGCGGGTCGACTGGAGGCTGCGGTGGATGCCGCGCAGCGGGCGCTCGAGGAGCAGCCGAACTTCTCGCCGGCGCACCGAGCGCTGGCGACGGCGCTTGCACACTTGGGTCGGACGGAAGAGGCGCGCGAGGTGGTCCGCCGCGCTCTCGCCGTTGTCCCCGGGCTGACCACCACGTACGCCGTGGCGGAGACGCGCTTCTCGCGCCTCGAGGACCGCGCCTTACTGGAGATGGGGCTCAGACGAGCGGGCCTGCCGGAATAGCCTGACCTGTCCGGCTCCGACTGGCACAGAAGTCCGAAGCGGCCGCCATGAAGGCCAACGGGGGTGCACCTTTTGCTGCCGTACGCCGGCGTCTACATGCCCGGTGCGAAGCGCGCGAGCAGCCCGCGCTGCGGACGCAGCGGGCGTTGGCCTGGGGTCTGTACGCGATTGGGCGCGACAGACGTAACCCCTTGCGCCCGGCCAACGCGCTGCCATGCAGCGAACGGTGAAACCTACACTCGAGATCAGCGGCGATCCAATAGTTCTAGGATCCCCTCCCAGGGTTTCTCCGGATTTGAGGCGGCAATCTTGCTCAATACTTTTTGGCGTCCGAAAGGACGGACGCCAACGTCTCACCAGTGGCGTCGGATTGGTGCAAGCGCCTCCAAGACGGCGACCCGCCCGCAGCCAGGCGCGCCGGGAAAAGCCGTACGGGAGTACTCACCTTCATCGGGCGCAAATCCTCGAGGCGGCGCGCCTGACTTGGGACCTGCAGGCGTCCACCTGGCCCTCAGCCAAATGGAGATCGCCTTGAAGATCGTGGTCATCGGAGGCAGTGGGCTCATCGGAACGAAAGGTGTGAACCGGCACAATCGCCACCGTCGCGGCCAGATTGGTCCGGCTCGAGCACGTGCGGGCTTCTGCCAGGGAGCGCGCAATGGGTGACTCCAGGCCATCCCCGCGCCCGGCGACGTACGGCAAGAAGGTCGGTCTTGTGCTACAGGGTGGTGGCGCGCTCGGCAGCTATCAGGCGGGCGTTTACGAGGCATTGGCGTCATCGCCCTATCTGCCCGATTGGGTGGCCGGGATCTCGATCGGGGCGATCAACGCCGCACTCATTGCCGGCAATCCTCCGGAGAACCGCGTGGCCCAGTTGCGTCGCTTCTGGGAAGCGGTCACAGCGCCGACGGCGTGGTGGCCTGCCGGGCTCACCGGGCCGGTTGCGACCTGGCAACGATCGGCCGGCGGACTTGCCGCGATCATGTTTGGCCAACCCGGCTTTTTCGCTCCGCGCCCGCCGCATGAGTGGTTCTCGCCGCCCATGCCCACGAGCTACTACAGCACGGCGGCGCTCAAGGAGACGCTCGAACAGCTCGTCGACTTCGACCGCATCAACAACGCCAAGGGCATCCGCATCAGCGTGGGAGCGGTGAACGCGCGCACCGGCCGCTTTGCCTATTTCGACAGCGCGGAAATCGCCATTCGCCCGGAGCATGTGATGGCGAGCGGCTCGCTGCCACCCGGTTTTCCACCGGTCGAGATCGACGGCGAATACTACTGGGACGGCGGTCTCGTCTCCAACACGCCGCTGCAATACGTGCTGGATTACTACCCACGTCGCAGCCGCCTGACGTTCCAGGTCGATGTTTTTCAGGGTCGCGGCCGACTGCCGACGAATCTCGAGGAAGTGAGCGAACGGGATAAAGACATTCGCTTCTCCAGCCGCACGCGCATCACCACCGAAAATTTCCGGCAAAAACACGAAGTGCGGCACGCCATCGACGAGTTGATGAAAATCCTGCCGCCGGAGTTGCGCAATACCGAGCAGGCCAACCGGCTCTATGAATTCGGCTGCGTCACCGAGATGGACATCGTGCAGCTCATCTATCGCCCGCACGAGCCACAAGGCGCATGCAAGGACTACGAGTTCAGCCGGGTCACCATGAACAACCGCTGGCAGCAGGGGCTTTCGGATGCCCGCACCACATTGCAGGCCGCGCCTTGGCTCGCACCGACACCGCAGGACGTCGGTGTGCGCGTGTTCGATGTGATGCACGATATCTTTGTTGGCAAGTCGAAGGCGGCGCCGCAGACAACCTCGCCGATGGAGGACGTCTCCGACCGGGTCTTCAAGCAAGAACGAAAGTATGCTTGAGGGGCTGGTTTGGTGGAACCGGCTGACGTCTCGAGAAACTGCCTTCGCCATGCCGCTCGAGAGTCGGTCGTTTGCGCGCGCCGCGAAAGAAAGGAGAAGCACCATGAAGAAGACTGCACTGCTGCTCGCAGCCGTGGCCGCTCTGCTCGCGACCGGCGTCGCCGGGCAAGAGACGCCTGCTCCGGGAGCGAAGGTGTCCGTCGTTTTCGACCAGGAGTTGCCGAATGTCCCGGGCAAGAGCCTGCGTGCCGTTCTGGTCGAATACGCGCCCGGTGCCGGATCGCCTTCACATCGCCACCCGGCCTCGGCCTTCATTTATGCGCGCGTACTCGAGGGGGCGATACGCAGCAAAGTGAATGATGGGCCCGAACGCACGTATCGCACTGGTGAGAGCTGGACGGAGAAGTCTGGCGATCATCATCAGGTCAGCAGGAACGCCAGCGCCACTGAACCGGCAAAGCTCCTCGCCATCTTCGTGGTGAATACGCGCGATCGTCGGATCGTTATCCCGGACAAGTAGTGAAGAGCGCGCCGGGGCGCTACTGCATGAACCAGCCATGGCTGACGACCATGGATTGCCCGGTCATCACGTTGCTGTTGGCTGCGGCGAAAAACAGGACCGCGTCGGCGACGTCGTCGGTAGTCGTGAACTTGCCGTCGACAGTCTCCTTCAACATCACCTCTTTGATGACCTGCTCCTCCGTAATGCCGAGCTCCTTGGCCTGCTCGGGGATCTGCCTGTCGACCAGCGGCGTACGAACGAAGCCCGGGCATACGACGTTGGCAGTGACGTTGTACTCGGCGCCTTCCTTGGCGAGCACCTTGGCGAGGCCGATCAGGCCGTGCTTGGCCGTGACGTAGGGCGCCTTCAGCTTGGAGGCTTCCTTGGAGTGTACCGAGCCCATGTAAACGACCCGCCCATACTTGGCGGCGTACATGTGCTTGAGGCACGCGCGCGTCGTCAGGAAAGCGCCGTCGAGATGGATCGACAGCAGCTTCTTCCAATCGGCAAAGGGGAAGTCGACGAGCGGCTTGACGATCTGGATGCCGGCGTTGCTGACGAGGATGTCGATCTTGCCATACTTGGCGATCACGTCGGCCACGCCTTTCTCGACCTGGGCCTCGTCGGTGACGTTCATGGCGACCGCGAAGGCATCGCCATGCTCGGCCTTGATCCCCTCGGCCGTCTTGCGCGCCGCATCGAGATCGAGGTCGGCGATGACGGGCGAGCCGCCCTCCGCCGCGAGACGGATGGCGATCTCCTTGCCTATGCCGCTGGCGGCGCCGGTGACGATTGCAATCCTTCCCTTGAAACGCGACATGTGCCAGGTCCTTGATTGTGCGCGAGAGCGCGCGGGTTGCAGACGACGGCCAGCAAACGATCGCATCAGGCGAGGTAGTCGTGGACGACCTCTCCGAGTCCCAGCGTCAGGTCGGCGATGTAGTGGGTAGCCGAGACCACCTCGCGGACGGGCAGGCGCGCCACGTCGCACATCGCATGCGCGAAAAACTGCAGCGCCGCCGGGCCCGACCACGCGCCCTTCAGCTTCACGTCCTCCATGTAGTAGCGCACGAGCTCGCAAATCCGCGGCGTGCAATCGACGTGAGGAATGATCTTGATCATGAACGCAGGCTTGGCCATCGCCTTCGCGATTGGGCCCAAGTCCAGCTCGCGGTGCTTGTAGCCCATGGTGGCGCTGACGCACAGGACGGAGCCGTAGTGTAGAGTGCCGACCAGAGTTTCCTGCTCATGGGTGATTTTTGGCGTCGCGAGTTTCTTCGGGAAACCCCAGATCTCCCGACCTCCCGCGATCGGAGAATTGTCGTCGAGATACATGGCGTGCACGTAGCCGCCCTCCTGGACCTCGCCCTGTGGGGTCCTGAAGCGCACCGGAATCACCTGGCCAGTTTCGGTGTAGTCGCCGAAACCCGTCGAATCCGGCATTCGAATGAACTCATAGGCCACGGTGTCGCCCGCAACTTGGAGCGGCTCGGGCACCACGTCGCGGAGTATCTGCGGGTCGGTGCGGTAAGTGATGACAATGAACTCGCGATTGTAGAAGCGATAGGGCGGCAGCGGATACGCCGGATCGTTCAGCGGCATGGCGAAGGCCTTGGCGCGGACGTCTTCGATCTTCATGGGGAAGCCTCACGTGTCCTTATCGCGTCAGTCAAAGACGGGCGACGGCTCCGCGCGAGCGCTGGAGGTCCTCGAGCTCATCGGTGATGACGCGCGTGCGCCTTGAAAGACGATGTCAGTCCTGCGCTGTTCGATGCCAATCGGATCGCCCATCGTGTCGCCGCTGTCCCTGGCGCTCCATACGTCGACCTCGAGCGAGGGCCCGTCTTGAACGAGGACCTGTCGCGCCGCACGGCGGCGTGTTGGCGAAGAGCCCGCCGTGCCAGGAGTGCTCGCCGTGATTTCAACCGAGCAGACCAGCTCGCAACCGCGCCGGGAATCGGTACAAACCCTGATCGATGCCACCCGGAACCCGGGCAAGTTGTGCGCGGCAAGCAGGCTGCGGGGGCGACCGACTCGAGTAGACGCCCTACGCCCGCTGCGTCCGCAGCGCCGGCTGCTCGCGCGCTTCGCACCAGGCGATGTAGACGCCGGCGCAGACGATGATGCCGGCGCCGATCCAGGTGAAGGCGTCGGGCAGATAGCCCGAGATCAGGTAGCCGACGAACACCGAGCCCGCCAGCTGCCAGTAGCCGAACGGGGCGATGATGTTGGCCTGGGCGTAGATCATGGCGCGGGCAACGAAGTAGTGGCCGAGCCCGCCGATGATGCCGAGCGAGAACAGCAGGGCGGCGTCGGCCCAGCCGGCGATCGGCGTCCACGCGAAGGGGGCCACCAGCCCCATCACCACGGTGCCGACCGACGCGCTGTAGACGGCGGAGGTCTCGGCGCTGTCCCCGTGCCGGGCCACGCGGCGCGTCAGGATCTGGTAGAGCGCGTAGCAGACGGCGCTGCCCAGCATGAACAGCGACGCCCACTGGAACACCTCGGTGCCGGGCCGGATCACAATCAGCACGCCGAAGAAGGCGACCAGGATCGCCGCCAGCCGCCTCGGCGTTATGCGCTCGCCCAGCATCGGCCAGGCCAGCAGGGCGACGAAGAACGGCGTCGTGAAGCTGATGGAGGCCGCCTTGGCCAGCGGCAGGTACTTTACCCCGGTGAAGAAGCACAGCATCGAGGCCAGGTGCACGCCCGAGCGGACGATCTGCCACTTGAGGGTGACGGTGCGCAGGAGCGCCGCCACCCCGAAGCGCGGGGCGAACAGGCCGAGGATGAACATCAGATGCGAGGCGGCGCGCGCCCACACCACCTGCTCGGTGCTGTAGCGCTCGCTCAGGATCTGCACGAGGCCGTTCATGACCGGGAACAGCGAGCTCGCAACCAGCATGCAGGCGATGCCGATCAGCGCGCGGTTGGGCGCCGCTGCGGCGGCCACGGCAGTCGTCATGGAGCTGGGTCTCGCACCGGAAGGGAAGGTAGCCCCAATGTCAGGGCGCCCGGGCGCGGGGTCAAGGCAAGAGCCCCGCGCTCACCGCAGGTCACCCATCGCAGAGCCCGCCACGAGCTCCGCCGTGACTCCCTCTCCCCGCTTGCGGGGAGAGGTCGGGGTGAGGGGCAGCCCCAAGCGAATCTTCGGGCGCGCGCGCCGATGCGCGTCAGCGGTTCAGGCGCCGGCGGAGGAAGACCAGCACCCGCCGTTCATATTCGGTCGGGTAGTGGTAGTGAAAGTCGACGTGGCGTGCGCCGGGAATGACCCATAGCTGCTTGGGCTGGCGCGCACGCGCAAAGAGGGTCTTTTGCCTCCTCCAGTGTCGCAAGCCCGTCGTCGCCGCCGGCGATGAGGAGCAGGGGCACGCGCAGCTTGGAAATGCGCTCGGCAGGCTGCAGCACCTTGTAGTCGAACCCCAGGCGCAGCTGCACCTGCCAGGTCAGCATCGGTGCCAGATAGCGCCCCGGTGCACCGAGCAGGAAGGCGAGGCGGTTCTCCACCGCCTTGCTGAAGTCGGCGTAGACCGCCTCCAGCACCATGGCATCGGCGGGCAGCTCGCCCAGCACCGCCGCTGCGCCTCCCATCGAGAGGCCGATCACGCCGATCCGCTCCGCCGGCATCCGGCGCCGCAGGAAGCCGAAGGCCGCGCGCGCATCCTGGGCCTCCAGGTACCCGAAGGTGACGCGCTGGCCGGTGCTCTCCCCGTGCGCCTGGAAATCGAACAGAAGCACCGCAAAGCCGTGCTCGTTCAGCAGTCTTGCCCGGTCCACCATATCGAGCCGATTGGCCCACAGGCTGTGCATGAGCAGCACGGCACCGGTCCTCGGCCGCCCGGCGACGAACCAGCCCGAGAGCCGGCTGCCCGAGGGGCTCGCGATGGTCACCGGCTCGATCGACAGGTCCGAAGGGGCGGGGCCGATCTCCTCGGGGGCCGGTGCGGAGGCCACGGTTCCGACCAGATAGAATGCGCCGAGACCGAGGCCCAGCAGGCATCCGAGAGAAAGCGCCGACATCCGAAGAGCACGGAGGCTCATGCTACTGCCGTCTGCAACACGCCTGACAGGGAGACCCAGAGAAGCAGGCAAGTTGGCCGCAAAGTGGCGACGCCAGCTACCGTCGCCCTGGTCCGCCGGAGAGGAACGTCGCCCACGGTCACGGCGCGTGCGGGCGGGGTCAGCAGGGCGGCCCTCCGCTGGCCGCAGACCTACTATGACGCGGCGGTGGTGCTCCAGCAGATCCCTGTCGCTGGCCGCGGGCCGGCAAGGAGGAGCTCGAGCAGGGGGGCTGACTTCCACTGTGCGCTCCTGTCGCGTCCAGTGCCGCATCCGGGGAGAGGTCCCGCTCAGGAAAAGGACGACGGCGGCCAGCGACATGGTTAATGCCTCGGCCAGCCATGCCCGAGGTTGACACCAGTGGGATTGGGGGTGGAGCCTGATTCGATCCGAAGCAAGGGGGAGGGAGACGACACGCAGGAGGCCACGGCATGGCGACCACGGACGGAACGGCGCAACGCTCGCCGCTGCATTGGAGCGTTTGGGCATTGGTGGGTGTAGCGGGCGCGGCCGCCTTCGCGATCGTAGGCCTGAGCCGAGGCGAAACGGTCAACGCGGTCTGGCTGGTCGTCGCGGCGGTGTGCAGCTATCTGATCGCGTACCGCTTCTACAGCCTCTTCATCGCCAACAGGGTTCTGCGCATCGATCCGGTGCGGGCGACGCCGGCCACGAGACGCAACGACGGCCTCGACTACGTACCGACCAACAAGTACGTCCTCTTCGGACATCATTTCGCGGCTATTGCCGGCGCCGGGCCACTGGTGGGCCCCGTGCTCGCCGCGCAGATGGGCTATTTGCCCAGTACGCTGTGGATCATCGCCGGCGTCGTGTTCGCGGGCGCCGTGCAGGACTTCATCATCCTCTTTCTCTCGACGCGAAGAGACGGCCGCTCGCTCGGTGACATGATCAAATCCGAGATGGGTGCCGTGCCCGGTGTCATCGCGCTTTTCGGCGTGCTGGGCATCATGATCATCCTGCTCGCGGTGCTTGCGCTCATCGTCGTCAAGGCCCTGGCCGACAGCCCGTGGGGCACCTTCACGGTGTTCGCGACGATCCCCATTGCCATGCTGATGGGCGTCTATAGCCGCTTCCTGCGTGCGCATCGCATCGGCGAGATGTCGGCGATCGGCTTCGTGCTGCTGATGGCGGCCATCGTATTCGGCCAAAGCGTGAGCGAGAGCCCGACGCTGGCGCCGATGTTCACGTTCTCGGGCGAGTCCCTGGCGCTGATGCTGATCGCCTACGGCTTCATCGCCTCGGTGCTGCCGGTGTGGCTCCTGCTTGCGCCGCGCGACTACCTCTCGACCTTCCTCAAGCTCGGCACCATCATCGGGCTGGCGATCGGCATCCTGATCGTCATGCCGGAGCTGAAGATGCCGGCCGTCAGCAGGTTCGTGGACGGCACCGGGCCGGTCTTCGCCGGCAGCCTGTTCCCGTTCCTCTTCATCACCATCGCCTGCGGCGCGGTGTCGGGCTTTCACTCGCTGATCGCATCCGGCACCACGCCGAAGATGATCGAGACCGAGGGCCAGATCCGCTTCATCGGCTATGGTGCGATGCTGATGGAGTCGTTCGTGGCCATCATGGCGCTGATCGCGGCCTGCGTCATCGAGCCGGGCGCCTACTTCGCCATGAACAGCCCGGCAGCCGTGATCGGATCGACCGCCGCCGATGCGGCCGCCAAGATCTCGAGCTGGGGGTTCGTGATCACGCCCGATGCCCTGACGCAGCTTGCCCATGACGTCGGCGAGAAGACGGTGTTGTCGCGAACCGGCGGCGCGCCGACGCTGGCCGTCGGCATGGCGCACATCCTGTCCAACGTCATCGGCGGCAGCACTCTGATGGCGTTCTGGTACCACTTCGCCATCCTGTTCGAGGCCTTGTTCATCCTCACGACGGTCGATGCCGGCACGCGGGTGGCCCGGTTCATGATCCAGGACCTGCTCGGCACGTTCGTGCCGACGATGCGCGAGACCCGGTCATGGGTTGCCAACTTGGTCGCCACCACGCTCGCCGTCGGCGCCTGGGGCTATTTCCTCTACCAGGGCGTGGTCGATCCGCTCGGCGGCATCAACACCTTGTGGCCGCTGTTCGGCATCTCCAACCAGATGCTGGCCGCCATCGCCCTGATCCTCGCGACCGTCATCCTGTTCAAGATGAAGCGCCAGGCTTACGCCTGGGTCACCATCGTCCCGACCGCCTGGCTGGTGGTGTGCACGCTGACCGCAGGCTGGCAGAAGGTCTTCCACGAGGCGCCGGCCATCGGCTTCATCGCCCAAGCGAACCGCTTCAGCGAGGCGCTTGCTCAAGGAACGGTCCTGGCTCCCGCCAAGAGCGTCGCCGACATGCACCGGGTCATCTTCGCTAACTATCTCGATGCCGCCCTGTGCGCCGTGTTCATGGCTATCGTGGTGGCCATGATCGTGAGCGGCGTCATCAGCATCCGCAAGGCCCTCGCAACTCCGACGGTTTCAACCAGTGAGGTCGGCTATGACACGAAAGACCTTGGCACTGCCCGTGCGTGACCGTCTCCGCTCCTGGTATCGGATGGCCGTGCAAACCGCGCATCTGATGGTCGGCCTGCCCGACTATGCGACCTACGTCGAGCATCGACGGCGCCATCACCCGGGCGAGCCAGTCATGAGCCGTGAGGCCTTCTTCCGCGATTGCCAGGCGCGGCGCTACTCGCCTGCAGCCGGCGGCGGCGTGCGGTGTTGTTGAGAACGAGACCGGCCTGATAGCCAGCTGCGAGAGCGCGGCGCGCTGACTTGGCAGGAGTCGTCTCGCACGCCCTTGCCATTCGGCGGAGTCTCACCCTTGCCGTTGGGCTCGCCCCAGCCGTTCGGCGTGGCGCGCGAGCGGGTCCAGGTCTGGTCGCGCTTCAGGAAGTCGTGGAGCGTCTTGCCGGGCTCCTGGCGGAAGCGCTCGGCCGTCACCCCTGAAGGCCTCGACGCGGTCGAGGCGGAAGGTGCGGAAGTCGTCGCGCAGCTCGCACCAGGCGGAGAGCATCCACACCGGGCCGAAATAGGCGAGGCACAGCGGCCGCAGCGTGCGCTCCGACTGCTCGGACTGGACGCCGCGGTAGGCGAAGGTCACCTTGAGCTGGTTGCGCAGGGCACGGGCTCGCGCGCCCCGCGTTGGACGCGGATCAACCCTTCGCCGAATAGCCCGGTCGCCAGGGCTCCTGCTCGATCGCGTCGAAGTCCGCGCGCGCGAGCTTGAGCCAGAGATCCAATGCCTTCTCTCTCGACACGCCCGCCTGGTGGCGCGGTGCTATCTGCGCTTCCCCGGCCTCTTCGACGTACTCCCAGACGACCAAGCCGCTCTGAAACACCGACAGGCTCCAGCCGCTCTCGTGGGAGAGCCAGGCGTCGGGATGCTCGGGATCGTCTTGGTCGAGTTCCGCCAGGACTTCGCGCAGGCGGCTCTCGCCCGGCATGCTCTCCGTGCCGCCCCAACGGGCGGTCACCCGATAGGTCATCTATTCGCCCGACTGGTGCTTCCGTTGGACGCATCGCGATCACCCTTGCCGTTGGGCTCACCCCAGCCGTTCGGCGTGGCGCGCGAGCGCGTCCAGGTCTGGTCGCGCTTC
>Ga0075431_100004583_pt1 | contig 13564 bp, 7 predicted proteins | sample RhiMetdeltSRZDD5_FD_75297 | JGI IMG/M metagenome (GOLD analysis project Ga0075431, IMG submission 75297) | Populus rhizosphere microbial communities from Tennessee, USA - Rhizosphere MetaG P. deltoides SRZDD5 | ecosystem: Host-associated > Plants > Roots > Rhizosphere > Soil | place: USA... | reverse complement strand
GACCGGCGACTACGCGTCAGCCCCCGCATCGTCAAACGCGCCATATCCAAATACCAAGCCCGCGGCCCCAACATCAACCGCACCAGCTACAAAGCCACCCTCAACATCGACATACTCGCCCCACCAGACAGCCCTTGACACCAGGCCAAATGCCTTATCTACACGGCCTTGCGGCTAGTTGCGGACTAGGCCCGACCTAGCCCGGCGCGGGATCGCCGTGCTTCGCACACGGCGCAAGAACGAGAAGATCCGGCCGGGGCAAGCCTTGCTCAAGTCGGTTCGCGAGCTCTCCGAATCGGTCAAGCCGAGGACGAACCGGCGGCCGCCGTGCTCCCGGAAATGACGTCTTACGCTGCTGTCATGGGTTCGTGCCCGCAGGGACTGCGCCGGGCACGATGGCGGCGCTGCCAAGGTGGCGGTGTAGGAAGTCCGCGGCCGCGTCGGCGGCCTGGGTGACGTACGGCTCTACGTCGTAGAGGGCGATGTGCTGCTCGGTGTCGAGCCAGAGAATCTCCTTCGGTCCCGTCGCGTTGGTGTAGAGCGCCTCGGCGAGTTCGGGTGCGCAGTAGGCGTCGGTCCGGCCGTGCACGACCAGCAGCGGGGTGGCGGCGAGCAACGGCGCCATGCCGAGCACGTCGAAGGTCATGAGCGCGTGCAGCGAGCCGTAGGTGACCCGGTTTTCCCAGTGCGTTGCCGCGGACCGCTGGGTGCCGTAGTAGGCGAACGGTTCGTCGCCGCCCATCGCCGCGCGACCGCCGTCGGGGGGCGACCGCCGGCAGCTCGTCGTCGTAGCGCTCGATGAAGGAGCCGAGCGCCTGGGATAACCGTCAGGGTCGCCTGCGTTGAAATGGACCGGGCTGTTGTACGCACCCGCGATGCCCACGACCGCGCGGATTCTCGGGTCGAGGAATGCTCGGAACTTGTGGATCGGAAGTCGAGGAGGGGCGTACCTTCTCGATGATCGGATCATAGGTTTCGAGCAAGGCCGACGTTGGCGCGTCGGTCGGGAAAGCACGCCCAGTGCTGACTGTAGTGGCAAGCGGTGGCGAGCGTGTGCAGGGTGTCTCGCTGTTGGATGACATTGTGCGGGAAGGCGCGCGGCGGATGCTTTGCGCCGCGTTGGAGGCTGAGGTTGACGCGTACCTGGCCGATCTGGCCGCCGAGCGGGACGAACAGGGCCGGAAGCTGGTGGTGCGCAACGGTTTCCATCGCCCACGGGAGGTGATGACCGCGGCTGGGGCGGTGCAGGTGACCGCGCCGCGTGTCAATGACAAGCGCATCGACGAGAACACGGGACAGCGTAAGCGGTTCCAAGACACAGATCGCTGCAGCGCTACGCCGAGCAGGCCGGCAACGAAGCGTCGACCAGACCGCAGCCAAGCTGCAAACCTTACTGCGCCAGCCGCAGCTGCGGCAGCCTGCTGCTGTCGAGGAAGCGATGGGAACCCAAACCAAGGCGTTACTGGCCACCCTCGCCTCGGGGATGCGCCAGCGTGCAACAGCTCGGGCAAGCTACTGCGCAGGCATTTAGCCACCACGACGACTACAGGGTGATTACCAGCTTCCCAGGGCTGGGTGACCTGACCGGCGCCCGAGTACTCGGCGAGTGCGGCGACGACCGCAACCGCTTCGCCGACGCCCGCGCGGTCAAGGCATACGCCGGCTCAGCTCCAGTCACACGAGCCTCCGGGGTACGATCTCGGTCACCAACCGCAAGGTAAAGAACCATCGCCTCTGCGCGGCCGGGTTTGTCTGGGCCTTCATGGCCATCACCAACCACAAGCCAGCCCGAGCCCACTACGACCAGCCACGCGAACGCGGCGACCGCCACGTCGCTGCACTACGGCACCTATTCAACCGTTTCGTCGGCCAGCTGCACCACTGCCTACAGACCGGTCAACCCTACGACCCGATCAAAGCATTCGGCGCGCCACAGGCGGATGCTACTTGACTCTTGGCGCTATCGGAGGTCTGCACGGCCTATCGACCGGCGATTTCGTGCCGGTCGCTGGAACAGTTCCTCGGCTCAGCGGCTGGCCTGTCCTCGGCAACGATCAGCAGGTTGACCAAGCAGTGGACCGACGACTACCACGCCTTCTGCCAGCGCGACCTGTCCCAGGTCGACTACGTCTACATCTGGGTCGATTGCATCCACGTCAACATCCGCCTCGAGAAGGACAAGCTGTGCCTGCTCGTGATCGTCGGGGTGCGCGCGGACGGGTCCACGGAGCTGGTGGCGCTGGCCGACGGCTACCGTGAGTCGGCCGGGTCGTGGGCCGACCTGTTGCGTGACTGCGCCCGCCGTGGCATGCGCGCACCGATTCTCGCCGTAGGCGATGGGGCGCTGGGGTTCTGGGTCGCACTGCGCGAAGTCCCGACACACGAGAGCAGCGCGACTGGGTCCACAAGACCGCCAACGTCCTCAATGCCCTGCCCAAATTGGCGCATCCAGCTGCGAAGGCCGCCCTGTGAGATCTACAACGCCGAGGACCGCAATGCCTACGCCGCCGCCAAGCGGTTCGATGCCGCCTACGGGGTGAAGTTCCCCAAGGCCGCCAAGAAAATCAGCGATGATCTGGAGGTGTTACCAGCGTTCTATGACTTCCCCGCCGAGCATTGGATCCACCTACGCACCTCGAACCCGATCGAGTCGACGTTTGCCACTGTCAGGCATCGCAGCCGGGTCACCGATGGATCAGGCAGCCGCACCGCCGGCCTGGCGATGGCCCTCAAACTCGCCGAGTCAGCCCAGGACCGCTGGCGGGCGGTCAACGCGCCGCACCTGGTCGCGCTCGTACGCGCCGGAGCCAAATTCCACAACGGACAGCTGGTCGAACGGCCCGAAGTCAAGGCCGCCTGACAACTACCCCGCCTCCGCGCACCAGCCACCTACCACAGCTGCCCCTGTTCAGCTGGACAGATGCTCATGCACCATAACCCACCGACCGTCACGGCGAGCCAGCACGTTCGTGCCACGTCCGATGCCCGATCGAGGCTGGCCGTCGACCACACCTGACCATCTAAACGCATAAATACATGTGGCAACGGTGTCGTCCACGGCGACCCACCGCACGTCGCTAATCCGGTAGTCCTCGTCGACGATCGTCGCCCAAGCGGCCTCGAAGGCGGCACGGATCGCAGTGATGCCCTCATGGGCACCATCGCTGAACCAGTACACCGCATCGTCGGCGATCAGCGGCGCCACCCGGTCGAAGTCATGGCTGTTGGTTGCCTGCTCATAGCACTTGAGGAAGTCGTCAAGATCACGCACTCGGGGAACACTACCACCTGGCACGACATAGACCCGATCCACAACTATTGACAATTGCTCATCCGCACCCACCTGATCAACATCCCAGCCCGGCTCGCCCGGCCACAAAGGCGACCCGTGTTGCATCTACCTGCCCACTGGCCCCGAGCCCACGCCTGGCTTACATGGTGGAAAGCCATCTTTGCCACTTGACAACCCGAAACCCCTTGTACCGCAGATAAAACACGACGCAACACCTCCCCACGACCCGCGACAAGCCCGCAACGGAGCAAGCTGGACACAGGACCAGCAGGACAACACGCCCTCAACAAACCAAAATCACTATGATCCGATCCAACGATCACGCCCTCGTTCGGTCCACGGATTGAGGCTTAGGGGCCTATACGACAACAGTAACCGTAGCCACCGCCATCACCGCATCGGCTACACCCACAGTCAATCGTCTTGATAGATCCATGAACGTTTCCTCCTGACTGCTATCCGCTCAAGCCTTCTCGACAAAGACACAGCTGCCTGCGGCCCCTGTAGCCGCAGGCAGCACTAATGAACAGCTGATTGAGTTTAGTCGACGAGGACTACGTCGGTCGGGCGTTCGACGGTGACCGGCACGCCGTACCCGGAGAACTCCAACGTCACCTTGAAGGTGACGAAAATGCCCTGCGAGGAGGTGGACGTCCAGTCGTAGACTACCGTCGCCACCCGCTTGTCAGCGTTGAGCGTGACATCACCAACGAACGTGACCACCCCCCTGTCTTCCTTCGTGGTGGCCTCGAAGTGGTACCGAGCAGCACCTACTTCGGTGATCTTGGCGTCGGTTTGCCGCAGCGCCTGGAACAGCCGCTTCGAATCGACCGATGAGCTCAGCTCACCGTGCACACGATCGTCGCCCAACCTGTCGAACGTGCCCTTGAACTGAAGATACTGGCTGCTGCTCGGCAGATTCTTGCTGTACTTGACGCCGTTGATCAGGCGCACGTCGATACTGCCGTCGGCGGAACGCATGAAGCCGGTGACCGTCGCGGGATCGAAAGCGCCGTCGGTAATGTACTCATACCGGGGTTGGTTCGTCTTGCCATCGCCCTTCTGCGCCGCAGCGGTGGTCTTCACCTTGAAGCTGATGTTCTCGCTGGCCGCGATCGCGGCGGCAAGCTGCAGGTGCGGCGAGTCGACAGCGGCGCCCGGGGGTCGGCTGGTGCCCGAGCCCGGCTGCTCACCGTTACCGGCCACCATGACCGCGGCCACTGCCCCGGCCATACCGACAACCCCTGCCGTACACATGACACGCTGCACAACGGCGCGACGCTGGTGGCGTCGCCGGGCCTGGCCGAGCACATCCGTGGCAAGCGCGACGCCAGCGACCTCCTGGCGCATCCCGGCGATCAGCTCTCGTTCCAAATCACTTGTCATTTACCTACTCCACTCCATGCCGGGGCGTCTTCGACCGCCCAGGTAGCCGTAATCTCACGCAGACGAGACAGCCCACGTGACGTGTTTGACTTGACGGCACCCACCGAGCATCCGAGCGCCTCGGCGGCTTCCGCCTCGCTGAACTGCTCCCAATAACGCAGCACCAACACCGCCCGCTGCTTCGGCGGCAGCGTTGCCAATGCCCGGATGAGGGCCTGCCGCAAATGCAACGCGTCGGTGCCATCCGACTGGCCCGGCGGCTCAACCTCGACCAACACCTCAGGCCGCCGCTTGCGCCACCGCCACTGATCAACCGCCAGGTGATACAGAATGCGACGCAGGTACCCCTCTTTGTCGCCATGCACCCGGCTCCAATGCCGCATCAGCCGCTCCAACGCGGCCTGCAACAGGTCCTCTCCTGCGGCTCGACTGCCGGTAAGCAGTACAGCCGTCGCGAGCAGGGCCCCGCCGCGTTCAGTGACGAGGGTGTCCAATCCCTCGAAGCGTTGCTTTCCACGCACTGGCTCTCCTTCCGTCGCCACCAAGGACGGCAGGCAAGCTCCAAAGGTTTACCAGCAACACCCGAAATTTTTCTTCCACTCACTGCCAGCACCAGCAGCCAACGCCAGACAGCACAGCAGAGCTTCAGTGCGGAGTAGCGAACAGATAGCGATCGTGTGAAGGGGGGCGCCGATAATTCGTGACACTTCGCAGCCCGCCGATCCGATAGGGGGTGCACCTCACCCATGCGTCGTGTCCACTCGCTTTCCCGCACGGCCCCGCGCACACTGGCGCATGCGCTCGCGGCCGGCTGCTTGTCCGCCACACTGTCCTTCGTTGCTCCCGGCGCCGCAGTGGCGGCGCAGTGCGCCCCGTCGGCACCCGATGCCGCGACTGCCTTGGCGGCAGCCGCGACCTGCGCGGCGCCCGTCGAGATCGAGTCACATCGCACCGAGCTGCAACGGGTCTTCGCCACCCCGTCCGGCTCCGGCATCGTCGAGGTTGCCGCTTTTCCGCAGCGGGTGCGGGGTGCCGGCGGCCAGTGGTCCACTTTGGACCCAACATTGCGCGTCAATCCGGAGGGTACCTGGTCACCGCGGGCCGCTGCCGTGGAGCTGGTGCTGTCCGGCGGGGGAGCGGGGCCTGCGATCACCATGCGGCATCACGGGAAGGAGGCCGCGCTGAGGTGGCCGGCGCCCCTGCCGCGCCCCGCGATCGACGGGCCCGCCGCCACCTATCGCGATGTGCTCCCGGGCGTAGACCTCGTGATTACCGCTCTCGACACGGGATTCAGCGAGGTGCTGGTGGTCAAGGAGCGCGCCGCAGCGCGGAATCCGGCGCTGCGGCGGCTGGTGTTAGGCTCCCAGCTAGAGGGCCTGCACTGGGAGGCCGGGGCGGGGCTGCGCGCGGTCGATGCGGCCGGGCAGACGGTGCTGGCGGCATCCGCCCCAATGATGTGGGACTCGTCGCAGGCTGGCGGTCACGCTTTAGGCCCGGCGCACGGAGCCCGGACGGCGCCGATATCGCTCAGCCTCGCCGGTACCGATCTCATCTTGCGCCCGGATCCCCGGCTGCTCGAGGACCCGGATGCCGTCTTTCCGCTCTACCTGGATCCCACGATCGTCTACACCGCATGGACGATGATCAATAGTACTTCTCCGAACCAGTCATATTGGAGCTACGACAAGACGGACTGCCCTATTGATCCGGCGACGGGCAGAGAGTATGCCACTGAGTGCGCCAAGGTGGGCTACTACAGCCCGGTGATGTACCGGTCGATGTGGGGCTTCCCGACGTCGGGCTTCCAAGGCAAGCAGATCCTGGGCGCCAGGTTCACCATCGACCTCCTGCACTCGGCTTCGTGTAGCAACAGCACGACCGAGCTGCGCCGGGTCGGGACGATCAGCTCCACCACCACCTGGAACAACAACGCGAGCACGTGGAGCGCCAGCAACACCGCGACAGTATCCAACTCCTCCTGCAACAGCTCCCGCAGGCTGACCGAGCTGTCCGGCACGCTCGCCACGCAGCTTCAGGCTGTGGCCGATGGCACCGCCGCGTTTACCTATTGGGGCCTGAAGGCGCTGAACGAGTCGAGCAGCGCGGGCTGGAAGAAGTTCGATGCCAAGACCGCCAAGCTGGTGGTGGAGGTGAACACGGTCCCAGCCGCGCCGGTGTCTTTGACCGCCGACGGGAAGTCGTGCGCTACGGGGGCGGCCCGGCCGGCCGTCGCGACCGTCACGCCGTCGCTGCGGGCTCAGCTCAACGACGCCGAAGGCCAGACGTTGACCGGGTCCTTCGAGTACACCCGCATCCTCGCCGATGGGAGCTACGACCCACAGATCACGACGAGGAGCCAGGCCGGAGTTCCCAGCGGGGGCACCGCTTTGGTCGGCCTTTCGCCGCTTGTGGGCGATCGCTACGCCTACCGTGCCTACGCGACCGACCCGTACATCACTGGTCCCACCTCGGCCTGGTGCGAGTTTGAGGTCGATACCGTGCCCCCGGCCGTGCCTGCCGTGACTTCTGATGTCTACCTCGAGGGCCTCACCGCCTGCGCGGGTGGTCCGTGCGGCTCGGTGGGGCAGACCGGCCGGTTTACCTTCAGCAGCAGCTCCGACACGCAGTCGTACCGCTGGGGCTGGTCCGATCCACCGTCTAATGTGCTCATTCCGGCAACACTCGGCGGCAGCGTTTTCCTTGATTGGACACCGGCGGTGCCCGGCCCAGCGACGCTTCATGTCAGGGCGGTCGATCGGGCGGGCAATGAGAGCGCCAAGGCATACCTGCTTTCCGTGGCGACCCCCTCACCAGCCCTGGCCCGGTGGAGGCTCAATGACGCGCCGGGCAGTGCGATGCTGGCCGACGATACTGGCCACGGCTGGACCGCGGCGTTGAGCGGTGCGACCCCCGGCGTGCCGGGCCGTATCGCCCCGGGCAACGACGGCCTGTCATGGACGGCGGTGCGCTTCGACGGTGCCGATGACTACGCGGCGACGGCCGCGAGTGGGCCGGTGCTAAACACTGGCAAGAGTTTCACGGTCACCGCCTGGGTCAAGGCTGGGTCGACGGCTGCCAGCATGGCGGTGCTGAGCCAGGGCGGCGTCAGCAACCCGGCCTTGCGCCTCGGTTACGACCGCGACACCAACCGGTGGGCGTTTGCCATGTCCCACGCGGACACCGGCTCCGGCCTGAGCCAGGCGATCTCGACGCTGGTCCCGCGGGTCGGGGTGTGGACCCACCTGGCCGGGGTATATGACTCGGGCGCCAAGCGGATGACATTGTATGTCAACGGCATTGCCCAACAGAGCGCGGACTATACGGGTACCGAATGGAGTGGAACCCAAGCGCTGCAAATGGGTCGCGCAATCCAGGGCGGAGCTTGGTCCCGATGGTGGAACGGCTCCATAGCCGAGGCGCAGGTGTGGAACCGGGTCGTGTCGGCCGCCGAGCTGGCGGAGATGACGGACCCGATCCGGGTGGGAGCGGTCGGCCGGTGGGACATGGAGGACGTCGGGCCAGGCCCCACCTACGATGGCTCCGGTCTGGCGCACGACTTCGACTTCTACCCGCAGCCGGGCGGCCCGCAGATCCCGCCCACCGGCACGGGCCACAGCGGCGCCGCGCTCACCATGGACGGCGTCGACGACTACGCCCGCACGAACGAGCCGGTCGTCTACACCGACCAGTCCTTCACGGTGTCGGCGTGGGTGAATCTGTCGCCCACGGTCACCGGCAACCAGGTGGCCGTCTCGCAACACGGCACCGTGGAGAGCGGGTTCTACCTGAAATACGAGCACAGCGACGGCTATTGGTACCTGGTCTACGGCGACGCCGATGGCACGACCGGCACGGGCACGCTGGTGCGGTCGCTCTCGCCGGCGGTGAAGGGATCATGGGTCCACCTCACCGGCGTCTACGACGCCCAGGCCGGCACCATCCGCTTCTACGTCGGCACCGCACTGCAAGGCACCGCTGCGGTGAGCACGCCCTGGCACGCCTCCGGGCCGCTGAGCCTCGGCCGTGTGCTGTGGCGCGGCATCCTGATCGACTACTGGACCGGATCGATCGACGAGGTCCGCGTGTACCAAGGCGCCATCAACGATCCGAGCAGCATCTCGTAGATTCCCGGAGGTTTCCATGCCCCGCAAGTCTTTGCGCCGGATCGCGGCGATCACGTGCCTCGCCCTGCTCTCTACTTTCGCCAATGTGCCGCCGGCCGTGGCGCAGCCCTACCAACCTGGTTCGGCACAGAAGGAGCCGGTGGTGGCCGGGCACAACGTTCCGGCCCGCGCGGTTGCCTCGGAGCCCACCGGGAAACCGTTCCAGCCACCCGCACCCGTCTGGCCCGGCTTGTCCAGTGTGGACATTCAGGGTGCGGGGAGGGCCGGTGAGCTGCCGGTGTCGGTCTCCGCCCAGGCGCGGTTGCGCGTGCAGACATTTGACCGAAAGGCGGCGCGGTCGGCCGGGGTCGATGGTCTGCTGCTGCGGGTGTCACGAGTCGACGGTGAGACCGCGGCCGTCGCCGGCCGGATCACGGTGGACTACAACGGGTTCCGCTGGGCTTACGGCGGCGACTGGGCCTCGCGTTTGCGGCTGTTTGCTCTGCGGGACTGCACCGCCGAGTGCACCATGGTGCCGTTGGACTCGCGCAACGACGCGAAGGCGGGCACGGTCACCGCCTCCGTGGACATCGCCGCGTTGTCGACGATTTCCCATCCGGCGCACGGTCAGCTGGCGGGCAACGATCCCGGCACGAACGAGACAAGCGGTGGCACCATGCTGGTTCTGGCGGCGGACGCCACCGGTTCCTCCGGGGATTACAAGGCCACCGACCTGTCGCCCTCGGCGGTCTGGAGTGCCGGCGACAACTCCGGCGGGTTCACCTGGTCCTACGGCTTGCGTATGCCCCCGGCCCCCGGCGACCTGGAACCAGACATCCAGCTCGGATACTCATCATCCAGCGTGGATGGACGCATGGCCTCAACCAACAACCAGCCGTCCTGGCTCGGCGAGGGCTTCGACTGGCACCCCGGATATCTGGAGCGCCGCTACAACGGGTGCGCTGACGACATGGGCTCGGGCGCGAACAACACCACCAAGACCGGTGACCTGTGCTGGGACACCGACAACGCGACCCTGTCCCTGCCAGGGCACGGCGGAGAGCTGATCAAGGACGGCACCGACCCCAACCGGTGGCACCTTCGCGACGACGACGGCACCCGGGTCGAGCGCAGGACTGCAGCGTCCAATGGCGACAACAACGGCGAGTGGTGGCTGGTCACGACGACGGACGGCACCAAGTACCACTTCGGTGGCCGTGCCGGCTCCAACGCGACGCTGACCGTCCCCGTGTTCGGCAACCACGCCGGAGAGCCCTGCCACCAAACCTCGTTCAGCGCGTCGTCCTGCTATCAGGGGTACCGGTGGCAGCTCGACTACGTGGAGGACCCCGAGGGCAACACGATCTCGCTGACCTACGCCAAGGAGACCAACAAGTACGGCCGCAACAACAACCGTGAGGACGACACGGCCTACGACCGGGCCGGCTACCTGACGCAGATCGACTACGGCACCCACAGGGCGCTCGCCGGCACGGCACCGATGCGCGTCCTGTTTGAGGTCGCCGACCGGTGCCTGTCCAATTGCACCATCAAGGACGCCGTCCACTGGCCGGATGTGCCGTGGGACGAGGAGTGCGCCACCGGCACCTGCGCCTACACCCAGACCTCACCGTCGTTCTGGACGGCCAAGCGCCTGGCCCGGGTAAAAACACAGGTCCTGAACGGTTCCGCTTACGACGCTGACGACGATGTGGAGTCGTGGACTTTCACCCACACCTTCCCCGACCCGACCGACAACACCACCGCCGCCCTGTGGCTGGACCGCATCGCGCACGCCGGTCACGCCGGCATGACCACCACCGTGCCGGACGTCACCTTCACCGGCGTGGTCCTGACCAACCGCGTCGACACCAACAACGACCAGTTCGCCGCGATGAACCGGTTCCGGATCAAGACCGTCACCTCCGAGTCGGGCGCGAAGCTGGACGTCACCTACTCCCCGCAGGACTGCGTCAAGGGCTCACGCATGCCCGACCCGAACGCCTTGTACGCCAACACCCTGCGCTGCTATCCGGTGAAGTGGACGCCGTCGGGGTACACCAGCCCGATCACCGACTTCTTCCACCGGTATCTGGTCTCAGACGTGGTCGAGGCGGACCTGAGCGGCTGGTCCGCGCGCACCGTCACCCACTACGACTACCTTGGCGATCCCGCGTGGCACTACAACGACGACGACGGCCTCATCAAGGCGGCCAACAAGACATGGTCGGTGTGGCGTGGCTACGAGGCCGTGCGCACGGTCAAGGGGGACGCCGGTGAGCAGATGGTTCAGGAGCGGCGTTTCTTCCGCGGTATGCACGGTGACAAGCTGCCCTCCGGGACCCGGGTCGTCGTCCTTCCCGCGATCACTGCTGGCAACATCCCGGCCGTCAACGACGAGGATGCCTTCGCCGGTCAGGTCCGGGAGGCGATCTCCTATGACGGCGCGAATGAGGTCGCCGCGAACGTTACCGAGCCGTGGCAGTCGGCCCCGAGCGCGAGCCGGACCATTAACGGCTTCACCGTCTACGCCCGCTTCGTCGACACCGCGAAGCAGCACACTCGCACCAGATTGGACGGTGGTCGCGGCTATCGGACCACCACGGTGGCTAAGACGTTCGACTCGTACGGGATGGCGACGAGGGTCGACGATCTGGGGGATGACGCGGCCAGCGGTGACGAGAAGTGCACCCTGACCGACTACACGCGCAACACTTCGGCGTGGATCATCGAGACCGTCTCACGGGAGCGCGAGTTTGCTGTCGCGTGCGCGCAGGCGCTGGCGGGCGGCCTTACCGACGACGACGTCATCGGCGACATACTCACCTCCTACGACGGGTTGGCGTGGAACGCCGCACCGTCCATCGGGCTGGTCACGATGACCGAGACGCTGAAGGCGTACAACGGTGGTAGTCCCACCTATGTCACGGAGAGCAGAGCCACTTACGACATCCATGGCCGTCCTCTCGATTCCTGGGATGTGCGCGGTGGCAGGACTTCCACGGCCTACACCCCGGCCACGGGCGGTCCGGTTACCCAGGTGACCGAGACGAGTCCGCTGGGCTGGGTCGAGTCGACGACGTTCGCGCCCGCGTGGGACGAGGTGGTCTCCACCACCGATCCGAACGGGCGCCGCACCGACCTCGCCTATGACGGGCTCGGCCGGCTGATCTCGGTGTGGTTGCCGGGGCGTAGCCGAAGCACGTATCCGAGCTCGCCGAGCATCTCCTACAGCTATCTGATACGCAACAACGCCCCCACCGCCGTCACCTCCAGGCAGCTCAACCCGGCCGGCGGCTACATGAGTTCCTATGAGCTCATGGATGGCATGCTGCGCACCCGCCAGAGCCAGGAGCCGGACGCCGCGGGCGGGACCGGCGCGGTGATCACGGAGGCGTTCTACGACTCCGCCGGGCGCGAGTACAAGATCCACGAGCCGTACCTCGCCGCGGTTGCCCCGAGCACCGAGCTGTTCCGGGCGACCGGCACCATTCCGGTGGCGACGGTGACCTACTTCGATGACGCCGGCAGGGAAACGGCCCGGATCCACAAGATAAACGCCCCGCCGGCGAGCGACGGCGGCAGCGAGCGGTGGCGCCTGTCCACCGCGTACGGCGGTGACCGCAAGGATGTCGTCCCGCCGCAGGGCAGCACGCCCACCTCCGTGCTCGTGGACGCCTCTGGGCAGACCACCGAGGTGCGCCAGTACCGGCCCGGCTACCCGGTGGGCGGCGCCTCTGGCTACGACCGCACGCAGTACGAATACGACCGCAAGGGCCAGCTCTGGAAGATCACCGATGCTGCCGGCAACATCTGGGATTATCGCTATGACCTGCGTGGCCGGCAGATCCGCAGTTCCGAACCGGACCGCGGAATCACCACCATGGGCTACAACGACGCGGGCGACCTCGTCTCGGCGACCGACAACCGGGGCGTCACGCTGGCCTTCACCTACGACCTCATCGGCCGCAAGAGCTCGATCCGCGACGGCTCGCCAGCCGGGCCACTGCGCGCCGAGTGGACGTACGACCAGTTGAGCAATGGGGTGAGCGTCAAGGGGCATCCGGTGAAGGCCATCCGATACTCGGGCGCGGATCAATACGTCAGGGAGTACATCGGCTATACCGTCGACTACCAGCCCACCAACGTGCAGTTCAGGATCCCGGCGACCGAGACCGGGCTCGGCGGAAGCTACACCTATGTGAACACCTACAACGCCGACGGATTCCTGGCCACGACGCGCATGCCGGCCGTCGGCGACCTGGGCCTGGAGACGCTTACTTTTGGCTACAACGGCTTGAGCGAGCCGACTACGCTCAGCACCACGCTGGGAGGGACCTATGTCACCGGCACCGACTACACCAGCCTCGGCGAGGTGGGCGCCATCCACCTACGCCACAACTCCGGCAGCCGCGCGGATGTGGTGCACCAGTTCGAAACCGACACCCGGCGGCTGTCACAGATCCTGGTGACCCGGGAGACGGCTCCCTCCGCCGTGGCCGATCTGCGCTACGGTTACGACTTCGCAGGCAACGTCAAGAAGCTTTCTGATGTGGTGTCCGGCGACCACCAGTGCTTCACCATGGACCACCTGCAGCGGCTGGCCGAGGCATGGACACCGGGCAACGGCGACTGCGACGGCGCCCCGAGCGCGACCGGGTTGGGCGGACCGGCCCAGTACTGGCACACCTTCAGCTACGACGCCACGGGCACCCGGATCGGTCTCGTCGAGCACGCCATAGGAGGGGGCGACCGGACGACCACCTACACAGTGCCGGCCGGG
>Ga0075431_100004582_pt1 | contig 13567 bp, 18 predicted proteins | sample RhiMetdeltSRZDD5_FD_75297 | JGI IMG/M metagenome (GOLD analysis project Ga0075431, IMG submission 75297) | Populus rhizosphere microbial communities from Tennessee, USA - Rhizosphere MetaG P. deltoides SRZDD5 | ecosystem: Host-associated > Plants > Roots > Rhizosphere > Soil | place: USA... | reverse complement strand
CAGCCGGGAATGGCTGGCTTACGCGCGCACACTTGGGCACGATCGAGCCTTGGCGCGCCATCCCCTGAACCCCGGCATGCACGCGACGGCCATGCTGGAGGGGCTTCCCAGAAAATGAAGCAATTTATACGATATACGTTACAGTGGACTGTTTTAGCAGTATTTAGCTTTGCTTGGTCAGCTGTCCAAGCGGCGACCTACGACGAGCTCCTGCGGGCAGCAGAGATGGGCGATACCCAAGGGGTCGAGCGGCTGCTGCAACGAGGCGCCGACCCCAACACCACGGACCCCAAGGGCAACACGCTGCTGATGATCGCAGCCCGGAACGGGAACCGAGAACTGGTCTGGATCCTGATCCGGCGCAAGGCCAGCGCCAACAAACGCAGCCAAGTGGGCGATACGGCCCTGATGATGGCCAGCCTGCGCGGAGACCGCGAGATTGCACGGGCGTTGATCGAGTTCGGTGGCGCAGAGGTCAAGCACAGCGGCTGGGCGCCAATCCATTACGCGGCGTTCGAAGACCGTGCCGAGGTGATCCGGTACCTGATTTCAAAGGGCGCGGACAAGGACGCGATCGCGCCCAATGGCTACACGGCGCTGATGCTGGCGGCGCGCGGCGGACACATTGAAGCCGCGCGGGCGCTGCTTTATGAAGATGTCGATGTCCAGATGAAAGGACCTGCCGGAGAGACGGCGTTGCGAATTGCGCGCGAAAAGAAACACGCAGAGCTGGTGGAGCTACTTAAGCGCGCGGGAGCAGTGGAGTAGGCGATCGTACAAGCTGAGTTGGGGAGACCGAGCCATGATTTAACATAATACACATTCTAGGACTTAGGGATGAATCGAAGCACCGGTCAACTGGCCCTCCCGCTGCGCGTTGTGGGGGCTGTGCCTGACACGACCTTTCCAATACTGTCGCTCAATGATTTTCGTAAGCTGACGCCGGAAGAGAAGCAGGTCTACCTAACGGCGCTCCATAACCACCTGGAGGACCTGCACCACGCCACGCACGCTCCAGCCGCCCCCGCAAGCAAGGCGGGCAAGAAGAAAGTGAAGCGACAGCCCACAAAATCCCGCAGGCCGACGCGGCGGCAGCGAGACTGACTCCCTGCGCCTGTAGGCCTTGAGCCGACGTCAGAGCGCTACGGCGTTCCGACGTGTGGCGCACCCTTGACAGCGGAATCCGGTCAGCGCGACTCGACCCGCTTACGCCACAGGGGTAGATTGAGTTCCAAATGCAAACCCCACTGCACCCGCTGACGATCGAGGAGTTCGCGATCCTCCCCCCTGAGGAGAAGCTTGCGTACCTCGAGGCGATGTTCCAGGCCGCCAGGGCCGAGACCGACCGGTCCGACACCTACCCAGAAGACGCGGTTCCGCTGCCCCCAGCACGCCCGCACTAGACCCTTCCGTAACCGCCCGTGGGCGCCTCGTGCGGTCCCACCTTGAGCCGTGCTGTGCACTCACGGTCCAATGAAGACGAAAAAGCTCCAATTTCCGCAGAAGTTTTTCTTCCTCACGCCCAGCGAGTATCGCTCGCTCAGCCACGAAGGGCGGCTCCGCTACGTGGCCGCAATCGCTCGACAGCTGCAACAGATCCGAGCGCTGGTTGACGCCTCTGGAAAGAGGCCTCTTCAGCGCGACGACGTCCGTCCTGCGAAGAACAAGCGCGCTCACCCCTGAGCGAACGCCTTCACACGACGCGCAGAGCGCCCCGGAACACCTCTAGTTCATCAAGTCCCGGGGGGGTACGGGCAGCCGCAGCACCGCAATTCCTTCGTCCAGCAATTCTGCGTGCTCCTCGTTGGTGGCTTCGCCACGGATCGAGCGAGCCGGCGCTTCGCGGTGATGAATCTTGCGTGCTTCCTCCGGGAAGGCCTTTCCGACGTCCTCGGATTTCTGCAGCATCTCGTCGATGAGGCGCGAGTAGAGGATCTGCGCGATTGCCGCCGGGTCTTTCCCCGCGAGCTCCGCAGGCAAAGCCGGCGGCTGGTCCTTCTGCTGCGGCTCCGCTGCGCCTGAATTGAAGCGCGTCACCGACGGCACGCGCTGAACCTGCTGCGCGCCGCAGGTCGGGCAACTCACGAGCCCCTTGCGGTTCTGAGCGCCGAAGTCGTCCGGCGATCCGAACCACCCTTCGAACCGGTGTCCGTCGCCGCACTCGAGGTCGTAGACGATCATTTGGAGCCGATTCTAGCCGATCGTATAGGATTCCCGCTGTGCTCGCCGACCGCATCGAAGCCAAGTGGATCGACCTCTTCGCCGAGGTCTTCGGGCACTGCAAGGTGGCTCCCGGCGATGCCTGCGCGATCCTCTCGGAGTCGCAATCGCGCGCCCTGAATGTGCACCTTGCGGAGCTCGCCCTTGCCCGGCTCGGCGCGCGTGCATTCCACGTGACGGTGCCGACGCCCCGACAGGCCGCTCCGGTGCCCGTGCGCTCGACCGGTGCTTCGGTCGCTTTGCAGGGCCTGCAGCCCGCGATCGGAGCGCTCGCGGCATCGACGTTCGTCGTCGACTGCACGATCGAGGGATTGATGCACGCCGCCGAGCTCCCGGCGATTCTCAACGGCGGCGCACGGGTTCTCTACATCTCCAACGAGCATCCGGACGTGCTCGAGCGCCTGGCCCCCTCCCCCGCAGATGAGCAGCAGGTGAGGGCAGGGATGCGCCTGCTGAAGGGCGCGAGCACGATGCGCGTCACCTCCCCCGCCGGCAGCGATCTCTCGATCCGCGTCGCAGGGGCGCATGTCGGCGGCGTCTGGGGCTACACCGAGAAGCCGGGCACGCTTTCGCACTGGCCCGGCGGCCTGTGCCTTTGCTTTCCCACGGCCGGGAGCGTGAACGGCACGCTGATGCTCGCGCCCGGAGATCTGAACCTCACGTTCAAGCGCTACCTCGAGGCTGGCGTGCGCCTGACGATCGAGAACGACTACGTCACGGCGATCGAAGGCGATTCGCTCGATGCCGAGCTGATGCGCGAGTATTTCTCCGCCTGGGGCGACCGCGAGGCGTACGCGGTATCGCACGTCGGCTGGGGAATGAATCCGCGCGCGCGCTGGGAAGCGCTCGCGATGTACGACCGGCGCGACGTGAACGGCACGGAGCAGCGCGCCTTTGCCGGAAATTTTCTCTATTCGACGGGCGCGAACGAAGTCGCGGGGCGGCATACGCTCGGACACTACGACCTGCCGTTGCGACATTGCACGATCCGGCTGGACGACACGACGGTCGTGGAGAACGGCAAGCTCGCCGGGGCGCTCGGGTGACGTCGCTGGTATTCCTGCATGGCGTCGGCGGCGGTCACCACGCATGGGACGCGCAATTGCCGTTTTTCGCCGCGCAAGGCTACGGTGCGCACGCCTGGGACCAGCCGGGGTACGGCGAAAGCGCGATCGTCGAGCCGTACGACCTCGAGCAGGTCGCCGCTGCGCTGCTGCGGTTGATCGACAAGCTGGACGATGGTCCCGTGGTTCTCGTCGGACACAGCATGGGCGGTTTCGTCGCGCAGGAGGCGTATGCGCGCAGCCCTGGCCACGTGAAGGCGCTGGCGCTGTGCTTCACCAGTGCCGCGTTCGGCGGCGGCGGCACCGCGTTCGCGAAGCAATTCGTCGAAGCGCGCGTGAAGCCGCTCGACGAAGGAAAAACGATGGTCGAGATCGCGGCGCGGCTGATGCCGGCGATGCGGGGTGCGGTGTCCGATCCGGCAGGGCTCGCGCTCGCCGAACGCATCATGGGCCGCGTGCCGCCTGCGACCTATCGGAAGGCCGTGCAGATGCTGACGACGTTCGACCTGCGCGAGAAGCTCGCGCACATCGCGGTGCCGACCCTTCTCATCGCCGGCAGCGACGACAAGGTCGCGCCGGCTGCGGTGATGCAGCGGATGAAGGAGAAGATCCCCAACGCGGAATTCATCCTGCTCGAAGGCTGCGGACATCTCGGCCCGATGGACCAGCCGAACGAGTTCAACGCCGCCCTGCTCTCGTTCCTGCAGCGTCATCGCCTGTGAGCGACGAGCGCTATTCGGTTTGCGGTTCAGGCTATCCGCTGACTGCGAAGCAGCGCGAGCTGATCGCGCTCGCCGAGTCGCTCGGGCCGGGTTTCGCCGCGCGCGCCGCGCGCTACGACCGCGAGGCGAGCTTTCCTTTCGAGAACTACGCGGAACTGAAGGCCGCCGGCCTGCTCGGGTTGTGCGTACCGGAGCGACACGGAGGCCGTGGCGCGGACTTGAGGACCTACTCGCTGGTCTCGGCCACGCTCGGCAAGTACTGCGGCGCAACCGCCCTCACCTTCAACATGCACGCCTGCTCGACGCTCTGGCCGGGGCTGCTTGCCGACGACCTGGAGATGAGCGGAGCCGAGCGCGAAGAGCACGAGCGGCGCCGCGCGCTCCATTTTTCCCGCGTCGTCAACGAGGGAGCGATCTACGCGCAGCCGTTCTCCGAGGGCGGCGCGGCGGCCGCCGGCCGGGCGCCGTTCGGTACGCTCGCGACCGAAGCCGAGGGCGGCTGGCGGATCAACGGCAAGAAGATTTTCGCGTCGCTCGCGGGCGCAGCCAACTACTACGGCGTGCTGTGCACGGAAGACAAGCCCGGGCGCTCGATGCGCGATACGTTGTACCTCGCGGTGCCGGGCGACGCGCCCGGCCTGTCGGTCGTCGGGGACTGGGATCCGCTCGGGATGCGCGGCACGGTGTCACGCAACCTCGTCTTCAAGGACGTATTCGTGCCGGCCGACGCGTCGATGATGCCGCGCGGCGTGTATTTCCAGGCGGCGAACCGCTGGCCGCACATGTTCACGACCCTGTCGCCGACCTACATGGGCATCGCCATTGCGGCGTACGAGTTCACCGTTCGCTATCTCAGGGGCGACGTCGACGGCATCCCGGTCAAGCGCCGCATGTATCCGACCAAGCAGATCGCGGTTGCCGAGATGTGGATCCGTCTCGAGCAGACGCGCGCGCTGTTCCTGCGGATGCTCGAAGACGCGCGCATCGACCCGCCCAAGGATGCTCGGCTGCGCGCCTATGCAGCGCAGTTCACCATCATGGAGAACGCCAATGAGCTGTGCCGCCTCGCCATCCGTACCTGCGGCGGCCAGTCGATGCTGAAGAACCTGCCGCTGGAGCGCCTGTACCGGGATTCGCGATGCGGCGCGCTGATGCTGCCCTGGACCGCAGAGCTGTGCCTCGACCGGATCGGCCGGGAAACTCTCTACGAGCCGGGCGAAGCGGATGACTAGCGCGCGGGACCTGCTGGGACGTTTGCGCAGGTTTCGCAGCCCAGCCTTCACGGGCCTCGCGATGCTGTTCGTCTGCCTGTTCGTCATTGCGCTCGACCCGGCGCCGTTCACTCCGCTTCGCCACGCCTTGTTCGATGGTTACCAGCGCCTGATGCCGCGCGAGCGCAAGTTCGCAGGCGCGATCGTGGTCGCAATCGACGAGACGGCGCTGCAGTCTCGCGGCCAGTGGCCGTGGCCGCGCGCGCAAATGGCCGAGCTTCTCGATGCGATCGGCCGCGCGGGACCGCTCGCGATCGGCGTCGACGTGCTGTTCGCCGAACCTGAGCGGCTGCCGGGCGATGGCGACGCTGCGCTCGCGCGCGCCGTGAAAGCCAACGGCATCGTGCTCGGGGTCGCCGGCATGTACGAGCGCGACCGGCGCTTTCCCGATCCGCCGCTCGCGGTGCCGCTGTACATCCGCGGCGGGCCCGAGCCTGCGTTCGCCAGATTCGAGGGACATCTGCAGAGCCGCCAGGAGATCGACCGTGCCGCGGCCGGGCGCGGCCTGATCAACGCCGACGACGTCGCCCCGGTCATCCGCAGCGTGCCGCTGGTCGCGCGCGTCGGATCGGTGACGGTCCCTGCGCTGACGATCGAGATGCTGCGCACCGCGCAGCGGGTGCAGGCGCTGCGCATCGAATACGGCGGAGATGCGAGGGCCCGGCTGCGCGTCGGCGAAGTCGACGTGCCGCTCGAGCCGGACGCGTCGTTCTGGATTCACTTCAGCCCGCGCTACGCGGACCGCGTGGTCTCTGCGGAAGAGGTCCTGTCCGGAAAGGCGACCGCCCAGCTGAAGGACAGCTTCGTGTTCGTCGGGGTGACCGGGCTCGGCCTGATCGAGTGGAGAGCGTCCCCTCTCGGAGAGAACATCCCGGGCGTCGAAGTGCATGCGCAGATGCTCGAGCAGATGCTGGAGCAGCGATTCGTGCTGCGACCGCCCGCAGCGCGCTGGATCGAGGCTGCCCTGCTCGCGCTCGCGGGCGTCGTGCTCCTCGGTTGCGTGCCGCGGCTGCGCGCCTGGGTCTCGACGCTGGTGCTGGTCGGGGTGCTGCTTGCACTCGCCGCGGTCGGCGCGTTCGCCTTTCGCGCGGGTTCGCTGCTCGATATCGCCTCCCCTGCGCTTGGCGCATTGTTCGTGTTCGGCAGCATGCTCGCCGGCACGCTGACCGAAGCGCAGCGGCAGCGCCAGCTGCTGCGCATGGCGCAGGCCAAGGCCGCTGCCGAGCTCGAGGTCGCGCAGCGGATCCAGATCGGGATGCTGCCGAATCCGCGCGTCGCCTTCGCCCAGGAGACGCGTTTTCGCCTCGACGCGCGAGTCGAGCCTGCGCGCACGGTCGGCGGCGATTTCTACGACTGCTTCATGGTCGATCCGCAGCGCCTGTTCTTCGTCGTCGGCGACGTCTCCGGAAAGGGGCTGCCGGCGAGCCTCTTCATGGCGCTCTCGAAATCGCTGCTGAAGAGCATCGCGCTGCGCGAGCCGGACGACGCAGGCCGCATCCTGTCGCGCGCCAATACCGAGATTGCACGTGAAAACCCGGAGAGCCTGTTCACTACGGCATTCGCCGGACTGCTGGACATCGACTCCGGACACCTGACGATGGCGAGCGCCGGGCATGAGCCGCCTTTCCTGCGCCAGTCGGACGGCACGCTGGTGCGCATCGAGCCCTCCGGAGAGCCGCCACTTTGCATCGTCGAGAATTTCGAATACACGACCGCGCGGCGCATCCTCGCACAGGGTGAATGGCTGTGCATCGTCACCGACGGCGTAACGGAGGCGATGAATGCGCGCGGCGAGCTCTACGGCGCAGAGCGATTGCAGGAGGTACTGCGGCGCCAGCGGGAAGAGGCGTCGCCCGCCGCAGTGCTGACCGACGTCCGGGACGACGTGCGCCGCTACGTCGGCGACACCGAGCAGTCCGATGATCTGACCCTGCTTTGCCTGCGCTGGAGCGGACCCAGCGCCGCCGCCGGCGCAGGCTAGCGAACGTTGATCTCCACGCGGCGGTTGCGCGGCTCGTCAATGTTGTCGGCGGTCGGCACCAGCAGCTCGCGCTTGCCGCGCCCCGCCGTCTGGATCCGGTCCGATGGAATCCCGATCCCCGTGAGGAACCCTTTCACGCGCTCGGCGCGCTGCATCGAGAGCCGGTCGTTGTACTCGCTGGTTCCCACCGTATCGGTGTGCCCGGTGACCGCGATGTCCGGCACCGGCCGCGCCCGCATGTCGGCGAGAACCTTGTCCAGAGCGGCTGTCGACTCGGACGTCAACTCGTCCTTGGCAGTGATGAAGTAGAGCAGGAACGTGGTCGGCCGTGCCGGGAGCGCGGCGAGCGTGGTGCCGAAGCTCGCTGCGACCTGCTGCTCGGAAGCGCGGCTTCCCTGCAGGCTGCCGTCGCCGCGCACCACGTTGGCCGCATAGGGCGCATCGAGCACCTGGCGTGCGCCCTCGCGCTGGACGACTACGGTGCCGCTCTTGCCGTCGGGGCCGGGCAGGACGACGACCGTTTCCTCCCGTACCGGCGTGGCGCAGGAACACGCCAGCAGCGCGAGGACGACGCAGACGGTGGTCCTCGCGGTCATGCTTCAGGCTCCGGGATCGGCGACCTTCACCACGAACTCCGTGCCGCGTACGCCCAGGATCGAGGCCGGCGTCCTGATCCGCATCGCGTCGGGCGATTGCTTGACCATCTTGCCCGAAATCACGGCGAGCGTGCCTCGCTGCAGCGAAGCGTCGAACTGGCCTTCGTGCGTGCTGGCGTTGAACGCGAACTTGTCGACCACCAGAGCGCTGTTCGGTCCGACGGATAACAGGCTGTTGTCGGCGAAGGTCACGCCGACGGTGCCGTCGGCACCGGTCACCAGCTTGTCGGATTGGCGGATCGGCATGCCGACGACCACGGGCATCCGCGTACCCTCGCGCTCCACGTGCGCGACGCCTTTCGTGACCTTGACCTGGCCGACGTCGTTGGCCCACACCGCGCCGACGAACACACTCAGAAGAACTGCAGAAATCCAGCGCATGCTTCCCCCTGGGAATTGCGGTTGAAAAGGATTCTATCTTGCCCGAAGCGGCCGCAGGCCCGGTATGACCAATGTCACGCTGGCTAGTCGACTTGCAGCTCGACCGATCCGAGCGCGCCCGCGTCGAAACGCACCGTCTGGCCCGGTTTCGGGAACCGCGAGGCGATCAGGCTGCCGGTGATCACCACGTCGCTGCGCCACAGGCCAAGCCCCCGGGCCGCGAGATTGTTGGCGAGCCAGGCGAGCGCTTCGAACGGGTGCCCCATGACGTCGCCGCCCTTCCCTTTCCCGACCTGCTTGCCGTCGATGAACGCCGCCCCCTGCAGCTTGGCGAGATCGATTTCCTTCCAGTCCTGCACCGCTGCGCCGAGCACCGCGCCTTCGTTCCAGGCGTTGTCCGCGATCAGCATCAGCGGATGCACGGCAAGCGTCGAATAGTCCGCGTTGCGGTCGTCGGCCAGCTCGAGCGCCGGCATCAGAGCGCCCACCGACGCGGCGACGCTTTCCCGCGTATACGGCGCACCGACCACCGGCAGATCGTCGGCGAGCTCGACCGCGATCTCGAATTCGACCAGCAGGTTTACGTATTCGGCCGCATTCACGCGCGCCGGCCCGCGCAACACGGACTTCTCCAGCAGTTCGCCGGCGATCGCGTCGGTGAGGCCGGTCATCCTGCGCATCGCGGGCGTCGTCACCGCAACCTTGTACCCGACCACCGGCCCCAGCACCTGATTGCGCAGGCCCACAAAGTCCGCCTGTACGGCGTACGCATCCTCGATCGACTGCGGCGCGAGATCGTCGGGCATCGGCGCGAATCGCTCGCGATGCACGTGCGCGTCGTAGAGCCATTGCGCGGCACGCTCGAAGCGGGGCTCGGGGCGGGAAGATTTTCGCAGGCGCATGGCCCGTCATGATACTTCGATTGTCGAAGGATCAGTCGAGCCGGCGTTCGCGATCGTCGAGCAGCCGCTCGAACGAAAAGCCGTAGTCACCGCTGCGATCAAGATCCCTTGCCCGCTGCCGCAATTCCGCCTCGCCGGCGAGCGGCCCTTGCGCCGACGCAAAGACGATCAGGTTCCCCGTGCCGCGCGGCCGGTAGAGATCCGTTGCCGCGAACGCGCGGCGGATGCTGCCGATATAGCGGTGCGAGTCCGGCCCCCCGAGGATGTTGAACATGACGACTCCGCCCGGGTTGAGGCGCCGATGAATGCTGCGGTAGAACTCTTCGCTCTTCAGGCTCAATGGATGACCCGCTGCGTCCGTCTTGTCGCTCGGATGCAGGTGCGCATCGATCAAAACAAGGTCGTAGCGCTCGCTCGCACGCTCGAGGTAATCCCGTCCGTCTGCGATCAGGATCCGCGTGCGCGGCCCTTCGGTGGTGCCGAAGAAATCGCGCGCCACCGCCACCATCGTAGCGTCGATCTCGACCACGTCGAGCCGGACGGCGGGAAAGTGGTGGTTGATGAAGCGCACCATGGCCCCGCCGCCGAGTCCGACCAACAGGCACGCGGTCGGCCGCGGGCGATACAGGAACCCGGCCATTGCGACCTGCGAGTAGACGTGCTGCAGCACGTGCGGCTGCCGCAGATCCATCAGTGTCTCGAGTACGCGTGCGCCCTCGTCGCCTCCGAAGTAGATCGCGCGCCGGCCCTCAGAGTCGTACACCCGGATGTTCGAGTACGGGGACTGGACTTCATGGACGAGAGCGCTCTGGCAGGCAGCGAGGGAGAGGCACAGCGCGGCCAGTGCAGCGCGCTGCCAGCGCCGCACGGCGCTCTCAAGCATCCCGTGTCGAGTGGAGCGCGATCCGGTTGCCTTCGCTATCCTGCACGATTGCGCGGCAGCCATGCGGTCCGATCGTATGCACGGCCTGCAGCACCTTGCCGCCGCGGCGCTCGACCTGCGCGACCGCGTCGCGGATGCGGCCATCGACGTTCATGTAGACGAGAATGCCGCCGCTCGAGGTGATCGCGGCCGGCTCGCGAATCAGGCAGCCGCCGTTGCCGTCGCGATGATCGAGCACGCAGAATTCCGTGGCGTCGAATTTCTCCTTGTGCACCTTGACGCCGAGCACGGCTGCGTAGAACGCCTGGGCCCGATCGAGGTCCGCAACCGGGATGTCGAACCACACTGCGCGGTTGTGCTGCGAATTGAAGTCGGTCATCCCATCCTCCCTAGAGCGGGGGCCGCAGGTCGGTTGTTTCGCGACGCCCGTTGTACCAGAAATCGAGCCCCTCACGACGCCTGACTGCAGCCCACCCGCGCACGGCAAGCCGCAGCACCTGGCGCAGGATCTGGCCGCCGGTGAAAAGACGCAGCTTTCGCCCGGAAGTGATCACCGCCTCGGGGACCATGGCGAAGCGCCCGAGCCGTCCCAGCGCGAGCCGGATGTGAATTTCCTCGCTGGCGAAATAGCGCTCGTCGAACCCGCCCGCCGCTTCGAACGCCGTGCGTCGCGCAAAGAGAAAGCAGCCGCCTGCGAAGCCGAGATGGAACAGCGTCCAGCAGCCGATCGCGCCAAGGGCTCGGGCCGAGGCACCGATGCCGTGGCCGTCGAAACGCACGCGCGCGCCGCCCGCGATCGCGCCACCAGCGAGCGCCAGCAGCATTCCGCGCAGGGTCGCTTCAGGCACGAGCGTGTCCGCATCGACAAAGACCAGCAGATCGCCTTTTGCAACCTGGGCGCCTGCATTGCGGACCGCCGAGATCTTGCGCAGGCTCACGCTGACCACCGAAGCGCCCTGCGCGCGCGCGATCGCGGCCGTTCCATCGGTGGAAGCATCGTCCACCACAATCACCTCGAACGGCTCGTTGAGCGCGCGCGCGGAGGTGCTGAGCGCGCGCACCGTCGCGGCGATCATGACTTCCTCGTTGTACGCGGGGACGATGAATGAAATCAGCACGTGACCCCGCGCGGACTGCGAACGGGACGACCCGCAGCTTTAGGGACTGCGACCTGCTCTGTTACCTGGCCTCGCCCGCCTCGCCTTGGGCCGCAGTACCGGCCGCTGCCTGGCGCATCGCGACCACGTCGTGCAGCCGGGTGTCGAATGCATCCAGGGTGGCGAAAACCTGCCGGCGCAAGGCCTCGGCGCCGGGCGCAAGTTGCCGCGCCCCTCGCTGATGCTTGCGGTGGGAGAAGAGCGCGCCGGCGTAGTTCTCAACCTGGCCGATCTTGGCTTTCAGGTCCGTATCGCTCACCGAGCGCGAGGCGATCGCGCAGAGCGCCCGCACCCGGAGCAGAGTCGTCGCATCGGGGCGGTCGCCCTGGTGAAACTGGAAGATCGCTTTCAGCTGCTGCTGCAGCTTTCGCGCCTCTGCGATGTCGTGATCGGTGTGTTCCGCCATGGATACCTCCGCCGGCACAAGTGTACGCCGGACAACGCAGTCCGGCATGTAGCGGTTTTTCGACACCGCCTCGCGAGCGAGCGATCGGCATAAAGCTTGCGTACCTCCGTAATGTCTCTGAAAAAAGAAAGGAATCCCCATGACCTCGAAAATCACGCTTGCCGCCGCCGCCCTGGCCCTGATGTTTGGGATGAATGCCCAGGCAGTCGACATGAAGCCGATCAACGACCAGCACAAGGCCGCGATGGACAAGTGCAAAGACCTGAAAGGCAACGCGAAGGACATCTGCAAGGCGGAAGCCGACGGTCAGAAAAAAGTCGCAAAAGCCGAGGCCGAGCTGAAGGAGAAGGACACGCCGAAGAACCGCTTCAACGTCGCCGAGGCGAAGGCCAAGGCGCAGTATGAAGTGGCGAAGGAAAAGTGCGAGGACCAGAAGGGCAAAGACGAGTCCAACTGCAAGAAAGCCGCCAAGGCCGAGCGCGACGGTGCGATCGCCCAAGCCAAGAAGGCGCAGGCCAGCGAGCCGAAGCCGACGAAGGAAGAGAAGAAGAAGGGGTAACGTAGTCGGCGGTGGGAGGCTGCGAGCCGCCGTGCCGGGGGATGGTTTTGAAAAAGACACTCATCCTGAGTGTAGTTTTCGGACTTGCCCCGGTCGTTGCCGCAGCGCAAGCGGACCGGTTCCGTGCCCTCGACAGGAACGGAGACGGCTTCATTTCGAGTCAGGAATGGTACGGCCAGAGCCGTCCGCCCGTCCCGTTCACCGTCATCGACGTGGACGGCGACGGCAGGATTTCCGAGGCCGAATTACGCGACTGGAGCGCAGCACGTGGCGGTGCGACCCGCATGGGCCTCACCTCCGCCGATCGATTCCGCCTCCTCGATCGCAACAGCGACCGATTCCTATCGCCAGAAGAGTGGAACGATGCGGGGTTTGGATCCGTTCCGTTCGAAGCGGTCGACTCGAACAGGGATGGGAAGATATCCGCCCGCGAATTCAGTGAGTGGGACAGGAGGCGCGGCGGACCGGCCGCGACCACCCCTGCGCCGCCGCAGCAACCTGGAACGGCCGCTGCACCCGCCGCCGAGCGCTTGCGTAGCGACAGAGATCCAAGCCGCGGCGGTACGGGAGTCATCGGTCGCGTAGGACCGCCCCCAAGCGCACCGCCGCCAACCCCAGCGCCGCCGGCTGTGCTGAGCACAAGCCCCGGTGCGACACCGGGGAGCTCGCCGAGCATGACCACCGGCAGCGGCCTCACCAAGTAGTTCTAGCAGTCAACCGCTCTTTGGTGCCCGGGACAGGACTCGAACCTGTATGACCTTGCGGTCTGGGGATTTTAAGTCCCCTGCGTCTACCAGTTTCGCCACCCGGGCTATTTGCCGATCCGGCCCTTGATCTTCTTCGCGCTCGCTTCGGCGACCTCGAGCAACCTGATCGCTCTTTTCGTCGGCGGGTGCCGATCTTCCTCCCAGTCCTGCAGCGAGCTCAATGACACGCGAAGCCACTGCGCGAACTTCGGCTGACTGAGGCCGGTCGCTTCACGAATTCGCTTGATCCGGTCGCCTTGCACAGTGTCGACAGCTCAAATTGGAGGCGGGAGTCGGAATCGAACCATCCTCCGCCCCATAGGTAAAAAGTCGCCTCGGTGGCAGTTCGTTCCCACCCGTTACCCCGTCCGTTACCCTGAGCCGGCCGTGGGTGGCAGCTTCAGCATAGCACCAGTGCCGCCCTGCCCTCGGTGGGCCCATTCCAGCACGCATGCAGAGCCAGGGCTGTTCGACCGGCGGTGATGTCGACTTCTTGCGCCCCTCAGGGAGTTTAGTTTCGTTCCGGGAATTTCCCGCGTTGGAGCGCCGCGGTCCTGGCCACGTGGGTCAGGATGGTCCGCCAGCGTGGCGCGCTGTGGGCGCGATTGTGGCGCGGTGG
>Ga0075431_100004580_pt1 | contig 13569 bp, 10 predicted proteins | sample RhiMetdeltSRZDD5_FD_75297 | JGI IMG/M metagenome (GOLD analysis project Ga0075431, IMG submission 75297) | Populus rhizosphere microbial communities from Tennessee, USA - Rhizosphere MetaG P. deltoides SRZDD5 | ecosystem: Host-associated > Plants > Roots > Rhizosphere > Soil | place: USA... | reverse complement strand
GTGGAGCCGATGCCAAACGTCGCCAGATAGCCGAGCCGCGTCGTCGTCGATGGGAGCGTGGCCACGACGAGCGCGGTGAGCGTGCCGCTTCCCGCCAGTCCGTGTATGGCGCCCACGAGCAGTGGTCGTGCCAGCGTCCATCGATCCACGTCAAGAAAGCGCGACGTCGCTGGTTTCGCGTGCGAATGCGTTCGACGCGGGACGACGTTGCACGCGGCCTGGTAGATTGCGCGTGCGCCGAATCCGATCAGCATCAGCACCACACCCAGTTCGAAGGCCATCGTCGCCAGCGTCGGCATTTCAGCACGCAACATGACGAGTGCGGTTCCAGCCGCCAGCAACGTGAGTGTGTGTCCCAGTCCCCAGCACGCGCCGAGCCACGCCGCTTTCGCACTCGTGCGCTCGCCGGTCATGAGTGTCGCCACCGCCGCGAGATGATCCGGTTCGAACGCGTGCTGCATGCCGAGCAGCGAACCCAGAGCGGCACTCGCGATGAATCCCACCTGCGGGATGGCCGTTGGCCCGCCGAATCCGGTCGTCCAGCCACGCCACTCACCAAGGGGAGCGACGTCGATCTGATGAATCAGCCAGTAGCCGGCGAATGTGGCAGCGACGCCAAGAAGAAGCCAACGCGCGTCAGGCTTTCGTGGTGCGAGCTCGACGGGCGTTCCGTGAGGAGTGCTTCGATAGGCTTCGGCCCAGGCCTCTCTGCGGGTGAGCAGCGCGGTCTGATCGGTAAGACCCTTGGCCGTGACCAGGCGCTCGAGCGCCGCCAACCAGTGCTCGTAGTAGCGAGAGCCGTCGTCTGGTTCGCCGCGTTTGGCAGCAGCCTGCAGTTCCTCGGCGAGACCAGCTGCCCACTCTTTCCAGGTGAAATGCCCTTGCTCTGAAAGCTTGACCGCGAGCGCGAAAGCCTGCGCCTGCCATGGCTCGGCGAAGACTGGCCCGCCTTCGTCACGAGGCAGACGCGGAAGGTCTGATAGCTGCTCGGCGTTGGGTAGCGACTCAGGCGCGATCAAGGTAGTCGTCCCACATATCGAGGTGCACCGAGTCGCGCGGCGATGCGGCGTCCCCCCACAGCTCCGTGGCCGCGAAACGAACGGAGTAGACGTGCTGGCGTTTCTCACCCTGAAAATGCGCGTTGCTGTCGGGAAAGAGATAGACGCCGTGATCGCGGACGATGACGCCGGTCTTGCCGCGGACGTAGCGTGGCAAGCGCGTGTGGCCGGTGGGATTGATGTTGCGGGCGCGCACACGCTGGCGCACGTTGAATCGCGGTCGAACCTGTGGATCGTGACTCGAGGGAATTCCTCGACTGAGCCAGCGAGCGGGCATCGCGGGCGTCAACGGCGGATTGGCCTTCGTTGATCCCGCAGCCGCCTTTCCGCTGTCGATCTCTTCTTTGCTCACCAGGCCGTACTCAACCACCTGCGCCACCAGCCGATGGAACCATCGCTCGTAGTAGCTCATTCGCAAATAGTCAACAGGCCGCATGAGTTCGAGCGCGTGGCGGTCGGCGTCGATGTTCCACTTGCGCCAGGCCCGCATCGCACGGTTGAGTGCGTACATCCGCGCTTCCCAGGGTGCGTGGAACACGGGTTCGTCCTTCTCATACTCGACTGGCCCCATGTTCTGCTGACCACCCATATCGTGCGCGCCGTTCATGGGGCGCCTCCAGACTGTGGCAGCGTGACCTTGGCAACGCCGACCATCGCGTCGCGCGTGACCAGCGCGGCCAGTTGCTCCTCGGTCATCGTTTCGGTACCGGCGGGACGCTCCGGCAGAACCAGATAGCGCAGCTCCGCGGTGCTGTCCCAAACGCGCACTTCGACATCGTCCGGAAACGGCACGCCGAACTCGCGGAGGATGCCGCGCGGGTCGATGACGGCGCGAGACCGATACGGCGCCGATTTGTACCAGACGGGAGGCAGGCCGAGCACCGGCCACGGATAACACGAGCACAACGTGCAGACGACGAGGTTGTGGACCTTGGGTCCGTTCTCCACCACCAGAGTGTGCTCACCTTGTCCGCTGGTGTAGCCCAGCTCGGCGATCGCAGCTGGCGCGTTCTCCAACAGCCGTTTCTTGAAGGCGGGATCCACCCAGGCTCGCGCCACCACACGTGCACCGTTGCGCGGGCCGACTTTGTGTTCCATGCTGTCGATGATTGCGTCGAGCGCGGCGGGATCGACCAGACCTTTCTCGACGAGGAGCGACTCGAGCGATTTGACTCGCAATGCGAGATCCGAAGGAACCGCTTGATGCTCCTCAGTCCGGGGCTGACCTTGGGCGCCGACAAGATCAGCGTTCGCCGCTGCCCCTGCGGCGGTGGCGGCAGCCTTCAAGAAACCGCGTCGTGTGCCTTTCACCACAGGCTCGCTGAGCTGCAGACTACTCCCCTGCTCTCGCGAAGGTCAACGCTGGTGAAGCCGCCTTGACAGCGACGCGGTTGCTTCGCCAGTATCTGCGACGGGCACCCGGGCAAAACATGGCAGACGCTGCAGATAAACCACTTGGGCGGCGAAGGTTCCTCAGTAGAGCGGCTGCGGGCACCGCCGGCCTCGTGGCATCTCCACACATCGGCTCGGCAAAGCCGGCGGCCCTCCGCGCCAGCGAGCAGAACACTGGTCACCAGAACCCTCCGTCGGATGTGGCGCTCCGCGTCAAGGCGCTCGAGTCGATACTGGTCGAGAAGGGCATGGTCGATCCGGCCACGATCGATGCGGTCATCGAGACGTACGAGTCGAAAGTTGGTCCCCGGAACGGCGCCCGCGTGGTCGCCCGGGCGTGGGTCGATCCCGCCTATCGGAAGCGTTTGCTCGCTGACGGCACCAGCGCAATCGCTGAACTCGGGTACGGCGGATCCCAGGGCGAACATATGGTGGTCGTTGAAAACACCGCGACCCTTCACAATCTTGTCGTCTGCACGCTGTGCTCGTGCTATCCGTGGCCGGTTCTTGGCCTGCCTCCGACGTGGTACAAGTCCGCGCCGTATCGCTCGCGAGCCGTCATCGACCCGCGCGGCGTGCTGCGGGAGTTTGGCATCACGCTGGCTGATGACGTCCAGGTCCGTGTGTGGGACAGCACAGCGGAGATCCGCTATCTCGTTCTCCCCGAGCGCCCGCCCGGCACGGAGGGGATGACCGAGGAGCAACTCGCTGCCCTCGTGACGCGCAACGCGATGGTCGGCGTCGCAAAAGTGTCGGTGCCACGTGGAGCTAACGCATGAACGGCATACACGACATGGGCGGCATGCATGGTATGGGGCCAATCGAAGTGCGCGAAGACGAGCGGCCATTCCATGCCGAGTGGGAAGGACGCGCGTGGGGCCTGCTCCGCGCCGTCGGGCCCTTTGGCCCGAACCGCCGCCGAAACTTCCGCTACGAACATGAAATCCTGCCGCCAGCCGAGTATCTGCAGATGCAGTACTACGAGCGATTCATCAAGCTGCTCGTGGATCGCTTGATGGCCGCGAAACTCCTGACGCAGGCCGAGTTGGACAGCGGTCGCGCGGATCCTGCATCCCAGAGATTCACGCCGCGCGTCACACCCGCAAATATCGCCGAGCAGCTTGCGCGACGTCGATCACTTCGCCGAGACGATGTGCGGGTCCAACCTCGGTTCAAGGTCGGCCAGCGCGTGCGGGCTCGCAACATGAATCCGGTTGGGCACACTAGACTCCCGCGCTACATGCGCGGCCATCGCGGAACGATCGTGACCGATCACGGTGTGTTCGACTTCCAGGATACCGACGCCGAGGGTTACACGCTGCCCGACCGGCCACAGCACGTGTACACGGTTGCGTTCACCGCGCGCGAGCTGTGGGGCGAAGCGGCCAATGCGCGAGACACGGTACACGGCGAACTGTGGGAGGACTATCTCGAGCGCGCCTGAGTGGCTTCCGTCGTCAGGCGGAAGGCACTACAATGCCCGCGCCACGACTCACCGAAAGGGGTTTGCGATGAAACAGTTCAGCGCCGCCTTTGCGGCAGTCATCGTCCTCCTGGCGACCGGCGGCGTCGTACAGTCGCAGGCGCAGAAAGGCGGCGGGGACCTTACCGGCGAATATGAGCTCGTCACCGGGTGGCCGCAGAACTGGTGCGGCGACGGCTATGTCATCGGCTCGACGGCGGGCATCTGGGCGGAAACGCCGGACCGCGTCATCATCTTCGCACGCGGGTGCCTCCCGCGCCTGGAGAACCCGGGCGATTTGACCCCGACGCGCAATGCTTCCGGGTTCGATCTCTCGCAGAAGGATCCGAAAAACCATCCGCGCTGGGATCACATCGTGAATATCGTCGACCGCAACGGGCGGCTGATCGAGTCGTGGGAGCAGCACAACAAGCTGTTTGTGCGGCCGCACCGCATCATCGTCAACCCGTACGACCCGGATCGCCACGTGTGGCTCGTCGACGACGGCGTGCACGCGCTCTACAAGTTCACGCGCGACGGCAAGCAGCTGGTGCAGACGATCGGGACGCCGCGGGTCCCGGGCAACGACGAGACGCACTTCGCGCGGCCGACCGACATCGCGTTCCTGCCCGACGGCACGTTCTTCGTCAGCGACGGCTACACCAACACGCGCGTCGTCAAGTTCGACCGCAACGGCAAGTACGTCACGTCGTGGGGCATGCGCGGCGAGGCGGGCAAGGAAACGCGGCCGTACTACATGAATACGGTGCACGCGATCGTCGCCGACAAGCAGCGCCGGCTGTATGTCAGCGACCGCGCCAACCACCGCATCCAGATCTTCGACGAGAACGGCAAGTTCCTCGACCACTGGCAGAACGTGCCGCTGCCCTATTCGCTTCTGATGACCGACGACCAGTTCCTGTGGTCGGCGTCGGGGCAGACGATGAAGTTCACGAAGTACGACCTGAACGGGAAGCTGCTGGCGGCGTGGGGCACATACGGCGTGATGCCGGGCGGCTTCTGGGGCGTGCATCAGTTCCACGTGGACAGCGAGGGGAGCCTGTACACCGCCGACGTGCACGTCGGACGGCCGCAGAAGTTCCGGCCGCGGCCGGGCGCCGACCGCAACCGCCTGATCGGCGCGCCAACACGCGCGGTCAGCGCCACCTCGACGCGTTAGACGCGCGGCAACTCCTAACGACACAACTCCCAACTCCCAAGACATTGGGGGGGAGTTGGCGTTGTACGCACGCGCACGTAGTGTCCGGCTTCAGCAGGACCGATCAGGCGATGGATTGTGGTCGGCGCCTGCCGTATAGTCTGCCGCGACGTGCCTGGCCCTTCGAAGACGTCCATGCAGAAGATCATCGTCGCTGCGTTTGCAGCCTCCGCCGTCCTCGGCCTCGTCTTCATCGCCCAGGCTCAGGCGCCGAACCAGTCGGCGGCGCGCCGTGGAGAAGGGGAAGCCTACCGCCCGCCGCGAACCCCTTGGGGCGATCCGGATCTCGAAGGCAAATGGCCGAGCACTCACATGGCGGCCGTACCGCTGCAGCGCGCGGAATCGCTCGGCACGCGGAACGTCCTCACAGACGCAGAGTTCGCTCAGCGTGAAGCGCAGGCGGCTCGCCAAGCCGTTCAAGACCTGGCGGACTTCGATTTCGATCGCCCGAGCGTACCGTGGGGCCAGGTTGGCGGCGGACAGTCGCCACCGCAACATTGGTTCGAGCGCGGCGAACCGCAGCGTCAGGCCTCGTTGATCGTCGATCCGTCGAACGGCCGGCTGCCCGCGCTCACGGCCGCCGCGCAGAAGCGCGACGCGGACCACCGCGCCCGACCCGAGTCCCACGCACCGTCAGGCTTGGACGCGGAGTTCACGCTCTACGAGCGCTGCATCACGCGCGGCCTCGTCGGCTCCATCTTGCCAGGCGGCTACAACAACGGTAACCAGATCGTGCAGTCGCCGGGGTACGTGACGCTCGTCAACGAGATGATTCACGAATCGCGCGTCGTGCCGCTCGATGGCCGGGCACATGTCAATCCGGCGATACGAAGCTATCTCGGCGATTCACGCGGCCGATGGGATGGAGACACGCTGGTCGTCGAGACCACCAACTTCATCGATCGGAGAGGCGTTGGCATGAACAACACCGGCGTAAGTGATGCGCTGAAGATCACCGAGCGCTTCACACGCACGAGCGACACCACCCTGAGTTACTCGATCACGATCGACGACTCGAAGACGTGGACCGCCCCGTTCACGTTGCAGTACACGCTGAAGCGCGACGAGGGATACGGCATGTACGAGTACGCGTGCCACGAGGGCAACTACGCCCTGAAGAACATCCTGTCGGGCGCGCGCGGCAAATAGCGCTCGACCCGACTGCGCGAGACTATGCAGCCTCGAAGACTCGCTACTCTCCTTGCGTCATTCGGGATGGGTGTCCTGACCGCGGTCGTCTCGGGGCAGCCCGGTCCGGCAGCGATGCCTAAACAGCTCGAACCATGATGGAACGTCGCTGGGGATTCTTCTCGTTTCGTCTCACAGGCTACAACGCGACTTCTTCTTGCGAGGGGAAGCCGTGCTGCGCCCGACCAACTTCTCCTTCATGTTCGGCGCTCGTCTTGTACAACTCGAAGCGCCCATCCGGCGCCGCGTCCAACAGGCTTCGTTCGTACTTGGCGCGTGCAGTTGCGCTCATCGGCGAGAATCCTGAGGCGATTCGAATGTTCTGACGCAGAACACGAATTGAGTCGATGCCGGACACGGTTGTGCACACGTCCAGGCTCATCGCATAGCGGAGCGCATCATCGATCCTGGCCACCCTCTTCTTGATCGCACGTCCATCTCCGCCAAGGCTTTTCATCCCAATTGCGGCGATCTGCTGGCGGGCCAGTTCCGGAAGCACTCGGCTCTGGAAGCTGCGGAAGTTCGCGTCGAAACCATTGAGCGGCAGCTGACAGGCATCGAATGGGAATCCAAAGGACAACATGCGGAGATGAATCTCCGGATCTTTGTGTCCGGTGAAGCCGACGTACCGAACCTTGCCCTGAGCCTTGGCGCGCTCGAGCGCTTCGACAACCCCGCCCTTCGCAAAATGGCGGTCGGGGTCGTTGTCGTAGACGCATTCATGGATCTGCCACAGATCGAGATGATCAGTCCGCAAACGACGGAGTGATTCCTCGAGCTGCCGCATCGCGACCCGCGCGTCGCGTCCATGAGTGCAGACCTTTGTCATCACGAACACATCATCGCGGCGGTCGGCGATCGCACGTCCCATGCGGCGCTCGCTTTCGCCGTCGTGGTATTCCCAGGCGTTGTCGAGAAAGGTCATTCCCGCATCGATGGCTTCATGAACGATGCGGACGGCCTCTTTAACAGTCTCGATCTTGCCCAGATGATACCCACCGAGGCCAATGATCGAGACCATGTCGCCGTACCGGCCAAAGCGACGGCGACCAATTATCTGGTGTCGAGACGATGCCGTGGACATAGTGTTGATTCCTCTAGGGCTGGACAGAAGCCACCTCGTCATGACGGACGAAGCAAACGGCCGGCCAGGACGATTCACACACCACGGCAACTGCCTCGCAAGGCTGTCTGGCCGCGGCCGGCTCTACCGCTTCAGCGAGATCCCGTCCCCGGCTGGCACTACCAAGAGATACGCGACTCGGCAGCCATTCGAACTCCACACTTGCCTGATTCTTCTACCCTAGCCTACTATGTGAGCCGCATGGCCAATCAGGAGAACCCTCAGGCTGCCTTGGAGTTGTTGATCCTCAAGACGCTCGCCGCTGGGCCTAATCATGGCTTCGGGATCGCGCTGCACATCGAAGAGGCTTCGTCCGCGCTTCTGCGCGTGGAAGAGGGTTCCCTCTACCCCGCACTCCACCGCCTGGACAAGGCGGGGTTCATCGATGCGGAGTGGACCACCACACCGAATGGCCGGCGTGCGCGCGTGTATCGCCTGACGAAAGAAGGCCGGAAACGTCTGAAGGAGATCGAAGAGAGCTGGACCACGCTCGCCGAAGGCGTGAAGAGGGTACTGCGATGGGCATGATCGATCGCTGGTTCCGCAGACGGCCGAGCGATGACGACATGCGGGAGGAACTCGAAGCGCATGTCGCGATGCGGGCTGAGCACGACGGCGTGGACGCACGCGCGGCGCGCCGGCGTCTCGGCAACGTGCTGCAGACGCGCGAAGCGATGCGACGCGTGTGGATCGCCGCGTGGTGGGACGCGCTGCGGCAGGACGCGCACTACACCTGGCGCTCGTGGCGGCGTCGGCCTGGCTTCGCGCTCGGCGCCATCCTCGTGCTGGCGCTCGGCCTCGGCGCTTCGACGGCACTCTTCGCCGCGCTCGACCGCGTGCTCTTCAAGCCGCTGCCGTACGCCGATCCAGATCGTCTCGTGTCGGTTGGAGTGGTCGTCGCACCGCCGGGCGGAACGTTCGGACGAACCGAGGGGATGCCTGACAAGAGCTATGTACAGATGTGGAGCACCACACCGGCACCGTTCGAGGCGGTCACGGCGATGGATACCTGGACGTGCGAAATCGCCGAAGAATCGCCAGAGGGCGTGCGATGCGGCGACGTCGATCACAACTTCCTCCGAGTGCTGGGCGTGCACGTCGTCCTCGGCCGCGACTTCGCGGCGGAAGATGACGTGCGCACGGCGCCTCGAACGGCCCTCATCAGTCATGCCCTGTGGGTCAGACGCTATGGCGCGGATCCCGGTGTCCTCGAACGTACCGTGAACCTTGACACAGCCCGATGGGGGGCACTGCAGCAAGTCCCGATCATCGGCGTCCTGCCGCCGGAGTTCGAGATGCCGGTGGAAGCTGCGGACATCCTGCTGCCGTCTCAGTTGCGCCCGTTCGTGCCGGCACCGTTTGTGGGAGAGATCATGCCGTTTGCGCGCTTGAAACCGGGTGTGACACCCGAGCGCGCCGAGGCGATGCTCGCCCCCCAGTTGTCACAGGTCTCGACGTTGCCTGGCTTCCGCGCGGAGTGGCGAGTCCGGTTGCTTCGCGATCGCCGGGCCGGCGACGCCGCGCGTGCCGCGTGGCTGCTGATGGGCGCCGTCGCCGTCTTCCTGCTGATCGCCTGCGTGAACGTCACCCACCTGATGCTGGCGCGCGTCGGCGAGCGCCGCCGCGAATTCGCACTCCGAGCCGCGATCGGCGCCGGGACGATCCGACTCGCGCGCCTCGCGCTCGCTGAGAGCCTGCTGCTGTCGATCGCCGCAGGTGCGAGCGGACTCGTCATCGCGTTGGCACTTCTCAGGACCTTCGTCGCGATGGCGCCGCCGGGCGTTCCCGGCATCACCGACGCGGCGATGGATCTGCGCGTGTACGTCGTGGCCATCCTGCTGATGATCATCAGCGGCGTGGCCATTGGCCTGTGGCCGGCGCTCTCCGTCTTGCGCGTCGCCGCTCCGGAGAGTCTGCGCTCGACGAGCACGGCGCCGCCGGGTGCGCGACCGCGTGTTCGATTTGCGCTCGTGACTGCGCAGATCGCGCTGACGTTGGCGCTGCTTGTGGGCTCCACGCTGCTGCTGCAGAGCCTGTGGAACGTCGTCAGCGTGCCGCTCGGTTTCGACGCCGAGCACGTCATCACGCTGACCGCTGGCCTCAGCCGCACACGGTATCCGACTGCCGAGCGGGCGGCCGCATTCTTCGACGAACTGCTCGCACGCGCCCGGTCGACGCCTGGTGTGATTGCCGCGACCTTGAGCGATTCGGCCCCGCCGCCACGGCCTCCAGGTGGCCGCGCGGCCATCACCGTCGAAGGCCGGCCCACCCAGCCCAACGCGCCTCAGCTCCTCATCGGCCTCCGATGGGTGACGCCGGACTATTTCAAGACGTTCCGAATCTCGGTAGTCAAAGGGACGACGTTGAAGGACGACGACGCAGGCGAGCCGACAGTCGTACTGAACGAATCTGCCGAGCGCACTCTGTTTGCGGGAGAGAATTCCGTCGGACGGCGTGTCCGGCCAGCGCCGTTCGGATTCAGCAACGGGAAGGAAGTCCCGAACCCGTGGTTCACCGTCGTGGGTGTGACGCCGGACGTTCGAAACGGCCAGAGCCTCACCGATGAGCCCGCGCCGGAAGCTTTTCTCGCCTTGCGGGCGGGAACACCGGGACCGGCGCTTGGCGTGTCACGCCTCACATTGCGCACGACGGCCGCCCCTTCCGAGGTGGCTGCCTCCCTGCGGCAGATCACATCCGACATCGATCCGCGGCAGCTCGTGACCATCCAGACCGGCGATGAGCTGCTCACCCTGCTCACGGCCCAACCACGGTTCATTGCGTGGCTGCTGACAGCGTTCGCCACGCTCGCGCTGCTGCTGGCGGCGGCCGGGCTGTACAGCGTCGCGTCCTACCTCGTGGCGCAGCGCCGCCGCGATATCGGCGTGCGGATAGCCATCGGCGCCTCACCGCGCGACGTGGCGCGGCAGGTCGTGGGCGAAGCCGGGCGCTGGATCATCGGCGGCGCAGTGGCCGGCGCGGTGCTCGGCTGGATGGGGACGCGCGCGCTGCAGTCACAGCTCTATCAGGTGGAGGCGCTCGACCCGTGGTCGTGGACTGGCGCTCTGCTCGCGCTTGCGATGGTGCTGATGATGGCGGTCTTCAGACCTGCGTATCGTGCCGCGCACGTCGATCCGGTTGCGGCGTTGAGAGCGGATTAAAGGTGTCGCAATGGGCATGAAGGGTAAACGGTTTCGCAGACGACCATCGGACGATGAAATGCGGGAAGAGCTCGAGGCGCACGTGTCGATGCGCGCAGAACACGACCGCGTGGACGAGGCCGCCGCGCGGCGACGCCTCGGCAACATGCTGCAGACGCTTGAGTCAATGCGCCGCGTGTGGATCGCCGAGTGGTGGGACGCGCTGCGACAGGACATCCACTTCACCTGGCGCTCGTGGCGGCGCCAGCCCGGATTCGCAGTATCGGCGGTCCTCGTCCTGGCGCTCGGCCTCGGCGCCTCGACGGCGCTCTTCGCCGCACTCGACCGCGTGCTCTTCAGACCCCTCCCGTACGCGGATCCCGATCGCCTCGTCTCGGTCGGGGCGGTTACCTTCCGCGGCAACGCATTGGTATTCGAGGGTATGACTGAGTCGTTGATCGAAACGTTCTACGTTCAGGAGTGGGACCCGTTGCCGGCGCCGTTCCAGTCGGTGACGGCGATGCTCGCTCTCGTCGGTGCCCGGACGTGCGAGTTCGCCGAGGGACAGCCGGAGGGCCTGCGGTGCGACCTCGTCGAGCACAACTTTCTGCGCGTCCTCGGTGTGCGCGTCGCGCTGGGCCGTGACTTCGGACCCGAGGACGACGTGCGCGGGACGCCGCAGGTTGCGCTCATCAGCCACGCGCTGTGGGTCCGGCGCTTCGGCGCAGATTCGGGAGTCCTCAACCGGACGCTGAGTCTCGAAAGGGCAGGATCGCTCCTGCACGTACGCGTCATCGGTGTCCTGCCACGGAACTTCGAGATGCCGCTCGAGAGCGGCGACGTCCTGCTCCCGGCTCACTTGCGTCCCATCGACCCGAACAACCAGGCCCGCTCGTCGCTCACGGTGCTGGCACGACTCCGACCAGGCGAGACACCCGATCGCGCGAGGCAACTGCTGCAGTCGCAGTGGCCGCGGGTCAACCCGTTTCCGCCCCCCTTCCGCGACGAATGGCGCGTGCGGCCGTTGCACGAGAGGCGGTTCGGTGGGGCCGCCCGAGTTGCCTGGTTGCTCCTGGGCGCGGTGGCCGTCTTCCTGCTGATCGCCTGCGTGAACGTCACCAACCTCATGCTGGCACGCGTCGGAGAGCGCCGCGGGGAGTTCGGGGTTCGGGCCGCCATTGGCGCGGGCAGGATGCGGCTCGCCCGTCTGGCGCTCGCCGAGAGCGTGCTGCTTGCCCTCGTTGCGGGCGGCGTCGGTCTCGGTGTCGCCTTCGCACTGCTCCAGACGTTCGCGGCGATGGCGCCGCCGGGATTGCCTGGCGTTGCCAATGCCTCGATCGACCTGCGCGTCTTCGCCGTGGCCGCGCTGCTCGTCGTCGTCACCGGAACGGCCGTCGGGCTATGGCCGGCTATCTCCGTCTTTCGCGTGAGGGATCTGCACGGACTGCGGCCAACGGCCACCTCGTCACCGGGCGCACGGCCGGGTGTGCGATTCGCGCTGGTCACCACGCAGATCGCGTTGACGCTAGCGCTTCTCGGTGGCTCGGCGCTGCTGCTCCGCAGCTTGTGGAACGTGGTCAGCGTGCCGCTCGGCTTCAACGCCGAGCGTGTTATCACGCTGACTGCGTCGCTCAGCCGCGTGCGGTATCCGACGGCCGAGCATGGCACCACGTTCTTCGAGGAACTGCTCGCACGCGCGCGGGCCATGCCCGGTACGGTATCGGTGGCGCTGAGCGACACCGCGCCGCCACCCCTGGCGACCGGGATGGTACTCAGTGGGTGGGAGGTCGAAGGCCGGCCGGTCGATTCCAAATCGCCTCTGCCCCCGATTCACGTCCGATCGGTGACCCCGCACTATTTCGAGACGTTCGAGATCGGGGTCGTCCGGGGTCGGACGTTTCAGGAAGCTGACTGGACCGGCGAGCCGGCTGTGATACTCAACGAATCCGGCGAACGACTGCTCTTCCCAGGAGAGCGCGCGATCGGACGTCGCGTTCGGATACCCACGCCTCCAGCCTACGGAAAGTTCCCGACCCCGTGGTACACGCTCGTGGGCGTGACCAGGGACGTCCGAAACAGCGCGGCGCTCACCGACAACCCGAAGCCCGAGGTCTACTTCGTGGCGCGGCCGGGACGGTCGGGAGGCCCGATGGCCGCATTGGCGGCTTTCTCAGCGCCGGGGGGGCATCTGTCACTTCGCACGGCAGCCGGTGGTGCCGAGGCAGCCACCTTCCTCAGGCAGATCGTCGCCGACATCGACCCGAGACAGCTCGTGACCATTCAGACCAGCGACGAGCAGCTGACGCGACTCACCGCGCAGCCGCGTTTCATCGCGTGGCTGCTGTCGGCATTCGCCGCGCTCGCGCTGCTGCTGGCGGCCGCCGGCCTGTACAGCGTCGCGTCCTTCCTGGTGATGCAACGTCGCCGCGACATCGGCGTGCGGATGGCGATCGGCGGCGCCTCTCCGCGCGACGTGGCGCGGCAGGTCGTGGGCGAAGCCGGGCGCTGGATCATCGGCGGTGCGGTGATCGGCGCTGCACTCGGCTGGATGAGCACGCCCGCGTTGCAATCGCAGCTCTACGAAGTCCAGGCGCTGGACCCGTGGTCGTGGACGGGCGCGCTGCTCGCGCTCGCGGTGGTGTTGGTGATCGCCGTCTTCAGGCCCGCGTATCGCGCCGCGCACGTTGACGCGGTCGCGGCGCTGAGGGCCGAATGATCCGCGACGCGCGGTAGCCGTCTCCGAACGACCCGCGATCGCCCTTTGACGAGGGCGCTTGTGATTACCGGGCGCTTTTGCTGATTCGATAGAGCTTTGTCGCAGTACGGATGAAGAGACTTCCGCCGGCGACTGCCGGGGACGCGAGCGCCATTTCGTTCAGGCTGTTTCTGCCCAGCAGCTTGTACTGCGGTCCTGCTTGAATCACGAACGTCTCGCCGTCCTCACTCACGGCGAAGATCTTGCCGTTGTACGACCAGGGCGACGCCGAGAA
>Ga0075431_100004577_pt1 | contig 13574 bp, 12 predicted proteins | sample RhiMetdeltSRZDD5_FD_75297 | JGI IMG/M metagenome (GOLD analysis project Ga0075431, IMG submission 75297) | Populus rhizosphere microbial communities from Tennessee, USA - Rhizosphere MetaG P. deltoides SRZDD5 | ecosystem: Host-associated > Plants > Roots > Rhizosphere > Soil | place: USA... | reverse complement strand
TTTGTTGTCGGGCTGTCGCCGACCGAATCGGCCTCTTCTCTCAATTGCCGAGAGCAACTCGCCACCGGGCGACAATCACCCCAGCGGCTTCCGGCACTTCACCAGGTAGCCTGTCCCCAAATCCCTCCCCTTCATCAAAAGTTGCGCGTAAAGGGCGGGCTTCCAGACCCATTTATGAAAGAGAATTCTCGAAAGCCGTGGGAATTTTGGCATCCCACTGACGGACGTTTTTCCGCAGTCGGTCATGAGGGGATCGAACTGCTGAGGTCCTTCCCGGGCTGCAGCAAATTTCGAGGAGAGCGGGTAAGTCAGGTTCAATATCGGAAATCCGTAACACCAGAATTGCTCGATTTGAAAGCCCGTGGCGCCGAGCTTCCCGATGAGCTCCGCCTTTTCGTAGCGCCGTGCGTGGCCAGCCCGCGTGTCGTTTTGCGTCCATTGTCGCATGTGAGCCGGAACAGAAAAGAGCAGTGCTCCCGCTGGTTCGAGTAATTCCCACCACCGGCGCAAGCAGGCCAGGTCGTCTTGGTAGTGCTCCAAGACCTCAAAGGCAACGAGCAAGGTGAACCTTTCACCGAGCGAGAAGAAATTCCGGGCTTGAAACTCAACTCCTGCGCTTCGTGCCCTCGACCGACGCTCCCCGATGAGTTCGGCATTCAAATCGAGACAAAGGCCATGAAATCCTCGTGCAACCAAGTCTTCATAAAACCGGCCGCTGCCCACCCCAATCTCCAGGAATTTACCAGCTTTGGTGTTTTTCAGAAGTTGATTGGCCAGGAAACGGCGATAAAGGTAGGCCAGAGTGGGGTCAGGAAAGTTCGACAATTCCACAAATACACGGCGATGTACAAGCCTCAGCAGATCTCCTTTTCCACGCTGTAGGTTTCCCAGGAACCGCCGAGCCGATCTGTTTGTTTGGTCCGCTTCTTGAGAAATTTCTTCTGATGGTGGTCAAAATGATTGACGAACTGAAGCCGGAAGGTCTGATAGACCTTGCGCAGCAAGCTCCTGAGCGAGTAGCGCATTGGATACATCTGGAATCCCAAAAGGTAGGCTCTGAAGACAAAGTACAGGCAGAAGTAAAGCTTGGTCCAAGGCCGGTCAATAAGGTGTTTCACCGCAAAATTTCGCAACCGTGGAAAGACCATCAGAGGGATCGTCAGAAACGAGATATTCAGCTGCTGAAGCTTTTCCTTCTCGGAGAAGCAATTGAACGAAGACGTGGCCTGGAACGTCAAATAGAGTTTCTCGTAGTCCCCGTCGAAGGCGCCAACGTCGATGGTGTATTGGGCGAGAGCAGTTCCAGGGTAAGGTGCCAGCGCATAAAACTCTCCGAAGGTAACCTTGTTGTTGATGTTGATGTCCATCGACTCCAGATCGTAGTCGATGTAATGGTGCCGGAGCCCCATCTCCTGCAGCTTCGCCAAGAGACGCAGCCGTGCTTCAAGGTCCAGGGGGCCATCGAGTCTGTAATTCCCACGGAGTGTTGCTGTATTGATCTTGAAATAATCTTCCAGGTGCCGAAGTAGCCCCTCGATTCTTTCATTGAAGTCTGGGACATTCGCTTGCGGCAGCAGCGGCGCTGGCACGGCCAGGATAGTGTTGGAAAAGGTCCGGATGCCCTGCCTGCGGCAGAGATCAAAGGCAAACCGAATATCTTCATCCTCCATGGTCCGCCTGAAAATCTGGTTGCGGATGAACGGATTGCCTGACTCAATGGACATATTGATGGAGTGTAGCCCGGCCTTCTTCAAACTCTCGATGATCGAAGGGTCCTTGCGAACAAGATCAGCTCGTGTCAGACAGTTAAAGGGCAGGCGAATGACCCGTGGATACTTTTCGGCAAACTCACTCAGCCATTCGTCCGTCCGGAACGCGAAGATGTCGTCCCAGAATTTGATGAACTGCGTCGGGTGCTTACTGACAATGTCGCCGAGTTCGGCCAGCAGACGGTCCACGCTGTAACGGTGAATCGACTTGCCCTTCCGGCTGTAAATCTCGTTGAACCTGGCATTGAAGCAATAGGTGCACGGATAAGGGCAACCGCGGCTGGACATGAAGGACCGCATCTCGAAGTACTTCAGGTGAGTTTTTGCGTAGACGAGCTCGCGATCAAGATAAGGGAGGTCATCCAGGAAATTGGTGCGGTCGAGCAAGTTGACCCGTCCGTCAGCTCGTCGATTGCTTCTGGTGACGATGTTGGGAATCGAATCGATGGATTCTTTCCTGGCCAAGGCGCGCAGCAGCAAGGGCCAGGACTCATCGGCTTCTCCCACAGATAGCACGTCGAGCATCGTCTCTTCGATAGGCAGAGGCTTGCCTCGCACAATCCCCGTAACCGCGCTCGGTTTTAGATCCTCGCCGTACAGCCGCATGCGCGTGTGGTTGAAGGTGACATGCGGCCCACCCATAATGGTGAGAACTTGGTCCCCATATCGTGACTTTAGCCAGCGATTCACCTTGAGAAACATATTGCTTTCGCCGGTCTTAGCACTGTAGGCCACGATGTTGGGCCGGATGCGACGAAGGTCGTCCTCGAGATTGTTATGCTCGAGCACATTCAGAAACGTTTCGTGGCCCTCGCGTTTCGCCAGCGCCGACAGGAGTTGGACGTTCAACGGATCGATGCTTTCCTCTTTCACCATAACAAACAGGATCTTCATTGCACGTCCTTGTGTTGTTAAACGGCTGCCTCAGCGACTATAGGATTTCCTCGGAGTCGGGGTCAACAAAATAGCACTACGATGCCTGCCCAGAGGTTAATGGACTAGGTCTTCCGCAGAACAAACACCCAGCTCGGCATCGCAGGCACGAGAGCTCTCAACAACCAATCGGGCAGCCATTGCATTCGGCGAGCCTTAGCCAGTAAATCGGGATCGTCTGGATAGAACACCTCCGGTGTCTTCAACAAGACTGGTGTCAAATCCTGAATTGAGAACCTGCGGCTTAGCCGCCGAATCGAGCAATAGCTGGGCAACCGCTCCGGATAGTGCGTCCCGCGGCGCGAGAGGCGCACATAGAAGCTGGCTAGGGGGCGTGGAAGCCAGGACAGCAGCGGCAAAAGATAGTGCGGCTCAACTAGCCAGTAGCGGTTGGGAACAGCCAGGTAGCAAATTCCGCCTGGTTTCAAGATTCGCCACACCTCGTCCAGCAAGTCTTGCTGAGAAGCGACGTGCTCCAGGATGTGGTTGATCAGGACACCGTCAAATGAAGCCGACGCCAATGGCAGTCTGGAACCATCTGCCTGAACGAAATGGAATGCTCGATCCGGTGGTGAGTGGCGGTCGATATCCACTCCGACTACGAATGGAAAATGTTTCACTAAAGACTGAGTAATCTGGCCTTCACTGCACCCGATGTCGACCACAATTGCACGTTCCGGATCTTTGATCTCCTTCAGGAGAATCCGCAAGATTTTGCCGATTTTGATCTTTCGAGAAGCGCGATACTCCTCTCGGCGAAAGGCAAAGCGATCGAGGAAAGGTTGTGCGTGTTTCATGAGCGATCGTTTTGTCAATCTTCCTCCACAAAGCTCTCGATAGTCTCGCGCAGGAGCTCCCAGGAGGTCGCCGAGTGCTTCTGACGGATGGCTGCGACCATGTCACTTTCGCGACTGTTCTCGTAGAAGTCCATCACCGCGCCTGCTATGGCGGCAGCATCCTTTGGCGGCACGAGATACCCGGTCCGACCATCGTCAACCGCTTCCGGCAGTCCCCCAACGCGGCCAACTATGACTGGCTTGCTGAAACCATAGGCCAGCTGCACAATTCCACTCTGGCTTGCTGCAATATACGGACTCACCAAAATATCGGCTGCAGCAAAATAACGAGCCACTTCTTCGTTCGGAATGTATTTTTGAACAAAAGTCACGCAGGAGGACAAGCCTAGATTGCGGATGAGATCATAGTAGGGCCTCGCGTCCCCCCAGACTTCGCCGGCAATCAGTAGATGAATCCCCAAGCTTTTCTCCAGTAGAGGCAAACTTTCCAATAGATATCGTAGCCCTTTGTACTCACGAATGAATCCAAAAAACAACAAGACCTTCTCTGCCCGAATACCCACTACGGCGCGAGCTGCGGCTTTGCTCAGGGAAGGTTGTTTCAAGTGCTCATAGATCGGGTGCGGGCAAACCCGCACGCAATTGGCACGGGAAGGTGACATCCAGGAGAGAAGGTTTCTTTTGTCCCAGTTTGAGTGAGTTATGAAAAGATCGCCCTTGGTCAAAACCCGCTTAGAGATTGCGGTCTTGGCGCCAAGAGCCTCGTGTTCGAACACGTTGTGACAGATGAACAGAGTTCGGGGCCCCTTGCTTCCTTTCAAAGCTCTAAGGAAGACCCAATAGAACGGCGACCAGTAGACTGTTGTCCAAGACAAGATAACCAGGCTGGACCTCGCTGCTGCCACACGGCTGGCGATGCTGCGCCATTCCCAGGGATTGAGCGCATCAAACGTCCCTGTTGGAGCTTCGTGAGTCAGCAGCGCTGCACTGGGGTCCCGGTCACCGTTTCCGGGATAGAGCCATCTCGGATACTGCCGGGAGAACGAAAGGAACTGGACATCGTGCCGGGTTCGCAGGGCGCGAACCAACAGGGATGTGTAATGCGCAATGCCCCCGCGAAAAGGATAGGTTGGCCCAATTACGGAGAAAGTCATCAGTGCCAGGAGTGTCCCGAACGAGCTGCTTCAAGAGACTTCTGAGACTGTAAGTCTTCGGAATGAGTATTTCCAGACAACTCCATTTTGCGAAGCCGGTAGAGGACTTCCTCGTTCAGCCGGCGATTTGCGGCAATCAGATCGGCCACCAAACCAATGACCAGAATCTGAAAACCCAGGATCAACAGGATCGCCGAAAGGATCAGTGATTGAACGTGACCGCTCGATCCCTCAAGGAAATAGTAGTACAGATAGCGCAACCCAAGAGCAAAGCCGGCCAGAAACGACGCGCTACCCAAGACAAAGAAAACCTTCAGAGGGTTGTACATTGAGTAGACGCGAAGCACGTTCGCGCCTGATCTCTTCAGGTACTGCCACGTCGAGCCAGCCAACCGGGATTCCCGCAGCTTGCCGTTCACTCGCACGGGAACCTGCATGATACTCAAAGGCCCTGTCCCCGCCTGAATCAAGGTCTCAAGAGTGTAGGAGAACTTCGAATGGACGATAGTCCTTAGCGCTGCCTCACGGTTAAAGGCACGAAACCCGCTAGTCGTGTCTGCCAGCGGGCAGCCTGAAGCTTTCCGGACGATCCAGCTTCCCAGTTTTTGCAGGCATTTCTTGGTCGCGGAGAAGTACTCGATCGAATCGATGTCGCGCGTGCCCACGACGAGGTCAGCCTGGTGCTTCAGGATGGGCTGAACCAAAACCTCTATATCTTCGCCAAAATATTGATTGTCTGCGTCAGTGTTCACGATAATATCGGCACCCAGCTTAAGACAGGCATCTAATCCAGCTCGAAAGGCAGCACCCAGACCCTGGTTCCTAGCGAACTCGACAACGTGGTCAACACCCAGCTCACGAGCGCGTCGAGCCGTCCCGTCGGTTGAACCGTCGTTGATGACTAACACCTCAATCTGTTCGATGCCGGCAATTCGTCTGGGCAGGCTCCGAAGCGTCATCGGCAACGTCGTCTCTTCGTTGAAGCAAGGAATCTGGATGATGAGTTTCATGACTTCGCGTTCGATCCTACGGAGTTTGTGCCGTCAGCTCGATTACGGCCGCACCGATGGGTAAGGCTACCGAAGCGAGCACAGGAATCCTCCGGGCGTCAGTCGTGAACCAGACCGTAATTTTCTTGTCGCTGAGCAATACGGCATCGCGCCGGATGCTGATTTCAACGCGGCTGGTGCCAAAGCTTCCGAGCTTGGTTGTAATCAGCTCGCTACCGGTGACTCTCGCGTCCAGATAATAGAGCCTTCCCCCATCCAAAACGGGGAGCGCGACCTGCACGCCTGATCTCAAGCCAAGAGTACGCAGAACGTACAAAGCCGAGACTGGATCCTGGGTTCCCAATTCAATCGGGATACGCTTGGACTGGTTTTTCGAGTTTGTGAAGGTCGCAAACCGATGCAGTTGGTTAAGCTCCAGTCGCTCTTTTACAACCCTCTTTTTTTCGGTGAAGTTCTTCTCAAACAGACTTGGAGCACCGAACGCGGCATCGAAATGAGAGACAAAATCGTCAGAAAAGAGATACGTGCCAGCGACACCTGGGGCAGCCTTGGCCTTCAGTTCTAGCTTCAGTGCTCCGACGACCTTCGGACTCGGCGTCACGGCGAGCTCCGCGGTTCCGGCATCAACAATATTCGACCACGAAATCCGATAGGTCAGTTTTTCCCCAGTCTGAAACGGAACACCGTCGAGTGGCGTCGCTGACTTCGCTGAAACGAGCAAACACATCAAAGCTACCCAGCACTGAAGTATCCTTTTCAGAGATGTCATGAAGTCGTTTGATGCAATGTCTCGTACGGATGACCGCTTCGATCACTTCGGGCCGTGATCTTTCTGGTAATGCATCCCCAGGAGGTCCAGACCCCAGTCTCGATCAAAACCCCGCCAGACCGTATGGATGTGATTCGCATCATTTTGAGTATTGTCATATTCCACCAGAAAGGTCGGTCCCTGAATCCGGTAATAATGTGGGGTGCCCCGATCCAAGCTCCCTGCCCAGGCGAAGTGTATCTTGTCAATGCCTGCCCGCATCAGCCGTCCCCACTCCTCTTCCGCCACGTCTTCGGGCAGATTGTGCGCATACTCCTCCACCAAGCTCGTCAATTGGTCTAGTTGCTTCTTGGTCATTTTGTTGGCTGCCAATCCAGCAGGCTTCCCGGGCTCAGCCCGCCGAGAATTGCTGGTGATGATATCCTTAGGCGCTGTAGCGTCGATGAGAGCCACCTTTAACTGTTCAGGGCTCAATGACCCGACCAGTCCCCTGCCCAAGTCCTCCTCCTGAGCCAGGACGCGCAGACCTTGCCGGGGACCACTCTTGACCTCAGCTGGATTCGAACCGAAAAATGAAGGTGCTCCTGCCACCAACTGGCCCTGAACCACCGTGAAGTTCAGCGAAAGATGATGGCCCTCGACTTTCCAACCCCACGTCAGTGTCTCTGAGGGTTCTCCAAAGACCGTGAAGAAGTACAGATCGGTATCCCGCACTGGTCCCTTGCCCTGCTCCAGTTCCTTCAGGATCGCTTCCAAACTCATGATTGTCGTTGCTTTTAGATAACCGCGCTGACTGAGGCCTGTGCTCAAGAAGGCGTGCGCGAGTCGCTGCTGCGGCGAATCTAGCTCTTTGAAAGAAACCCCCTTTCGCGGAAACATGGAGTCAGGAATAAAGTGCCAGATCATCCGTTGGTCATCCTCAAACCTAAACGTGGCCTTGGCCCGCTGCTCCGGCGTTAGTGCAGCCAGGAAGTTCTTGGCTGCTGCCGCCATGCTGGTGGACGACCTTATCTTGTGATAGGAACCGTAAGTCCAGGTGGCAACGAGGATCGCTGCCATTCCGACAATCATACCAAGCTGGCTGAGCTTCATGGCCGAAGTGCCTCCTGCGGATTGATAGTGTCCGTGTCAAGTGAAGTTGATGAGGACGGGTGGATTATATGGGAAGCTCTGGAGGAATGCCAGACGATTGTGGATTGTCAGCTCGCCATCAGTTACCCCAGGTCATACCTGCGAACGCCCGCCTCCAGCGGTCTGCAAGCTCGGAAGCCGTGTTCCCAGGCCGGTTGCTTTGGGGCACGTGCCACCAACGTGAGGGTCAGCCAGCGGCATTCAGGACACATGGCGACCACCATCGACGCGAATACACTCGCCAGTGATAAAATCGGACTCGACAAGGCTAATGACGACCTTGGCAATCTCCAGTTCACCGCCCCAGCGTCCCAACGGCGTCGCTTTGCGGACTGCGAGGTTTTCCTCCTCACTCAAGTCGGGCGGCGCCAAAATCGGCCCAGGAGCAATCGCATTCACCAATATATTGTACGGAGCCAGTTCGAGGGCCAGGCTCTCAGTCAGACCGATGACTCCAACCTTGGAGACGTAGTACTCTACAAACCCCTTGTAACGCGGACGCCCGCTGGCCGCAATCCAGTCGGCAAAATTGATGATGCGCCCGCCGCCCCGAGCCTGCATCACGCGAGCCACTGCCTTGGCGCAGAGGTAGGCACTCTTCAGATTCGCATTCATGTTGGCATCCCAATCGGCCTCGGTCGTCTCCAGGAACGGCTTCGATCGGTAGATGGAAGCCATATTCACAAGAATATCGATGCCGCCAAACTCCCGCGTCACATGCTGAACCAAAGCACGGACTTCGGAGTCCTGGCTTAGGTCAGCCTGAAGCGACATGGCTTTCCTACCCTGACTTCGAATGGTACGCGTGGTCTCTTCAGCCTCTTCTTTCGAACGGTTATAGGTTAGGGCAACGTCTGCGCCTCTTTCAGCCAGCTGCACTCCCACGACACTTCCAATCCGCTTTGTGCCGGTGATCACCGCAACCTTGTTATGAATCTCCATCAGTCAACTCCTCCCACCGATGATTGCTGAATATAGTGACAAAACCCCTCACCTTGAATCCCCTCTCCCATTGGGGAGAGGGTGCCGAAGGCAGGGTGAAAGGTGGCTTCAATCGAAGAAATGCACAAAGAATGTCACTATGATTTGCAAACATCAATCGCTCGCGGATTGTATGGCCGTACGTGGTCGTTCAGCCAACAATGCGAATCGGCCTCTTTTCCTTGTACGACTGAGTAGCAGCCAAGCTGACTCGCAAGGCAGCCAATCCATCGTCGCAAGTGATCGTGGGCTCCTGGCCAGTGCGGCAACGATCAACGAAGTGCTGCAACTGCGCCTCGTAAGCCTGCCCAAATCGTTCCATGAAGTATGGCACGGTGTCGTGGCTCACCTCATTCTTCTTGAGCACGAGGAGAGGAGTCTCGCGCAAATAGCCAATTTGCAACGTCCCCTCGGTTCCCAGGATCTCCGTGCGAATGTCGTAACCATAGACACCGCTGCGACTCAAATCAATAACGCCGAGGCTGCCGCTCTGGAACTGGAGGGTCGTAACCGCGTTGTCGACATCTCCAATCTCATCGACCTCGGGATACACCAGAGTGCCTCCGATGCTGTAAACGCTTTCGACCTCACCCATGAACCAGCGGGCCAAGTCGAAGTCGTGGATGCCACAATCGGTAAACAGGCCCCCACTGTTCTTCGGGTCGAGATATTCCAGGCTGGGCCGGAAGGGATCACGCGAGGACGATTTCAGCACAATCGGTTTCCCGATTGCTCCTTCCTCAACCTTTCGTTTTGCCGCTACATAGCCTGCATCAAAGCGCCGCATGAATCCGAGATGAAAAAAGATGCCTCCCTTCTCGATCGCCGCTTTCATCGCCTGACAATCGTCCAGGGAGAGAGCCAGCGGTTTCTCGCAAAAGACTGCCTTACCGTGCCTGGCCGCTTCGATTGTAATATCCTTGTGGGTGTTTGTCGGTGTGACGATGACTACGACATCAATTTCCGGATCTGCCAGCAAATACCCGTAGTCCGCATAGCGTTTCGCAATGTTGTTCTCATCGGCAAAGGCCCGCTGGGCCTTCTCATTGACGTCGGACACGGCGACCAGTGTTGCATTCGAAATGTGGCCTAGAAAATATTTTGCGTACACACGACCCAACCGTCCTAACCCAATGATGCCAACCCTGAGCTTGCTAGTCATAGCCACTCCTGTTCCGTCGGATGCGCACGATAGCCGGATCAATGTGTCGCCAGCGCATTCTCCCTGGTAATGAGTTCGATCTTCACTGAGATCTCAGGCGGAATCGTCTCCCCTTTCAGTACCCGAGCCGCATTTTCCATCGCCAGTCTTCCCATTTCGGAGGGGAATTGAGCAACAGTGGCGTCCATCAACCCTTTGCGAACGGCTTCGCGGGCCTCCGAGAACGCGTCAAATCCCACAACTTTGATTTTTCCGCCTTTGCCGGCAGCAGCGATCGCTTCGACCGCACCCAGAGCCATCAGATCACTACAGGCGAAGACGGCCTGAACTTGAAGCTGAGACTGCAAGATATTCTGGAAAACGTTGTAGCCCTGATCCCTTTCCCAATTAGCGGTCTGCGACGCAACGACCTGAATGCCGTGCCGTTGATCGATCGCAGCATGAAAGCCACGCAGCCGCGCGTCGCCTGTTTCATGTCCCGGAATGCCTTCCAATATTGCGACTTTGCCATTGCCGGCGAGTAGCTTTGCTACGAAGTCTCCCGCCAGGCGGCCTCCTTCAAAGTTGTCGGAACCGATAAAGCAAGCCACCTTCCCTCCGGCCTCCTGCAAGGTCTGGGCATCAACGCGAGTGTCTACAATGAGAACTGGAATCTTTGCTCGATTGGCTTTGACTATGGCCGGCACAATTTCTCTTGAACCACTGGGAGCCACGCAAAGCGCCGACACTTTGCTTTGAATCAGGTTCTCAATGATCTGCATTTGTTTCTCAACATCCACTTCCCGCTCGGCAGCTTGCACAATCAAACGCAGACCGGCCTTGCTGGCTGCCGTTTCCGCGCCCTTTTGCATGTCAATAAAGAAGGGATTGTTGAGCGTCTTCACTACCAGACCAACAGTAGGCCGACCGGAATCAGTCTGGCTGCCACGCTGGCAGCTGAGACAGCTAAAGCAAGCTAAGCAAAGCAGCGCCGCCACAAAGCGCATCCAATTCCTTTTCATGGATGTCCTCTCGGAGAAGATGTTGAAAGAAACAGTCAGTGACTCAGACGGCCCAGGCTGGCTGGCGGTCAGCGATAGGCGAGTCACAATCCTTTCTTCGCGTGCTCGGTTTTCGCGGTTCGCTCAGCTTTACTTTCTGCCCGCTCGCAAGAGCATGTCCAGCAGGACAGAAACAATAATCACGCTCCCGATGACGACCTGCTGCGTAAAGGAAGGTGTCCCGATCAGGTTTAGTCCATTGCGAAGAACACCAATGATGAGCGCCCCGACTAGAGTTCCAAAAATTGTTCCTTCGCCACCCAACAGGCTCGTCCCACCGATAACCGTGGCGGCAATCGCATCGAGTTCATACATCATACCAGCGATGGGCTGGGCTGAATTCAGCCGCGCTGTCAGCAGAATAGCAGCTAACCCACTCAGCATGCCGCATTGACCGTAGACGAGAGTCTTCACCCGCGAGACATTCACACCTGAAAGCACTGCGGCTTCTTCATTTCCACCAATCGCATACACATAACGGCCAAACTGCGTTTTCGTCAAGAGAATATGCGAGAGCAAGTAGATCACTGCCATAACGATGACGGGACTCGGGACCTGCAGCACATCGCCGGTTGAAAGACGGCGGAACGCCTCCGAGAATCCGGAGACCGGCCGGCCATCGGTAAACATCAGCGCGGCGCCCCGAGCCACGCTCATCATGCCGAGTGTGGCAATGAAGGGAGGCAGCCGCCCCCGCGTCACCAGCACGCCATTCAACAAACCGCAAGCCAGACCAGTTGTCGTTCCGACTAACAGGGCGGCCGGCAGCGCCCAGCCACCCCGCAAGGCTGTGGCCATCGCCACACCTGAAAGAGCCACAATGGAGCCAACCGACAAATCGATCCCAGCACTGATGATGACGAAAGTCATTCCCGCGGCGATGATGGCAATGATGGTGGTTTGCTCGACTACGTTGAGTAGGTTTTCCAGAGTCAAAAAGTGAGGTGTCAGCATCCAGAGGACCAGCGACAGGCCTATCAATGCCATGAGCGGGCCATACTGGCGGCCATGCCGGGCGAACCAGGTCTTCAGTCGCATGTTCAGTATTTACACAACTGCGGAAGAACCACAGAAAACGGCAACTGCTTTTCGATCAGATTTCTTGCCAAGTTCAGTTTCCATGCACGCGAGCAAACAACCAAGGCCGAAGGCTCGAACGCCAGTTAATAGTAGCGGATCCACTTTTGAGCTGTCGCCCTGCGGACCATACCGGAGATTCGCAGGAGCGTTGCCGAAAGCTAGCAGGTCTCCTTGACCCCCAGAACAGTCAATTCAAAAGGGCGCGAGAGCCAATTTCACGCGCTCGACTGCTCTCGTCCAGGGGCATGAGTGCTCCTTTCATCCACCCGAGAGCCGCATTGCGACAGGTTCCTCCGGGCCACGGGACAACTTTCGATAGGCACATTCCAAAAGTGTCACGTTTGGAGAAACGCGAATTTACGTCGAAACCCGATCGATAGCAACGAGAAATACAGAGGCGATGGTCAGCGGGCTTTGGGGGCGTTGTGATGCTCCGCGTGCGAAAGATTACAGCCTTGCCTCGCGTTCCCTGCGACTGCTGCCGCGTTGCTAACGCTTCCCAGGGGACTTTGACACAACCTACTAGAGGCGGGCCCGGATGTTGACATTTGTACGCCGTGCCGCTACGCTTCGGCGACTGTCGAAACACTTGAAGCGACTGGGCCTCGAAGGGTCACTCGGTCGACATCGGGAACCAGAGCCAATTTCCGGACAAGGCCCGCGCCTGAGGCGGTCCTAAGTGCAGCGCGTCACAAGCGACTACTCAATCAGGCTTGAGTACGAAGGCCAGAATGAGGGCAACGGTTCATACCGCCAACAAGATCCAGCACAGGTTTCGACTGCGCCGAGAGCGGAGAACTCCCTGCTCAGCATTTGGGACCAGGCAACGTGTCGAACGAACGCATTGGCAACCCGGCAAATCTAATATGAACACACTTCCAGTTCGAACCCTGCGGCGCCCCAAACGGTTCCTGCCGAGGCTGGGTGGATGCATCCTGTTATTGCTCGTTCAGACTTGGAGCCAGCGCGCCTTACAGGCTCAGCCGGGCGAAGCTAGCCAGGAATCCTATGATGCAGAATCTGTCAAGGCCGGAGGCACGCTCTTTGGTGAAAGATGTTCCGTCTGCCACGGTATCGACGGCAGAGGTAGCGCTCGCGGACCGGCGCTGACCAGCGGACTGGTCGTGAACCGAGGAAGCGATGAGGAAGTAGCGCAGGTCATCCGACAGGGAGTCCCCAATTCTTCGATGCCTCCTTTCGTTCTGCCTGACGCTGAGATCCGGCAGCTGGTGGCCTTCATCCGCAGTTTGAGCACTAATGCCGCCCGACTCTCAGTACCCGGGGATACCGACTCAGGCAAACGGATATTCTTTGGCAAGGGACGCTGCTCGGAATGTCACATGATTCGCGGCGAGGGTGGCTTGTTGGGCCCGGATCTGTCCAACCTTGGCAATGAGCGCACACTGGCGGAGATTCGGGAATCCGTGCTCACTCCAGGTCTAAGAGAAGAAATGAAGTACCGCACCGTAACCATCGTTACCCAAAAGGGAGACAGGATAACCGGGACCTTGCGCAATCGCGATAATTTCTCTTTGCAGACGATGGATGCTAACGGAAAACTTCACTCTTTTCTGAGTTCGGAACTCCGAGAAGTGCTTCTTGAAGAGAAGTCGGCCATGCCGGATAACTACGAAAAGGTGCTGACTGCGGCCGAACTGCAGGATCTGCTGGCCTTTCTGAGCCGCCAGAGCGTGGGCAATTGACGAACTGAACGATTCCAGGGCCGCTTCCCCTCGATGTCGCTTGCA
>Ga0075431_100004576_pt1 | contig 13582 bp, 10 predicted proteins | sample RhiMetdeltSRZDD5_FD_75297 | JGI IMG/M metagenome (GOLD analysis project Ga0075431, IMG submission 75297) | Populus rhizosphere microbial communities from Tennessee, USA - Rhizosphere MetaG P. deltoides SRZDD5 | ecosystem: Host-associated > Plants > Roots > Rhizosphere > Soil | place: USA... | reverse complement strand
GCTGCCTCGCCCGTGCCACGCGAGAGGTGCCCGAGCTCGAGACGGCAGTGGGCGACGAGTGGCTGCATGCCGAGCTCCATCGCCAGTGCCAGCGCCTGGTGGTAGCCGTGTTCGGCCTCGCGCGCGTCGAGTGGAGCCCAACGCGAGGCGATCTCACCGAGGAGGCGAAGGGCCCATGCCTCGTGGCCGCGTTCACCGTGCTCGCGGGCCAGCGCGAGGGCCTGCTGTCCCAGCGCCCGCGCGGCGTCGAGGCGACCAGCAGCCAGACACGCGGTGCCTCGGTGGACGGTGAGGAGCACGCGGAAGGGCCAGGCACGCGTCGCCTCGTAGACGTCGATGGCTTGCTCGAGTAACGCGAGCCCCTCGTCGATGCGTCCCACCCGCGAATAGGCGTAGCCGAGATAGCCTAGGACCTGGGGCAGCCAGACGCCGAAGTCTCGTTCGCGGCAGAGGGCCAACGCGCGTTCGAGCAAGGGGACGGCCGAGTCATCCTCGCCCTTCAGGCAATGGAGATACGCGAGGCAGTAGCTTGCCGACACGATGCTGTAGGGATCCTGCGCTGTCTCCGCGAGCGTGAGCGCCGCCTGCCCGTGTGCCAGCCCCTCGGCGAAAGCGCCGCGCTCGGCGAGCGGCAGAGCCAGCCACGCGGTGGACAGGACGAGTATGGGACCCGCCGTACGCAGGCGGTCCCGCCCCTCCGTCACCGTCAGCATCGTGAGGTTCTCGAGGTAGGCGATCTCCGCCTTCCGGTAGTCGGCCAGTAGAAAATGCGCGAGGCCCAGATAGTAGTTCGACATGACCTGGAGCGGCCGGTCTTCGAGCGACACGGCCACGTCCCGCGCCCTCTGGGCGAATAGACTGGCGCCCTGAGCGTCGCCGGTCACCCAGCGCAGCACGCTGGTGAATGCCGCTATCCTCCCGAGTCGTCCCCGATCCTCGAGCGAGATCGCGAGCCGCTCGGCCTCCTCGAGACACGTCGCGATACGGTCGAACTCGGCGAGCGGCCACAGCGCGGCCCTCAGCTGCAGCTGCAGCTCGAGCATCTCGTCGAGGGTCTCCGGGGTCCGTGGCAGGTGTGACGCGGCCGCCAGCGCATGCTCGAAACAGGTGGCGGCCTCCCGATGCGCCGACCGCACGAACGCGTGGACGGCCGCCCGGCGGAGATAGCTCATGGCGCGGGGCCACATCTCGGCGCCGTGATAGTGGAGTCCCAGAGCCAGGATGTGCGGTTCCAGGTCAGCGGCATGGACGGCTTCGATGGCTTCGGCCACGCTCCGGTGAAGGACCCGACGGCGCGGCGCCAGCAGCTCCGCGCGCGCCACCTCGCGGATGCGATCGTGCGTGAAGTCGAAGCGTTCGTCCACGCCCTGGAAGATTCGACGTCGGACCAGCTCTTCCACTCCTTGGGCGGCCTCTGCATCGCCCAGGCCCGCCGCACGCTGGAGGAGGGCGAACTCGAACTCCCGGCCGATCACGGCGGCAACCGTGGTGAGTAGTCGGCCGCGCTCCGACAGTCGTTCGAGCCGTCTCGTAACGAGCTGGCGCACCGCCTCGGAGAGGACCAGCGCGCCAGGTGGCAGACTCCCGAGCCGGATCCCTTGCGCCTGGGAGCGAACGGCCTCGACCACGACGAACGGGTTGCCAGCGCTGGCGCCCCACGCCTGCTCGCCAAGTCGCGCCAGGTCTGCTTTGTCGCTGCCGGATTGAGCGAGAGAGTGAACGAGATCGAACGTATGGTCGCGTGACAGGCCCGCGAGAGCCAGGGGCAGGAGATGGCCTTCGCGCTGGAGCTCATCGAAGACCCGGTGGAGCATGGCGGCGTCTCCGAGCTCCTCTTGTCGTACGGTGACAGCCACCAGCACGGGCAGGGAGCGCAGGCGCCGCCCCAGGAAGGCGAGGAGCCGGACAGTCATCTCGTCGGCCCAGTGGAGATCCTCGAGCACGACCAGGAGCGGTCGATGTCCGGCGAGCATGCTGATCGCGCTCGTCACGCTCTCGAACACCCTGAGGAAGTCCGGGGAGCTCTTCGAAGCCTCGACGTCGGGACCGGCGAGCTCCGGGAGTAGATGGGCGAGCTCCTCGCGCCGAGCGGGAGCCAGCTCGCGGAGATCGTCGATCGCGTGCCCGGCGCGGAAGGCGTCGACCCAGGGTCCGAAAGCCAGCACCTGCTCGCTCTCGTAGGAGCGGCCCACCATCACGCGGGCGCCGCGCGCCTCGGCGGTCTCGATCAGCTCGCTCACCAGGCGGGTCTTGCCAATGCCGGCTTCGCCGAGCACAGCCACCAGGCGGCCCTGCCCGGCGCACGCTTGCTCCAGGGCGGCACGAAGCTCTGTCAGCTCCGAGGCACGGCCGATCAGCGGAATCTCACCCCGGTGCGCGCTGGACATCACCCGCCGCTCACGCACGCTCGGACCCGCGATCGCAGGCTCGATGACCGCCTTGCGCAAGGGCGGCTGACGCAGGATCTCCTGGTAGAGCTGCTTCGTCTCCGCTTCGGGCTCGATCCCCAGCTCGCGCCCGAGCACGTTCACACACTGCTGGTATTGACGCAGGGCTGTCCCGCGGCGGCCCAGGCCGGCGTACAGCCGCATCAGCGTGCGGTGCACGACTTCCTGGAGCGGGTCGAGGGCAAGCAAGCGCAGGGCCGTCCCGACCGCGGCTTCTATCACCCCGCCGCGCCGCTGATGCGCCAGCAGCTTGGCCAGACCCTCGAGAGCGAGCTCGCGCAGCCGCTCTCTCTCGCCGATGAGCCACTCCTCGAACGGCGCCTCGTCGATCGCTGACCCTGCCAGCAGATCGCCGTGGTAGAGGGCCGCGGCGCGCTCGAGAGCCTCCGGCGTCCCCTCGGCGACCGCGCGCTCGAAGGTCGCAACGTCCACGTCGACCGCGGAGGGGATCAGGGCGAGCGCCTCACCTTCCTGACGCAACACGGCACTCTCGGAGCCGCCGATTGCCTTGCGGGCGACGAACAGCACCTGCCGCAGGCTGGCCCGCGCCGACTCCTCGCGGATGCCGCCCCAGAGGAGCGCCGCGAGCTTGTCACGGGGATGCGCGCGCCCGAGCGGCAACGCCAGGTAGGCAAGGAGGGCCTGGGCCTTCCGGCTGGGGAGGCTGAGAACCTCTCCCGTCTGGTGCCGGGCCTCGAAGCCTCCCAAGAGGGTTAACCGCAACTGGGCCATCGCGCCTCCGGCCCCACACCCTACCACTTCCGTTCCCGAGAGTTCCGGACCTGCGCGAGAAGCCCATCCCCACATTGAGGCGAGATTTGACGCTCGCGATGACGGACGGCTAACACGGGGGCGATACAACAGCCCTCGATGGACGACGCCGACGACGTGGCGATCTTCGTGGTGAGGATCTCCGGGAGCAGCACCGGCCGCATTCGGGGGGTGGTCGAGCGGGTCAAGACCGGCCGCAAGGCGCCGGTTCACGCCATGGGCGACATCGGCCGCGTGATCGCGGCGATGGTGTCCGGAAAGGAAGCGGTCATGTCATTGAAGGGCATGCGCGCACTCGTCACGGGAGGCTCGCGGGGCATCGGCCGGGGCATCGCTCTCAAGCTCGCCGAGAGCGGAGCCCAGGTCGCCATCCACTATCACGTCAACGAGACGGCGGCCCACGAGACGCTCGAGCGAGTCCGCAAGCACGGCTCCGATGGGTTCCTCGTCCAGGCCGACGTCTCACGGGTGGAGGACGTCCGGCGGATGTTCAACGAGGTTCGCAGGGCGTTCGGCACGCTCGACGTCTTCGTGGCGAACGCGCGGCCAGAAGCCGCGAAGTTCTACCAGAAGCCGCTGGAGATCACGCTCGAGGCCTGGGATCACGCGATGGATTCGCAGGCCAAAGCCTTCCTGGTGGGCGCCCGCGAAGCCGTCGGGCTCATGAGCGAGGGTGGCCGCATCGTCGCCGTCACCTATGCCCCTGGCGGCCAGAAGGGGACCTGGCAACCGTGGGTCGCGATGGGCTCGGCGAAGGCCGCGCTCGAGTCGCTCGTTCGCTACTTCGCCGTCGCGCTGGCCCCGCGCGGCATCACCGTCAACTCCGTGAGCCCAGGCCTCACCGACGACAGCGTGCTGAACGGCTTTCCCCAGGCCGTCGTCGACACTGCCCGCGCATGGCACGCGAACGGGTGGACCCCGATGGGCCGGATGGGCACACCGGCGGACATCGGCAACGTCGTCGCGCTGTTGTGCTCCCCGGACGCCGCGTGGATCACGGGCCAGCTCGTCTACGCCGACGGCGGCGCGTCGCTGGTCGATACGCTGCTGCCGCTCGAGATCCAGCGCGGCTGATGCCATGACCGCGCAAGAGACGCTTCTGGTCGTCGTTTACTCAGCATCTTCTCGTACGTGCTGACCGGCATCCTACGGGCGCTCCGCGGTAGAGCACCATGTGACCAACCACGGGTTACGACTGGATTTCCTCCCAGGCCGCGTAGCACTCCTCGTGGAATCGCAGGTAGACGACGCCGCGCAGCAGGACGCTGTAGAGGCGCTCAGCGTGTTCGATCGGATCACCGCAGCCATCGCACGGCTGGCAATTGCCTATACCGACGGTGGGGGCGACGTACTTGGTCGGGGCCGAGAGGCGAACTTCGAGCACTTTCCGCCTCGTGCGATCGGCCCTCGACTCCCCGGACATCGAAGGGCGGACAATAGCACCCTCTGACGGGTGTTGGACAACTATCTGACCCATTCACGTGCCCGATACGACCGAACGGCGGCTCCGATGTGGGCTGCGGGCGCGCGCCTCCTTCACGGTCCCCGTGTTCGGGTAGTTTGATGTCACGCTGGTAATCGATGGGCCGACGCAAACATACTTGTGGCACCGCGGTGACAGGATCGATCTCCCGACGCCGCCCGGACGTTCAGCTCTTTCTGGTAAGGATGGATGATGGGCTCTGCCCGCGGTCAGGCGCGTCCAAAAACCAGACCCGCCGATCCTTGAAGTAATCCATCAGTTCGCGATTGTGAGCCTCACCCATATCGTGTGCCCAAACCACCTTTGCCCTATCAATATCGGCTTCGTTGCGCACCCACACTTCCATCTGAGGACTAGTCGGTCCCGGCCCGTAGCGCACGATGACGAGATGGAGTCCGTCCTCCTTGTGGAGTCGTTCCACGACTGCGGCCCGCCGATGAGATGACTCCGACGACCAGTCTCGCGCCATCGCCGCATGGGTCGTTCGGGCAAGCGAGTACAAAGAGAATGCAACCACTAATGCTGCTACAAACTTCCCGACCGTCCTGTCACGCCGTCGCCACAGGCGCATCGCCTGCAGCACGAAAAACAAAATCAACGCGCTAATGGGTGCCGCATAGTGGTCCAACACCGCTGTTGACACGGTGAACCCTCCCAATAAAACGCCACCGGTCAGAACACCCAAAAGCATCCATCGGCTTCGGCATGTCCACGCGGCCAGCAACGGCGCCATTACCAGCAACGGGAGTGAGAGCCATCTTCCAAGATAGAAGCCCCATAAGCGCCGCAATACCCCGGCCTTCGAGGATAGGAACCCACGGATCGAGCGTTGTTCGTTGTACGCATCAAGCTCGAGCCGACGACTCTCCCTTAGGATTCGATGGTGATAGACCGGCTCCGGATTAGGGCTTTGCAAGAGAAAGAGCGGCGCTATCGCGTAGGTTCTCTCATGAATTACATAGGGCATGCGAAGGGCATTGCCGGTGATGCGCAGATTATAGAAGGCCATGACGGCACCGCCTAAAGCGACGATGACCGCGATCGGCACGATGATGAACTTAAGGGAGTCAGAAGTCGGCGGGCCGTTCTTCGTCAACATCCAAGCCGCCAAGACTGACATCGCCGGCAAACTGACGAGCAATCCCTCATAGGGACGGCTGTTTGCCAAAATCAACAAGCCGATCGCGAAGAGAATTGCTTTGCCCGCGCGAGGCTCGTGCATGATCCGCCTCAGCCCACCAGCGACCAGTGCTCCGCCTGTTGCCGCGACCGCGCCTCCCCAATAGCTCTGCGCCCAATATCCACTGATTCCAAAACCGGGGTGTACCACGGCCAGAAGCCCACCTAGCATCGCCCACCGCGGTGGTACCCACGCGTACAGCATCCCGCAGATAGCCCCGCACATGAGACCTATGCTGAGCCATACCCCGACGATTGGATATCCGGTTGTTATCTGCCCAATCGCGAGCATGACTCCTTGAGCAGGAGGGTACTTCGACATGTAGGTCGGCCGATGGATGGTCTGAGAGCTTTCGAAGTGCATCCACAAGGGATGGGGTGGATTGGTTATTCGTCCGTGAGCAAACGTATCCGCCGCGAGAAGATAGCTAAACTCGTCGGTGACAAACGGCTGAGGAACACCGACCAGCAATCCGACGGCAGCGCTGCCGCAGAAACCCAACAATCCGATGATGGTTATACAAAGTCGCCGTCGCAGCGCGATCCTCGCGACTCCCTCCGAGAGGGGGCGGAGCCGCGAACGTACCCCATGTAATACCGGATATCTGTCTCTCGGGGAAGCTGGACGATCAGTACTTAGCATTCTTCGTGGAAGCGCCACTCGAGGGCTCGTGGCCACTGGCGCGCGCTCGCGTCCACGGGCTTCATCGTCTCTCCGCAGGCAAACCGCCTCGGCCCATCTTCTCGGTCGTCCTGTCGGCGCGGCCCCGGAGCGGCATCGGCCCGCGATTCTACGACGTCTGGACTCGGGAAGGCTACATACGGGCAGATCCTAGAGGGTCTGCCCGTTGTAGTGGCGTTGGTGCCCCCGGGGTGACTCGAACACCCGGCACGCAGTTTAGGAAACTGCTGCTCTATCCACCTGAGCTACGGGGGCGTCTACTGACGAGGCCGTCACGGGCCATATTACCGCCTTACTTCATCGTAGGAAGACTTGATCGAGGGGTGCGATGATCATGAGAGGCCAAGATCAGGCCGGCGCCGCAGCGGGCTTCTGTCGGAGGAAAGCAATTCGAAGGATATCCGGGTTCATCAGCCTAGTCCTTGCCCTCGTCCTTCTCGGCGCCTGTGGCAGCGCGCCACCCGAACAGCGGGCGACTCGCACCGTGATGAGCATGCACAAGGGGTGGACGATCGGCGTCACGCCATCACGGGCCGCGAGTGGCGCGTGGCGCGCGCGCGTACACGCATGGCCCAAGGACGTGAGTCCGCAGAGCCACGAAGGCATCGCCCTGCACTTTGCCGACTCCGCCTCGAGCGAGAACGCAATCGTGGCCGCTGCCGTTGGGTTTGCCCGTGCGTACATCGACGCGTCGACCGCCGACCGCGATGGAGACTCCGGCCCGGCGGCCGAGCCGAGACAAGGCGCCACCGTGGTGGCGGAGTACAACGGCTGGACCATGCGCATCACACCATCGGCCGCGGCCGCGGCCGGAGCGGTCTGGCGGGCCGGCCTCGAAGTCTGGCCTCCGGACCGGAGCTCAGAGACTCAAAGCGGTATACAGGTCCGTTTCACTGAAGTGGCGGCAGATGAGCGAAGCATCGTGGAGACCGCTCTGCAGTCGGGGCGTCGCTATATCGACGCCTCCCGCACGCAGCACCAATAATCGCGGTCCGCGGCTCACGGGATCTTTCCATGCAGGATCTTCCCGTCGCGCATCGTCAGGCGGACTCGCGCGAAACGCCGTACGTCCTGCATGGGATCGCCATCGAGGACCACCACGTCGGCGGCCAGCCCGGGGGCAAGGCGGCCCGTCTGGGCGTGCGCGAAGCGAGCGGCCGGGTTGGTGGTCAGCGCTTCGAGAATTTGCGCCGAGGTGAGCCCGGCTCGCTGGAGGTAGGTGAATTCGTCGGTAGGATCGTAATCGGTCATGTAGCCGACGTCGGTGCCGAAGAGCAGCTGCCCGCCCAGCTCGGCAAACGCTCGCGTCTGCGCCACTCCGTTGGCGAGGACGGCCTCGACGATCTGAGCGGGTAGGCCGGCGCGGCCGAGCTCGTACGGCCACAGCTTGAGGGTGGGAATCAGCCCCATGCCGCGCGCCTTCATCAGTGCGGGGAGCGTGCGGTCCCAGGGAGTGCCGTCGAGCGAGGTCGGGAAAGTGTGGGCGAGAACGTCCACGCCGCCCTCGATGGCGGCGCGCGCCCCGGCGCTGTTCGAGGGGTGCGCCAGGACCAGCCGCCGGCGGCGATGAGCGACCTCGACGGCGGCGCGCACCACGTCGGTCGGCATGACCACGATCGAGCGAGGCGACGCGAAGGAGCCGGTGAAGAGCTTGACGATGTCGCCGCCGCGCGCGATCTCCGCGTCGACCAGCGCGGCGTCCTCCGGGCGCGCGAGCTCCGGGATCTTCGCGGGTAGGACGTAGTAAGGGCTCCCGCCGCCGGGGGCGAAGCCGGAGCCGGCGGTGAGAATCGACGGCCCCGGTACTTCTCCGCTCTCGATGCGCCGACGCAGCGCCAGGGTGTTGGCGAGATAGGAGCCGGTGTCCACCACGTGGACGACGCCATACGACGTGAGCATGGCCCGCAGCCCGGCGGCGAGTCCTTCCGCGGGCGCCGTGTCCGCTCCGCGGAACGCCTCGCCGATGAAATGGACGTGGGTGTTCCAGAACGCCGCCGTCACGGTGCCGCCCGCACAGTCGACCACGGCCGCTCCGGGCGGCACGCGAACGGCGTCTCGGGGACCGACGGCCAGGATGGTCGAGCCCTCGATGAGAACGACGCCGTCCGGAATGGCCGCCGCCTGCGGTGAGGCGAGGACGACGCCACCAACGAGAGCCGTGACGCGCGGCCGCTGAGCGGGGGTCGACGACGTCATCCCACAGCTGGCGGCCACCAGCCCGACGGATAGCAGCGTGGCGATTCTCACCGCCACGCTGTCTCGCGCTCCCGTACCGATGACTAGCGCGGCGGCGGAGGCGGGGGAGGCGGTGCCGCGGCCGGCACCCAGACCCACTGCCACGGCTGCTGGACGCCATCGCCGTAGAGCACGTACTTACCGTTGGGGTGGACGACCTCGCGGTTGACCGCGGGAGCGGCGGCGTAGCGCTGAGGCGTCGGCGCCGAGTACGCGGGCGGCGCGGAGTTCGCTGGCGGAACGGGATACACGGCGGGCGCGACGTACGCCATCGGCGGCGCGTAGGTCGGCGCGACGTAGGCCGGTGGCTGATAGACGACCGGCGGCTCGGCGACGGCGGGCGCGACCACCGCGCCGAGCGCCCAGAGGGGCGCCGTGGCCACCGCCACCGCGGTCAGCGCGAGGCCGCCGATGATGGCGCCGGGCCACCACCAGCCGCCGTGGCCGTGATGTCCACCGTGGAAGCTGCCACCAGCGAAGGCGGAGCCGGGAAGTACCGTCGAGAGCACGAGGAATACTGCGAATAGGACGAGCGCTCGCTTCATATCCGCCCTCCTGGTGACCGAAGCATATCAGAGAGCGTGTCAGACCTTCATGTGCGGGTCGAGCCAGTCGCGGAGCGCGTTGCCCATGAGGTTGATGGCCAGCGTGGTGACGAAGATGGCGAGGCCGGGGAAAGTGGCGATCCACCATGAGTTCAGCATGTACACGCGGCCCTCGCCGAGCATGTTGCCCCAGGCGGGCGTGGGTGGCTGAACGCCGAGCCCCAGGAAGGACAGGAACGACTCGAGGATGATGACGCGCGCCACCTGGAGGGTGGCGATGACCACGATGACCGAGACGAGGTTCGGCAGGATCTGACGGAACACGATCCGGAGATGGCTCATGCCGAGCGCGCGGCCGGCCATCACGAACTCGCGCTCCCGGAGGGCCAGGGTCTCCGCGCGGATCACGCGCGCGTAGAGCGGCCAGTCCGTCACGCCCAGCACCGCGATCATGTTCAGCAGACTTGGGCCGAGCACGGCGATGACGGCGAGCGCGAGGAGGACGAACGGGAAGGTGAGCATCACGTTCACCAGCGTCATGATCGACCAGTCGACGCGGCCGGCGAAGTAGCCGGCGGCCAGCCCGAGCAGCACGCCGATGCTCGACGAGATCAGCACCGCCGCCGTCCCGATGACGAGCGAGACGCGCCCGCCGTAGATGACCCGGGAGAGCAGGTCGCGCCCGATCTGGTCGGTGCCCAGGAGATGGGCGCGCGTGCCGCCCTCCATCCACGCGGGCGGGCCGAGCCGGTGCTGGATGTCGACCGTGAGCGGGCTGTAGGGAACGATCCACGGAGCGAGGATGGCGCTTCCCACCACGAGCAGGAGCACGATCGTCGCCGCCACGCCCCACTTGAATCGCCACAGGCGCCGGAGGTTGACGCGCGAGCGGGCCGTTTCGGGCGCGGCGGCCCGCGCGCCCAGCGCCACTTCGCCGCCGGCGGCGACGGTCTTCATGCGACGCGGATGCGCGGGTCGATGAGGCCGACCACGATGTCGACGAGAAAGTTCACGCTGACGATGATGAGCGCCAGCAGCACGACCGCGCACTGCACGACGGGAAAGTCCTGGTTGCGGATGGAATCCACCGTGAGCGTGGCCACGCCGGGCCACGCGAAGACCGTCTCGGTCACGATGGCGCCGCCGAGGAGCTGGCCGAACTGGAGGCCGAGCACGGTGATGACGGGGATGCACGCGTTCCGGAATGCGTGCTTGACCACGACCTTCCGCTCGCCGAAGCCCTTGGCGCGGGCGGTACGGATGTAGTCCATGTTCATGATCTCGATGACGCCCGAGCGCACCAGCCGCATCGTGATCGGCGCCAGGAAGGCGCCCAGCGTGAAGGCCGGCATGAGGAAGTGCTGCCAGGTGCCGTAGCCGGAGGCCGGGAGCGCCTTGAGGCGGACGGCGAAGATGATGATGAGCATGATGCCGAGCCAGAAGATCGGCATGGCCTGGCCGGCCACCGCCAGCATCGTGCACAGGTTGTCCACGAACGAGTGGCGCTTGAGGGCGGCCAGGATCCCGAGCGGCAACGCGATGAGCAGCGCCGCCACCAGACCGGCCGTGGTCAGGTAGAGCGTGGGCGGCATGCGGTCGATGACCAGCTTGAAGGCGGGCGTGTCCGTGTACCACGACTTGCCGAAATCGCCCTGGAGCGCCCGGCTGGCGAACTTCCAGTACTGGACGTAGACCGGTTTGTCGAGGCCGAGCAGCTTGTGATAGCGCTCGTACTCCTCCTTGCCGGCGTTCTGCGGGAGCAGGAGCAGGACGGGATCCCCGATGACGTGGAGGATCGCGAAGCTCAGGATGGAGATGCCCACCACGACCACGGTGAGCTGGACCAGCTGGCGTAGGGCATAGCGCTTCATGACGGATCGGGCGCGAAGCGCCCGGTCCGCTCGCCACCGCGCCGGCGGCGAGCGGACCGGGGTCAGCCGCGCGTGGTTACTTCTTCCGCGGGGTGACGAGGAACATGCGATCCACCTCGTCGGCCGGCGCCTGGTACTCGACGCGATTCGAGATGCCCCAGACTCCGCGCAGGCCCCACTTGTAGAGATAGGCGGCGTCGTCGAACAGAAGCTTCTGGGCCTTCACGTACGTCTCCGCCCGCTTCTTCTGATCGAGCGTGGAGCGGCCGGCGTGGATCAGATCGTCCAGCTCGCGGTTGCAGTAGTAGGCGTACGCCTCGCCGCACTTGAACACGTCGTAGAGGATGGCGTCGGCGTCGAAGACGGAGTAGTAGCCCCACGACCAGTTGAACATCGGGCCGCCCTTGCCCTCCTTGATCCGGGCCACCAGGACGGTGTTGTCGCCGATGTAGTTCTGCTTCACGCGGAAGCCGGCCTTGGCCATGTCGGCCACGATCGCGTCGTTCGTCTGCTGGATGGCGGGCTCGACCACGGGCGGCCCCGTGTGGAAGGTGATGTCGAGTCCGTTCGGATAGCCCGCCTCGGCCAGCAGCTTCTTGGCCCGGTCGATGTCCTGCTTGTAGGGCTTGAGGTTCGGGTCCCAGCCGAAGGCCATCGGATTGACGGCGGTGGCCGTCCGGTCGCCGAGGCCGTTGAGCACGTGCTTGATGATGGCGTCGGCGTCGACGGCGAGATTGGCCGCCTGCCGCACGCGCTTGTCGGTGAACGGGTTCGGGCCCCCGCGCGCGGCCTGGTCGAGCTGGAGGAGCGCCGTCCTCAAGATCGGGGACGTCGCCGTGCGCGCCTGGCCGGACTTGTCGATGACGTCCATCTGGTCCGGTGGGACGGCCTTGATGATGTCGACGCCGCCGGAGATCAGCTCGGCGATCTGGGTGGCCTGCTCGGGGATGATGCGGATGCGGACGTGCTTGAACGTTGGCTTCGCGCCCCAGTAGTCGTCGTTGCGGACGAGCAGGTGCTCCTGCTTGCGGTTCCACCGGACGAGCTTGTAGGGGCCGGTCCCGATCGGGTTCTCCTGCACCCACTCGTGCGGCTTCTCGCGCAGGACCTTTTCCGAGTGGATGACGAGGGCGGTCATGCGCTCGACGAAGAGCGGATAGGGGCCGTCCGTCTTGAAGCGAACGGTGTGGTCGTCGACGATCTCGACGCTCTTGATCTTGGCGTGGTTGCCGCGCGCCGTCATCTTCTTGGCTGGATCGAGCACGCGCTCGAACGACGCCTTGACGTCCTTGGCGGTGAACGGCGAGCCGTCGTGGAACTTGACGCCCTGCCGGAGCTTCACTTCCCAGGTGGTATCGTCGATGGTCTTCCAGGAGGTGGCGAGGCTGGGACCAACCCGCCGCGTCTTGAGATCCCGCGCGGCCAGGTGATCGAACACGTGATAGCCGAGGATGATGGCCTCGCGCAGCACGGAGTTCGGGGGATCCCAGGTGTCGACGTCGGACTGGAGCGCGTAGACGAGGGTATCCTCCTTGGTCTGAGCATCCGCGGGCGTGAGCCACCCGAGCGCCAGCAAGACCAGGAGCGTCGATGCCAGAGTAAGCGTGCGCCGCATGCGGCCTCCTTGTGCACTCCTTCGTTCGTCCTCGAGCGGAGGGAGACAGTCGGTGCGAAAGTGCAGGAACAATATCCGTGCCCCGGAGGGCAGTCAAGGAGGCCCCCGTGATCGAGACTCGGCGGCTCCGGCTGCGCCGGCTGCGCCCGTCCGACGAGCCGGACCTGATCGCGCTCGACAGCGACCCGGAGGTCATGCGCTACGTCGGCAGCCCCGCCGGGGTCAAGTCGCCGGCCGAGACGCTGGAGCGCGTGCGGCAGCGCATCGCCGCCGACCACGGCTCCATGGGCTTCTGGCGGGTCGAGAGCCGCCACGACGGCCAGTTCTTCGGCCTCGGCGCGCTGATCCGGATGCCCGAGGGCGACGACGTCGAGCTGGCCTACCGGCTGGCGCGGCCGGCCTGGGGCCGGGGCATCGCCACCGAGGCCGGCGGCGCCGTGGCCGACTACGCCTTCCGGACGCTGCTCCTGACGCGCCTGGTGGCGGTGACCTATCCGGAAAACCTCGCCTCGCAGCGGGTGCTCGAGAAGATCGGCTTCCGGCACTCGGGGACCATCGCCTATCGCGGGGCGCCGACGACGTACTTCGTACTGCCGGCTCCGTTGGCCGACGCCTGAGGCGGCTACTTGCGGCCGGTGCTGGAGACAGCCGCGAACACGCCGAGGCCGATGTACATCCCGCCGGAGACGAAGCGCTCGCTGGCGAGAAACCGCGGGCGACCGCGCAGCCATCGGGCCGCCGTTCCCGCCGTCAG
>Ga0075431_100004574_pt1 | contig 13588 bp, 11 predicted proteins | sample RhiMetdeltSRZDD5_FD_75297 | JGI IMG/M metagenome (GOLD analysis project Ga0075431, IMG submission 75297) | Populus rhizosphere microbial communities from Tennessee, USA - Rhizosphere MetaG P. deltoides SRZDD5 | ecosystem: Host-associated > Plants > Roots > Rhizosphere > Soil | place: USA... | reverse complement strand
CCGGGTATCTTCGCAGGCGATCAGGTCCACTTCTCGCAAGACTCGGAGCGCCCGGAGGGTAATGTCTTCTAAATTTCCAATCGGCGTAGCTACGACATAGAGAGTTCCGGGCATGCCCTCATAATCCCCAGTCGCGCAGATAATGGAAGTCGTGCGTCACCGTTCGGGGTGAGACTTTGCAAATAACCGGGCCCCGCCGCTTGAACTGAGAACTCTGAATCTTATGGATCACTTTGTGGACGAAATCGGTCTTGAAGCCCTTCTCAATGAGTCTTTCGGGCAATTGGCGCTGATCGATCAGTTCGTAGAGCAGTTCATCCACTTCCGCATAAGTAAAGCCCAGCTCTGCTTCGTCCGACTGACCCGCCCACAGGTCCGCTGTGGGCTTCTTTTTCAGGATGGCGTCGGGAATCCTCAGATAGGCTGCCAGCTGAAAGATGTCGGTCTTGTATAGGTCGCCGATGGGGTTAATGGCAGAAGCCATATCGCCGTATAGGGTGCCATAGCCCAGCAGCAGCTCCGTTTTGTTTGAAGTGCCCAACACCAACGCCCGGTGCGCCATCGATTGGTCAAAGAGGACGATCATTCGCGCCCGAGCCATAGCGTTGCCTTGGCGCAAAGTACTAGCTTCCGGCTGGGTGCCGAAGTAGCCATCCACGATTGGCGAGATTTCAACAGTTTCACTTACAACGCCGAATTCAGCTACGACCGCTTTAGCGTCCGTCAAACTCTCCTTGCTGCTAGTCTTGTAGGGCATCATCACGGCCCGCACGTTCTCAGGGCGGAGAGCCCGGGCGGCCAACACGCAGGCAACGGCAGAGTCAATACCTCCCGAAAGACCGACCACCACGCGCGAAAACCCAGCCTTGGAAAGCTCGTCGCGGATAAAACTCTCCAGAACTCTTGAGGTCAATTCACAGTTGATTTGCATGAGAAAGCCTGCACCGACACCAAAACTCGAAGGCGGAGTGTCACTCCTTACACTGCGCCACTCACGCACAGCTCAGACCCAGCGCGACAACGCCTCAATGCGGGGCGTTGCGCTTCTGGACAATCCGGGTTAACTCCCTCAAGGTGAGTTCCAGCCGCTCATCCCGTAGGACAGGCGTGAACAGGCGGGCACGGCGGACCTCCTCAACATCAAGTTGTGCCAGTACAAAGTCCTCTTCAAAATACTTCGCCTGCGCCATCACCTGGCCGGCTGGATTCACGACCAGTGAGCCACCCGGGAAATGGGCACCATCTTCGAAGCCCACCCTGTTCACATAGATGTTAAAGACTGTGTGAAATTGTGCCGTACTCTTTAGCAGGTTCTCCCATGCCTGTGAGGTTGAAAACAGGGAGGCTTCTCGGACGCCGCGCCCAGGGGCACAGGAAACAGTGATGACAACGGTAGCTCCGTCCTGCGCGTGCAAATAAATGGTTGACGGGTGCCAAAGATCTTCGCAAATGAGCAGACCTATCTCGCCGAACCTGGTCTGGAACGTACGCAGGTTCTCACCCATGGCAAAGAAGCGCATTTCATCGAACATGCCGTAGGTTGGGAGGTACAGCTTGCGATGAATGTGCCGAAGCTTTCGGTCCGAGACGTAAGCCGCTGCGTTGTAGTAGTTGAAATGATTCGAAACCTCGACAAATCCGAAAACGCAGTCGATACCGCGGCAGCGGTCAAGCAACGGTTGGAGACGAGGACTCGCCATATCGAGAGCGATCTCCGGCACCAGGTCTTGCAAGATGTAGCCGGTCAGGGAAAGCTCCGGGAAAACAATCAAGTCCGCACCTGCATTGCGAGCTTTCTCGATCCAGTGAAGATGCTGCTCCAGATTGTCCGCAAGATTTCCCAGTTTGGGAGCCAGTTGAGCCAAAGCCACAGTGAATTGCATGGAGTTGAGTTTCTGCGCCGGTCCCTCCAGGTAGGAGAGCGGCGCCCTAGCGATCCTCTATAATCTTGCCATGACAAAACCACAAAAAGCACTCCTCATTTTCCTCGTTCTTGCTTTGTGTTGCGGATCCTGGACCCACGCCCAGAAGACCGACGGGGACGAATTCGCAGGGTTCGAAGACAACATGCTTGCTCTCACGCGACTGAGTGAGCAGGTCGCCATGGACCAGCTTTCAATCAAGACCTTCCGCTGCCAGGAAAGGATCGTAGTTGAGGAACTAGATCACAAAACGCAGAGATCCAGGCACGAGGAATCCACCCATTCCTTTAGTGTCAGGCGTCTGCCCGACAAGCGAGTGAACGAAAAGCTGATCTTCTCTGAATCGCGCACACCGACGCTGGAAATGATGCAGTTGCCGCAGGTTCCGCTGATGGATCAACCGTTTACCGGGGAGTGGCTTGGGACGTTCTCGTTTGAGAATCGGCTGACAAACGACTTTGAAAAGCTGCCGTCTGAGCAGATCGCAGGCAGAGAATGTCTGGTGTTTGGTTTCGAAACCGTACCGCAAATTTCCGCGGGCAAGATCATGCTAATGGGGAAGCAGGTGCCACTTCGGCAGCGAGGGCGAGTCTGGATCGACGCCGAAAGCTTCCAACTCGTCCGCTTCGTAGCTAGCCAGATCAAGCTCCCCAAGGGATGCCGCTCTTATGAGTATCGCGTTGATTTTCGGCCTCAGCGCCTTTTTGGAACAACGATGTCGATACCAGCTCGCGCCGAGACGAGGCTAGTCCTAAAAGATAAGACTTTCGTAATGGTGCAGGACTACTCGAGATTTGAGGCTATCTGATTGAGCAACGGCTTTGGCCAGCCGCTCACCAAACAAGAACGACCGGATGCCGCCAGGGATGAACGCGGAACAGAAGAAGGATTCCTACCTCACCGGCTGTTTTTGCAGGGCCGGTTTCCTTTCGAAAATTGAGCACAGCAGCAACCATGCTGCCGGCAATAGCACGAGCGAATAGGTGATGAACTTCCCGTACCTGCCATCCGGCCCATACGGTTCTGTCAACTCGTGCAAGTATTCGCTATTGGGGAACATAGATGCTTCGGCAAGCTCGTGGAATGAGTAAATCAGCAACTGGACTACAAAGACAAGCAGGAAAATGGCGGTAACCTGGAAGAATCGGCTCAGGTTGACGCGATGGCCGAACCGGGTCCAGAGAAATGCCATCGTCGCTGCAGCGAAGACTCCGAGGATTGCGCCCATGAACATCGGCCGGGTTGCCACCTGAAACATCAACGAGCTAAGCAGTAAAGCTGTCTCAATTCCTTCACGTGAGATCATCAGCACGGTAAAGAGGAACACTGCCCAGTAAGCACCCGGGCCTTGCTCCTTCGTCGAAGCGACTTCAAGCCGCATTTCAATGTCCTTCTTAATCGTCCGAGCGGTCCGCCACATGTGCACGGTGAGCGAACCCACGAACACAGCTGCAACCAGTGAAAAGATTCCTTCCCAGAGAGCCTGATTGAACGCCACTTGATAGAGCAGGATCCCAGACGTCACACAGACAACTAGAGAGGTAGCAATTCCCCAGTGCACTGCTGACTCCAAGCGCCTTCGGCCGCTTTTCCGCAAGAATGCGATTGACAAGCCCACGATGAGGAATGCCTCCATACCCTCTCGCAGTGCGATCATGAATCCTTCCAGCACGCGCAAACCTCTCCGGCCTGGTTTCTGGTCCCAAAACGAGCTCTATGAAACCGTAGTTGAAAATGAAAGTCAAGTTCATTTATCTCTTCTGCACGAACGAAGAAGGGTGGGCGGTTCCTTTGCCGCGCCGCCCATCCGAGCAACCAAGACACCCTGTACTATTCGCAGAAAGACCGACTTTCAGGAGAGTGAACCGATTCTGAAGAGGGAGGGCTCTTTTGAATGATGAGGGTTCTGGAGATCTTGTCGTGCCAAGTAAGCCTGTCTGGATCAAAGACTGCCCAAAGAAAGCCCAGACCGAAAGACCCCAGCGAAGCGATGTAGCCAAAAGAACGAAGACCGACGGCTCGCGCACCAATGGGGTTGCCCTGAAAATCAACAACCCGCAGGCTCTCGTGCTCCAGACCCAGTGTCGTGTGGCCGATTGCAGTGAAGAGAAAGATATAGCCGGCAAACACCAGCAGCAAGGCGCCGCTCGTTCCCAGCAAGGAACTTCGGGTTAGGAGCACGAAATCAGGCACGAAAAACACGATCAGCAGGAAAATGAGGGAACACCCAAACAAGAAAACAGCATCGATGAATCCGGCCCTCATGCGGGAAGCAATTGGAGCGGCCCCCAAACCCGGCTGAACTTGGTCCTCTGCAATTGGCGAAAACATGTTCTCCCTGGCTTCAAAGGGCAAGGTCCCCTGACTGAGGTTGATTTCAATGCGTTCCACACCTTGGGTTCGCCGTTGGAAGCGCCGTCGCCTTCGAAGTTGCGGCTCGGGGTCAAGCTCAGAAGTCGCCACCTCCACTGACATTTTCGAGTCTGTTTTGGCCGCTAGGACGCTCCTGACTCGATCGATCTTCTCTAGAGCCCTTTCTACCAGATGGTGACCATCGGGCCGAGACATTTTGATCGTGTTGGTGTCCGCTGCGAAACTTGTTGCCTTGTGGGGCCTGAGGAATTCGCGATCGCGGAAGTCCTCCACGGCTGGAGTAGAACCCAAGGGGCGGGGCTCGCCGGGCTTTTCTTTCGAGCGTTCCAGCTTCAACGTGAGTTGCTCCCGCCAATCAGCCTCTACTGGCGGAACCGAGAGGTGCTGTGGTTGAGGCGCTGCCGCTGTGCTTGCACAGGAGGCCAATTTCACTCCATTCAAGTCGATAACCCTCTGACCTGCGCCAGCGAGGAGGTAAGGCGAATCGAGGGCGGTCTTGCACTGAAGGCAAAGTTGTGCCAAAGGCACATTAGGCAAGCCACAAGTGGGGCAGGGCACTGATTTTTTGAGGCCGATCTCGGGAAGGATGAGCTTGTTCTCCAAGGTAGGCGTCTGTTCCTGAAGAAACGGAACCGACGCGGCTCAGGACGGATGGTAGCAAAAGCACCCGCCCAGAGCAATATTGAAATGTCACAGTGCGCATGCTAGATTAGCGCGGTCTCGCAAACATTCGCCTCATGCCGTCTAATTCCCTGGTCGTCGCACTCATCTCGGCCCTACTCTAAAGCGTTCCTTGCTTAGCACCAACCACTCTTCGAAGCCCTTTAGCACGGCCTGTGGGCCGACGAGATCAAGCGGGACTTGTTTGCCTGTGGGGAGATCAGGCAGCTGTCGTCCCTTGCCAAGAGGGGACGACCTGTTGTCATCCTCCCTTGAACAGGCGCGGAGCACGGAGGTGCATTGTTGCTCCAGTCACGAAGTCGGCCCCGGGTTCAAGACTAGGTTGTCGACAAGAGGGCGCAAGACTTTAGCCTTTTGGCTGGTGATCGTCATCCATTTCTGTCTTTCCCGAGGCGTTGTCCAAGGCCAAGACAAACAGAAGGAGGCTGCATCCCCCCCCGAGGAGCCCGTGCCTCCGGAGTTCCAATGGTCAGGTCCAACCAGGAGTATTCAGGCGGAGCAACAAAGGCGAATCGGCAAGCATGATTTCCGTGCCACGGGCAAAGTGGAAATTCGCGACCTGGATATGCTTCTGAAAGCCGACGAGGTTTGGGGAAACGATGAGACGCAGGACGTCGAAGGTGAAGGGAACGTCTATTTCGAGCAGGGACAACAGAAGATCTGGGGAGAGCGATTTAAGCTTAATCTAAGAACAAAGCTCGGCACTTTTTATCAGGTCAAGGGCCGTGCCGATCCGGGGTTTGTCTTCGAAGCGGCTGAAGTGGAGAAGCTAGCTGATGACCGCTATCGAATCGTCAAGGGCTTTGTCACTAGCTGTGAAGACAAGGTCCCGAAGTGGAGCTTCCGCATGAGCGAGGCCTTCTTTCGAGTGGATCAGAATGTGAATCTGAAGAATATGATCTTCCGCATCAAGAAGATTCCACTGCTGTACAGTCCTTACCTCTATGCGCCGACCAACGAGCGGCAGCGGCAGACGGGATTTCTCATTCCTTCCATTGGAAACTCAAATACTCGCGGACGCTCAGTAAGTGAAGCATTCTTCCTCACCCTGGGACGGAGTGCCGATGTGCTTGCAACTATGGAGTACTATTCCCTGCGCGGCGTCGCTGGTGGGCTGGACTTCAGAGCCCGGCCCAGCGAGCGCAGCCGGATTCTTGCTCAAAGCTTCTTCGCGCAGGACCGGCTCGGCCAGGGCGGTCAGAGCCTTCAGATGGTTGCGGACACACAGTTCCAAAATGGCTTCCGTGGGGTAGCCGATATCTATGCGGTGAGTTCTCAAGAGTTTCAGCAGGTCTACGGAGATACGTTCTACAACGTCGTCCGGCCAGACGAAATCTCATCAGGCTTTCTCACGCGCAGTTTTTCGAGTTACAGCATGAATGTTTTCGGGGAGCGGCGGGTGACGAAGTTTCCCGACCAGGTGGTCAAAAGCCGCACATTCCCAAGTTTCAACCTGTCCGGTCATAGCCGTCAGCTCAAAGACTGGCCAATTTACTTCTCATTCGGTGCTTCAGCGGAAGGGCTCAGCCGATCAGATTCCCAGTTGTCCACGCCCCCTATCGTACAACGATTTGACTTGAATCCGCGGATCACGGTCCCACTCAAGAAGTTCCGTGCGTTCAGTTTCACTCCCTCCTTTGGCTTGCACGAAACCTTCTACTCGGATCAGATGTCGCTTGTTGCCGATACAGGCATTTCTCCCAGGAACCTCGTGCGGTCCGCGTTTGACTTTCAGGGCCACTTCATCGGACCCAGTTTTGAAAAGGTCTTTGAAGCAGACGGCAACCGCTACAAGCATGTCATTGAGCCAGAAATCATTTATCGCTATGTCAACGGCGTTAGTGAGTTCGATCGTATTATCCGGTTCGATGAGCATGACATCCTGAGCGACAGCAATGAGGTGGAATACGGTCTCAGTAACCGGTTCTTCTCCCGTCGCCGCGCTTCTGATGGCGGATACACGACTAATGAATTCCTGTCGATTCGTATCGCGCAAAAGTACTTCTTTGATCCCACGTTCGGGGGTGCCTTGATTCCGGGCCGGCGGAATGTGTTCTATCCGCTGAACACGCTCACCGCCTTTGCCTTCGAAGATTCGTATCGCCGCTTTTCGCCAATCATCGCCCGTGTCCGGTTCACTCCAGCTAGCCGGTACCAGGCCGATTTCCGGATCGACTACGACCAGCAGGCACACAAGGTGCGCGCCGCCAGTGTGAGCGGTGCCGCTTACGTCTCCGTTGGTTTTGTGGCGCTGACTTATTACAACACCAACAATCTGCCCCCGACGCAATTCCCTTCCAACCAAATACGCGCCACCCTGGGTTACGGTAGTTCCCTTCGTAGGGGGATGAACGCGGCATTCAATTTCAGCTACGATTTTGACGCCAAAGTTCTCCAGTACAGCGCTACCCAACTCGCCTACAACTGGGATTGCTGTGGTGTGGCGCTGGAAGTCCGCCAGTATAATTTTGGAGTGCGTGACGAAACGCAGTTCCGCTTCAGCTTCTCTCTAAAGAACATCGGCGCGTTCGGCAATCTCCGCCAACAGGAGCGGCTCTTCTAGGCGCATCAATTTGTTGCGCTTTTGCCAGTCACCGGGTCTCGCCTGCCTATTCTCTCCGGTGGGCCGGTCATCTCTTCCATTTTGGGTTGAGGTTTCAGAATTGCGATTCTTGGAATTCTTTATGCTCCTTGAAAATTACCGACCCCTCGCCCATAATCTTCACCGTCGCGGTCGCTTGTCTCAGGAGTATGCCAATGGAGAAGCCCTACTACCGGCCACGCCGCCTGCGCCGCACGCAGGCCATTCGTTCGATGGTGCGCGAAACGCGGCTATCGCTGGTAGATCTTGTTTATCCGCTCTTTGTGTGTCCGGGAAAAAATATCAAGAAAGAGATCGGTTCGATGCCAGGCAACTTCAATTTCTCCATCGATCTCGTTGTCGAGGAATGTCGAGAGGTGAACTCCCTCGGGGTTCGAGCAGTCTTGCTATTTGGACTACCTTCTAGCAAAGATGAAACGGGCAGCGGCGCTTATGCTGAAGATGGAATCGTTCAGCAGGCAGTTCGAGCCATCAAGACCTCGGTTCCGACTCTATTGGTCATAACCGATCTCTGTCTCTGTGAATACACATCTCACGGCCATTGTGGCCAAGTCCGCGATGGGGACGTTTCCAACGACGAAACCCTGAGTTTGTTGGCTCAAACGGCTCTTGCACAGGCCCGCGCCGGAGCCGACATCATCGCTCCATCCGACATGATGGATGGACGAGTGCGTGCCATTCGGCAGATTCTGGACGAGCACCGGTTCGAGAACATTCCGATTCTGTCTTATGCAGCAAAATACGCCTCGAGTTTTTATGGCCCCTTTCGCGAAGCAGCAGACTCCGCCCCGAAGTTCGGCGACCGCCGTTCCTATCAAATGGACCCCGCCAATCAGCGCGAAGCCATCCGCGAGGTTGCCCTCGACATTGAGGAAGGTGCGGACATAATCATGGTGAAGCCGGCGATGCCATATCTGGACGTGATCTTCCGCGTCAAGACCGAATTCGATCTGCCCGTCGCTGCCTATCAAGTAAGCGGAGAGTATTCGGCTTTGGTCGCAGCCCATCGCAATGGCTGGCTGGAAAGAGATCGCACCATTCTCGAGTCTCTTACTTGTATCAAGCGTGCTGGAGCCGACATCATCATCACCTATTTCGCCAAGGACGCCGCACGTCTATTGAGTTAGACGAGCAGCGACTTTGGCAAGGTGGCCGTGGTAGGCGCTCAAGAAGTCTGGGCAACTTGATTTTGGAGGGACTTTTCATCCCTAGCTCGTGCCCTCCCGTTTTCACAGTTGCTTGAATTGGAGGAAACTTGTTCGAGAAGTCCAAGCAGCTTTTCGAGAGAGCCCAAGCCCTGATGCCCGGGGGGGTGAACTCTCCTGTGCGAGCGTTCAGAGCTGTCGGAGGCTGTCCGCTTTTCATCACTAAGGGAGCTGGCTCAAGGATCTACGATGCCGATGGAAATGAGTTTATCGATTACGTTGGCTCGTGGGGCCCTTTGATTCTGGGACACTGTCACCCTGAGGTGATGGAGGCACTAAAAAAGGTTCTCGAAACCGGGACCAGTTTTGGCGCTCCCACTGAGCACGAAACGGAACTGGCACAGCTTATCTGTGAAGCTTTTCCTTCTATTGAGCAAGTGCGGCTCACCAATTCCGGGACTGAAAGCACCATGTCCGCGCTGCGACTGGCGCGTGGTTTTACCGGACGGTCCATGATTCTAAAGTTCGAAGGTTGCTATCACGGTCATGGAGACAGTCTCCTTGTCAAGGCAGGCTCGGGCGTGGCCACGCTGGGCTTACCTGACAGCCCGGGCGTGCCCGAGGATCTGGCGAAGCTGACCTTGACTTCCCGATTCAACGACCTCTCCGGTGTTGAGGCCATGTTGGCAGAATATGGGAAACAGGTGGCTGCAGTGATCCTGGAACCGGTTGTCGGCAACATGGGTTGCGTGCCTCCCCAGCCCGGGTTTTTGGAAGGGCTTCGCAGGCTCACGTCGGCATATGGCAGTTTACTGATTTTTGACGAAGTGATGACCGGCTTTCGCATTGCCTACGGTGGCGCCCAGGAGCGCTACGGAGTGAAGCCAGATCTGACAACCTTAGGCAAGGTTATTGGCGGAGGGTTGCCTGTGGGTGCTTATGGCGGGCGGCGGGACATCATGGACCACGTGGCGCCCGTTGGGCCTGTCTACCAGGCTGGAACCCTTTCCGGAAACCCCCTGGCCGTAACCGCAGGGATCACAACTCTGAAGATCTTGGATCGATCCGGGACGTACTCGGCTCTGGAAGAAAGGTCGAAAAGGCTCAACGATGGGTTACTCCACGCCGCACGGGATGCAGGTGTCCTGGTTTCCGGGAATCGCGTGGGATCGATGTTCACCATCTTCTTTACCGGCACTGGCACCCCTGTGGTGGATTGGTCCACGGCGAAGCAGTCGAATACCGAACGATTCGCCGTCTTCTTCCGCGCAATGCTGGAGAACGGCGTGTATTTAGCCCCCAGCCAGTTTGAAGCCGGGTTCCTCTCCACGGCTCACACCGATGCCGAGGTCGAAGAGACAATCGCGGCAGCTAGAAATGCCTTTGCCTGTGTGGCGGAGCGAACGCTGTAATGATAGACGTGCTTCAGCGGCGCAACGGCATTCTGTACTTCGAGAACTGCTCTCTGAAACAGCTGGCTAAAGAGATCGGCACGCCTCTTTATGTCTACAGCCGAAGCGCGCTGGAAGAAAACTTCCGGCGACTTGACAGTGCCTTCAAAGCACTTCCCCACTTGGTTTGCTTTGCCGTCAAGGCCAACTCCAATCTCAGCCTGCTGAGAGTGTTCCGTGATCTCGGTGCTGGCTTCGACATTGTTTCAGGCGGCGAGTTGTTTCGCGTCCGACAGGTGGGAATTGACCCTCAGAAAGTCGTGTTTTCTGGCGTCGGTAAAGGAAACACAGAAATCGATTACGCTCTCAATAGCAACATTCTGATCTTCAACGTAGAATCGAAGGCAGAACTGGATGTCATTCAGGCTCGTTGCAAACTCCTCAACCTCACCACGCGGGTTGCCATGAGAGTGAACCCCGATATCGATCCGGAGACGCACCCTCATGTTTCCACAGGTCTTCACCAGCACAAATTCGGTATCAGTCTGGAACAGGTGTTGCAGCTCTATCGACACGCTGCCTCGCTGACCCATGTCGTACCGGTTGGCATCAGTTGCCACATCGGTTCCCAGGTCACTAGCCTAAAACCCTTTGTGGACGCGGCCCAACGGGTTTTCAAACTGGTGGATGAATTGTTGCTGTCGGGAATTCATCTCCAGTACGTAGATCTTGGCGGCGGACTGGGCATTCGCTATCACCAGGAACTCCCTCCCGACGTCGAAGCTTATGCGGCAGCCTTGAGCCAGTGCTTTGTGGGGCGGACACAAACGCTCATTCTTGAGCCAGGACGCATCCTTTCCGCCAATGCGGGAGTACTTCTAACCGAGGTGTTGTACCTGAAAGAAAACCAAGGCAGGCATTTTGTCGTCGTGGATGCGGGAATGAATGACTTGATCCGGCCTGGGCTTTATGGCGCCTATCATGAGATTGTTCCGGTTGAAGCCAAAGAGCGAGACACCTTCACGACAGATGTGGTGGGCCCGGTGTGCGAGACGACCGACTTTCTGGCGCGTGGGCGCGAGCTTTGCCGGGTAGAACGCGGCGACCTTCTCGCTTTGAAGGACGTGGGTGCGTATGGCTTCACCTTATCTTCAAACTACAATTCGCGACCCCGTCCGGCGGAGGTTCTGGTGGACGCACAAACATATCAGATCGTGCGGAAGCGTGAGAGCTACGAGGACCTTGTGCGCGGTGAAAAGGGCTTCTGACGGCCATTGTTGTCAGTCTCCCCCAAGAATGTCCTGATTCTCTATGGGATTTTCCGCCCCAGACTACATCATTGTCGGGGTCTACCTCATCGGTGTGACACTGGCCGGTATCCGCATTGCCGGCAAGCAAAAGTCATCGCGCGCCTATTTTCTGGGCGGCAAGGAGATGTCGTGGTGGGCGGTTGGATTCTCAATCGTCGCCAGCGAAACCAGCACTCTGACGGTCATCAGCATTCCCGGGCTGGCCTACCGGAGCAACATGCACTTCTTGCAGCTGCCCTTCGGTTACTTTATCGGGCGTTTGCTCGTTAGCCTGATTTTCATCCCAGCATATTACAAGGGCGATCTGGAGACAGCCTACGAGTTTCTCGGCAAGCGTTTTGGCACTTCCCTGCGGACGTTTACGTCTTCTGTATTTATTATTACCCGAGTACTGGCATCCGGCGTGCGCCTATTTGCCACAGCGATTCCTGTTCACCTTATCACTGGCCTTGACTATGCCAGTTCTATTCTAGTGATCGGCGTCTTTACACTGATTTATACATGTTTGGGTGGGTTGAAGGCTGTAGTGACAATGGACGTGGTACAGATGTTCGTCTACCTGGGAGGAGCCCTGGCTTCAATGATTCTAATTCTGCATCATCTGCCTAACGGTTGGGCTGATGTCGTACGGTTCGCGACCGAAAATGGTCTCAATAAATTCGAAGTCGTGAACCGCCACTTGGGTAGCAGCGTACTCGAATTTCTCGAAGCACCCTACACACTGATGGGCGGCCTGTTGGGAGGGACCTTTCTGACGATGGCTTCGCACGGAACCGACCAGTTGCTGGTCCAGCGATTGCTGGGCTGCAAAACGCCCCAAGACAGCCAGCGGGCGCTTATTCTGGACGCGGCCCTAATTGTGATTCAGTTTGCATTCTTCCTGCTCCTCGGATTGTGCTTGTTCGCATTCTATGGGGGTGTGCCGTATCAACAGTTGGGCCTCAAGACCTCGGATGAAATCTTCCCGAAATTCATCGTCGAAAATCTGCCGTCGGGTGTCGCAGGCCTCGTTGTGGCAGGGGTTCTTGCGTCGGCCATGGGGACCTTGTCTTCCTCAATCAGTTCGCTCGCTTCCTCGACCTACCTGGATCTCTTTAAAATGACGGCCATGGGAAAATCCTTGAGCGAGAAGCAAGAAGTGGTTTGGTCCAGGTTGTTCACTTTGATGTGGGGGGTTATCTTGATTGGCGGAGCCATGCTGTTCACCGATACCAAGAATCCGGTAGTCGAACTGGGCTTAAGAATCGCTTCATTTACTTATGGAGGGCTGCTCGGAACATTCTTTCTTGGCCTTCTGTTCAAACGGACAAGAGAAGGGGATGCGGCAGCAGGATTTGTGGCGGGTTTACTGGCAATGATTCTGGTTGTGACCTTCACCCGCGTCGATTTCACTTGGCACACCCTGATAGGTTGCTCTGTGACGATCCTGGTAGGAAATCTGGCAGCTCTTCGACGGGCGCCGGCAAAGGCCTGAGGAGGGCTAGTCTTTGAGCGGGCTGGATGTGGAGTCGGCGGCAGCTCCCTTGTTGAATCGAATGGTTTGATCCTCGTTGACAAAGAAGAAGCGGGTGCCTGAAGCCGCGATGCCCGAAGAGATGGCAGGTGCTGCATCGGCAGTGAACTCCAAAGCGGGTGTAGAGCCGGCGCTGGAACTGAAGAGATACCCACTCTTGCTTCCTGACGCCAGCACATCGTCGATGATCTCTTCTGCGCCCAACGACGCTAGTGAAGTGAAACTGCCTTGAGTGTGCCGATAAGTCAGCTGGCCACTGGCTATGGCACGGAGCGAAGCCACTGCGGAGGCTTCGTTGGCCGCACGTCTCGCCCGCAGCAGGTTGGGAATGGCTATTGAAGCCAAGATCAATACAATGGCCACCACCACCAGCAGTTCAATCAAGGAAAAGCCTTTGGTTTTCGTGAACTTCCTCATACAGTGACCGAAGGTTCCGGGTGTGTTGGACCAGCCAGCTAGATTGACTAACCGGTGCGCCTCAAATCTCATCGGAAGCAGAGGCACGTGGGATTAGTCCTAGGAGTTTGGAGAATTTTGTGTTCGTAGGCAGGTGTTCTTGGACAGAAGGCTAGGCGGGCGGCAAGGACTGCCATATGAAACTTCGTTCGACAGTGGTGATTAGTCTCCACAGCCCGAAGGAAAAAGTCTGGG
>Ga0075431_100004572_pt1 | contig 13590 bp, 12 predicted proteins | sample RhiMetdeltSRZDD5_FD_75297 | JGI IMG/M metagenome (GOLD analysis project Ga0075431, IMG submission 75297) | Populus rhizosphere microbial communities from Tennessee, USA - Rhizosphere MetaG P. deltoides SRZDD5 | ecosystem: Host-associated > Plants > Roots > Rhizosphere > Soil | place: USA... | reverse complement strand
CACCCGCCGCGCCGAGGTGGCCGTCGAGTACCGGCTGCGGCAGCGTGAGGGCCGCTGGCGCGTGTACGACGTCCTGATGGACGGCGTGTCGTTCGTGGCGACCTACCGGAGCGAATTCGAGCGGATCATCCAGCAGTCGTCGTGGTCCGGCCTCATGGACAAGCTGCGCAAGCGGGCCATCCACGCCACCCTGGTCGACCGCGCTCCGCGGATGGTGAGCACGCCGCGCTAACCGTCGTATGATGCGGGAGTGTCGCCGGCCCCGTCGCTGACCTGGCCCGACTACGCCGTCGTCCTCGCTTCGCTCGCGGTCCTCATCGTCATCGGCACCGGCTTCACGCGCCAGCAGCACGACACCGCCGACTTCTTTCTCGCCCGCCGGCGCGTGCCGTGGTGGGCGGCGTGCCTGTCGTTCCTCGCAACGGAGATCAGCGCGGTCACCATCATCTCGGTGCCGGCCACCGCCTACAGCGAGAACTGGCAGTACGCGCAGTTCTTCATCGGCTCGAGCCTGGCCAAGCTCGTGGTCGCCTTTCTCTTCATCCCCGCGTTCTATCGCCACCAGGTGACGACGATCTACGAGTTCCTCGCCCACCGCTTCGGCGCCGCGAGCCAGGTCACGGGATCGATCTTCTTCTTCGTGACGCGACTGGCGGGATCCGGCGTGCGGCTGATGGCCGCCTCCCTGGCCGTCTCCGTGCTGGTGGGCTGGCCCCTGGTGCCGACCATCGCGCTCTTCACCGCGGTGTCGATCGTCTACATCGCCGCCGGCGGGGTGAAGGCGATCGTGTGGACCAACGTCTTCCAGGCGCTGATGTTCCTCGCCGCCGGCGCCGCCACGCTGGTCTTCCTGCTCTCGCAGATCGACGGCGGCCTCGCCACCGTCACCCGCGTCGCCGGCGAGGCCGGGCGGTTGAGCGTGGTGAACTGGGGTCCCGCGCCCGGTGACGCGAACTTCTGGCGACGCATCTTCGCGGATCCGAACATCGTGTGGGTGGCGATTCTCAACGGCTTCGTGGGATCGATGGCGGCCTTCGGCACTGACCACGACCTGATGCAGCGGCTGCTGACGGTGGAGACGCGCAAGCAGAGCCAGCGGACGCTCGCCCTCACGCCGATCGGCACCGCGCTGACGCTGGCGATCTACATGACCCTCGGCGCCGGCCTCTACGCCTTCTACACGACGCACCCGGGCCTGCCGGTGTCGCGGCCGGACGAGATCCTCCCGCACTTCGTCCAGCAGGTGATGCCCGGGTTCCTGCGCGGGCTCATGCTCAGCGCGATCGTGCTGGCGTCGATCGACTCGCCGCTCGGGTCGCTCGCCGCCTCCTTCGTGACCGACATCTACCGGCCGCTCCTCGTCCGCGGACGCTCCGAGACCCACTACCTCGCGGTCTCGCGGCTGGCCGTAATCGGCTTCGGCGTGGTGCTCGGGGTGCTGGCCTACGCGTTCTCCTTCTTCGACCAGATTCTCTGGCTGGCCTTCAAGATCGCCGGCGTCACGTTCGGGTCGCTGCTCGGCGTGTTTCTGCTCGGCCTGCTGACGCGGCGTCCGATCAGCGACTGGGCGAACGTGGTGGCCATGATCGCGATGGCCGCGCTCAATCTCGGCCTGCTCGTCCTGTCGGAGACGAAGGTGCTGCCGTTCGCGTGGTCCTGGCTGGTGATCCTCGGCACCGCCGGCACGATGGTCCTGGCGGTGGCGCTCTCTTACGGAAACGTCAGTCGGGCGACCACGGCCTCGAGCTGGCAGCGACGCCAGCCGTAGGCGGTGACACCGACCACGCCCGGCGCCAGCAGGGCGGCGTCGTAGGGATCGCGCATCAGCACCACCGCCAGCCGGCGCGCCGACTTCTGCACCGCGTCGAGAAGCGCGCGGTTGGACGGGTACAGGTGCGCGTCGTAGAGAAACAGCACCGTCGCCTCCGACGCGGCCGCCTGCGCCGCCGCCGCTTCGATCTCCGACGGCGCCGGCTCGATGCCCACCACCGTCGGCTCGACGGCGACGCCGGTGGCGGCGAAGGCGCCGCGCACCCAGCCTGTCTCGTCGCAGATCTCCGGCTCGATGGTGATCCGTGCGGCCAGCTCGGAGAAGCGCGGGAACACCACGCACACGCGGCCGTTCAGACCCCGCGCAAACTCCGCGCGACCGCGCGTCACTTCGGTGACCGCCCGTGTGGCGATGGCCATCGCGAGTGGCGCCCCATCACGCTCGGCCGCCGGCGAACCACCCTCGGCACGCGCCCCGCGACGCTCCCGCAGTGCGCGTACCCGGGCGGCGGCCAGCTCCAGCGCATGGCGCGGCAGGCGGCCGTCGCGATACGCATCGACGAGCGCAGTGGCCGCGGCGCGCTGGGCGGCCTCGGTGTGGCAGACGAGGAGCAGATCGTGACCGGCGGCGGCCGTGCGCACGGCCGCTTCGCCGATCGGACACGACTCGGTGACCGCGCCCATCTCCAGATCGTCGGAGACGATCACGCCGCGAAAGCCGAGCTGGCCACGCAGGTAGTCCTCGACGATGAGCCGCGAGAACGTCGCCGGCACGCCGGACGGATCGAGGTTCGGATAGACGGGATGCGAGGTCATCACGCATTCGACGCCGGCCGCCACCGCCTCGAAGAATGGCACCAGATGCACGCGGTGCATCTCGGCCCAGTCGGAGTCGATCGTGGGCAGGCGCAGGTGCGCGTCGAGCGGGGAGTGGCCTTTCCCCGGGAAGTGCTTGGGACACGCCGAGACGCCGCCCTTCGCCATCCCGCGGATTCGCGCGACGCCGTATCGCGCGACGACGGCGGGGTCCTTGCCGTAGGAGCGGATTCCGATGTTCGGGCTGTACCGGTCGGTGAGCACGTCCAGGCATGGCCCGAGATTCAGGTCGACGCCGAGCCGGCGCAGCTCTCGCGCCTCGAAGAGGCCCTGCTTGAATGCGAACGTCTCCTCGCCGGCCGTACCCACGGCGAGGTTATCCGGAAAGATCGTCACGCCCTGCCCGAGCATCACGATGCGACCGCCCTCGTGATCGGTGGCGACGAGGAGCCGCCGGCCCAGTGCGCTCTCGAGCCGTCCGAGCACGTCGAGCAGCTGGCTGGGCGACGTGAAGTTCCGGCGATAGAGAATGAGTCCGGCCGCGCGCGTGTCCTTGAACACGCGAATGTCGGCGTCGTCGAGCGTCGGACCGGCGAGCCCGATCATCAGCCGTTGTCCGACGAGATCTTCGATGTCTGTCATCGCGCCATTCTAAATTGTCGGTCCCGAATTCGTGCCTTTCTGGCTTGCGCGATGGTTGACATTGTCATCCCACCGACGTGGCGAGCGCTTGTCGGAACGACATCGGCGCGGCGAACGTACTGATTTCGCTGCCCCGGCGTCCCGCCACGGGTCTGGCATGACTGGTGCTTTTCTGCTGTTCCCTCGGGGCGCCTATGCCCGTGTGAGACGCGGCGGGGTCCCGATGGTGACGCTGCGTGGGAGGGCGAAGCACATGCAAGAACATGGCTCGACGCTGGCGGCGCTGATGCTGCTCTTCGGAGCGACGACGGCCACGGCGCAAACCACGCATCCGGTGACGCCGGCCGGCGCCTATGAGTCCATGACACCGGGCAACCAGAACGTCGCACGTGCCCTCCACGAGGCGCAGGCCCTGACCCCGACGCCGAGCGGTGGCCCGAAGAAGGCGCTGTCGCTCGAGCAGATCGCGGCGATGAAGCGCAGCAGCACGGGGTGGGGCCAGGTCTTCAAGGAGATGCAGAAGAAGGGGCTGCTGCTCAAGGACAAGACGCTGGCGCAGATCGTCAACCGCTACAACCAGACGGCGCGACCGATGGCGACGTCGGCGAATCGCGCGACGCCGAAGACCAACGGCGACCGCGTGGTCCGCGGCTGGCGTCAGGACGAGGCGCTCGCCGCTCCGGCGGCCCTCGCAGGACCGACCACGTTGGAGCACACCGTTCGGGACGACGACCACCCGACGAAGTAAGGAGATCAGCGCGATGACGCAGAACGGCTGGAACCCGTGGAAGATCACCGCCATCGGCATGGCGGTGGTGGTGGTCACCGCAGTGGTGACCGGGCTGGTGGTGGCGAACTGGACCGGCGCCGAGCGTGATCGCGCCGTGATGGAGCGGCCGTCGACGAGGATCGCGGAGCAGCCGGCGAAGCCGGCTCGCGTGTCGAGCGCGGTGGCGTCGACGCCGAGCAAGAACGCGATCGAGGCGTGCAATCGCTATGCGGCGTCGGAGGCCGGTGCGAAGCGCGACACCAGGGACAAGACGGTCGAGGTCGTGAAGGACGGCGCCATCGGCGCGGCGGTCGGCGCGGCGGTGGGCGCGGCCGGCGGCGCGATCGCCGACGGTGGCAAGGGCGCCGGCAAGGGCGCGGCCATCGGCGGCCTCGTGGGCGCGGGCGCCGGGAGCCTCTACGGCCTCAACGAGAACAAGAAGTCGGACGACAAGTATCGGGCGGCGTATTCCAGCTGCATGCGCGCGCGGGGCTACACCTCCTAGCGACTCCATGCACATCTTCGCGCTCGTCCTGATCGTCGCGCTGGCGTGGGTGGTGCTCGCATCGCTTCGCAGGGGATGCGGGCACCCCAGCGCCGGCCACGGCAGCGACGCCTGGATGGTCGAGCAGCATGAGCGCGCCGTGCGTCTCGGGCGGGAGGCCGTTCCCGCCGATCACCCGCTCGCGCGTCTGCGACAGACGCTCATGGTCGTGATCGTCGGCGTCGGCGTGCTCGCGGGCTCGGTGGTCCCGGTCCCGGCCGCCGACGACGCGAAGGTCAAGGCGGCCACCCGCCGCGTCGAGCGCGGCGGCAAGATGATCGGTGCCGGCAAGGTCGGCAAGGGGCTGGAGGAGACGGCCAAGGGCGTCGGCGACACCGTCGTCCAGGGCGCCAAGCTCTCCGGCAACAAGCTGAAGGCGTCGGGGAAAGCCGCCGAGCCGGCCGCCAAAGGTGCCTGGAGCAGCTTCAAGCAATCTGCCAACGCGTTCGGCGTGAGCGTCAAGCGCTTCTTCGCGCGGCTGTTCTCCTAGACCGACACGCTCATCGATAGAGCAACGCAGGGCTCCGCCGGCGCTTCCACGCCCGCAGCTCGCCCGTCCAGCTTCGCTCGATCTCGCGCAGCGGACGGCCGCGCTCCATCGCCCGGCGGATCCCATCGGTGCCGAGCAAGATGTCGATCGGTAATTTTCGCCGCTCGAACTCGTAGGGCGGTCTCCGCCAGGCGAACCGGCGCGGTGCCAGGCGTCGCGCCGTGGCCACGATGGCCAGGCCCGTCAGGAAGGGCTTGAAGCGATCCTGGTCGGTGACGTGGATCTGGACGCCGCCGCACAGGCGTCCGGCCCACTTGTGGAACGTCGGAATGAACCGCGCCGGCCGGAAGCGGACGCCCGGCAGTCCCTCGTCCGACAGCGCCCTCGCGTATGCGTGAGCGTCGAGATAGGGCGCCCCCACCCACTCGAACGGACGTGTGGTGCCGCGGCCCTCGGAGAGGTTCGTGCCCTCGAACAGGCAGCCGCCCGGATAGACGCGCGCGGTGTCCGGCGTCGGCATGTTGGGAGATGGCGCGACCCACGGCACGCCGGTGTCCTCCCACAGCATGCGGCGCCGCCAGCCGCGCATCTCCACCACGGTGACGCGCGGCCGGAGCCCGTGCGCCAGTGCCAGCCAGCGCGCGACCTCGCCGATGGTCAGGCCGTGGCGCGTCGGCAGCGGATAGAGCCCGACGAACGAGGCATACGCCGGATCCGGCATGTTGCCCTCGACGATCGCGCCGCCGAGCGGATTCGGACGATCGAGCACGATCACCTCGACGCCGGCGCGTGCGCAGGCGCGCATGGCGAGCGCCATCGTCCAGATGAACGTGTAGTACCGCGAGCCGACGTCTTGAAGGTCGATGACCAGCGCATCGAGTCCGGCCAGCATGGCCGTGGTCGGCTCGCGCCGGGCGCCGTAGAGACTCGCCACCGCCAGACCGGTGACCGGATCGCGCGCCGAGGCGACGGCGGCATGATCCTGCGCGGCGCCCCAGAGCCCGTGCTCCGGCGCGAACAGGCGCGTGAGTCGAGCCCCGCGCGCGCCGTGCAGAAGGACGGCGGCGTGCTCGAGCCGTGCGTTGACCGATGCCTGATGGGCAACGACGCCGATACGCCGGCCGCGGATGAGGGTCAGACGCTCGTGGAGCAGCACGTCGAGGCCCGTGCGGACGGACGGCACGCGCCGATAGTAGCGCACCCGGTGTACCATCGCGCCATGGCGCGCGCGATTCGCTACGAGCGCTTGCCCACCGAGCGCGCGAATCGCGCCAGCGCCGGCCTCGACCGGCTCAGCGCGCGCGCCATCGCCACGCTGATGAACCGGGAGGACGCGCGTGCCGTCCGCGCCGTGGGCCGGCAGGCGCGTGCTCTCGCGGCCGGGGTGGAGGTGATCGTCGCCGCACTGGCCGCCGGCGGGCGGCTCATCTTCGTCGGCGCCGGCACCAGCGGTCGTCTCGGCGTGCTCGAAGCCGCGGAGTGTCCGCCAACGTTCGGCACGCCGCCGCGGCTCGTGCAGGCGGTGATGGCCGGCGGCCGCGCGTCGGTATTCCGCTCGCGGGAGGGCGCGGAGGACGACGGCCGCGCGGCCGCGCGGGCTGTCCGTGCGCGCGTCCGTCGGGGCGACGTCGTCGTCGGCGTCTCTGCGAGCGGCGTGACGCCCTTCGTGCGGGAGGCGCTGGCCACCGCCCGGCGGCTCGGCGCCCGCACGATCGTCGTGGCGTGCAACCCGGACCACGGCCGGTTGCCGCGCGCCGACGTCGTCATCGCGCCGGCGCCCGGGCCCGAGGTGCTGGCGGGGTCCACGCGTCTGAAGGCCGGCACCACGACCAAGCTCGTTCTCAACACGCTCACGACGGCCAGCATGACGCGACTGGGCAAGGTGTACGGCAACCGGATGATCGATGTGCAACCGCGTTCGCGCAAGCTCCGCGAGCGCGCCACACGGCTGGTGGCCGAGCTGGGGGACGTTGGCCACCGGGCGGCCCGCCGTCTGCTGCAGTCCGCCGGCGACCGGGTGCCGGTGGCGGTGGTGATGGCGCGCCGCGGGCTCGATGCGGATGCCGCCGCCCGTGCGCTTCGAGCCGCCGGCTCGCTGCGCGCGGCGCTGCGCCCGGCGCGCTGACGGTTAATTCGGCCAGGGGCACGCCGCTTGCTCCATCCCCTGGGTATGGTCATCTCCCGGTGCGCGTGGCACGCGGTCTTTCGCGGCTATCCTCGCCCGCTGCGCGTGCTTTCGTGGCGCGGACGGGGGGTGTCGTTCTCGGACACCATCTGCCCCTCCTGTGCAGAGCGGGTGAGGATTGAGCGACTCTGGGGCATATCGCCGCCGACCCCGGTCTGGCCCGGCTCACCGCAGACGGCCCTGATCTTCGTCGGGTTGCCGTTGCTCACGGCGCTCGTCCTCCTGGCGACGCCGCTGCACGACGCCGCGCCACCGCCGGCGGGCGAGGATACCCCCGCGCGGCTCAGCGTGGAGGCGCCGGCCACCGAGCCGCGCCTCGTCCCGGCGGAAGTCGGCACCGCCGCCATGCCGCGCGCGGTGGCCAGGCGGCAGCCCGTGGGTGACCCCGTTCCAGCCGTGATCTACGAGACGCGGCGCCTGCGGCCCCGCGCTCCGGTCACGCTGAGGCCGGCCGTGAGCGAGGCGGCGCCCGCCGTGGTGGCCAGCCCCGCCAGCGACGCGTGGCGGCGCCCCGCTTCGACGCAATCGCCCTAGGCGTGCGACGGGCCGGCGGTGTCCTCGAATCGCACCGGCGTCGCGCCGCGCAGGTAGTCGAAGTCGCAGCCTTCGTTCGCCTGAAGAATGTGGTCGAGGAACATCCGGCCGTATCCGCGCTCGAAGTGCGGCGGCCGCGGCGTCCACGCCGCCCTTCGCGTCGCCAGCTCGCCGTCGGTCACGCGTAGCGTCAGCGTTCGTTTCGGCACGTCGAGCTCGATCTCGTCGCCGTCGCGCACGAGCGCGAGCGGGCCGCCCACGGCGGACTCCGGCGCCACGTGGAGCACGACGGTGCCGTACGAGGTTCCGCTCATGCGAGCATCGGAGATGCGCACCATGTCCTTCACGCCCTTCTTCAGCAGGCGGGCGGGAACGGGCGCCGCGCCCCACTCCGGCATCCCGGGCGCGCCCCTGGGCCCGACGTGCTTGAGCACCAGCACCGAATTCTCGTCGATCGGCAGCGCGGGATCGTCGATGCGCGTGTGCAGATCGGCGTGATCCTCGAAGACCACCGCGCGGCCCCGGTGCGTCAGCAGTCGCGGTGACGCAGCGGACACCTTGATGACGGCGCCGTCCGGGCAGAGGTTGCCGGTGAGGATGGCCAGCCCGCCCTCCTTGGCGAGCGGCAGCGTCAGCGAGCGGATGACGTCCTCGTTCCAGCACTTCGCGTCGCGCACGTTGTGGGCAATGGAGTGGCCGTTGATCGTGCGCGCCTCCTGGTGCAGCAGCGGCAGGAGCTCGCGCAACACGACGGGCAGGCCGCCCGCGTAGAAGAAGTCCTCCATCAGGTATTTCCCCGACGGCCGCAGGTTGAGCAGGAACGGCGTCGTGCGCGACAGCTCGTCGAAGCGCGTGAGTGGCAGCGGCACGCCCACGCGCCCGGCGAGGGCCACCAGGTGGATGACGGCGTTCGTGGAGCCGCCGATGGCCATCAGCGTGCGGATCGCGTTGTCGAACGCGTGCGCGGTCAGGATCTGCGATGGCTTCGGGCCGCCGGCCTTGGCCAGCTCCACCGCGCGCCGTCCGGCCAGCTCCGCCATGCTGAGGCGTCGCGAGTCCGGCGCCGGGATGGCGGCGTTCCCCGGCAGCGTCATGCCGAGCGCCTCGGCCATCGAGGCCATCGTGGAGGCGGTGCCCATGACCATGCAGTGACCGGCCGAGCGCGACATGCACGACTCTGCCTCGCACAGCTCCTCGTCGCTCATGTTGCCGGCCCGGCGCTCCGCCCACAGCCGCCACAGATCGGTGCCGGAGCCGAGCTCTTCCTGTCGCCACTTGCCGCGGAGCATCGGCCCGCCCGTCACCATGATCGCCGGCACGTCGGCGGAGGCGGCGCCGAGCAGCATGGCGGGGGTGGTCTTGTCGCAGCCCGACAGCAGCACGACCGCGTCGAGCGGATAAGCGCGGATGCACTCCTCGACGTCCATGGCCATGAGGTTGCGAAACAGCATCGTCGTCGGCTTCATCAGGACTTCGCCCAGCGAGATCGTGGGGAACTCCAGCGGGAACCCGCCGGCGGACCAGACGCCGCGCTTCACCGCTTCCGCGACCTGGCGCAGGTGCGCGTTGCAGTTGTTGAGCTCCGACCACGAGTTCGCGATGCCGATGACGGGCCGGCCGTCGAACACCTGATCGCTGAAGCCCTCGGTCTTGAGCCAGGAACGATGCGCAAAGCCGTCGACGTCCTGACGGCCGAACCAGTTGCGGCTCCTCAGTGGCTGTGATGTCATGGGTCCCTCCGAAGCCCCGAGTATATGCGTGAACCGGAGGAGTGAATGAGTCGTCTGGCCGGGAAAGTCGCCGTCGTCACCGGCGGCGGGAGTGGCATCGGGCGCGGCATCGTGCTCGCGATGGCCAGGCAGGGCGCGGACATCGCCATTCCCGACATCCAGGTGCTCAACGCCGACAAGGTGGCCGAGGAAGTGAAGGCGCTCGGCCGCCACGTGATCGCCATGAAGTGCGACGTGACGAGCAGCGCCGACGTGAAGACGATGATCGACCGCACGCGCGACCAGCTCGGGAGCATCGACATCCTCGTCAACAACGCGGGCATGGCCGCCCCGCCCGGCATGCCGTTCACCAACAACACGGAAGACGACTGGGATCGCGCCTTCGCCGTCAACACCAAGTCGGTGTTCCTGACGTGCAAATCGGTGGCCCCGTACTTCATCGAGCGAAAAGCCGGGCGGATCATCAACATCGCCTCCATCGCGGGCCCGCTGGCGGCCACCACGATGCCCGCTTACAGCGTGGCCAAGCAGGGCGTCATCACCTTCACCCGCGTGGTGGCCAAGGAGCTCGCACCGCACGGGATCACCGCCAACGCCATCTGTCCCGGCGTGCTGTACACGGATTTCTGGCAGAAGCTCGCCCAGCACATCGCCGAGACGAATCCGGCCTTCAAGGGAATGACCGCGCGCCAGGTCTTCGAGAAGCGCGTCAACGACATTGTTCCGATGAAGTGTGAGCAGACGCCGGAGGATATCGGCAATGCCGCGGTCTTCCTGGCGTCGGATGAGGCGCGATATATCACCGGCCAGGCGATCAACGTGGACGGTGGCTGTGTCATGTGGTAGGCGACGGGCGACGAGAGTGGCACATCTGCTTCGTTGGCCCGGTCGGGCGCTCCCTGCGGCGTACGCGGCGTACGCCTCGGTCGGCCTCTTCCTCGCCGCCTCGCATCTCCACCACTCTCGTCGCCCGTGCGAATGCGCGCGGTTCCAGATGCACCACGAGAGGTTGTGATGGATTTTGACTTCAGCGAGCGGGAAGAAGCGTTCCGCAAGGAAGTTCGCGCCTGGCTCGAGGCGAATCTGCCTGACGATCTGCGGGGGACGGCGTTCGCGGCGTCGCGGGCGGGGCATGACGAGGTGCGGAAGCTGCGGGCGTGGCAGAAGCGGATGTGCGAGGCGGGCTATGTGGGCATCGACTGGCCGAGGGAGTTCGGGGGGCGCGGCGCCACGCTGACGGAGCAGATCATTCTGTTCCAGGAGATGGCGCGCGCGGAGTCGCCGCAGTTCGTGAACCGTGGCGGGGTGTCCATGCTCGGCCCCACGCTGATGAAGTTCGGCACGCCGGCGCAACAGAAGCGGTTCCTGCCGCGCATCCTGACCGCCGACGACCTCTGGTGTCAGGGATTCTCGGAGCCGAACGCCGGCTCCGATCTGGCCAACCTCCAGACGCGCGCCGTGCGCGACGGCGATGCGTTCGTCGTCAATGGCCAGAAGGTGTGGACGTCGATGGCCCACGTCGCCGACTGGTGCTTCCTGCTCGTCCGCACCGATCCCGCCGCCGCCAAGCACAAGGGGATCAGCTTCCTGCTCGTCGACATGAGGACGCCGGGGATCACCATCCGGCCGCTGCGCCAGATCACGGGGGAGGCCGAGTTCAACGAGGTCTTCTTCGACAACGTGCGCGTCCCGGCGGAGAACCTCGTGCACAAGCTGAACGAAGGCTGGGCGGTCGCCATCACCACGCTGGCCTACGAGCGGGATCTGCTGACGTTCATCCGGCACATCTCGCTCCGCAACGCGCTCCACCGCCTGCTGAAGGTGGCCAAGGCCCGCGGCCAGGGCGGCGATCCGATCCTGCGCCAGAAGATCGCTGCGCTCTGGATCGGCGAGCAGGCGCTCCAGATGAACGCCTACCGCAGCTTGACCAGGATTCTGCGCGGTGGCGCGCCCGGCCCGGAGGGCTCGACGTCGAAGCTGTTCTGGAGTCAGCTCGACCAGGAGCTGGCGCTGACCGCGACGGAGCTCATCGGCCCGTACTCGCAGATCGCCGAGGGGTCGCCGTGGGCGGTGGATCACGGCCAGTGGGAGTTCTACGAGCTCCTCGCGCGTGGCAGCGGCATCAGGGCGGGAACGTCGGAGATTCTGAGGAACATCCTTGCCGAGCGCGTGCTCGGACTCGCCAAGGACTGACCGCGCACACCGATGCTCCAGCCACAGACACGATATGCGCGAAGCGGTGACGTCAACATCGCATATCAGGTCATCGGCAACGGCGCGCGTGACCTCGTCGTCGTGCCTGGCTGGCTCTCGAACATCGAGCTGTTCTGGGAAGACCCGCAGGTCGCGCGGTTCTTCGAACGGCTCGCGTCGTTCTCGCGGCTGATCGTCTTCGACAAGCGCGGCACCGGGCTCTCCGATCCGGTGAGCGACATGCCCGGGCTCGAGACGCGCATGGACGACGTGCGCGCCGTCCTGGACGCCGTCGGCTCGACCCAGGCGGCGCTGTGCGGATACTCCGAGGGCGGCCCGCTCTGCGCCCTGTTCGCCGCCACGTATCCGGAGCGGACCTCGGCGCTGATCATGCTCGGCAGCTATGCGCGACAGCGGCCGGTCGCCGATCATCCGTGGGGCCGCCCGTTCGCGGTGCAGGAGGCGTGGATCGAGGCGTGCTCGCACGAGTGGGGCAGCCCGATCGGGTTCGACATCCGATGGCCCACGGCCGCCGCTGACGAGCGCGCCCGCCAGTGGTGGGCCAGATTCCTCCGGATGAGCGCGAGCCCATCGGCCGCGGTGGCGCTGATTCGCATGAACTACGAGATCGACATCCGTCATGTCCTGCCCGTCATCCGCGTGCCGGCGCTGATCCTGCACGCGGCATCGGATCGGACCATCGACGTCGGCGCTGGCCGTTTCCTCGGCGCGAACATCCCGGGGGCCAAGTACGTGGAGCTCGATGGCGTCGACCACGTTCCATGGGGCGACACCTGCGATGCGATCGTGGACGAGATCGAGGAGTTCCTCACCGGCATGCGGCAGGCGGCCGACGCCGATCGTGTCCTCGCCACGGTTCTGTTCACCGATATCGTGGAGGCGACGCGGCGCGCCGCCGACCTCGGCGACCGCCGGTGGACGGAGCTGCTCAGGGCGCACAACGACGTCGTTCGCGCCGAGCTCGCGCGCTATCGCGGACGCGAGATCGACACCGCCGGCGACGGCTTCCTGGCGTCGTTCGACGGCCCGGCCCGCGCGATTCGCGCCGCCTGCGCCATGGCGGAAGGCGTCGGGCGGCTCGGCCTGGACATTCGCGCCGGTGTGCACACGGGCGAGTGCGAGCGCGTCGGCGCCAAGCTCGGTGGCATCGCGGTGCACATCGGTGCCCGCGTGGCCGGGCTGGCGAAAGGTGGCGAGGTGCTGGTGTCGAACACGGTCAAGGACCTCGTGGCCGGATCCGGGCTCAGGTTCCAGGATCGCGGCGTACATGCGCTCAAAGGCGTTCCCGGCGACTGGCACATCTTCGCCGTCGACAAGCACTGACCCGGAGAGGACGACCATGAGTGACCTGCTCTACGAGGTGAAGGACAAGATCGCGACCATCACGCTGAACCGCCCGGACAAGCTGAACGCGTTCACGGGACCGATGATCGACGCCTGGGCGAAGGCGCTCGCGGACGCGCAGGGTGACGCCGGCGTCAACGTGATCGTGGTCACCGGGGCCGGCCGCGCCTTCTGCGCCGGCGGCGACGTGGCGCGGATGGGCGAGGGGGAGCCGACGCCGCTCGACCACAAGAACCAGCTCTGGGAGCACATCCACCGCGTGCCGAAGACGCTGGAGACGGTCGACAAGCCGGTGATCGCGATGGTGAACGGGCTCGCCGTCGGCGCCGGCATGGGGATGACCGTGATGTGCGACGTGCGGGTGGCCGCCGAGTCGGCGCGCTTCTCGACGGGCTACGTGAAGGTCGGGCTCGTCCCCGGCGATGGCGACACTTATTTCCTGCCGCGCCTCATCGGTGCCGCCAAGGCTCTCGATCTGCTGTGGACGGCGGACTTCGTCGAGGCGCCGGAGGCGCTACGCCTCGGCATCGTGCAGCGCGTGTATCCCGACGC
>Ga0075431_100004570_pt1 | contig 13593 bp, 13 predicted proteins | sample RhiMetdeltSRZDD5_FD_75297 | JGI IMG/M metagenome (GOLD analysis project Ga0075431, IMG submission 75297) | Populus rhizosphere microbial communities from Tennessee, USA - Rhizosphere MetaG P. deltoides SRZDD5 | ecosystem: Host-associated > Plants > Roots > Rhizosphere > Soil | place: USA... | reverse complement strand
CGAGCCAGAGCCGACCGCCGGCCTGCAGCAGCACAAACTCCACCTCGCCGCTCGAATTCGAACCGCTGACCTCGATGACGTCGTCTACCGTCACTCGTGCGGCCGACACGCGGTAGAAGATGGGCGTGGTGCTCGGAGGACGCACGCCGAGCGCTTCGAGCTCGGCAATGTGCCGGTTCACGGCATCGCGATTCCGCCCCGTCCAGCCTGCCACGACCGCTTGCCTGACCATGACGGGGTGCGCCGGCTCGGTGCCGGGTGCGCCCAGCACCAGTGGAAGAGACCGACCGTGCATGCGAACTCCCGTCCGGCAACGATTGCGAGTCGCGCCAAGATGGCGCGGCGGGATCATATCAGCTGCTAAAATGCTTGTGAAATATCACCGTCCTTTCACCGGAGAAGCTCCCATGCGAACGCTCGCGCAGCTCGTTGCCGATCTCGAAGGCCGCCGCACGTCGAGCCGAGCACTCGTCGAGGAATGTCTGGCGCGGATCGAAGCGCCGGCGGGAGAAGGCGCGCGTGTCTTCGTGAAGTACGATGCGACCCGCGCACTCGCTGCGGCTGATTTTCACGACCGCATGCGTGGCCTCGGCGCGCCTGCATCGCCCTTCGCCGGGATACCCATCAGCATCAAAGACCTCTTCGACATCCGCGGTGAGGTGACGACCGCCGGATCAATCGTGCTCCGGGATGCGCCTGCCGCCGAACGTGACGCGCCCGCCGTGGCGCGGCTGAGGGCCGCTGGCTTCATTCTCCTCGGCCGCACCAACATGACGGAGTTCGCCTTTTCTGGCCTGGGCATCAATTCGCACCACGGAACACCGCTCAACCCTCACGAGCGACAAATCGGCCGGATTCCCGGCGGCTCCACGTCTGGAGGCGCCGTATCCGTGACGGACGGCATGGCGTACGCCGCACTGGGAACGGACACAGGCGGCTCCTGCCGAATTCCTGCCGCGTTGTGCGGCACCGTGGGCTTCAAGCCCACCGCGCGGCGAGTGCCGCGGGACGGCGCGTTTCCGCTGTCTCCGTCACTGGACTCCATCGGACCACTGGCCGCGTCCGTGGCAGATTGCGCGACACTCGATTCCGTGCTGAGCGGCGAATCCGAGCTGTCGGACGTCGAATGGCCGCTCGCGGGGGTACGGCTCGCTGTACCGCAATCTCTCGTTCTCGACGGCCTGGACGAGCATGTCGCCCACTCGTTCGAACGCTCGCTGTCGAAACTCGCCGCAGCAGGTGTGCGCATCGCCGATATCCCGCTGGCGGAGCTGAAGCAGTTGCCTGACATCAACCGCAAAGGCGGCCTCGTAACCGCCGAGGCCTACGCAATCCATCGCGAGCGCGTCAGCACGGACTCCTCGGCCGCGCTTTACGATCCCCTGGTGCTGAACCGCGTCCTGCGCGGCCGCCAACAGGATGCGGCGGATTACCTGGAGTTGCTCCGGACTCGTGCCGACTTCAGGCGGCGTGTCGACGCCGTGCTGGCCCCGTACGATGCTGTCCTGATGCCGACCGTACCGGTCGTCGCTCCGCCGCTCGCACAGTTGCAGCCTCAGGATGAATACACGCGCATGAACGTGCTGATGCTGCGCAATCCGTCGATCGCGAACTTTCTGGACGGCTGCGCCATTTCGGTACCGTGTCACGAGGCGGGCACGCTGCCGGCGGGCTTGATGCTTGTGTCGACTTACGGTACCGACAGGAAGCTGCTGGCGATTGCCGCGAGTGTGGAGCGGTTGGTTACGCCCGCCTGGCACAGTTGAATGTAGCCCCGCGGATAGCCGGTAGCCTTGGCTGCCTGGATGCGTCAACCGAGCAGAAACTTCAGGCGCTCATCGCTTCTTGACGGGCTGATTTCGAGGATTTCAGCTTTCACCAGGTTTTCAGCCACGAAAGGATCGGTATCCACTCTGCTCTTCAGGTCCTGCAGTGACGTGTTGTGCGCCAAAATCCCTCCGCCCATGCTGGGCTGAAGCATACCGACGAGCAGAAACACGCCATCATCGAAACCGCGCTTGATCCAGTCGTTGTGTGCTTGCATGAGCTCGTTGGCTTTGGCTTTGTCGCCCGAAAATCTGAGAAGTACGATGAACATCGCTTTGCTCCTGTTGACTCACTTTCCACCGCCCTGCCCCGCCGGAATCGGCTGACCGACCTGCGTATCGCGTGCATTGCCGAAGACGAACCGCGGCTTGAAGATCATCATGAGCGCGCGCAGGAAGAACAGCGCGAAACACGCGCTCACCGCCATCGTCGCCATCACCATGTTGGAGATCTGGTTGAAGAACGCGAAGTCGGAGAATTGCAGAACCGCGTAGCCGCCTATGATCGAGATGGCGACGAACAGCACGGCCTTGCCGGAGGTCAGCAACGAGTCGCGCGTCGCTGCGAGAATGTCGCCGCTGCGCGCCAGCTCCTCGCGGAACCGATACAGAAGATAGATCTCGTAGTCAGCGCCGATGCCGATCGCCAGTGCCGCCGATATCATCGCGCTGATGTCGAGCGGCGTACCCAGCCAGCCCATGACGCCGAAGTTCGCCAGTGCCACGGCCACCAGTGGCGTGACTACGAATAACCCTCCCGCCAGTGACCGGAACGCTATGGCTCCCAACACGAACACCACCAGGGCCATCTGTGCCATGTTCCGGAACTTGTCCTTTACGATCACCTCATTGAGCGCGACGGCGTCGGGCAAGGTTCCTCCCATGCTCACCGTCACACCCGGGGGAAAGCTCTTGGCCACGACCGCCTGGGCTTTCTTCGCGACCGAGTCGGCATACGTCGTGCTGTCATCTTTGAAGTAGGTCCAGACGACAGCGCGTCGATAGTCGTTGTCCACGAAGCTGTCGAAATCATGCGGGTCGCCCGACAGCGAGTACAGGAATAGGTATTGCGCGATCAGCTCGCGGCTCTCGGGGATGGTGTAGTAGTTGGGGTCATCGCCGTGCATCGCCTGATTCATGCGTTTGATCAGGTCTGCGATCGACTGAGTTTTGCCGACGTGCGGCTGGCTCTCGAAGAACGCCTGCAGATCCGCGATGCCCTGCAGCACCTTGGGATCCTTCAATGAATCCGCTGTCGGTGTCTGGATCAGGAACTGGATAGTGTTGGTGCCACCGAAGGTTTCATTCAGCACCCGGTCGTCGACGCGCAGAACGCTCTCCGGTTTGTGGTACAGCCTGAAGTTATTATCCACTCGCAGAAACAGTGTTCCGGCTCCCACGACCGCCAGCACTACGAGTCCGCCGATGACGAGCTGCGGCGCACGCCCGCCCACGAGATTGTCCGCGACCGCTATCAGGAAGCGGTCCACGATGCCTGCCTTGCGTTCATTGGCGGCTTCCCGCTGCTTCGGTGCACGCAGCATGGAACGCAGCGCCGGGATGATGGTCATCTCCAGGGCCATCGTGGCGAGCACGCCGCAACCCGCAAATACACCGAAGTGCTGCACCATCGGTATGCCCGTTCCCGCAAGCGAAAAGAGCGTGATGGCCGCGATCAATCCGGCGGTGATCATGACAGGGCCCACGCGGACCATCGATTCCACGACGGCTGCGCGATTGGCGTCGCGCGGGGTCGATCCGGCCGATATCAACCGGTGGTACTCCTCGTAGTACCGCTTGAGAATCTGAATGGCATGGCCCGCGGCCACCGCCAGCACCAGAATCGGCGTGGTGGTGTTCAACGGGTCCATGTGTATGCCGAGCACACCCATCAACCCCAGGCTCCAGATCACGCTCAGGATGCCCGTGATCATCGGCAGGAGCATTCCCTGGACGCTGCGGAACGACCAGAACTGAATCAGCATGATGACCAGCAGGGCGCCACCGAAGAACAGCGGCATCTTCATGAACTGAAGATCCGCTGCTTCGCCGATCACCGGTGATCCGCCGTAGTGGATGTCCACGGTCGCATCGCGTTCGCGCTCGGCGACTGCGCGCATCTCGTCGAGCATGTCGACGAAATTCGCGACGGTCTCGTCCTGCCTGAAATCCGCGACGATCGCCGCCGACTTGCCGTCCGGCGAGACGAGCGAATTGACGTAGATCGGCATCGATGCGACCGCCGCCTTGAGTCTCTCGATCTCCGCGGGCGACTGCGGCACAGTCTCCATCATCGGGCGAACCTCCATACCCTCGGGCCCGCCTTTGATGTGCTTAACCTTGTACGCGGCCAGACTCAGGATGTTGTGCCGCACGACGTGCGGTATCTGCTCGATACCCTCCTGAATGCGCTTGACCTTGGCCAGCACTTCCGGTCGATAGATGTCTCCCTGCTTGGGAGTGATCCCGATCACGACGACGTTGGTACCGCCGAAAACTTCTTTCAGCAGCTTGGTCGTCTCGACGTAGGCGTGTTTCCGCGGCGCCCACGAATCTGGATTGTTATCCATCTGCAGCGTGCCGATACGCGTGACCAGGAACGCTGTGATGCCCAGCACTGCGAGCATGACCCACAGCCGATGGGCAACGATCCATTCTGCGAACGGGCGGAAGACGCGAGAGGAGACAGACATAGGATCATCCCTGTTGTTTTATAGCGCGCGCTATAAAAGCTAGCGAAGCTTGTCGCGGGTTGTCAAGGGTTTTATAGTTCCCCCTATAGAAATCAGGGTCCCACCAGAGACATGGCTAAACCAGGGCGGCCCCGCATTTTCGATAGAGACCAGGCCCTGCGCCAGGCGCAAAGGCTCTTTTGGGCGGCTGGCTACGAAGGCGTGACACTGTCCGAGCTCCAAGAGGCGATGGGCGGCATCACGGCGCCCAGCTTTTACAACGCCTTTGGGTCAAAGGAAGCATTGTTCCGCGAAGTCGTCGAACTGCACGGGAAAACCGAAGGAACGGCTCCGGCTCGCGCGATGACCTGCAATGTTGCCGCGCGCGAGGCGATCGAGGGCATGCTGCGTGCCGCCGTGAAAGGCTTCTCTCAGCCGAATAAACCTCGTGGCTGCTTACTGCTATCTGGAGCGATGAACGGCGCACCCGATAGCCGGCGCGTCCAGGATTACCTGCGCGATCTGCGGGCTCAGAGACGGAAAATCATTCGGCGTCGCTTGCAGCGCGGCGTCGCCGCAGGCGATCTCTCCACAGGAACCGATATTGCGGCCCTCACATCCTTCTATACAGCCGTACTGGACGGGCTCGCCCTCCAAGCCCGGGACGGCGCCTCGCGTAAAACGATGATGGCGGCCGTCGATTGTGCAATGGCTGCTTGGGATAATCTCGTTCCGGGCGGTTAAGTTGCTGCTTGCAGTATTCAAGTGTTCTATTGAATACTGGTACATATGGAAACATCCACCGCCAGGCACTTCAAGCAGACCGCGTATACGCAGCTTGCCCGCATCGGCAAGGCGCTCGCGGCGCCGGCGCGAATCGAGCTTCTGGAGCTGCTGTGCCAAGGCCCACGGAGAGTCGAGGCGCTGGCTCGTTTGACCAGCCTCAGTGTTGCCAATACCTCCCAGCACCTGCGGGTACTTCACAGCGCACGGTTAGTTGAGACCACGAAACGCGGCCTGTTCGTCGAGTACAAACTCGGTGATGAGAAGGTGCTCGGATTGGTGCATGCCGTGCGTGACCTCGCGGAATCGCGACTGGCTGAAATCAAGGAAATCACCGCATCGTTCTTGAAGTCGCGTGATGCACTGGAAGCCATCTCAAAGGAGGAACTGATTCGCCGCGTGCGCCAGGGTGTGGTCACCGTCCTCGATGTTCGACCCGCGGAGGAGTATCAGGCCGGTCACATTCCGGGCGCCCTGTCGATTCCGCTGGGCGAGTTGCCGCAGCGTCTCGCCGAGCTGACAAAGAAGCGCGACGTCGTCGCCTATTGTCGCGGTCCGTATTGCGTGATGGCGATAGAAGCGGTGCAGATGCTGCGCAAAGCGGGTTATCGAGCCCATCGCATGGAACAAGGGGTCGTCGACTGGCGCGCTCGCGGCTGGCGCATCGAGAAGCCGCGACATTCGCGGCCGTGACCCGCACACGGAGCTGCCCGCCGGCATACCGCACACTCGTGATGCACGAGCGGCATGAGCCCACTGCCAATGCGTCCCGCGCCAGCTCCCGGAAGCTCCAGAGCTGGGCGCACGCGGGCTCGAGCCCCATGGGCGGCTTGTAGCATTGATGTGTACATGCTCGTGCCGCGTCGACATGACGTCGAGTAGCACCGCGTGCCGGACAAATTGGCACAAACAAGCAGAGTGAGTCCAGGAGGCGCGCGATGTTCTTCAAGCAACGAACCAATAACGATGCGTCGATTTCGTATTTCTTCGGCTGCGCAGGTCATGGCAAGGCGGTTGCCGTTGACGTCGTCGCGGGCGATGAACGCTGGTTCGTCGATGCGGCCAAGTTAGCCAACGTCACGATCACGCATGTCATCGACACGCACATCCACGCAGATCATTACTCGGGCGGCCGAGCGCTTGCAGCGGCGGTGGGTGCAGCGTACTGCCTCCACGAATCCGACCAGTCACTCGTGAAGTATCTCGTCGAACCGCTGCGGGACGGCCAAGTGCTCGACGTTGGAAATGTGAAGATCAAGATACTGCACACACCAGGACACACGCCCGACAGTATCTGCCTGCTCGTGACCGATCATCGCCGCGGCGATGCGCCGTGGTTCGTCATCACCGGCGATACGCTATTCGTCGGCTCGATCGGCCGCCCGGACTTGGCCGGGCAGGAACGCGAAATGGCCGGCATGCTGTACGACAGCCTGCAGGCAAAGCTCCTCGTGCTGTCGGATGAGATCGAGATATTCCCCGGGCATCAGGCGGGCAGCGCCTGCGGCGCCGGCCTGTCCGGCAAGCCTTCATCGACCCTCGGCTTCGAGAAGCGATGGAATCCCGCCTTGTCGCTGGATCGAGCAGGCTTCATCGACTATTTGCGGCAGCACACGCCGCCCCGGCCAGCCGATATGGATGCGATGGTGAGCGCCAACCTCGGGTTGCAGGGCTAGTGCATGGAGGCGAGCGCTGTTCGCCTTGGTCTGCGCGAGAACCTCAACCAGTTCACGCTGCTGGTCATCGTCAACGCGTTCGTCGGCGCGATGGTGGGTTTGGAGCGCAGCATCCTGCCGGCCATCGCAGAACAGGAGTTTCAGATTGCGGCCAAGACCGCGCTCCTGTCGTTCATCGTCGTCTTCGGTATCACCAAGGCGCTCACCAACTATGCCGCTGGGCGTCTGTCGGACCGCTTCGGCCGCAAGCATGTGCTGGTGGCCGGCTGGCTCGTCGCTATCCCGGTACCGTTCATCTTGATGTGGGCACCGCATTGGAATTGGATCGTAGCTGCAAACGCGCTGCTAGGTGTCAGCCAGGGGCTCACTTGGTCGACGACGGTCATCATGAAAATCGACCTGGTCGGACCGAGGCAGCGCGGCTTGGCGATGGGGCTCAATGAATTCGCTGGTTACGCCGCCCTGGCTGCGAGTGCGCTCGCGACGGGCTGGATGGCGGCGCAGTTCGGATTGCGGCCTGAGCCCTTCTACCTCGGCATCGGCTATGTCGCGATCGGCTCACTGCTGTCCGCACTCGCCATCCGCGAGACTCGGCATCACGTGACGCAGGAGCTACGCAGTCATCAGCCCACCGCAGGCGCGCGCGAGATTTCGCAACCTGAGATTTTCCGCCGCACATCGCTGACGGACCGCAACTTGTCCAGCGTGAGTCAGGCAGGGTTGGTAAACAACCTCAACGACGGCATGGCCTGGGGTTTGTTCCCGCTCGTGTTCGCGGCTGCAGGCATGAGTCTCGCGCAGATCGGCGTATTGGCCGCGATCTATCCCGCAGTGTGGGGTTGCGCGCAGATTTTCACCGGTGCACTGTCGGACCGGATCGGCCGCAAGGGGTTGATCGTCTGGGGGATGTGGTTGCAAGCCGCGGGCGTCGCCGTGACGGCGACGATGGCAAATTTCGTCGGCTTTGGATTGGGTGGCGTCCTGCTCGGGATCGGCACCGCGATGGTCTACCCTACCCTGCTCGCCGCGATCGGCGTCGTCGCTCATCCAAGTTGGCGTGCCTCCGCGGTGGGCGTCTACCGGTTGTGGCGCGACCTGGGATATGCGGTGGGCGCGGTACTGGCGGGAGTTACCGCCGATCGGTTTGGGATGACGGCGGCCGTTTGGGTCGTCGCTGGCCTGACATTCTTGTCCGGCGTCGTTGCGGCTGTGCGAATGAAAGAGACGCTCGTGAGGACCTAGTGAGAGGAAGGACCATGAGCGACACACGCGCGAGTCGTTGGTCGAACCCGCGCAGCTTCGCAACTCGATCGAGGCACGACAGTCAGAAGACCGACGGCGAGCACTTCGATCCGGCAGGATGGCAGTCTTCGATACCAGCCGCCGAAGCACGCTCCGTTAACGTCGCAGGTGAAGTACGTGAGCGGCTCACAGATCTGGCGAGGCTCGGTATCGCGTGATTCAGAAGTTTCGGCGCGCGTCGACAGGAATGGAATCTCTGCAGCGTGTCCGCGACGAGCTGGCGGGCGGGCGTCTTCTCCGTGATCACATCAGTATGAACGTGGCAGCAGCCAATCGGCTGCGACGCGAGGTCCCGTTCATTGCTGAGACGTCCGAGGGGAATCCGCGTGGACGCCCGACGACTGTGCATGTGTTGGCCGCCGCATGCCCCGCAGCAGCGTGCGTCCCACCAACAGGCCGACGAAGGCCGCGACGGCGGATGACATGACGACGCCGAGTTTCGCCGCACTGAGCAACTCGGCCTCTCCGGAGAACGCCAATGTGGCGATGAAGATGGCCATGGTGAAACCAATGCCGCCAAGGCACCCGACGAGGGCGATGCCCAGGAAATCGACTCCCTCGGGCAAGCGGCACCATCCCAGTCGGACAGCCGACCAGCTGGCGACGAAGATACCGAGCGGCTTGCCGCACAGCAGGCCGACGAAGACGGCGATCGTGATCGTTCTAGCCGCGCCGCCGGAAAGGTCCAACCCGTCGAGCGAAACGCCGGCATTGGCAAGCGCGAACAGCGGCATAACGCCGTACGCCACCCACGGATGCAGCGCCATCTGGACTCGGCTTGCAGGGGGCAGCAGTTCACGCTGAGCGTCCTTGAGCTCGCGCAGCGGTGGAATGAGCTGGGTAAGATTGTGCTGTTCTGCCTGAGATCGATCATCGAACTCGCGCAACGCGCGGGCGACCGTCGCGCCTGACGCCTCCCGGGCCCGCAGCGGCGCCGCGGGCGTCAACAGGCCCAGAATGACGCCAGCCAGTGTGGGATGCACGCCGAATCTCAACAGCCCGAACCACAGGAGCGCGCCCGGAATGACGTAAGCGAAAGCGGAGCGTATACCCAGCCGATGCATGACGAGCACGAGCAGTACCGCCGCAATCGCAGTCATGAGGCCCAGCAGATCCAGCCCGCTCGAGTAGAAGACGGCGATGATGATTACCGCGACGATGTCATCGATCACGGCCAGCGATAGCAGGAGAACGCGAACCGAGGCCGGCACGGCCTTGCCGAGCAGAGCCAGCACGCCCACCGCGAACGCGATGTCGGTGGCCGTCGGGACCGCCCATCCTTGCCGCAGCGGCGCGTTGTTCGTCAGTGCGATATAGAGCAGCGCCGGAACGATCACTCCGCCCAGCGCGGCCGCTAAGGGTAAAGCAGCAGCATGTCGATTCGACAGCGCGCCTTCATGCATCTCACGGCGGATCTCCAGTCCGACAACCAGAAAGAAGATCGTCATGAGCCCGTCGTTGATCCAGAACTCGAGCGGCTGTGCGAGCAGAAAGCGGCCCAGCCCGATTGACAGCGGCGCGTGCCTGAACGCGTGGTAACTGTCGGATGCAGGCGAGTTCGCCCATGCCAGGGCGATGGCGGCGGCGATCAGTAGAACGATTCCGCTGACGGCTTCAACGTGCAGAAAGCGATCCAGCGTGCTCAACACCCTATCGGCGACGAGCGGCGCGGAGGACGAAGTGGGCTGGGGCGGGTGTTGGTTCATGCCGCGGAGTTCCGAGCTGGCGGCCCGACCAGCTCATACCTGTCTCGCGGCGGTACTGGCGGTACAGACGCGGACACCCGGCGCGCATTAGACAATGGGATCAGAATGCATTCAACCGTTTTCGTGCTTACCTACGGCTGCGCGAACATTCGCCATATTAAGCAAATTCGCTGTTCAGCGAATTTGCCCTCCCTGCCTGCGAATTTCAGCGCGAGTTTGGCCGCCTGCGCGGTGTGGCCCACCGGGAGGCGGTGATCGTGCAGCGCACGCGCATCACGGTATCGAATGCACCGATCTCGGCAAGCGTCGCGCGACGTCGGTGGATGGACTCTGCATGCGCGGTTTCAATGTCGACAGCGGCGTACAGGCGCCACGGTAAGCATTGTTGAAGCGCGAACCGCTCGGCGCCGGATGTGTGAAGGCACTCATGATGACTTGGGCATGCGGCACACCCGTCACCCATTCGCTTCTCGGCAGTCGCAACAGAATGCCGAGCTCGTTCGAGATCCGATCATCCGTCCAGCGCTCAAGCTCCAACACGGCTTCGAGATCGGCCGGCTCGACGAGCACATCAAGAATCCCGCTGACCGGATGTACGGCCGCGACCAGTCGAGTTGTGTCGATCAGTGAGAAGGGCGCGAGCGCGGGCGGTGGCGTGCTGCTCGCACTCATTGCGAGCGAGCATCTAGCAGGCGGCGCACCTGATGCAGTCCGTCGATTCCGCCGCGAATCATCACGTTGATCGGCGGGCGTCCCCCGAACAGAACGTTCGAGTTGGGCAGCTTCACCCAACGATCGGCGAGTTCGGGTTCTCCGAAGAACGTGTGGAGCGCTTTGTAGATGCCCAGGCACAGCGAGATGCGAGTGAGAACGTCATAGGAGAGCGTGCCGACCGTGCCGGCGCTCTTGTACTTGTGAACGGTCGATTCAGATACCCAGCCGAGCAAGCCCTGCATCTCGGGAACGGTTAGATTCCAGCGCGCGGCGATCGAGAAAAAGGAACGGATGGCTGGCCCGGTGGCCCGGACAGTCGCTCGCGCGTGCGAGCGCCCTCACGAGCGAGGATCTCGCGATCGGTCATAGCTGGTCGCGGACGAACTGTGGCGAGCGGGTTGCACGGTGCTGGCCTCCGTATGCGGAGTATCTCCTATACGCACGGAGTATACGCTCCGAGGGCGTGAGCCACCGCCACGGGCAGACACAGCCATTTCGTCCATACGCCATGACGAACCCGACGGTCGAGCGAAGCGAGCCCATCGACGCTCGTATTCCGGCACATACCGCAGCCGCCCAGTGCACATGATTGTCGTGTGGGAGACGATGGCGTTGTGCTCGGCCATTATCGCGGCCAGGTTGCGATAGCTTTACGGAGCAGTCTCGCAATTCCGACACGGCAGTCTTTCCTTCAAAGCAAACAGACAAGAGGATCCGAATATGCCCGCGATTGATAATGAGTGGATGGATACGGATGAGTTCTGTCGAATAACCGGACACAAACAAAACACAATTGAGGGTTGGCGAACCCGCGGAGTGGGTCCGGTTTACTACAAGTTCGGACATCTGGTTCGGTATAGGCGCTCCGACGTTGATGCGTGGGTCGCAGAGCACCGCCGTGTTCCTTCATGCGTTCAACTGAATGAAGCAGATCGAGCGGCGCAATCTACCTAGCGTCGAGAGAAACCATGGGGCGCCGACGACGCACGCTTAGATCATCTAGATGAACAATTGGCAGTGACAGTCAACCTGTTCGGCGCGCTCGCTCATGGCGCGGTCGTGATCTCACGACAGTTCATCGCTGTTTGATGCACCTCAGCGACGAGCTCAACGCGATCAGCGTCGACCGGCAGCAGTCACTCGCGGTACTCGCTTCGACGCGCAGGTGATTATGTGGTGATTACGGCCGGTCGTGCGTAACCGGATTAGAGTCACCGTGCTTCACAAGTAGCTGTTCTACTGCGGAAAAAATCGTAGCCGGGGACGGAACCGAACCATCGACACGCGGACATCGACTCCGCGAGTCGATGGCTGTTGTAAGTGCTTGACAATATTGGTGAAAGGACGGAATCGAACCACCGACACGCGGATTTTCAGTCCGGATGCCAGTGAATCGGTTCATGCGCGTCGCTTCTGTCATATAGACGAAGCCGAAGTGCCGGGAAGTCTCAACATCTTGTCGTAGCCGAGCCAACGCCCCGCTCGTGAGCGACGCATGCGGTCACGGTCGAAATAGTTCGCGCGCCACAACGATGCTTCGTTCGGATTTCCGTATCACCCACTTGACTATCAGAAATGATTTCGCTTGCGGGCGCAACCTCTGCGATGCAAGGGACGTGGTGACGAATCCCCTGTGAGAGAGGCCTTCTGAGCCCGCGTTAGCGAACTTCCTGCACACGCGCCGGCGTATAGTCACCGGCACAGGAAGCTGCCCGCCCTCGTTCGGTTCCTGCCCGTGCCCGAACCTGGCGCTGCGACTCGTCGCGCCGCCACGGTCAAACGACTGCCAAGTCGCGTTGCCGATGCAGTTCCCACCTGCATCAGCCCATGGTTTCTCGTCGAGAACTCGTCCCCGATCGAAACTGGCGCTCTTACGTCCCGAGCGCGTTGGATGAGCGCATCCGATGCTTCGTACGACTACCGACAGGCTCAGTGAAGCGCATCGATACCGATACTGGCCCCTTTTGACAGTGTTACCGGCGCACCTCATCGGTCGTGTGCACTGGTGCTGGACACGCTAGCGAACGGCAGGCGCGCCACCAGGATGCAGGCGGCGCACACATGCTTCACGCATGCTTGCGCCAATCGTTTGCAGTTCTCGGCATTGGCGTTTCTCTTGTTCAAGCCGCCTTTGACCGCTCGGATACCCCACTTCGCCTCAACAGCCCCAAATCCCGTTTGTACGCTTAGGAATTTGTCATGAACAATGCGAATACTGCGCGTGACGCGCAACCCCACACTGAGAGCACAGCTCGCTGGCCTAGCGTAGGCGTACGGACCACACTTCCGGCATCCACTCCTCCTATGCGACGGGCGATACGTCGCGCAGAGCTGCGGAAGATCGTACCCCTCGCCAATACGACGATTTATGAAATGGAGTGTCGCGGGGATTTCCCCAAGCGGTTCTACTTAACTCCGCGATGTGTTGTCTGGGATCTCGATGAAGTCTATGCGTGGCTTGATGCCCGGAAGCTGCCCGCCGAGCAGGCAAAACTAGGAAGAGCTCCAAATCCGGACGTCCGCTTGCGCCGGCGGCGGCCGCTCAAAACGTCGCCCGGGTTGTAACCCCACGCATCTATGGAGGAAGGAAAACCGGCGTGTAGGCCGTACCTCTCGACCAGGCGTCCACCATGTCCGCCCACTCTTGCATCATGTGCCGCACCTGCTCGGCGTAAAGCGTTCTGTCGCAAAGATCGCGCCTCCTTTCCATGACTTCGCGCGCAAGTGCCAGTTCGACCCAGTGCGCATTGAAGCCGATATCTAGCAAAATCGTCGACCCGGTTCGGATCAAGTCGTAGAGCGAGAAGCGTCTCAACGGTAACTTTCGAGATTGCGCTTTGTCGAAAATCGCCTTCGTCGTGTGGTTCAGGCACACGGGCGCCATCGGCAGGAATGGATCCAGCATCGAGGGCAG
>Ga0075431_100004568_pt1 | contig 13594 bp, 7 predicted proteins | sample RhiMetdeltSRZDD5_FD_75297 | JGI IMG/M metagenome (GOLD analysis project Ga0075431, IMG submission 75297) | Populus rhizosphere microbial communities from Tennessee, USA - Rhizosphere MetaG P. deltoides SRZDD5 | ecosystem: Host-associated > Plants > Roots > Rhizosphere > Soil | place: USA... | reverse complement strand
CTGTTCGCGCACGGCTTGAATGCGGTCCGCCAGCGCGTATCCCGGCGCAATCGCTCCCCGGACACTCACAGTCCGCTGGCGGTCCAGGCGGTCAATGCGCGACGCGTTCACCGTCGGAACGATGCGCACCAGATTGTCGAGCCGTACCAGTCCGCCGTCCCGCCGCGGCACATAAAGTCGCGCGAGCGTTTCAGGATCATTGCGATAACCTTCGGCAAGACGGAGTTGCACGTCGTAAACGCCATTGATGGAAGGATCGTAAAAGCGTGACACCTCGGGGTCGCCGCCGACCATCACTCGCAACGAAGTGGCGATATCTTCCGTGTCGACCCCCAGATCAGCGGCGCGGGCGCGATCGATCTCGATGCGCAACTCAGGCTTGTCCAGCTTGAGTGTGGTATCGACATCGAGCAAACCGAGTTCCGGCGCCTTCTTGCGCAGTTCCTCGGCGTATTTCCCGAGCGCATCCAGTTCCGGGCCGAGCAGCACAAAATCAAATTCCCAATCCGCCCCGCCGGCGCTGATGGACGAACGAGTGCCGCGGACGCTGACGCGCAGGTCGCCAAACTTTCTGAGCCGTTGCCGCACTTCCTGGATCACTTCGGCTTGCGAATAATTGCCCTGCCACGCCTTCCATGGAGGCCATTGCAGGAGCCGCCTGAAGCGGAAGACGCGTTCATCGTGCGGCGCCAGGCGAATGTAAGCGCGCACGCGATTGACACCATCCAGGAAATTGCCGCCGCCAGCCGTTACCAGCAATACGCGAGCCGCTTTCACCTTCTGCAATTCCGCTTCAACCTGCTGGGTGACGCCTTCGACTGCATGGATGCTGGTGCCTTCCGGCGCGGTGATATTCACCTCGAACTCGCCTTCGTCCATATTGCGCGGCGTGAATTCCTGCGGCGCCATGCGATAAAGCGGGATGGCCGAAAGCATGATCAAACACGCGACGACCACCACGGCAAAGCGATGCTGCATGGACCAGGTGAGCGCCTTGTGATAGCCGCGATCGATCCAGCGATAAAACCCCGAGCGCGAATCACGGTTCGGCCGCAATGGCCGCGCGCTGAACATACGCGCGGTCATCATCGGCGTGAGCGTGAACGAAACGAGCAAGCTAACGAGCACGGCCACGGCGGCCGTGATGCCAAATTGGAACAAGTAACGCCCCGCCACGCTGGACATGAACGAGACCGGCACGAAGATCACGACCAGGCTCAACGTGGTGGCGAGGACCGCGAGGCCAATCTCCTGCGTCGCGGCGCGCGCGGCGGCGAACGGCGCCATTTTCTTTTCTTCGATAAACCGGAAAATATTCTCGAGCACGACGATGGCGTCATCAATCACGACCCCAACCATCAGCACGAGCGCGAGCATCGTGACGCTGTTCAAAGTGAAGCCGAGCGCCCACATCATGCCAAAGGTCGAAATCACCGACGCGGGAATGGCCACCGCGGCGATGATGGTCGCGCGCCAACTTCGCATAAACGCAAACACGACCAGACAGGCGAGAATGCTGCCGATGAGAAGGTGGCGATTGATCTCGTGCAAGGCTTCAAGGATGTAGCGGGATTGATCTTCGATGATTTCGAAAGCGACATCGGGCGGCAACTGCGCGGCAATTTCGGGCAGGCGCGCTTTGATGGTGTTGATCACCGCCACCGTGTTGGCATCCGTCTGGCGCTTGATCATGAGGGTGACCGCGGGTCGGGCGTTAAGCCGCGCGAGTGTGCGACGTTCCTTGGTGCCGTCTTCCGCCCAACCGACTTCGCGAATGCGCACGGGACGCCCGTTCAAGTTCGCGATGACGAGATCATTGAAATCGTCGGGTTCGGTAATGCGGCCCAGGGTGCGGAGGGTGTGCTCCTTGAGATTGCCGGTTACGGCGCCCCCCGGCGTGTCGGAATTCTGGCGGGCGACCGCATCGCGCACAGCGGTTATCGGAATGCCGTAGGCAGCGAGCCGGTCGGGATTGATCCAGACGTTGATGGCGCGCGGCAATCCCCCGCGAATCTCGACTTCGCCGACGCCTTCAGAGCGCTCGAGCTGAACTTTCACGATCTTGTCGGCGAGTTCCGTGAGTTCGCGAAGCGAACGATCTCCGTGCAGCGCGAGCGTCAGCGCAGGCGAGCGATCGCTATCGAATTTGCTGATGCGCGGCGGCCGGGCGTCGCGCGGCAATTCGGGAAGCACGCTCGAGACGCGGCTGCGCACGTCCTCGGCGGCGATAGTGACGTCGTGATCCAACTTGAAAGTGACGATGATAATCGAGTTGCCGAACGAACTGATGGAACGCAGTTCCTCGATGGACTCGGCGGTGTTGACGGCTTCTTCGATGGGATACGAAACCAGCGTCTCCATCTCGACCGGCGATGCGCCGGGCACCTGGGTGTTGACAAAAACCGATGGCAGCTCGACGGACGGGCTGCGGTCCACGTTGAGGTGCAAGTAACCGGTTGCGCCGGAGACGACCAGCGCCAGCACGATCATCGTGGCGAAGATCGGCCGACGAATGCAAATGTCCGCGAGTTTTTGCATCGCGTCACCCGTCCTTCACATCAGCACTGCGGAGAGTGGAGGGTGTCGGGGTGGCGGGCGGAATACTTACCGTGTCACCTGAACGCAAGCCGCCGGGCTCCAACACCACGCGATCGCCTTCCTTGAGTCCGCCTGTCACCTCGACCCAATCAGGACCACGCGCGCCGGTGGTGATCTCCTTTTCGAGGACCTTGGAGGCTCGCCCTCCGGGCTCCAGGACAAATACCTTTTGCAAGCCGGCGAACACACGGATGGCATTAGGCGGAATAATCAGCGTCTGAGTCTCGTTCTGGACCACAATGTCTGCCTGTGCGAAGGCGCCCGGGTGCAGCGCGCCGTCGTTCTCTACGTCTGCTTCCACACCGAGCATGTGAGATTCCTTGTCGAGCGCGGGATTAATGCGCGCAATTGTCGTCTTGCGTTGAGTGTCCTCTCCTGTGAGCGAGAAGCGAACCTGCTGACCATGCCGCATGCGGGCGGCCTGGTGCTCTGGAACTTCAAGACGTAAACGCAATGGGTTCATCTGCACGAGAGCAACGACCGGATCGCCTTCCTTGAGATATGCGCCTGTATTGACGAAGCGCGTTTGCACAACGCCATCGAAAGGCGCCTTAACGGCGGAGTCGGCGAGTTTCTGGCGCGCGATCTCCAACTCGGCGCGGCGCTCGGCCAGAGCGGCCTGACGCTGGCGCGCTTCATCGAGTGCAGCCTGATAACGATTGTAGGCAACGTTGTAGGCGGCTTCGGCGGCGTCGAGTTCGGATTTTGGAATCAGCTTCGCCTGGTCGAGGTTGCGCGCACGCTCGCGATTCAGGGACGATTCTTCGTACACAGCGCGCGCTTCTTTGACGGAGCTGACTTTTTCCGGATCGGCAGAATCGTCCGTGCCCTCGAGTGGCAGACCAAGGCGGGCGCGCGTTTGAGCGAGCGCCGCTTCCGCCTGCTGGATTTGAAGCTCGTAATCACGCGGTTCGATCCGGGCCATGACGTCGCCGGCTTTCACTGCGCTGCCAATATCCACCTGGATGACTTTAAGGCGCCCGGAGACTTTCGCGCTCAGGAGGACTTCCTGTTTTGCCTGAAGCGTGCCAAGGACCGTGATCGTGCGCTCGGTCGGCCGCTTGGAAACGGTCGCCACGGAGACCGAGCGAGCGACCGATTGCGGCGTCTTCGGCTGGGTGCTCGAAGCGGTGGAGGATTCGTGGCATCCCGTTAAGGACATGGCCATCGCAAGCCCACAAAACAACAGCAGATTCTTGCGCGCAGAACCCATGCTGCCATTGTTCCTGTTTTGAGGCATTGGAGTCAATGGGTTTCAGTCAAGGCGCGCTCCAGGAGCGCCCTTTCGCGGGCTTCGAAGGTGAGGCGCAAGGCATGTTCGCGAGCGGTCGGTGTCATCTTTTTCCAGCTCTTTTGCAGAGCGTTGACCATCTTGTCCTCCGACGTGCGCGCCGCGAGGTCCGCAAACTGGAACTGTAGAAACACCAGGCACAAGGCATCTTCCAGCACGCGGCTTTCGGGGTCCCTTGGAAAGTCCTTCTTCAGATTGAGCGCCTGAACGCGGGTGATCGTTCCTTCCGGGAAGCCAAGCTCGCGCAGAATCCCACTGCTCTTTTCGGAATGAAATTGCTTCAGATCGTTGCGCCATTTGAGATATCCGACGCGATCCATCGGGTAATTATTCCGCGGGATCGTCCAGCGACAGATATGTTGTGAACGCGCTGCCAGCAAAAGTTCCTGCGAGGCATTCGGCGCAAGCTTCAACACCCAATCGTATAGTCGGCGCGCATAAACCAATTCGCGCGGTTGCACCCCCTCAACGATTTCCTGATTTGGATCGCGCGCGTTCTCCTCATCGAAACGTCTCAACGCAGCTTCAAATCGCATTTGGGCGGTCATGGGGCTATGCGTCGCAAAAGAGTTTTTGCGCGCTCGTCTTCGGGATCGAGTTGGAGTACGCGTGCCAGCAGGTTGGTAGCGTCTCGGGTTTCGCCCGTTTGGGCGAGAAGGTCGGCGAGGGTGATGTAAGGATCGATCAGGTCCGGGTTGTACCGAATCGCATTGCGGAACGATGGGATTGCAGCGCGACCATTTCCGGAGCGGGCGAGAGCGAAACCTAGATTGAAGTGGGCCTCTCCGAAGTCCGGCTTAAGATCGACGGCGCGTTGCAGGATTGGAATGGCCTCCGAGTAGCGCTCGAGACAGATCAACGCGACTCCGAGTTGCCAGTGCGCATTGATGGAGTCGGGTGAAATTTGCAAGAGCCGCCGCAACGCTTGCTCGGCGCCGGCGCAGTCGTTCTGTTCCAGGCGCCAACGGCCAAGGAGGAGCCAGCTTTCGGGCGCATCAGGATAGGTCTTTATCAGTTGATCGATGAGAGGAGCAGCTATCGTGTAATTGCGCGCTGAGAGTAATCGCTGCGCTTCATCGGACCAACCCTTGAGTCCGATACGCAATTCTGCAATCTCGGCCGGCGCGACCCCATGCTCCAGCGCGTCATGCAGGCGGCTCCAACGGGGGCTTTTGCGATCCAACGCGGCGGCGCGATGATAACAGGCGTCCGCTTGCTCCTGCAATTCATAGGCGTGCAACAACATTGCCAGTTTCCCCCATGCTTCTGCTGAACGTGGAGCTGCCGACACATTCTTTTCTGCGCTTTCGATTTGAGCTGCGATGATCGGCTCAAAGCCTGTGGTATCAACATTAATAGATGGAACCTCGTATTTGTTGCAGCCGAAGCAGACGAGGAGGATCAAAGTGACAAATCTCATCGCGCCCCCTTTCGAAGTTCAATCATGCGATCGGCCCGTCCGCCCGGAAACGTCTCCTTCGTGGCATCCGGCCAGATGACTTCGATGGCGTCAAACGACGCGGCCGTGCCGAGTCCGAAATGTACACGCGGATCGTTGCTGCAGAGATAGCTGAAGGCAGGGTGCGCGAGCCGCCAATGGCGGTGGCCGCCAGCGTGGACGTTGACTTCGGCGCCATAGGCATCGCGTCCACCCAAAGTTGGATCGATTACCCGCACAATCAACCAATGTCCCTTGCGCTCCGCCGTGTTGCGATAAATTTTTGCCGGGCCGCCAGTGCTGGTCGTCACCAAATCGAGGTCGCCGTCATTGTCGAGGTCGCCAACAGCCAGGCTGCGTCCGACCATGGCCTGTCCACAGAAAGCGGCATTCGCCGAGGAAATGTCGCGGAACTCTCTTCCCTGGTTGGCGAAGATTTGATTGCGCTGAGCGTACGGCGCCCAAAACGGGTTCACGCCCGGGGCAACAGGACCGCCTGTGGCGCCGCGCTTTACCCGCCCGTTGACGAATGCAAGATCGAGATCCCCGTCGAGATCGAAGTCCGCGAACGCAGCGCCGAAGCCAGTGCCGCGCCAACCCTGTTTCGTGAACCCCCACCCGGCGGCGGCATCCTGGAAAAAACCGCGGCGATCCTGTGTCCAAAGTGCGTGATGTTCTTCCGCCAGGTGCGTCACGAATAGATCGAACAAGCCGTTGCCGTCCACGTCACCCATGGCAACGCCCATGTTGCCAGCCGTCTGGCCCAATGCATTCAAAGCAATTCCCCTTGTGCCCGCTTCCTCCGCGAAGGTGCCGTCGCGCTTGTTGATGAACAGGCGGTTTGGCCGGCCGTCATCTGCCAAAAAAATGTCCGGCCAATAGTCGCCATCAAAATCCGCACACAAGACACCGAGGGCGGGGCCTCGGGAGCGAGCCAGACCGGAGGCAACAGTCACATCCTCAAAGCGTCCGCCCTTGTTTTGAAAGAGCCTGGTGACCAACCCGGGAAAACCGTGCGGGCCGCAAAACTCGGGCGCGCGTTTTGAATCGGTGCACTTCTGCGTGGGATCGTAATCGAGGTAGTTGGCGACGACCAGGTCCAGCCAGCCATCGCGATTGAAGTCGAAAAACGCGGCGGACGTTGCCCAGCGCGGGTTGTCCAGGCCTGAGTCTTTGCTTTCCATGAATTTGCCGGAGCCGCGATTGATAAACACGCGAACGGCTCCGTACTCGGTCACCAGAACTTCAGGCAGGCCGTCGTTATTGACATCGCCGACGGCGACCCCCATTCCGTAGCCTGCGACGTCCAGGCCGGAACCAACGCTCACATCCTTGAACGTACCGTTGGGTTCCTGATGGAAAAGCCGGTTCGCATTGGTCCCGGCGTTGTGAACCAGATAGATATCCAACCGTCCATCGTTGTCGTAATCAAACAACGCCGCCCCTGAACCCATTTGCTCTGGGACCAAATAACGGCCAGTTGGGCCGGTGTCGTGAATGAACTGGATGCCGGACTGACCGGTGGCGTCTTCTAACCAGGGGCGTTCGACGTCCGCTGGACTGCAACCAATGACGGCCAGCATCAAAACACTGGCACAGCGGCCACGTTTGCCACTCGGCTTTTGGGGTGCATGCTTCACGTGCTCGGATGATACCAAGACCTCGTACGAATGAAAATCGCACGAAACGGATGTTGGCCGGCTGATTCAAGGCTTCGCACTCAACGATTCTCGGGGGGGGCGTCTTTGCGCTTTGCGTAAAATTCCCGCGTTTCCGGTTTGCAAGTTGCTCTTGTATCCCAATATTAGGAGCCCAGAGCTTATGGCGGACTCGAACAAGCACGTTTACGACGAAAGCAAAATCAAGACGCTGTCCTCGCTGGAGCATATCCGGCTCCGCACGGGCATGTACATCGGCCGTATTGGCAACGGATCGCACTACGACGATGGCTGTTACATCCTCCTGAAGGAGGTCATCGATAATGCCATCGACGAATACATCATGGGCCACGGCAAGGAAGTGCAGATCAAGATCGAAGACAAGCGCGTCTCGGTACGCGATTTCGGCCGGGGCATTCCGCTGGGCAAAGTCATTGATTGCGTCTCAAAAATCAACACGGGTGCCAAATACAATGACGACGTTTTCCAGTTCAGCGTTGGTCTGAATGGCGTTGGCACCAAGGCCGTCAATGCGCTCTCGCAAAAGTTCCTCGTCCGCAGCCATCGCAGCGGCGAATACGTCGAGGCCCGTTTCAAGCAAGGCAAGCTCAAGGACGACAAGGCCGGCAAGGCCGCCAATGAACCGGACGGCACGTTGATCGAATTCGAGCCGGACCCGGAGATTTTTAAAGAGATCGAGTTTCGCCCCGAGTTCGTCGAGCGGCGCCTGCGCCACTATTCGTATCTGAACACCGGCCTCAAGCTGGCTTATAACGGAAAGACCTTTCAATCGCGCCATGGCCTGCTGGACCTGGTGCTCGAAGATCTCCACGCGGACGGCAGTGAGCCTATCTATGCGCCGTTGCACTACGCCAGCAAAACCCTCGAGTTCTGCTTCACGCACAGCAACAGCCGCTACGGCGAAACCTTTTATTCCTTCGTTAACGGCCAATACACCGCCGACGGCGGCACGCACCTGAGCGCCTTCCGCGAAGGGTTGCTCAAGGCGATCAACGAATATTCCAAGAGCGGGTTCGAGGGCGACGACGTCCGCGAAGCCATGGTCGGCGCGGTTTCAATCCGCCTCAAGGACCCGGTCTTCGAATCGCAAACAAAGAACAAATTGGGCAACACGGAAATTCGTTCCGACCTTGTGAATAAAGTTCGCGAGGAGTTGCTCACCTTTTTCAATCGCAATAAGGAGATCGCTCAGAAGATCGTCGCCAAAGCGGAGGACAGCCGCCAGCTCCGCAAGGAATTGCAGGAAGTGAAGAAGCTCGCGCGTGAACGCGCCAAGGCGATCACCATCCGCATCCCGCAGATCAAGGATTGCAAGATTCATTACGACAAAAAGAAGGGCACCGGCAAAGGATCAATGATCTTCATTTGCGAGGGCCAGTCCGCCGCCGGGTCGATCGTGAGCTGCCGCGACGTGAACACGCAGGCGATTTTCGTCCTCAAAGGCAAGCCGCTCAACGTCTGGGACCTGAAGCGCGATATCGTTTACAAAAACGACGAGATGTACAACCTGATGCGCGGTCTCGATATCGAGGACAACATCGAACATCTCCGCTACGAAAAAGTCATTCTCGCCACTGACGCCGATGTGGACGGCCTGCACATCCGCAACCTGTTGATTACTTACTTTTTCCGCTTTTTCGATCACCTTGTCCACGACGGTCATCTCTACGTCCTGGAGACGCCGCTCTTCCGCGTCCGCACCAAAGAGCAAACCATTTACTGTTACTCCGAAGCTGAGCGCGACGAAGCCGCCAAAAAACTCGGCGTCAGATGCGAGATCACCCGCTTCAAAGGCCTCGGCGAAATTTCCCCGAAGGAATTCAAGCAATTCATCGGCGACGACATGCGCCTCAGCCAGGTCGAGTTTGCCCCCAAACTCGAGGCCGCCGATATCCTCACTTTTTACATGGGCAAGAACACCCCCGAGCGCAAAGACTACATCATGGAGAACCTCGTCGTGCCCGTGGAAGACTGATCCTTAGCCGCCAAGTTTGAGATGAGCGCAAAGAAAAAGGAAACACCGAAAGCAGAAGAGCAACCAGCGCAGCCAGCCAAGCCGGCGAAACCAGGCAAGCCCGGCAAGAACGGCAATGGCGAGATGCACGTGCAGGCGGAGGAGGTGCCGACAGAAGCGCCACGCAAGCCGTTCAAGCCTGACAAAATCGAGCAACCGCTTCACGGGCGGGTGAACCGCAACTTCCTGGAATACGCGTCGTACGTCATTCGCGATCGCGCAATTCCGAATTTGGAGGACGGGCTGAAGCCGGTGCAGCGGCGGATTTTGTGGGCGCTGCACACGATGGATGAAGGCCGTTTCATAAAAGTGGCCAACGTCGTAGGCGAATCGATGAAGTATCATCCGCATGGCGATGCTTCGATTGGCGATGCACTGGTGGTGCTTGCGAACAAGCGGTATCTCATCGAAGGGCAGGGAAATTTTGGAAACATTTACACCGGCGACGTGCCAGCCGCGCCTCGGTACATCGAGTGCCGACTGACGGATTTGGCACGCGAGGAGCTTTTCAACGATGAGATCACGGAATTTGTTCCGACCTACGATGGCAGCAAAAAGGAACCGGTAACCCTTCCCTGCAAGCTCCCGCTGCTCTTGATGCTGGGCACCGAAGGCATTGCGGTTGGGCTCTCCGCAAAAATTCTGCCGCACAATTTTCCTGAACTGCTGCAGGCGCAGATCAGCATTCTCAAAAAGCAGCCGTTCAAGGTGCTTCCTGACTTTTTCACAGGTGGGTTGATGGACGCGCGCCAGTACGCGGATGGCAAGGGCACGATCCGCATGCGCGCGAAGATCAAGATCAAGGATGGTTTCACCGTTGCGATTAAAGAGATTCCGCCGACAACGACCACGGAGTCGTTGATGGCTTCGATCGAAGACGCGTCGCGAAAGGGGAAGATCAAGGTGCGCAGTGTCAACGATTTTACGTCCGAGGACGTCGAGATCGAAGTGAAGGCGCCCCCGGGGGTGGAGGCTGAGCAACTTGTGGATGCGCTTTACGCGTTCACCGATTGCGAAGTCACCATCGCCAGCCGGATTGTCGTCATCAAAAACAATCGGCCGGTGGAGTTGACTGTGTCCGAAGTGTTGCGGGAGAACACAGACCAGCTCGTCGCATTGCTCAAGCGCGAACTCGAGTTGAAGGAGAAGCAACTTCAGGACGAACTGCATTTCCGCACGCTGGAACGGATTTTCATTGAGGAGCGGATTTATAAGAAGATCGAGCAATGCCGCACGAACGAAGCGGTGACGGCAGCGGTGTATGAAGGCTTCAAGCCGTTCAAGAAGGAATTATTGCGCGAGTTGATTGATTCCGATGTGGAACGATTGCTGGCTGTTCGCATCCGCCGCATCTCGCTGTTCGACATCAACAAGCATCGCGAGGAAGTCGAGAAGGTGAAAGGTGATCTGGCCGAGACGCGCAAGAACCTGAAGAACCTGACCAAGTACGTCATCAGCCATTTGGAACGCTTACTGGAGACTTACGGCCCGCTTTATCCGCGGCTCACGAAGTCCAGCCGGTTCGACGAGGTGGAAGCAAAGGAAGTCGCGTTCAAGACTTTCAAAGTGGCGTACAATCGCGAAACCGGGTACGTGGGCTACAAAGTTTCCGGGGAGGAATTCCAGGTGGATTGCTCCAAGTTCGACAAGCTCATCCTGGTTTCCAAGGACGGGCGTTATCGAGTTACCGAACTGCCGGAGAAACTATTCGTCGGTCCCGACCTCTTTTATTGCGCGCTTCCCGAGCGCGAGCGCGTGTTCACGCTGGTTTATACGAATCGGGACGCGAATTACCTGAAGCGCTTCACCTTCGGCGGCACGATCCTGAACAAGGAATATTTCTGCATCCCGGAAAAATCCCGCATCCTCCTGTTCGAGCCGGACACGCCTGCGGAGCTGTACATCCGTTACAAGCCGGCGCCGCACCAGAAAATCTATCAGCAAACCTGCAAGCCATCGGAGATCGCCGTCAAAGGCGTGAAATCCCGCGGCAACCAGATATCAATCAAAGAAATCGCCACCGTCAGCAGCAAGCCATTGCGCAATTGGGATCCCGAAGCAGCGACCACTAAAGTTGCGTTTTCCTGAGGCTTTTACCCCACTGCACAAAACCTTCGAGCTGGCCGAATAGACGGGAATATGGGAGAATAAAGGCGTGACGGTTAGCGTCGAAGACTAGTTGTCCGGGCATAACGCCCCAACACGGGAATTTATATGAGTGAATATGGCAATTGGTGCAACAGTTCGGATCACATTTGGCGTCCCAACCGGCGGGAGTTCCTTTACGTCGGGCTGATCGGCACTCTTGGGCTGAGTTTGCCGAATTTTTTCCGCGCGCAGGCCAAGTCGGGCGGCGCGGCAAAGGAAGGCATTGCCAAGTCAATTATTAACATTTATCTGCCAGGCGGCATGGCCGCGCAGGAATCGTTCGATCCCAAGATGCTCGCGCCGATCGAATATCGCGGCCCGCTGGGGACGGTGAAGACGAAGCTCGATGGCGTTCACTTCGGCGAGTACCTCCCGAACACGGCGAAGGTCGCGGACAAGATCACGGTGGTGCGCTCGATGACTCATGGCGAAGCGGATCACGATCGCGGCACGCACAACATGTTCACAGGTTATCGGCCGAGCCCCGCGCTCCAGTATCCAAGCATCGGGAGCGTGGTTGCTCATGAACTGGGTTCGCGTGGCGAATTGCCGCCTTACGTCTGCATTCCGAACCAGCCGACGACGTTCGCGGGCACGGGTTATCTCGGGTCGGCTTATGGACCATTCACGCTGGGTGGCGACCCAGGCAGGGGGGAGTTCAAGGTGCGCGATCTCAGCTTGCCCAAAGGAATCGACGAAGCGCGTTTTGCGCAACGCCGCGACATGCGCAAAGTTGTCGATGCGCATTTCAGCGCGCTTGAGAAGAGCGACGCGCTAGACGGCATGGATTCGTTCTACCAACAGGCTTATTCGATGCTCAGCTCCGAAAAGGCGCGCGCAGCTTTCTCGCTTAAGGACGAACCGGACAAGCTCAAGGAAGAATACGGCTCCGGGACAGCGGGTATGCGGATGCTGCTCGCGCGACGCCTCGTCGAGGCGGGTGTGCGTTTCGTGTCGCTGACTTACGGTGGCTGGGACCATCACGATAATATCCGGAACGGTTTCAGCAACCAGATGCCGAAGCTCGATCAGGCTTATGCGGCTTTGATTCGCGATCTCGATCAGCGCGGTATGCTGGATTCAACGCTGGTGATGCTGACTACTGAATTCGGCCGCACGCCGAAAATCAACGGCACATCGGGCCGCGATCATTGGCCGCGGGTATTCAGCATTGCGCTGGCGGGCGGTGGCATCAAGAAAGGTTCTGTTTATGGCGCGTCCGATCCAACGGGCGGTGAGCCGGATTCCGATCCGCTCACCGTAGAGGATTATGCCGCCACGGTTTATCACCTCCTGGGCATCGATTCGCACAAGGATCTCATCGCGCCCGGCAATCGCCCCATCAAGATCGTCAAGGACGGGGAAGTGGTGAAGGAGTTGTTGGCATAAAGGGACAGGGGGATATGCGCAGGATTATCGCTCTCGGACTGTTTGCGATGGCGACGACCGCGCTCGCCACCGCGCCGCAGCTCAGCTCGATCTCGCCGCCAGGCGCCCAGCGCGGGACAGAGGTGGAAATCCGCTTCAATGGCGAGCGCCTTGACGACACCAAGGAAGTCATATTCTACGGCTCCGGGATCGAAGTGCTTGAGCTCCAAACCAACAAGGCGCGCCTGAAAATCGCGCCCGACTGCCGGTTGGGTGAGCATCATGTTCGCCTTCGCGCCGCTTCAGGGATTTCCGATCTGCGGCTGTTTTACGTGGGCCCCTTTGCCAGCACCAACGAAACTGAGCCGAACAACGAATTGGCGAAGGCGCAACCGATTCCTCTGAACGTTACCGTCCAGGGCAGGTCCGGCGGCGAGGATATCGATTACTATCAAATCAGCGCGAAAAAAGGCCAGCCCATTGCGCTGGAGGTCGAAGCCATTCGCCTCGGCCGCGCGCTGTTCGATCCGTTCATTTCCATTCAGACCAAAGATGGCAAAGTGCTTGGCAGTTCAGACGATACCGCGCTGCTCGTGCAGGACGCGGCCCTCAGCATCGTTGCGCCGGAGGACGGCGATTACATCGTTCAGGTGCGCGATTCGACTTACACTGGTCCCGGCGATACGGCGTACCGTTTGCATGTCGGCAACTTCCCGCGTCCGGTGGCGGTGTATCCTGCCGGGGGCAAGGCGGGCGAGAAATTGAAGGTGCAATTCATTGGTGATGCCGCGGGGGAATTCGCGCAGGAGGTCAAGCTGCCCGGTCAGCCCGAGGAGAAGTTCGGTCTGTTCGCCGAGCGCAATGGTCAGAGCGCGCCGTCTCCGAATTGGATCCGCGTATCCGCGTTTGACAACGCCATGGAAAAAGAGCCGAACGACGAAAAGGACAAGGCTACTGAGGCGAACAGCGATTTGCCGGTCGCATTGAACGGCATCATCGAGAAAAGCGGCGACGAAGATTGGTTCCGTTTCAAGGGCAAGAAAGATCAAGCGCTCGAA
>Ga0075431_100004566_pt1 | contig 13595 bp, 13 predicted proteins | sample RhiMetdeltSRZDD5_FD_75297 | JGI IMG/M metagenome (GOLD analysis project Ga0075431, IMG submission 75297) | Populus rhizosphere microbial communities from Tennessee, USA - Rhizosphere MetaG P. deltoides SRZDD5 | ecosystem: Host-associated > Plants > Roots > Rhizosphere > Soil | place: USA... | reverse complement strand
ACGCCGTGTTTCCAGGGCTTCGGCGACGAGGTGGCGCGGCTACCGGGCAACTACGAGCCCCCCGGCGGCCGGTTGGCGCTATTAGTCGTGGACGACGCGCCGGCAGGCTGCGTTGCGCTGCGTCAGATCGATGCGAAACGTTGCGAAGCCAAGCGCCTCTACGTACGGCCGGAATTCCGTGGACGTGGAATGGGCCTGGCGCTACTCGAATGGGTGATCGCAGAGGCGCGCGCAGCCGGCTACCGCGAATTGGTCGGTGATACGATGCCCGTCATGCAGCAGGCGCTCAAAATGTACGATCGCGCCGGCTTCGAGCGAACCACGCCCTACTCCGCCGATGCTACACCCGGCGCGATCTATCTACGGCTGAGATTGTAGACGCTAATTCGGAAGATCGTATTCAATCTTCGAAACAGCGTCGGTCTTCTGAAACCCGCTGCTTTCCATCGCCAGGGTGATCGTGCGCCGGTACCCCCACAGCACGTTAAACCGGAACTCGGTTCCATAGGTGGCGGGGAACCACACGTTTTCGCCGACTCGGGCATAGGTCACTGAAAAGCCCATCTGCCGAAAATTGGTACCGAGGAATACCCGCACTCCCCACGGAATTGAAAACGCGAGCTGCGTATCGATCTTGACCGGCTGCAGTTCGACTGCGTCGATCCAGGCTTCGCCCTTCCACGCCGCGCCGCTGCAGTCGTTTCTTTCGTCGCTGCCGACATGGATACAGTGCTCAGTCTTGTGCGGCTCGAAAAGGATCCGATACGTGCGTCGTCCGTTGTACTCGGTCTCTCCTTTCATGGAGAACCGGTACTGCGGAAGATCTTTGCTTCGCAACGGAAACAGCGAATGAGGAATCCCGTCGCGCGACTGCTTGTCATTGACGAGGTCATCGGTAAACTCCTCGATTAACTCCCCGTCCATGTCGTTGTCTTTGTACTTGAAACCCGGCTCAGAGTACCCGCTCATCGCCTTGCCCTTCCTGTACTCGCCCTTGAAGGACACCAGCTTCTTTTCCGTCCCCTTCTCTCCCGGAAACACGGAATACTCGCGATTCTCACGCCTTGACGGCTCCCCGCTACCCCGGATCAGGCTGCTGCGGACCTTCTGTTGATAGACATACTGCTTACGCGCCTCGGCGGCTTTTTCGACATTGGCCGCAACCTTGGACATGATTGCCGTAGCCGATTCCTCAGCAGGCTGCGCCGCCAGCAGGGGAACGTGAAGAACCGCGATCAGTCCACAGACACGCATCTGCAGGCTTAGTACGCTTGACGAGTCAGAAAGTTGCAGAAGAAATTCTAGACTTTCCGCTCGAACAGAAACACGCACTCCTCGTGCCGGCTCTGTCCGCCATCGTTAATGGCAAACCGGCTCGGCGCCAGCCGCCCATTCCGGATCGACCCGCTCCACAGCGATGCCCCTGCGTACACGCCATCCTTGCGCAGCGCATAGAATTTGATGTCGAATAGCGCGAGCTTGGCCATGTTGTTGTTGTAATTCCGCGCCACCCGCTTCAGCGCGTCGAGGCAAGCCTCTTTCGGAGCCATCCCATGGCGCATGTTTTCGACAATCGTATGCGCCCCCGCAATGCGAATGTTCTCCTCCCCGCGCCCCGTCGATCCTGCCGCGCCGACCTCCTGATCCACGTACAAGCCCGCCCCGATGATCGGCGAATCCCCAACCCGCCCCGGAATCTTCCACGCGAGGCCGCTCGTCGTCGTCACTCCCGACATCTCACCCTTGGCGTTCAGCGCCAGGCAATTGATCGTCCCGGTGGGAGGCCTTCGCGCCATCTCCCAAGCCCAAGCCAGCGTCGCTTCATCCGCTCCCGGAAATTGCTCTTTCAGCCGCAGATCCGCCGTCGGCTTGTCGGGCGCGTCCAGCCCATCGGTCCAATTGTTCTGTCCCCTGCCATCGCGTAGCGATTTCTTCCACACCAGCCAGGCCAGCCGCGACTTCTCCGTCAGCAGATTCTCTTCCGTAAATCCGAGAGTCTTAGCGAACCGCAGCGCTCCCTCGCCGGCCAGCATGACGTGATCAGTCTCGGTCATCACTAGCTTGGCGATCTTCGAAGGCGTCTTGATTCCCCGAATCGACGCCACCGACCCCGCCCGCCGCGTGGGCCCATGCATCACGCAAGCGTCCAGCTCCACCACGCCATCCTCGTTCGGCAGTCCGCCGTAGCCGACCGAGTTGTCATTCGGATCCTCCTCGACCATGTTCACGCCGCCGATCACCGCATCCAGCGTGTCGTTGTTTGCGACCAGGAGCTGCATCGCGCGAGCGCAGGCGATCAGTCCGTTTTCGCTCGAAATGACGATGTTCCTTGGCGCGGCGTTCCTTTGCGCAACGACCTGCCCCGCCGCGGCGGCTACCTGCGCTGCCGCCGGCGTCATCAATAAGGTCCGTCTGGTCATCATAGGCGCTCCTGTATTACACTGAACAGTAAGTGTACGTCAAAACGCTTTGGGTAATCCTGATTCTTGCGCTGGTAGCCGGTTCACCCGCTGCCGACAAGAAGCCGCCCAAGCCTCCCGACATTGAAGTTCTCGAAGTCTCCGCTCACCGCGGCGAGCGAAAGGTTTCCCTCGAAGGCCGCATCAAGAACACTGGCGAGAAGCCGATCAAAAAACTCAGGCTGCTTTTCAATTTCATGGCTCCGGGGAAACAGGTCATCACCACGCAAACGGGCGAGATCGAGGAAGAGCTTCTAGGCCGCGGCGAAGAAGCGTCCTTCCACATGGAGCTCAATGACCCGCCCCGTTCCGTCGAGTTCTCCATCGACGCCGAAGATGGCTCAAAACGGGCCCTCAGGATCGGCAATCCCGGACCCTTCCCCATCGAATAGTTCCCCCGTTTTTACAAAACTTTTACAAATCCGTAACGACTTACCTAGCCGTTCCCCTTAGGATCAAACTGGATGGGAGGGAGTATGAACACAGTGTTAGCCCAGGGAACGATACCACGATCCGAACGTTACCAGGATCCTCACCTCGAAGTGGACTTTATGCGCGCTTCCGCATCACTCGATTCGCGACGCATGGTATTGACCCGCAAGGAATTCGATCTATTATCACTGCTCGTTCAGAATGCCGGCGAGATCATCTCACGAGAGGCCCTTCTTTGGAGAGTCTGGGGGTATAGTACTCAGATCCGTACCCGTACGCTGGATGTCCATATCCGCCGTCTGCGCAAGAAGCTAGGCTCCTACAGCGACCAATATATCGAGACCATATTCGGGATCGGATACCGCTTTCAACCCTTTCGTCCACAAAGAGCCCTAGTGGATTATGGCGTCCCAGCCGTAGCGTAAAACAGCTCGGCAAATTCGGTCGCGACTCTTGCGCCCGACGCATTTTTGACTTTTGCCTTTTGACTTTTTACTTTTGACTTGCCTTTAATAGAGGATTGCAAGAAAGAGTCTCCCCCGCCCGGCGCATTTCCGGAACCCTGCGTCTGCCCGGCGACAAATCGATTTCCCATCGCTATGCCATGCTGGCCGCCATCGCCGACGGCCCTTCCCGCATTCGAAACTATTCGGACGGCGCCGATTGCCAATCCACATTAGGGGCAGTTCGCGCTCTCGGCGCCGCAGTTGAACGCAGCGGCGGCGAGATCGTCATCCACGGCCGCGGACTCGACGGCCTTGAGCGCCCCGCCGCCGATCTGGACGCCGGAAACAGTGGATCCACCATCCGGATGCTGTCGGGGATCCTGGCCGCGCAAAACTTCCCGACCCGCATTTACGGCGACGAATCGCTTTCCCGCCGCCCGATGGAGCGGATCATGAAGCCCTTGGCGGAAATGGGCGCGAAGATCACGGCGCGCGACGGCCGCTTTCCTCCCCTGGAAATAACCGGGACCCGGCTGCGGCCGATCGACTACACCCTGCCCGTCCCCAGCGCGCAAGTTAAGAGCTGCGTCCTGCTGGCCGGCCTCTACGCCGAAGGCCAAACCATCGTGCACGAGCCAATCCGTTCGCGCGACCACACAGAGATCGCCCTTCGCGAATTCGGCGCCGACATAACCGTCGCCGCCCGCAAAATCATCCTGCAGGGCCGCCCCAAGCTTGAGGGGCGCGATCTCGCCGTTCCGTCTGATCTATCCTCAGCCGCGTTCTTCATCGTCGCCGCGCTTCTAATTCCCGGCTCGGACCTGGTGATCCAAGGTGTCGGACTGAACCCCACGCGGTCCACCTTGCTTGATTTCCTGGTCTCTATCGGCGGCAAGATTCAGATCTTGGACGTCGCGCAGGCGAATGGTGAGCTGGTCGGCGACATTCGAATCTCCAGCGCTCCCATTCGCGGAGGAATCATCGAAAAGGACGCAACCGCCGCCCTCATCGACGAGCTACCGGTCCTCGCCGTCCTCGGCGCCGCCAGCGAAAATGGCCTGGAAATCCGCGACGCCGGCGAGCTACGCGTCAAAGAGACCGACCGCATCGCCACGGTAATCGAAAATTTCCGACGTATGGGAATCGCAGTTGAGGCACGCCCCGACGGCATGATCGTCCCCGGCCGCCAATCTTTCCGCGCCGCCGCGTTCGACTCTTTCGGCGACCACCGCATCGCCATGGCCTTCGCCGTAGCCGCCCTCCGCGCCGGCGCCGACTCCACCATCGACAACGCCGATTCCGCCGCCGTCTCCTTCCCCCAATTCTTTTCCATCCTCCGCCAAGTCGCAGCATGAACAAGCCGTCACATCCCCCGCTAATCCGAGCAGTAGGCCTGTTCAGCCTCACCGCGATCTCGATCAACGGCATGGTCGGCTCGGGCATCTTCGTCCTCCCGGCGCAGGTCGCCGCCATCCTTGGACCCGCCGCCCTATCGGCCTATCTCCTAGCCGGCCTGGCCGTGGGATTGATCGTACTCTGCTTCGCCGAAGTCGCTGCGCTCTTCGACCGCTCCGGCGGCCCTTATCTCTACGCGCGCACATCCTTCGGCGACTTCGTCGGTTTCGAGATAGGCTGGATGCTGCTTCTCGCGCGAATCACCTCGATCGGCGCCATCAGCAACGCCTTCTCGAGCTACCTCGGATTTTTTTGGCCCAGCCTCGCCGAGGGAGCCGGCCGCATTATCGTTATATCGCTCTCCCTCGGTGTCCTCGGCTTCATCAACTATCGCGGCGTCAAGCACGGCGCCCGCGTCAACGACGGACTCACCGTAGCGAAACTCGTTCCGCTCGCCATATTCATCGCCACCGGCCTATTCGCCCTCGACCCGGCCCGCGCCCCCGCATTGACACTCCCCGACCCGATCGGACTGCAAAAAGCCAGCCTCCTGCTAGTCTTCGCTTTTGGTGGATTCGAATACGCGGTGTTGCCCGGAGAGGAAACGATCAATCCAAGGCGAAACCTGCCGATCGCCCTGCTGACCGCCATCGCTTTCGTCGCCGTCCTCTACGTACTGATCCAGCTGGTAGCGCAAGGAACTCTTCCTGAGCTGGCCACCTCCAAGACGCCGCTCGCCTCGGCCAGCCAGCGTTTTTTGGGCCCGGCGGGCGGAGCGCTCCTGACAGCCGGCGCCATTATCTCAACGCTGGGGACCAACAGCGGCAACATTCTGACCGTCCCCAGGGTGATTTACGCCATGGCCGAAGGCGGCCAACTCCCGGCTTTTTTCGCCCGGGTGCATCCAGCCTTCCGGACCCCGCATATCGCGGTTGTTACATTGACTCTGCTGGGCTGGGCCTGCGCTGTATATAGCCAGTTCGCTACACTAGCCGCCCTGAGCGCCATTGCTCGCCTGGTCACGTATATCGCGACTTGTCTGGCCGTTCCCGCGCTGCGCCGCAAAATGCCCCACGCCGAGCGCCTTTTCGTTCTCCCGGGCGGTCCGACGATTCCCATCCTAGCCGTGGCCTTGTCCGTCTGGCTGATATTCGGCAGCTCGCAGCAGCAGATTTTGATCAGTGGAGTCGCGCTTCTGGTAGGCGCTGCGGTCTATCGATTCCGTTCCCGCCGTTCCGTCGCAACGGGTTCAGGAAATTAACGATCCTGCTTGTCTTTGTGAGTCAGGCCAAATCGCAACGGACAGTGTAAAACCCAGGTAGTGTCTGAAAAGTGCATTGATTTCAGACACTACCCACCCACATCTTAGACCCGCCGCATATGCCAAAATGAAAGGGTGGATCGCCAGATCCATTCGCTGCCTTTTTAGCGAACTGACCTGCGATGTTGAGACGGCGGCGCCTCACATTATCGAAATCGCAGCCGCGTTAGAGCCAAACCTACTCCAGGAGAATTAATATGAACAAGCCTATTCAAAAGATCAGCCCGTTCCTGTGGTTCGACAATCAAGCTGAAGAGGCAGTCGAGTTCTATACCTCCGTTTTCAAAAACTCAAAAGTTGAGGCCATTACCCGTTACGGCGAAACAGGACCCGGGCCGAAAGGGAGCGTGATGACCATTATGTTTCAACTCGAGGGACAGCAATTCATCGCGCTGAACGGCGGTCCACAATTCAAGTTCACAGAGGCAATCTCATTCGTCGTGAGTTGCGAGACTCAAGCCGAAATCGACGATCTGTGGAAGAAGCTTACGGCAGGAGGACAGGAAGTAGAGTGCGGCTGGCTCAAGGACAAATTTGGGCTATCGTGGCAAATCGTTCCCACTGTCGTATCCAAAATGCTGCTGGACAGAGATGCCGCCAGAGTGGACAGAGTGATGAAGGCCGTGCTCCAAATGAAGAAGCTAGACATGGCACGGCTGGAAGAAGCGTATCGCGCCGAAAGCTGACGCTAGAGGCGGCTGGCGCGCCCCCAGTGATCTTCGAACAATCCCTGCATGGCCTGTCCCATCCCGTCGTGATCGAACACGACCGCCGTCCAGGCCGGACGCGTCAGCACCGGATCCAGCAGCGCGATCATTCCGCGCCGTCCATCGAACACCGCCAGCTTCATCGGCAGCGACGATGCCTGCCGCACCTCCACGCCTGCGCTCGAATACTCTTCCAGGCTCTGTCGATGAGCTCCGTCGAGTGTCGGCGACTCAATGAGCAGACGGCAGGAAACACCCCGCAGCTTGGCTTGCTTGACCAATTGTTCGTCCAGCGGATCGACTGCGTAGGGAGGCCGCGAAAACTCCACGTACTCGGACTTCACCTCAGAAAGCATGCGCCGGTACTCGGCCGCCGTCTGGGCCGGCTCGGTTACAATGCGAAGAAAATCCAGCGTCCCCCGGCCTCCCTGGCCTTCCGAGTAAGCGGCGCTCAGATCGTCAATCACGGCGCTGGCGGCGCGACTCTGATCAGTCAGCTCCTGTTCCATGGCCTGACGCTTCCGTCCCAGAAATCCGGGGACGGCTAAGCTCGGCTCCACAGCCGAGAACAGCTTGGTCTTTTCCTGGACGACCTGTGCAAATCCCTTCTCGACCAGGCTGTCGAGCACTTCGTAGATCTTCTGCCGCGGGACATGCGCCCGGGCCGCTAATTCCAAGGCCTTGAATTTCGGATGTCCAAGCAGAACAAGATAGGATCGCGACTCATAGGCGTTGAGCCCAAGCTGCTGGAGCCGTCGCCAGAAGCGCTGGAATTCGACCTCGACTAGTTCTCCCATTGTTGCTTCTAAACATACCAAATGACAGCGCTCCCAGGAACGATTGAACCAAAAAGACCTGTGTCCGGGCAGTAGTACGGCCCCGGACGGGTGGGCGCCTCCCCCCAAGAGGAAGATTGTAGGTAAAATAGGCTTACTGATCTAGGGCATACCTGAATTGACGAGAGCGTACTACTACTCTTATGCTATAGGCGAGTCTCTAATATGACTGAAAACGGCGCCACTCCCGATACAGAGCTTTCAACGACAGCTCGGGTGAAGGACGAGTTTATTCGGATCGTGATCGCGGATGATCACCCGATCTTTCGCGATGGTCTTCGCAAGCTACTGAGCCTGGAGGAAGACTTCCGCGTGGTAGCTGAGGCGCGGGATGGCAAGGAAGTGCTGGAGGTGCTCGAGGAGCATCAGCCCGACATCCTATTGCTCGATTTGAAAATGCCGGGACTCGACGGCCTCACGGCGCTACAGAAGCTACAGAACTCTCGAACTAAAACCAAAGTCATTGTACTCACAGCCTCCGAGGATAAGAACCAGTTCGTCCAGGCGATGAAGTTCGGCACCTGCGGTATCGTATTGAAACAGACTGCGACGGATCTGTTGATCAAGAGCATCCGAAAGGTCCATGCGGGCGAGATCTGGCTCGATTCTCATACCACGGCCGCGGTGATGCGCCAGTTCTCTTCTCCGATGGAGAGCGTTCCGCTCGGCAACCGCGATCGCGATCGATCTCCGCTCAGCCAGCGGGAAAGGGAAATCGTGGTTCTGGTGGCGCAGGGCTTCAAGAACAAGGAGATGGCCGAGAAGATGTTCATCAGTGAGCAGACGGTGAAGAACCATCTGCACAACATCTTCGACAAGCTGGGCGTTTCCGATCGGCTGGAGTTAGCGCTCTACGCCATTCACAAAAACATCCACACACCGGTTTAGGCCTAACTTATTCTGCGCCAGCAGTCGCGCTAGCTCCATACTCTTTCAGCTTGTTGTGTAAGGTCTTGAGGCTGATGCCGAGAATCTCGGCGGCCTTGGTCTTGTTGTTCTTGGTGTGCTCCAGCGTGCGCATGATCAGGCCGCGCTCGGCTTCCTCCACCGTTGTGCCAACCCGAAATTGGACGCTGTCACCGTCGATCACCGGCGCTTCGGCGGTCGGCGACGTGAATGTCGAAGGAAGGTGCTTGCGCTCGATCAGCCCTTGTCCGGCCAGGATCACAGCGCGCTCCAGCGCGTTCCGCAGCTCGCGGACGTTGCCGGGCCAGCTATGGGCGCGAAATACGTCCTGTACGTCCGGTGCGATCCCTGTGACCCTGCATTCGTGCTTGCTATTGAGCAGCGTGATGAGCGATTCGGCGATCGGCAGGATATCTTCCTTGCGATCCCGCAAAGGCGGCAGATGGATATGGAAGACGTTCAGCCGGTAGTATAGGTCCTCGCGAAGAGTGCCGCGCTTTACAGCCTCATCAGGTGTCTTGTTGGTGGCGGCTACTACCCGGACATCCACCTCAAATTCCGTCTTGCCTCCCAGCCGTCGCACCTTGGAATCTTCAAGGATGCGCAGGAGCTTGGCTTGAGTCGCCGCGGGCATCTCACCGATCTCGTCGAGCAGCAGTGTTCCGTTCTGGGCGAGCTCGAAGCAGCCGGCGGAGCGCTCGGTGGCCCCGGTGAAGGATCCTTTCTCATGGCCGAAAAGCTCGCTCTCGATGAGGCTCTCCGGCAGCGCCGCACAGTTGATGGCGTGAAAGGGGCCTTGCCGGCGAGGGCTGAGCCGATGAATCGCCCGCGCCACCATCTCCTTTCCAGTTCCGCTTTCTCCAGTAATCAGGACACAGGCTTTACTGGGACCAGCTTGCTGCAGCAGCGCGAAAATCTCCTGCATCTTGGGTGAGACACCCACCAGCTCGCCGAGCGAGCCCTTGTAGCGCAACTGGGTTTCCAGGCTCCGGTTATCACTGCGGAGCCGGCCGTGTGAGGCGGCGCGGCGGACCAGAGCCTCAAGGGCGCTGGCCTGGATCGGCTTCTCGAGGAACCAGAACGCGCCCAGTTCGTGGACGGTCTTGACCGCGCTCTCCATCGAGCCGTAGGCCGTCAGAACGATGGCCGGCGGGCTGTCGCCCAGGTTACGCAGCTTATCGAGCAGCTCGAAGCCGTCCATTCCCGGCATGTTCAGATCGGTCAGAATGACGTCGATCGGGTTCTTGCCGAGCTTTTCGAGCGCTTCCACCCCATCGGAAGCCGTTTCGGAGAACATCCCCCAAGCGGTAACCATCCCAGCCAGCCCCGCACGTTGACTCGCTTCATCATCTACAATCAAAACTCGGAGTGTCTGGTTCATGGGTCCCTCTTGCTATTGTATATTCTTCTAGGAAGCTTCCAGTGGAATTGCCGATTGCCGGGACGGCATCCGATAATAGATTGTAGGGAAGTCGAGACTCTTTGTCGCCATTAAACGATAGCATCCGCGAGCTGGTACGGCGCGCACGCCGCCGCTTTCTCTTCAACGTGGCTGTGTCGCAAGCCGTGCTCGCCGCCTCGGTCGGGATGGCTGGGGCGATCCTGATCCTGCTGTTTGGGGCCCAATTCCTGGACTGGCGGTGGCTGGCGGCGCTGGCAATTGTAACTTTTCCTCTGGCGTACTATCGAACGGCGCGGCGGGTCCCCCGGCCGTACCGGATTGCGCAGATCGTCGACGAACGGCTGCTATTGCACGACGCGCTTTCGACAGCATTCTATTTCAGCGAGCTGGCCGGACCTTATCGAGGGGTGGAAAGCATGCGACGGGCGCAGTTTACGGCATGCGAACGTATCGGTAGCCAGATCGATCCGAAGGCGGCGGTTCCGCTAAGGGCGCCGCGAACGTTGTACCTGTTCGGATCGCTGTTCCTCGCCGCCGCCGTGTTGTTCGGGTTGCGTTATGGCGTGCAAAGAAGGATGGATCTCGACAAGCCGCTGGCTCGCATCCTGATTGACGCCTTTGGTGGTGAGACATTCACGCGGCGGGCGGCTGTGAAGAAGTCCAAGCAGTCGATCATCGACATTTGGGGACAGACGGCCGTCGACACGCTGGGCGGTCCGGAAAGTCAGTACAAAGGTGGCGAGGACCCGAAAGGGCAGGAGTTTCTCGACGCCGCTAACGATGGTGTTTTGCAGACCGTAGACGTGCCCGAGGTTGACGCGGGAATCAACCAGGCAGGCGGCGATTCAAAAAACAAATCAGACGGCAAGGGCAACGCCGAGACGCCAGGAGATGAATCAGAGTCATCGGAATCGGCCAAGGGAGCTTCGAATCCACAGAGCAATGATAAGGGGGGAGGCGGCAAGCAGGGTGAGAGCGCAGCGGGCAAGCAGCCGCCGAATTCCTCCGGCGAGCCCAGCCTGGCGTCGAAAATCAAGGATGCGATGTCGAGCCTGATGGCCAGCATGCGGACCAAGCCGACGGGGCAGAATTCACAGCAATCGGCTGGACAGAGCAACGGTGACAGCAAACAGCAGCAGTCCAAGGGCGGCCAGAAGGCTCCGGGCCAAGGGCAAAAATCGCCCGGCGATCCCTCGGCAGCTTCGGAAGATGGGCAACCAGGCGAAGGCGATGAGGGTGGCAAGAGCGCGGATCTGAAGGGCTCGAATACAGGCTCGGATGGTCCGTCGAGCTCCGACAAAGGCAGCGGCGCCGGCCAGCAGGACGGCGACAAAAACGCGAGGATCGCTGAGCAGCTCGCGGCGATGGGAAAGATCAGCGAAATCATCGGCAAACGATCGGCCAATGTGACCGGCGAAGTAACGATCGAGGTGACTTCGTCGAAGCAGCCATTGCGTACACCGTACTCCGATAACAAGGCGACGCACGGAGAGGCGAGCGGCGAAATTAGCCGCGACGAAGTGCCGGCTGCGTTTCAAGAATATGTGCAGCAGTACTTCGAGCAGGTGAGAAGACCGGCCAAAGGGCCGGCGAAGCCCGCAGCCGCTGCGCCCACGACGCCACGTCCGGCGACGCCGTAACTTTCAGAACATCGAGTAGACAAATATTAGGAAGGCGGCCACGCCCGTCACCGTGCGGACCGCGTGCAATTTGCCCCAGCGCCTAAGAAGCTGGCCGGCGAGCTCGGAATCTTTATCCAGGGACGGATTCAGCAACTGCTTGTTGGTCGGGAAAATAGCCACCAGGGTAAAAGGAATAACAGATATCAGTACAAGGCCGCCTGCCAACCAAATTGTCGAGGCCCCGGCCAGCCAGGCTCCGATCCCGCTGGCGCTTCCAAGAGCGGCCAGCAACGCTTGCATCGCAGCGCCCGTCTTGTAACTCGGGCCAAACTCGGTAATCGCTAGTCTGCTTCCGCACGACACCCTGGCAGGATGCTCCACCAGGCTCACATAGACCGCAGCGCCCGCGAACAGGCCGGCGCATAGCACGGCAAGAACTTCACAAACCTCCGTCATCCAGTGGGTCTCCGTTCTTGTTCCTGCGCCGCCGACCGCCAGTAACAAAATGTTTCCTCCGATATCGTCTTCAGACACGCAGTAGTCTGGTCATAGTAGATCCCGGCGAGGCACTCGAAGAACGCTGTCGCTTCACGTTCCAGCCCAAGAATTCGCAGGGACTTGAGAATGCGCGTGATTCGAAGGTGATTATGATTCCACGGGGACAGCCAGTTTCTTGATCGCTCCGGGAAATTTTCTGCACGCTCGACTGTTGCGGCTGAATTGTATCTCAGTCCGTAAAAACGGAGCATCCGAAGGAACGATACTTTCAGCCGGTCTCGAAGCTCGGGGCGCGACCGAAACTGACGGATTGTGTCGTCATCTAAAATTGGCGCCGCTGGATTTGCTCCACTGCGCTCGGCAAGCGGAAACATCCATTGGATGAAATCGTGAACGGCCTCGATGCGCTCGTCCGGCCACGCCTGAATTTCGGAAAGGTACCGGCCGCGATCGTCCGGTTCCTGGCCATCGTAAAACCGGACAATCGCGCCATTGTTGGAGACATTCATCTTGAGGCGGCCACCTGTTTGGGCCTCCCAACTTACTCTATCTCTTGAAACTGGCTGTTCGCCAACATTCGAGCGACTGCCGTCGGTCCAAGGTGCAGCAGGATATCCGGACGACGCGCTCGATTCCCGGGCGAGCTTATTTATTCTCTTCGATTCTGTCGGGCGTTTGGGTCGAACCTCAAGCAGTTCGTATCCGCGCTGGAGAGGGCCAGTTAACCGGGCAAGATGACCCGGCCTGGGTATCGCTCTATCAGCACAGCCCGCCTTTAACCCAGGGGTGACACGACTGCGAATTTCTGATACTGTGCCCGCAGAGGAGTCAGCAATGTGGAATTGGCTGGTTCGCCTGTGGCACTGGTTGACTGGTTCAAAGCACGGGCAGGATAGGAGGCCGCCGTCTTACCGTCCTTCGAATTTACACGGTCGCCATCGTTAGCGGAATGCCCCAGGACGAAGGTAAGAGGATAGGTTTAGAAGCAGTGCGGCTTGCCCCGCCTTCGTGACCAAGGATGGTTACAGAGAGGCCCGAGCAAATCGGGGCTTTTTTGTTATCAGCGGCCAGTCAATCTTCGAAGAGTATTTGAAACTGTGAGGGCCTGACGCGAACCCAAGAGGCGACGCGTGCGAGCTTGGGAACCGGCGGTGAAGTCGGCGTGGCAGCCCGCGCTTCAGCGCGTCTCAGCTCCAGGAAAGTACCCCGTAAACCTCGGAGTGATGATCGAGGATCAGTACGGTAGTGAAAGCCGGTTCGAATCTTGACTGGGCGTCTCACCATCCATCCGGATCACCCCTGGCCAAAGCAATGAGCAATATTGAACAGTCCAAAATTGAAAATCGTGTCAGAATCGGCGTTCATAAAGCAAGGATTCGTCCTCCACTGGAGAAGCAATCACGGATGTTCGAGGAAACACAAGAACAGAGAAGCGAGCCGCTAGACGAATCCGTTCAACCGGCTGGGTGGGACAAAAAAGTGGAAATCGCCGCCCTTGCGTACTTGTTCTGGCAAGAGCGGGGTTGTCTCATTGGTTCAGATCAACAGGATTGGTTCCGGGCGGAACGTGA
>Ga0075431_100004558_pt1 | contig 13608 bp, 11 predicted proteins | sample RhiMetdeltSRZDD5_FD_75297 | JGI IMG/M metagenome (GOLD analysis project Ga0075431, IMG submission 75297) | Populus rhizosphere microbial communities from Tennessee, USA - Rhizosphere MetaG P. deltoides SRZDD5 | ecosystem: Host-associated > Plants > Roots > Rhizosphere > Soil | place: USA... | reverse complement strand
GCTCGTGCTCGGGGGTGACGCGATGCAGCCAGATCGCATCGTGTCCCGCGACCACCTCGCCGTGGACGACCTGTCCGTCGCTATCACGTTCGACACCGGCAGTGCGGAAACCGAAGGCGTCGACGAGGAAGTCGTGCGCGCGCTCGATGTCCTCGTACACGAGGAGCGGAATGATGGTTTCGATCGTCGGCATGGCGCGACGGTAGCCCGGTGGTGCACGGAAGTTCGCTGACAGCGTCGGGGTAGTGTCGCTCCGACACAAGATCGCGACGGAGGACAACGACGTGGGACCGCTGTCGGGTGTGAGGGTGATCGAGATCGCGGGCATCGGGCCTGGGCCGTTCGCGGCGATGCTGCTCTCCGACATGGGCGCCGACGTGGTGCGCGTCGACCGCGCCCAGTCGGTCGAGCGAGGATTCGACCCCGGGTGGATGGAAGTGCTGAACCGCGGCCGGCGGTCGATCGGGGTCGACCTCAAGCAGTCCGACGGTGTCGAGATCGTCCTCCGCATGGCCGAGCAGGCCGATGCGCTCATCGAAGGGTTCCGACCCGGCGTCGCCGAGCGACTCGGGATCGGGCCCGACGCCTGCCGCGCCCGCAACCCGAAACTCGTGTACGGCCGCATGACGGGCTGGGGCCAGGAGGGCCCGTACGCGCAAGCGGCCGGCCACGACATCAACTACATCTCGCTCGCCGGCGCGCTGGCGCACTTCGGGCGCGCCGGCGGGAAGCCCACTCCGCCGATGAACGTCGTCGGCGACTTCGGCGGCGGTGGCATGTTGCTGGCTTTCGGGGTGGCGTGCGCGCTCCTCGAAGCGCGGTCGTCGGGGGAGGGCCAGGTCGTCGACGCGGCGATGGTCGACGGGAGCGCCACCCTCATGGCAATGGCGTGGGGGCTGCGCGCCCTGGGTGCTTTCGACGAGGAGCACCTCGGCGGGAACGTGCTCGACACCGGCGCGCCGTTCTACGACACGTACGAGACCGCCGACGGCAAGTTCATCTCGGTCGGCTCACTCGAGCCGCAGTTCTACGCCGAGCTCATCGAGAAGTTGGGGCTGTCGGACGCGGACCTTCCCGCGCAGATGGACCGCGGCGGCTGGGACAAGCTGCGGAAGAAGTTCACGACGCTGTTCAAGACCAAGACGCGCGACGAGTGGTGCTCGATCCTCGAGCACACAGACACGTGCTTCGCGCCCGTCCTCACGATGAGCGAGGCGGCGGGCCACCCGCACGTCAAGGCACGCGAGACGGTGGTCGAGCACGACGGTGTGCTCCAGCCCGCTCCTGCGCCGCGGTTCTCGCGCACCCCGGGCGCGATCACACGACGCGCGGCTCAACCCGGGCAGCACACCGACGAAGCGCTTGCCGATTGGGGCTTCGGGGCCGAAGAGCTGGCCAAGCTGCGCGACGCGGGCGCCATCAAGTAGCGCCACATGCGGAAGCAAGGCGGCGCGTGGCTCGGGTCGCTCGCCGCGCTCATCGCCGCCGGGTCGCGCTGTTCAGGAGGCTGCTCGCCGTGGGCGAGGTGCTCCTCGACCCGGACTACACGTCGCGGCGCGAGCTGCGATCACTCACCGAGGCGAGGGGCTTCCGGTCCTTGCGTCGGTACGGCTCGGCGTTCGCGTACGTCGCTCAGTTCGACGCCGTCTGAGCGGGGGTCGTGCCCGCGACCCACGTCATGTCGGCGGTCCGGGAGCCCGCGACCGCGTTCGTCGACGCGACCGCTTCGAGCTCGGCGAGATCGTCCGGGTTGAGCTGCACGTCGAGGGCAGCGACGTTCTCCTCGAGGTATGTACGGCGCTTCGTGCCCGGGATCGGCACGACGTCGTCGCCTTGGGCCTGCGCCCACGCCAGCGCGAGCTGGCCGGGGGTGACGCCCTTCTCCGTGGCGATCGTGCGGACGCGTTCGACGACCTCGAGGTTGCGCGAGAAATTTTCACCGTCGAAGCGCGGCGTGCCGCGGCGGAAGTCGCCGCGCGACAGGTCGTCGGCGCTACGGATCTGGCCCGTCAGCATCCCGCGCCCGAGCGGGCTGTAGGGCACGATCCCGACGCCGAGCTCGCGGGCCGCCGGGAGCGCGTCCTCCTCGATGTCGCGACTCCATAGCGACCACTCGCTCTGGAGCGCGCTGATGGGGTGGACGGCGTGCGCGCGCCGGATCGTGTCGCCCGCCGCTTCCGACAAGCCCAGGTGGCGCACCTTGCCCGCTGCGACCAGCTCGGCCATCGCGCCCACGGTCTCTTCGATGGGCACGTTCGGGTCGGCGCGGTGCTGGTAATAGAGGTCGATGTGGTCGACGCCGAGCCGCTGCAGCGATGCGTCGCAGGCACCGCGCACGTAGTCGGGTCGGCCGTTGATGGCGCGGAAATTGTTGTCGTCGGCTCGGCGGACGATGCCGAACTTCGTCGCGAGGACGACGCCGTCGCGCCGGCCGGCGATCGCCCTGCCGACGAGCTCCTCGTTGTGTCCCAGCCCGTACACGTCGGCGGTGTCGAGGAACGTCACGCCGAGCTCGAGCGCGCGGTCGATCGTCGCCAGCGACTCCGTCTCGTCGGCGGGCCCGTAGACCTGGCTCATCCCCATGCACCCGAGACCCTGGGCGGAGACCTCGAGACCCTGACCGAGTGTGCGCGTCGAGATCGTCATCTCTCCGAAGCTACTTCGGACGGATCCGCGCCGTGCCACACTGCGCAGATGGAGTTGCAGCGCCGGACGGCCGAGCTGTACATGCGCCACGCGTTCCGCCAGATGCTGGACGTCGCCGACCGCCTCGGCGACGAGCGGGTGAACGACCGCCCGCTCGGAGAGGGGACGAACGCGGTCGCCGCGCTCGTGGTCCATTCCTGCGCGGTGACCGAGTTCTGGATCGGCCACGTCGCCCTCGGCCGTCCCACCGACCGGGATCGCGAGTCGGAGTTCTCGACCACCGCCACGGTCGCCCAACTCCACTCCCTCGTCGACGAGACGCTCGCGCAGGTCAGCAAGGACCTGGCGGCGATGGACGAGGGAAGGACCCAAGCGGACCGGACGGGGCGCCAGTTCCTCGAAGGGGGCGACGAGTCGGACGGTGCGATCGTCCTCCACGTGCTCGAGGAGCTGTACCAGCACCTCGGCCACATGGAGCTCGCTGCCGACGCCCTCGCCGTTCGGGGTTGACGATGGACTTCGAGGTCAAGCGAGCCGACATCCACGAGTCCCGGGTGGTCGACGAGGACCCGCCCGAGCTCGCACCCGGGCAGGCGCTGTTGCGCGTCGACCGTTTTGCTCTCACGACGAACAACGTCACCTACGCCGTGATGGGCGATGCACTCAAGTACTGGGACTTCTTCCCGTCATCGGACCCGGACGTATGGGGACGGATTCCCGTGTGGGGCTTCGCTGACATCATCGCCAGTGCCAACGACGACGTCGCCGCCGGCGCGCGGCTCTACGGCTATCTGCCGACATCGACGCATCTCGTGGTCACACCCGGTCGCGTCGACCCACGGGGATTCGTCGACACCACGCCGCACCGCGCATCCCTGCCGGGTGCCTACAACGGGTACCGCCGGGTCGACACCGGTACATCGGAAGACCCCGCCTACGAGTACCACCGAATGGTGCTCTGGCCGCTCTTCTTCACGTCGTTCCTCATCGACGACTTCCTGAACGACAACGCCTTCTTCAGCGCCGAGGCCGTTGTCGTGTCCAGCGCGTCCAGCAAGACCGCGATCGGCACCGCCTTCCTGCTTCACCACCGCCCGGCGATCGAGGTCATCGGCCTCACGTCGGCACGCAATGTCGGCTTCGTGGAAGGGCTCGGCGTGTACGACCGTGTCGTCCCGTACGACGACATCGACGAACTGGGAAAAGAGCGAGCGGCGTTCGTCGACATCGCCGGGAACGCAGACGTACTGGCAGCCGTGCACCACGCCTACGGCGACCGGCTGGCCCACAGCATGTTGGTCGGTGCCACCCACTGGGACCTGCCCCGCGCTCCGGCCGCCGAGCTCCCCGGCCCCGCGCCGTCCTCCTTCTTCGCGCCGGATCACATCGGCAAGCGCACCAAGGAGTGGGGACGCGCCGGCCTCGACGACCGGGCGACCGACGCGTGGCGGCACTTCGCCGAGTTCAGCGACGGCTGGATCCAGATCCGCCACGGCTCAGGTCCCGACGCGGTGCAGTCGGCGTACCTGGAGCTCGTCGAGGGCCGCAGCGACCCTGCCGTGGGCTACGTCCTGTCGCTGTGGTCGGAACGCGAGTAGTTACCCGACCATCTTCTCCGGGTGGCGCCCGTCGACGTGGCCCATGAACGGCGGGTGGATGCTGTAGCCGAGGAGCTGACGCAGGCGGGGTGACACGTCCTTTGCCATCTCGGGCGGGACGGCGAGCAGGTAGCTCTCCTGCTGGCGGGCCCAGGCCACGACGTACTGGATCGAGATGCCGAGCCGGAACCGGTCGGTGGTGTTCGCGCCGCCGGCATGCCACAACGTGCCCGGGTAGATGGCGACCGAGCCCGCCGGCATCTCGAGCGGCACGAGCTCGACGGACGGGTCGGGCCGGCCGTCACCCCAGTGCGTGCTCCCGGGCGCGATGAGCGTTCCCCCGTTCTCGGGAGTGAAGTCGTCGATCGCCCACAACGTGCTGAGCGACAGCGGCCGGCGCGGGCGCGGGAGCCCGTAATAGAACGCCTCGTCGTAGTGAAGATCCTGCGCGGTCTCGTCGGGGCCGAGGTTGATCGCCAGTGCCGCGGTGAGCAGGAAGTTCGGCCCGAGCAGCCCACCCGCCACGTCGAGGACGCGCTCGTCCTCGATGAGCCGGTCGAAGGCGCGCGACTTGGCCGGCAGGCTGTAGACGCGCTTGGTGCGGAAGCCCTCGAAGTCGTTGCGCCCGAACGGGCCCTCGCCGAGGTACGGCGCCAGCGCGTCGCGCACGGCTCCTACGTCGGTCGTCGACAGTGCGTTCTCGAGGACGGCGTAGCCCTGGTCCTCGATGACGTCGAGCAGCGCGTTGGGGACGCCGCCCTGCACGGGCATGTCGCCCATCGCGGTTCGCATCGTCACCGTGGCCTCGTCTCCTTCTCTGATGCCCAGCTCGACGCGGAGCCGGTCGGCCAGCTCGGCGACGAACGCGGGTCGGGGCGGCGCCGCGTCGCGCGTGCGCCGCAAGTCCTCGAAGGGATCAGTCATGATCGCCTCCTTCTCCTTCCACGTAGACGCGGCGGTATGCCGTCCGCGCTCGAACCAGCAGCGCCTCGGTGGCGTTGGGCGTGCGGCCCAGCAGCTCCGCCACCTCGGCCACGGGCAGGCCGTCGACGTACCGGAGCGTGAGCGCGAGTCGATGGTGTGGGCCGAGCGCGGCAAGAACCTCGTTGGCGCGCAACTGGTCGAGGCGCACTTCCCACGGGTCCTCGTCGGGCGCGGGATCCTGCTCGAGCGCGTCGCGCAGGCGATCTTCCCGGGCGCGGCGACGCCAGTGGTCGGCGAGCTTGTGGCGGGCGACGCCGATCACCCAGGGGATGTCGAGCGGGGCGGGCCGACCGTCCTCGAGGTTGCGCACGGCGGCGAGGAACGTCTCCGAGGTGAGGTCCTCGGCGGTGGTGGAGTCGCCGCACCGATGGAGGAAGTACCCGTACACCTCGGGCACCGCCTCCTGGTAGAAGGCGAGGAACGCGGCGCGATCGGGCTCGCCGGCTCCCGACCCCTCACTCACGGCCGCCTCCGGCCATTCGCTCACGCCCCCATCATCGCTCCGAGCCGGCGTTCTCCTACGGGTGGGCAAGCGATTTCTGCGGCCTGGTCGGTACGTCAGAGCTTGCGCAGGCGAACCGCCCGGACGGAGTGGTCGGGGGCCTTCTCCAGGATGAGCCGCGCCCGCTCACGTGTCGGGAGGATGTTCTCGTGCAGGTTCACGCCGTTGATCGACCGCCAGATGCTGCGGGCGACCTGGATCGCCTCGTTCTCCGACAGCGAAGCGAAGTGGTGGAAGAACGACCGCTCGTCGGCGAATGCCGTCTCGCGGAGCGTGAGGAAGCGGTCGAGGTACCACTGCTCGATGTCGGACTCGTCGGCGTCGACGTAGAGCGAGAAGTCGAAGAAGTCCGACACGAACAGCTGGGGCGCCCGGCCGCGGCCGTCACTCGTCTGGAGCACGGTCAGGCCTTCGACGATCACGATGTCGGGCTGCCGCACGACCTGCTCCTCGTCCGGGACGATGTCGTACGTCAGGTGCGAGTAGACGGGCGCGCTCACCTCGGGCCGGCCCGACTTCACGTCGGCGAGGAACCGCACCAGCCGGCGGAGGTCGTAGCTCTCGGGAAAGCCCTTGCGCTCCATGAGGCCGCGCTCTTCGAGCATCCGGTTCGGGAACAGGAAGCCGTCGGTCGTAACCAGGTCGACCTGCGGGTGGTCGGGCCAGCGGGCGAGCAACGCCTGCAGGATGCGCGCCGTCGTGCTCTTGCCCACGGCCACGCTCCCGGCGACGGCGATGACGTAGGGAACCTTCGCCGCCGGGCTGCCGAGGAACGTGTCGCTGACGCGGTGCAGGTTCTGGCTGGCCGCGACGTACAGGTTCAGCAGCCGGGACAGTGCCAGATAGATGTCGGCGACCTCGTCGAGCGCGATGCGTTCGTTGATCCCGCGTAGGAGCTCGAGATCTCCCTCGGTGAGCGTGAGAGGCGTCGCCGCCCGCAGCCGCGCCCATTCGTCACGCGTGAACCGGACGTAGGGCGAGAGCGGCTCGGACGTCACGCGGGGACGTCCACGCCGGGCAGACCCGCGAGTCGGGCGACGCTCTCCCGCAGCTCGCCGGCGTCGGTCGCCGTGACCGTGACGTGACCGACCTTGCGGCCCGGGCGCGGCTCTTTCGCGTAATCGTGGAGATGCGCGCCCGGGATCGCGAGCACGGCGGCCGGGTCGGGCATGGCGCCAATGCAGTTGACCATCGCGTTCACGCCGATCGCGGCGGTCGAGCCGAGCGGCCAGTCCAGGATCGCCCGCAGATGGTTCTCGAACTGGCTCGTGACCGCGCCCTCGATGGTCCAGTGACCGGAGTTGTGCACGCGCGGCGCGAGCTCGTTGACGAGCAGCTCGCCTTGCACGTCGAAGAGCTCGACGGCGAGGACGCCTGCGTACTCCAGCTCGTCGAGGAGCTTCCCGGCGAGACGCTCGGCGGTGTCTTGGAGCTGCTCGGTCAGGGCGGGCGCAGGGGCGTAGCTCCGACGGAGGATCCCGCCGTCGTGGTGATTCTCGACGAGCGGCCAGCACGCAGTCGCTCCATCGCGGCCGCGCACGGCGAGGACCGACAGCTCCCGGTCGAACGGCACCAGAGACTCGAGGACGAGCGGCACACCGCCGAGCTCAGACCAGGCGCGCTCGACGTCGCGGGGTTCATGCAGTGCCGTCTGGCCTTTGCCGTCGTACCCGCCCCTGCGGGTCTTGAGCACCGCCGGCAGACCGAGCTCCTTCACGGCGCGCTCGAGATCGGCGCGGTCGTCGACCACCGCGAACTCGGGGGTTCCGATCCCGAGCCGGTGGCACAACTCCTTCTCGCGCAGGCGGTCCTGTGCCACGTCGAGTGCCACCGGCGGCGGCAGCACCGGCGTGCCGGTCGCGGCGACCAAGCGCGCCCCCGCCGCCGGTACGCCCTCCCATTCGTACGTCACGACGGCGGCGCCCTCGGTCACGTGCACGAGCGCGGTCTCGTCGCCGAGCGGGCCGACGACGAGCAGGCCGAGCGCGCCGGCCGTGGCATCCGGGCTGGGATCGAGGAACCGGAATCCGATGCCGAGGGGGATCCCGGCCAGCGCGAGCATCCGGCCGAGCTGCCCGCCGCCGAGCACGGCGACGAGGGGTGCGGGCCGGCCGCCTTGGGCGTCGGGCACGCTGCATGCTGGCACGTCGAAAGCCGCGGCCGCCGCCAAACAGGGCGGTGCCCCACGGTCCGTCCGCTATCGTGAGCCTTTCCGCGACAGCGTCGTCGCTCCTGCTGGATCCCCGAAACGACAGCACCGTCCCGGGAGCGAGGAGTCCCTCGGTTGGCCGACTTCGATCGCGCGGCGCGCCGACACGCCCGCCAACGCACCGAGCTCGATGCCTGCGGCATCGGTTTCGTCGCGCACGCATCCGGCGGCGCCGGCCGCGAGATCGTCGACCTCGCCCTGACGGGACTGGCGTGCGTGCGCCACCGTCAGGCCATCGCCGCCGACGGCATCTCCGGCGACGGCGCCGGCCTGCTGGTCCCGATCCCACGCCCGTTCTTCGCGCGCGTCGGCGGCAAGGAGCTCGGTCGCACACTCGATGCCGACCGACTGGGCGTCGTGTCCGCGTTCCTCGACGTCGCCGACGACGACGCCGTGCGCGTTGCCCAGCAGGCCGTCGCGGACGCCTGCGCCTCCGAGGGAATCGAGCTGGTGGGATGGCGCCCCGTCCCCGTCGACGAGACCCACCTCGGCGCGGCGGCGCGGGTCGACCAGCCGTCGCTCTGGCACGGGATCCTGCAGCGCCCCGCCGATGTCGACGACGTCGACGCGGAACGGCGTGCGTATCGCGCCCGCCGGCGGGCGGAGGCCACGTGCCGCGAGGCGCGCGTGCGCCACTACTTCGCCAGCTTCTCGTTCGTCACCGTGACGTACAAGGCGCTCGTCCTCAGCGACCGGCTCGCCGCGTTCTATCCCGATCTCGCCGACGACGAGTTCGGCGCGTCGCTCGCGATCTTCCACAGCCGCTTCTCGACGAACACGACGCCGGCGTGGGAGCGCGCCCAGCCCTTCCGGCACCTGTGCCACAACGGCGAGATCAACACCGTGCGCGGCAACGAGCTGCGCATGATCGCCCGCGGCCGCCTCGGCACGGAGGACGTGGGCCTCGGCCCCGAAGAGCTGTTCCGTCCCGTGCTCGACCCCGAGGACTCCGACTCCGGAAAGCTCGATTCCGCCGTCGAGCTTCTCGTACGTGGCGGCCGCGACATTCGCCACGCCGTCGCGATGCTCGTGCCCGAGGCCTGGGAAGGCCAGCGCGACCTCCCGCGCGGAGTACGCAGCTTCTTCCGTTACCACGCGTGCCTCACGGACCCGTGGGACGGGCCCGCCGGGCTCGTGTTCAGTGACGGCAGGCGCGTCGGCGCCGCGCTCGACCGCAACGGGCTGCGTCCGCTGCGGTGGCAGGTGTGCGAAGACGGCCTGGTCGTGTGCGCGTCGGAGGTCGGCGCCGTGCCGGTCTCGGGCCACGGCTCGGTGCGGCGCGGCCGGCTCGGCCCCGGCGACATGATCTGCGTCGATCCCGACCGCGCCGCCGCGGGGAACGGCGACGGTGCCGCCGCTGCCACGGCCGCAGTGCAGGACGACACCGACGTGAAGACGTGGCTGGCGCGGCTGCAGCCCTACTCCCAGTGGGCGCGCGACGGTCTGCTCCCGGCGGACATCGGTGCTCCCGTCGAGATGCCACCCGCCCCCGAGGACCTCGTGCGACAGCAGGTCGCGTTCGGTGTCACCAGGGAGGAGGTGGCGATGGTGCTCAAGCCCATGGCCACCGACGCGAAGGAGCCCACCTTCTCGATGGGCGACGACGTGCCGTTCGCCGCCGTCGCCACTCGGCCGCGACCGATGTTCAACTACCTCAAGCAGCGCTTCGCGCAGGTCACGAACCCGCCCATCGACCACCTGCGTGAGCGGCTGGTGATGTCGCTGCGCACCTGCCTCGGGCCGCGCCGCCCGCTGCTCACCGAGGAGCCGGGTGCGGCCCGCCTGCTCGAACTTCCCTCCTTCTTCCTGTACCCGGCCGCGGTCGAGGCGCTGCTCGACTCCGACCGCTCGGTGTTCAAGACGGTCCGGCTCAGCGCGACGTTCCCGGTCGCGGACGGGCCCGGCGGGCTCGAGCCCGCCATCCGGGCGCTGGCCGACGCCGCCGTCGAGGCCGTCGCCGCCGGCGCGGCGGTGCTCGTCATCTCGGACCGCAGCGTCAGCGCCGACCGCGCGCCGATCCCGTCACTTCTCGCATTGGGCGCGGTGCACCACCGGCTCGTCGCCGAGCACACGCGCCAGCAGGCGTCGATCGTCGTCGCGTCGGGGGACGCCCGCGATGTGCACGGCGTTGCCTGTCTGCTCGGGTTCGGCGCCGACGCCGTGTGCCCGCGGCTCGCGCTCGAGACGGTGGCGAGCATGGCCGACGACGACCAGCTCGGCGAGCTTCATTCGTCGGAGGCGCAGGCGAAGCTGCAAGCCGCCCTGGAGGACGGCGTCCTCAAGATCTTCTCGAAGATGGGCATCTCGACCGTCGACGGCTACCGGGCGGCGCAGATCTTCGAGGCCATCGGGCTCGACCCCGAGGTCGTCGAGACGTGCCTCCGGTTCACGGTGTCCGAGGTCGGCGGCGTCGGCTTCGACACGCTCGGCGCCGACATCCTCGGGCGCCACGAAGCGGCGTTCACGGCCGAGAAGGCCTCGCTCGACGAGCCCGGGTTCTTCCGGTACCGCAAGCGCGGCGGCGAGTACCACGGCAACAACCCTGACGTCGTCGACGCGCTGCACGACTCGCTCGGGCTCACGCCCGAGGGCGACGGCGAGAACGGTGACCGCAAGCCCAAGAAGAAGAGCGAGGTCAGCGGGAAGCTCGCCGGCGTCGAACCGGCGCCGAGCGAGGACCAGGGGAAGGTCATCGTGTTGCAGGGCCCGGACGCCGAGCCGTTGCCCGAGCCGGACCCCACCGACCTGCGCGCCGCCCACCTCCTGCAGGGGGCGATCAAGGGTGGGCGCGCCGACCTGTACGAGAGGTTCCGTGAGCTCGTCGAGTCACGACCCACGACCGAGCTGCGGGACCTGCTCGACCTGGTTCCCGGAGGTGAGCCGATCCCGATCGAGGAGGTCGAGCCGGTCGAGGCGATCACGGCGCGGTTCTCGACCGGCGCCATGTCGCACGGTGCGCTGTCGGCGGAAGCGCACGAGACGCTCGCGATCGCGATGAACATGCTCGGAGGCAAGAGCAACTGCGGCGAGGGCGGCGAGGACCCGGCCCGCTACCGCACCCGCGGGACGGAGCGGGACCGCAACTCGCGCATCAAGCAGATCGCGTCAGGACGGTTCGGGGTGACGCCCGAGTACTGCGCCTTCGCCGACGAGTTCAACATCAAGATCGCCCAGGGATCGAAGCCCGGGGAAGGCGGCCAGCTGCCCGGTCACAAGGTGAGTGGCGAGATCGCGCGGCTGCGCCATACGCAGCCGGGCGTCGGGCTGATCTCGCCTCCTCCGCATCACGACATCTACTCGATCGAGGACCTCGCCCAGCTCATCTACGACCTCAAGCAGGTCAACCCGCTGGCTGAAGTGTCGGTGAAGCTCGTCGCCGAGGACGGCGTCGGCACGATCTCGGCCGGCGTCGTGAAGGCGCTCGCCGACGTAGTGCAGATCTCGGGCAACAATGGCGGCACCGGGGCTTCGCCGCTGTCGTCGATCAAGAACGCCGGCATGCCGTGGGAGCTCGGTCTCGCCGACACGCAGCAGGCGCTCATCGAGAACGATCTGCGAGACCGGGTGCGCGTCCGTGTGGACGGCGGATTCAAGACGGGACGCGACGTCGTCATGGCGGCGCTCCTGGGCGCCGACGAGTACTCGTTCGGCACGGCGGCGATGCTTGCCGAGGGCTGCATCATGGTCCGCGCGTGCCACCGCGACACTTGCCCGACCGGCATCGCGACGCAGCGGCCGAACCTGCGGGCCAAGTTCACCGGCACGCCGGAAGGCGTCGCCACGTACATGATCTTCATCGCCGAAGAGGTTCGTCGCACGCTCGCTTCTCTGGGTGTGCGGAGCCTCGACGAGGCGATCGGGCGCGTCGACATGCTCCGCCAGCGTCCGACGGGCGACGCGCGCGCCGATGCGCTCGACTTGTCACCGCTGCTCGCGACACCCGCGGCGGACGGGCCGCGGCATTTCGTGGCGACGATGCCGATCCAGCGGCCGCGGTCGTCACTGGACCAGCGGCTGCTCGGCGACGCGTATCCCGCGTTGTGGGGCGGCGGTGACGTCGAGCTCGAGTACGAGATCACCAACGCCGACCGCACCGTCGGCGCGTCGCTCGGCGGTGCGATCGGGCTGGAATGGGGCGAGGGCCTGCCGCCCGGCTCGGTGACGGCGCGGCTCACCGGCTCGGCCGGCCAGAGCTTCGGCGCGTTCCTCGCCGACGGCGTCGCGCTCGAGCTGGTGGGCGAGGCGAACGACTATCTCGGCAAGGGCATGGGCGGCGGACGCGTCACCGTGCGCCCCCCCGAGGGCGATGCCGGCGACGCCGTCCTCGCCGGCAACACGGTCCTGTACGGCGCGACCGGCGGGCAAGTGTTCGTCGCCGGCCGTGTCGGGGAGCGCTTCATGGTGCGGAATAGCGGTGCGACCGCGGTCGTCGAGGGCACGGGCGACCACACGTGCGAGTACATGACCGGAGGCACGTGCGTCGTCCTGGGGCCGTTCGGCTACAACCTCGGCGCCGGGATGACCGGCGGGCAGGCGTTCGTGTTCGATCCCGACGGGCTGCTGTCGGCGCGGTTGAACCCGCAGCTGGTGGAAGCGTCGAAGCTCGACGATCCGCAGGCGGCGGAGCTGCGGTTCCTCCTCGAGCGTCACCGTGAGCTCACCGGATCGCCACGCGCAGCCGCGATGCTCGACGACTGGGACACGACGCTGCGGAGCTTCTGGCGTGTCGCGCCCGTCGGCGAGGTGGCCCGGATCGAGCGCGCCAACCAGAACGTCATCGGCGCTGCCCGCTGAGCCGAACTCCTATCCCGCGAGCACGAGCTGCGGTCGCGAGTCGTACCCGAACAGGCTCGCCACCGGGCCGCGAAGGAGACCGTTGCGTTCGTCCTCGTAGTCACGGACCGAGCGGTTATAGGCGGTCACCGCCGGCGGTGGCGGCACCGTGCCCTGGAAGGCGGCGATCGCCTGGGTGAGGGCGTCGGACGTCCGCAGCCGGTCGGAGCTCGACGCGACCGCCTGCAGTCTGGTGCCCAATCCTTCGAGCTGGTCGGCGGTCTGTGCTTCGGCGTCGGCGTCGGCATCGCCGTCCTTGGCACGCCGCAGCTCGTCCCAACGTCCCAGCCTGAGCCCGAGAGCGCGAGAGACGTCTCGTTCGCCGCCGCCCGCGGCGACGAGTTGTGCGTTCGCTTCCGCGAGCTTGGTGTACCGCACAGAGAGCGGCCCCCGCAGCGGCGTCCACGCGTGGTCGACGCCGTCTCGCGCGTCCTCGAGCTTCGGGCGGGTCGTCAGTACGAGCGCGATCGCCCCGACCACGAGGAGCACGAGCACGACGACCGCGAGACGCCGAACCCGACGAGCCATCATCGGGGAAAGCTAGCGGCGGGCTCCCCGGCGATCGCTCATCCCCTAGCGTCCCTCGGGTGATCACCGGGATCGCCCACACGGCGGTGTGCGTGCCGGACGTTGAGACAGCGGTGGAGTGGTACCGATCCGTCCTCGGCCTCACCGTCCTCTCGCCGCCCTACCTCCTGGAGGGCGACGCCATCGAGCACGACATGGGCGAGCTGGTGCCGAGCCCCGTGGCGGTGAAGGCCGCCATCCTCGGGTTCCCTGACGGCGGCGACCGCGTGCTCGAGGTCATCGAGTATCCGCGCGCGCCGGGCCGCGCC
>Ga0075431_100004556_pt1 | contig 13612 bp, 15 predicted proteins | sample RhiMetdeltSRZDD5_FD_75297 | JGI IMG/M metagenome (GOLD analysis project Ga0075431, IMG submission 75297) | Populus rhizosphere microbial communities from Tennessee, USA - Rhizosphere MetaG P. deltoides SRZDD5 | ecosystem: Host-associated > Plants > Roots > Rhizosphere > Soil | place: USA... | reverse complement strand
TCCTTGAAGCTCCGCTTCATCCCAGATCATATCGAGGAGGCCCTCATGAAGGCTGTGTTATGCGCGGCGACCGCCCTCATTGTCGTCACCACGACGCCGGTTCTCGGTGCCGAATCCGTGTCGCTTGTCGGCACCTGGGTCGGCAACCGCCAGCGCATCGCCAAGGATGAAGGAAAGCGCGAAGGCTTGGCGACGCTCGTGATCACCGAGCAGCAGAACGGCACCTTTGCCGGACGCTTGAAACGCTCCAATCCGACCGGCGACGAGGAAGAGCCCTTGTGGGGCGCCTACACGCCGGGCGCCCGGCTGATCATGGGCTCCGATGAGGAAGGCACCTACATCTTCGGCCTGATCGACCGGAACACCCTCGACTATTGCTACAGCGAGACTGGCTCCAAGCCGCGATCAGTGTGTGCAAGGCTCGTCCGCCAGCCCTGAGGCGGCGGCGTGCTCGAGCTCACTTCATGCACGCGTCTTCCTGTTGGGCGAATTCGGGCGGCTTGGGCTCGTTCTTCTTCGGGCGCTCCGGCCCGATGGCGTCGACTGACCGGGCGCGCAAATAGACATAGATCGGCTCGATATAGCACATGACGTTCTTGTTGACGCCGAATGCCGGCATCACCAGGTCCTGCGCGGCATTGACGTTCTTCTTGCCATTGGCGACGATCGCCTCGAACTGGTCGTAGTCCGTCGTCTTCAGCGAGTTCGCCAGCGCCGGCCCGAAGGACGAGCCCTGGCCGCCGGGACCGTGGCACTGCATGCAATTTGCGGTATAGCGGATGTAGCCCTGGAACGTGTAGAAGTCGACCGTTCCATTTGCGGTGACCTTGAACGTCGGATCACCCTTGGCATCGAGAAATTTGCCGGCTTCCGATTTCACGGCCTTAGGGTCGGCAGGCGCGTCCGCCCGTCCGGGCCCGCTCGTTCCAGCCAAAAGCACGATCGCGACTACTGCCGCTTCAACAGGAAGCAGAAGGCGAATCTGTCTTTCGTGTTGGCGGTCTGATTGCAAAATTCGAGTTCGCTTGGTGAGAGGATCCGCGCCGACTGGTAGCTGTCGGGATCGACGAAAAGGACGGTCTGGTTGTCCAGGCGGATCACGCCCTGGATATCCTCGCTGCCCTTCACCGAAGACCAGCTACCAACGATGCCGCGCCCATTCTGTTCCACGATCTTGAGCGTGTACACCCGGTTCATGCCTTCATGGACGAAAGTCGGCGTCGCGTCGGCTGGTGCGAGATCCCCGCCGCCTTGGCGCACACCGCCGGTGAATGTGCCGGTCCAGGTCCCGACGAGGTTGGGAATATCGCCTTGTGCCATCGCGCCGATGCTGGACCATGCGTGCAACGCAACGGCGGCGAGTTGAACACGACGGCTCATGGCAGACCTCCATTTTCACCGGGCCGATCTCCTGTTATTCCACACGCATGACAAATCTTCCATCGCCGACCCGTGACCCGCGCGCGCTGAAAGCCGATCTCGCGACCTTCGGTTATTGCCTGATCGATCGCGCTCTCGACCGCGCAACCCTCGCCGCCGTGCAGGAGCGGCTGTTTCGTCAGGCCGCCGCCGAGCGCCGGCTGCACAACAAGAAGAACCCCGCCAACACCGATCCGGTGAGCCAGTGGGTCGGCATGCTGCTCAACAAGGGCGAGATTTTTCTCGAGCTGGTTCAGCACCCGCTCGCCATGTCGCTGATGGAGCACATGCTTGGTGCCGACTACCTCATCTCCTGCGTCGATGCACAAATCCAGCATCCGGGTTCCGGCACCATGCCGCTTCACAGCGATCAATGGTGGATGCCCAAGCCGCAGCAGCCCGGAATGCCCGCCGGCCGCCCTGCCGATGCCAGGCGCAACACCGGATCTGCCGTCGATCCCGCCGTGGCCGGCCATCCGATCGCGCCCATCGCTGCCGCCAATGTCATGTGGATGATCACCGACTTCACCGAGGAGAACGGCGCGACGAGGATCGTGCCGGGAAGCCATCTCAGCGGCGCCGAGCCCGATCCCTCGGTACCGCACAAGGTCGCCTCGGTGCCGGCGGTCGGCCCCGCCGGAACCGCCTTTGCCTTCGACGCCCGCCTGTGGCATGGCGCGGCACCCAACCGCACCGCTGCGCCGCGTTATGGCATCACCACGGTGACATGCGGCCCGCAATTCCGGCCGCTCGAAAATTACAGCCGCGGCTTGCGGCCGGAGGTGACCGCCCGCTGCCCGCCCGAGATCCTGCGCCGTCTGGGCTTCTCGGCATGGTCGAGCTACGGCCATACCGGCGATCCCGACGCCGTCTTCACCGTCTCCGGCGAGGACGCGATGGGTGAGATTGATTAGAGCCCCTCTGAGTCAGTAGGCAGATAGGCATTAGCAGTGAGTGGCGGACTTCGCTACTGCCTAGAGCCTAGTGTCTACTGCCTACTGCCTAATGCCTAGCATCGATCAAATTCGAGGTGGGCGACCACCCTGTCGGCCAGGCCCGCACAGCGCAGCCCCGCAAACGGAAAGGCTTCGCTCAGGACCGAGCCGATCTGCTCGTTGAGAGCCTGTTTCACCAGCGCGCGAGCACGGTGGAGTCGAGTCTTCACCGTCTTGGCGTTGAGATCGAGCAGTGCCGCTGTCTCCTTGGTGCTCATGCCTTCGACGGCGCGGGCGATCAGGACGACGCGAAAATCGTCCGGCAACTGATCGATTGCCCGCTCCAGCAGCTTGCGAATTTCATGTTGAGCCAAGGAACGCTCCGGATCGATCGATTGGCTGGCATGAGGAAAGGGGATGATCTGCGGGTTCTCGGTCAGTGCGACACTTGTCCGACGACGTCTCTGCCGCCCCAGCGCCTCGTTCAGCACGATGCGCCCGAGCCAGGTGCCGAAGGCAGCCTCGCCCCGAAAGCTCGCGAGCTGGCTGAAGGCCCTGAGATAGGCCTCCTGCAGCGCATCCTCGGCTTCGTGGTCGTCGCGCAGAATGCCGCGCGCGAGCCGATACAACCGCTGATTATGGCGCCGGATGATTTCGCGAACCGCGCCTTCATCCTTGTGGATCGCCTCGGCAATCAGCTCGGACTCTCCGCGCTGCGGGCTTGAGAGAGGTCGTGTCTGCATTCTCTCCTGACCTGAGCGAACAGACTTTAGACGGCGCCATTCGGCAAAGGTTCCCGGCGCTTTCTCAAGCGAGTGCTCGGATCGCGACTCCGAGACAGGCGGAGATCAGCAATGTCCAGCCGATGCCGAGATGGAGCCGGAACAGCAAAAATGCCGCCAATGCCAGGAGAACCATCGAGGCGGGGTCGATCGAGGAAAGGACGGGAAGCGTTGTCCGGATCGGTCCGGCCGCCAGCTCGTGAACATGCCGGAACAGCACATGGATGCCGAACCAGACCGTGAGGTTCAGGATCACGCCGACGACCGCCGCGGTGATCGCCGCGAGCGCCCCGGCCAGTCGCGGCATGGCACGCAGTCGCTCTATATAGGGCGCCGCCACGAAGATCATCAGGAAGCAGGGTGTGAAAGTCACCCAAAGGGTGATCGCTGCCCCGGCCATGCCGCCTAAGATCCCGCCGGCGGCGCGATAACCTGCAAGATAGCCGACGAACTCCGTCACCAGGATCAGCGGCCCGGGCGTCGTCTCGGCCAGGCCGAGCCCATCGATCATTTCGGACGCGCTCAGCCAGCCATAGGCCTCGACCGCTTGCTGCGCCATATAGGCGAGCACCGCATAGGCGCCGCCGAAGGTCACGATCGCCAGCTTCGAGAAGAACAGCGCCACCTGGCTGAACACGTGATGCGGGCCAAGCAGGATCAGCAGCAGCGCCACCGGCACGAGCCACAGCGCGAACCAGAGCGTGACCGTCAGGACGGTCTGGCGAGGGTGCGGCACCGTTTCTCCAGGCTCGGGGATGACGTCCGCCGCTGTCGTCGTCCGGAAATAGCCAAAGAGCGCGGCGGCGATGATGACGATCGGGAACGGCATCCTGAAAACAGAGAGCGCTGCGAAGGCGAGACCGGCAATCCACCAGTCGCTCTCGAACTTCAAGGCGCGCTGCGCCACCCGCAGCAATGCTTCGACGACGATGGCGAGAACCGCCGCCTTCACCCCGAAGAACACGCTCGCGACCAGCGGCACCTGGCCATAAGCGGCGTACAGCATGGACAGCAGAAGTATGACGAACGCCCCCGGCAGCACGAACAACAGTCCGGCCGTCAGTCCGCCGCGCCAGCCATGCAGCCGCCAGCCGGAATAGGTCGCGAGCTGCATCGCTTCCGGACCCGGCAGCAGCATGCAGAAGTTCAGCGCATGGAGGAATTGCTCCTGGGTCAGCCAGCGCCGCTCGTCGACCAGCATGCGCTGCATCAGGGCGAACTGTCCTGCCGGTCCGCCGAAGGACAGCACGCCGATCATCGCCCACACCTTTGCCGCCTCGCCAAAGGTCGGCGCTTCGACCGCCGCGCGAGCGGAACGATCGGCATCCATGGTCAGGTCCTGGGCTTGTTGACGGGCCAATTATGGGTCTCGTCGGTGGCATCGCGGCACCAGCGATAGAGCGCGTCATAGACCAGCATGCCGGCATCGAGCTGTTCGAGATCATTTGCATACATGCGCGACAGGCCGAGCGATACGGCAAGCAGCCCGCTTGCCTCCGGAATGCTCTCGAGCCTCGCCGTATCGGCGGCGCGCACGATGGCTGCCAGCCGGAGCATCGGCTCGAATGTCAGGCCGAACTCTTCGACCATGGTGTCGAAGGTGCAGCTGTCGCCGCGATGGCTCCAGAAAGTGTCCTCGATATCGAATGGCATCGCGCCGAACCGCTCGCCGACCGGCTTGACCTCGGACGGCGCCACGAACAGGAACACGGCATCGGGATCGATGAAACGCCGGATCAGCCACGGACAGGCGATGCGATCGATCTTCGGGCGCGACCGGGTGACCCACACCGTGCGCCCGGCGCTGTCGCGCGGCGGCAGACGCTCGCTGCGAACGGTCGGATAGCCAGCAGCGCGCCACGCTTCCATCCCGCCTTCGAGCACATTGGCGTCGACGCCCTGGTGGCGAAGCCACGCGGCAGCCCCGTGGCTGAGCTTCAATCCGCGATGACAGATCATCACGGCCTGGTCGGCGACCTCATCGGCCCAGGATTCGACAGCCTGCCAGGATCGGCGAACGGACCCGGGAATGAGCACAGGATCGGCTGAGAAATCCTCCTCGAGCCGCACATCGACAAGGCGTGGACAATGCGGCAGGCCGACAAGGCGATTGAGCTTTTCGGGAGAAATGCTGTTGGGTGACGACATGGTGCGTCCCTCCGTTGCGAGTGTGGGGAACGCGATGCTTCGGCATGTCGCCTTGTGGGGTGACCGCTGACCCCATGACGCGGACTTTGGTCTGAACGGTCACCGACTGTCAAGGTGAAAGGGCATAAGCACTAGGCAATAGGCAATGAACGGTGCAATGCCCGACTGCCTACTGCCTATCTGACGACTGCCTATCCGCTCACCGTCCGAAGGCAACGTCCCTGCGATCGAAATCATCCGGGTCGAGATCATTGGCCTGGCGGGAGAGTTCCAAGTCTTCCGTTTTCTCCCTGTCAAAGGCGCGTCTTGCCCTGAGAGCGAGGTCGGCTTCCGCGGTGGTGAAGCTGATCGACTTGGGCTCACTCGGCCAGACAAGCCCTGCAAGACCGAAAAGCAGCCCGAGAACGGCGACAAGAGCCCACGCGCAAACCGTCTTCTTCAGTCCCGGTCGCTGGTGATCCCAATAGTCATTGTCGTCTTCCATATTAGCCTCCATTCAGCTGGAGGCCCCGACGGCGCCACAATGGCAATTTCGCTCATTGCCGTCTGTGGGGAAGCGCACATTTCTGCGAGAAACTGCCGAACCGGTCTCGCCCTCTCACTGACCTCCCAATGCCTTGTAGAGGGTACTGCTCGGCCGTCCGTTCGGTTTCATCCCGAGTTCCTGCTGGACCTGCTTGATCGCCTTGATGGTCACCGGGCCGATCCGGCCATCGGCCTCGCCAATATCGTAGCCCCGGGCGATGAGCAGCTTCTGAACCTCGCGGCGCTGACGGCGCGACAGGCCGGGATCATCGGTCGGCCAGGCGGTCGCCAGCGCCGCGCCTCCTTTGAGCCGGTCGGACAGATGCGAGATGGCAAGCGCGTAGGATTCGGCATTGTTGTAGGAGTAGAGCGCGGCGAAATTGCCGAAAACCAGAAATGCCGGTCCCTTCGGACCGCTCGGCAAGATGAGACCGGCGCGGGCGTTTCCCGTGAGCGGCGCGCCATCGATCCTTGTGACACCGAATTTGCCATAGCCCGAAACGGGCGCCCGGCGGGTGCGCCCCGAGGGGCCGCGATAATTCGCCGGAACGCGCACCTCGTAACCCCATGACTGCCCGGCGGTCCAGCCGGCCTTGCGCAGGAAATTCGCCGTCGAGGCCAGCGCATCGGGCACCGAATGGACGAGATCGCGACGCCCGTCCTTGTCGAAATCGACCGCAAGCCGGCGATAGGTGCTGGGCAGGAACTGCGTCTGCCCGAATGCCCCGGCCCATGAACCGCGCAGGTCGGCGAGCTTGAGATCGCCCCGCTCGACAATCTTCAGGGCCTCGATCAGCTCGCGTCGGAAGAACGCGGGCTTGCGCCCGGCGCAGGCCACATTGGCAAGTGCATGGGGCAGGAAGAACTCGCCCCTCTCGCGACCATAGTCGCTTTCGATGCCCCACAGCGCGGCGATCACATGACGGTCGACGCCATAGGCCTTTTCCACGACCGCCAATGTGCTGGCATGCTCCTTGAGCATCGCCTGGCCGGTGACGATGCGCTCGCGATCGACGAGAAACGCCATATAGTCCCAGATCGGCGTTCGATATTCCGGTTGCGTGCGCGAGAAGCGCACCGCCTTCTCGTCGAAGGCGACATCGCCGAGCGCCCGCGCTGCGAGCCCCCTGTCGATCCCTGCACCAACCACCGCATTCCTGAGGCCGGCGACGCAGGAGGAAAGATCGGCTGCTGCGTTACCGGGCATTCCCGTCGCGATCAGCGCGACGGCAATCGTCATCAGAGTTCGCAACACTGCCTCCAGATTAGTTCGACATGCTGGAAAGAAATTCCCTGAGCCGCCGGCTATTGGGTTTACCGAGAATGATTGCCGGATCGCCCTCCTCGACGATGGCACCGTGGTCCATGAACACGGTCCGTGTCGAGACCTGGCGGGCGAAGCGCATCTCATGTGTCACGATCAGCATGGTCGTCCCCGCCTCGGCCAGGCTGCGGATCGTCAACAGCACTTCCTGCACCAGCTCCGGATCAAGCGCCGAGGTCACCTCGTCGAGCAGCAGCAGTCGCGGCTCCATCGCCAGCGCCCGCGCGATGGCAACTCGCTGCTGTTGGCCGCCCGAGATCGCCGAGGGGTAATAGTCGCGTCGGTTCGCCAGGCCGACGCGATCGAGCCAATATTCGGCAATTCCTCGCGCTTCCGACGCCGGCAGGCGCCGAACCTTGGTCAGCCCCAGCATCACGTTGCGCAATGCCGTCAAATGGGGAAAGAGATTGTAGCTCTGGAACACCATTCCCATGCGCGAGCGTTGCCGGGCAAGCTCCCGGCCGGAGAGCCGCAGGCGCCGCCCGTCCTTCAGCCGATAGCCCATGAGCTCGCCATCGAGCCGGATCTCGCCGGCATCGAATTGCTCGAGCAGATCGACGCAGCGCAGGAGCGTGGTCTTGCCCGAGCCGCTCGCCCCGATCAGTGACACCACATCCCCTGCATGAACATCGAGATCAACCCCTTGCAGCACCTTGTGCGTGCCAAAGCTCTTGGTGAGGTCCCTGATGGTGAGGATCGGTTCCAAACTATCTCAGCCTGTAACGCCGCTCGAGCCACGAGCCGCCGGTTGCGATGAGGAGATTGATAGCGAGATAGATGCCGCCGGCAAGAGCATAGAATTCCATGGTCTTGAAGGAACGGCCGATGATCTCCTGGGTGGTCAGCAGCAGCTCGCCGACGCCGATCGCCGACAGAAGCGACGACGCCTTGACGATTTCCACCGCGGTATTGACGAGATTGGGCGCGATCTGGCGAATTGCCTGCGGCACCAGCACATAGCCGAGCGTTTGCGCAAAGGTCAGGCCGATGGCACTGGCGGCATCGGTCTGCGCCAGCGGAATGGCGAGGAGAGCACCGCGCAGCGTTTCGCCGATATGCGATGCGCAGAACACGGTCAGCGCCAGCGCCCCTGCCGTCAGCGGCCCTGGGCTGAGCCCGATGCCGGCCGGCATGTAGAAGCAGGCGAGAATGAGCACGAGCACCGGCGTTCCCCTGACCACATCGACGATCACTCTGACCGGAAAGGCCAGGACGGCGCTGCCATAGGTCAGGGCAAGACCGAACAGCGCGCCAAGCACGATGCCGGCAGCCACCGCGACGCCCGAGACCGCGACCGTGATCGTGAGGCCGTGCAGCAGCTGATCGGAGGACAAGGCAAGGACGTCGAGAAAGCTCTGCATGCCGCGATCGTCCTAGAATTTGGGAAACCGGGCTTCCAGCCGCCTGAGCGTCAAGGCGATGAGCGCGCAGGTTCCGACATAGAGGAAGCTCGCCGTCAGCCACACCTCGATCACCCGGAAGCTCTCATTGTTGATCTTGCGCGCCTGAAAGGTGAGCTCGGGCACCGCAATCACCGCGGCAATCGAGGTGTCCTTGAACAGCGAGATGAAATTGTTGCCGACGCTGGGCAGCGCGTTGCGCAAGGCGATCGGCAGGACAACCCACAGCGCGACGCCGCTGCCGGTCAGCCCGATCGACCGCCCCGCATCGAGAATTCCCTGTGGCACCGTGATCATCGCCGCCCGGAAGGACTCGGTCAGATAAGCCCCGGCATAGACCGCCAGCACCGCCGCAAAGGTCGTGATGTTGCTGAATCGGATGCCATATTGCGGCAGCGCAAAGAAGGCGAAGAGCGCCAGCACCAGGATCGGCACATTGCGGATCAGCCCGACATAGAGCCTGACGACCGTCCGCGCGGGCTGCGGTCCGAAGACATGGGCCAGCGCCGCCACGATCCCGATCGCCGAGCCGACGGCGAGGCCGGCGAGCCCCATGATCAGGCCAAGCGCAAGCCCCCACAACAGCTGGTCGAGCCCGCGCAGCACCGCAGCAAAATCAAGCGCGTAACCCATCGCCTTCGGCTGTTGTGGGGCCTTCGCCTATCGCATCTCCCCCGGGAATCCGACCTTCGGCACCGGCGGCTCTTCGCCGAACCACTTCTTGAAGGACGCCGCAAAGGCTGGGAAATCCACGCCCGACATCGCCTCGCGGAAGGCGATATCGACGAAATGCAGGAATTCGAGATCGCCCTTCTTGACCGCGCAGGAATAGGTTTGCGGGTTCCAGCCATAGCCGCCCTCGCTATATTGATCGGGCTTCTGCAGCACGAACCATTTCGCCGATGACATGTCGGTCGCCGCCGCATCGGCACGGTTCGAGTTGAGCGCCTGATACATCAGGTCGACGCTGTCATATTGATCGACCTTGGCCTGCGGCAACGCCTGATGCACCATCTCCTCGGCATAGACGTTCTGCAGGACCGAGACGGTTGCCGCCGAGCCGGCAGCCTTCAGATCATCGTAATTCTTGTACTTGCCGTTCTTGAGCAGCAGCAGCCCAACGCCCTCGCGGTAATAGGGGATTGTGAAATTGACCTGCTGCGCTCTCCCAGCCGTCACCGTCATGAACTGGCAGGTGATGTCCACCTTGTCGGTCAGCACATTGGGAATGCGCGAATCCGACGACTGGATGACATATTCGACCTTGGTGGGATCATCGAAGATCGCCTTGGCCAGGATATGCCCCATATCGACGTCATAACCCACCAGATTCCCCTGGTCGTCCTTGAAATGCCAGGGCGGATTGGTGCTGCCGGTCCCGACCAGTATCTTCCCGCGCGCCTTGATGGTCTCCAGCCGATCGGCCGCCGATGCACCGGTCGCGAACGATGCCGCGACCATGGCCGCGATGCTCAACGCCACACCCAGAAACGCCCTCATGCTCATCTCCTCCGCAATGCACCCGCTTTTTTGGGTTGCGCCAGCGATGCTAGTTCGAAACCCTGAGTGCGGCAACGCTCGGAACCGGGACGCCGGAACTGGCGTTTTTCCGCCACTGGATCAACATTCATGGGTGGCTAGAGATGCCGCGCGCCTATTGGAAAGGCTATCTGCGCCTTTCCCTCGTGACCTGCCCGGTCGAGCTTTATCCGGCCACGTCGCAATCGGAGAAGACCCATTTTCACCAGATCAACACCAAAACCGGCAACCGGCTGCGCCAGCAGATGATCGACGAGGAGACCGGCAAGCCGGTTCCGAAGGAGCAGAAGGGCCGGGGATACGAGCTGAGCAAGGGCCGCTACGTGCCGATCGACGACGAGGAGCTAAAGGCGGTCGAAATCGAGAGCACCCGCACCATCGACATTCAGGGCTTCGTGCCGAAGGACGAGATCGACAAGCGCTATCTCGACAAGCCCTATTACATCGCACCAGGCGATAAGGCCGGCTCGGAAGCCTTCGTGGTCATTCGCGACGCCTTGAAGAGCGAGGATCGGGTGGCTCTTGGCAAGATCGTGATTGCCCATCGCGAGCACATCATCATGATCGAGCCGCTCGGCAAGGGTCTCCTCGGCACCACGCTGCGCTTCGACTACGAGGTGCGCGACGAGAAGGACTATTTCGCCGACATCCCCTCGCCCCGCATCAGCAAGGACATGGTCGAGCTAGCAAGCCACATCCTCGCGAAGAAAGCGACCAAATTCGATCCCACCCGCTTCAAGGACGAATATGAGATCGCCCTCAGGAAGCTGGTTCAGCGCAAGGCCAAGGGCCACACCATCGAGCGTGCGGAGCCTGCCGAACGACCGAGCAATGTCATCGATCTCATGGAAGCGCTGCGCCAAAGCATGAAGCAGCCGAAGCGCTCGCCGGCCAAGCCGAAGCGCCGCCCGGCCCGCAAGCGCAAGGCCGCCTGAATCAGCTGCGCCGGAACGAGCGGAAGCAGCGGCGCAGTTCCTCGGTGAAAAGCTGCGGCACCTCCAGCGATGCAAAATGGCCGCCGCGATCGAGCTCGTGCCAATAGAAGAGCTTGGGATAGACCAGCGGTGCGAAGCTTCGCGCCGCCAGCAGATCATGCGGAAAGACGCTGACGCCGACCGGCAGCTCGACGCGACCCGGATTGTTGCGCTTGCCCAGGAGCTCGGCCTGCTCGAGATAGAAGCGCGCCGACGATGCCGCCGTGTTGGTGAGCCAATACAACGTGATCTCGTCGAGCATGTCGTCGCGGCTCAAAAACTGCTCCGGGTGTCCGGTCATTCCGGTACCAGCGTTGAAGATGTCGTAGATCCACGCCGCCTGCCCGACCGGCGTATCGGCGAGCGCATAGCCGATCATCTGCGGTCGCGTCGACTGCAGCTGCAGATAGGCCGAGCCCTTTTCGCGCCACATCGTCAGCGCCGCCACCGCGCGCTGCTGGTCGGGCTTGAGCTTTGTCGGAATCGTGTCGGGAATGGTCTGCGCAAAGTTGAGGTGGATCGCCTCAAGCCCCGGCACCGCCTGTTGCGCCATCGCAGTCGTGACGAACGCGCCCCAGTCGCCTCCTTGGGCAACATAGCGGTGATAGCCAAGCCGCTGCATGAGCTCGCCCCAGGCCCGCGCGGTCCGCACGGCATTCCAGCCGCGCCCGCTCGGCTTGTCGGAGAAGGCGAATCCCGGAAGCGACGGGATGACCACATGAAACGCCTCTTCCGGCGTGCCGCCATGGGCCGTCGGATCGGTCAACGGCGCGATGACATGGCGGAACAGCAGGATGGTGCTCGGCCAGCCATGGGTGAGGATGATCGGCAGCGCATCGGCGTGGCGCGATCGGACGTGAATGAAGTGAATACCGAGTCCATCGAGCATGGTCTTGAATTGCGGCCACCCGGCCAGCTCGCTTTCGCATTTGCGCCAGTCATAGGCGCTGCGCCAATGCGCCACCAACGCCTGCATGGCGCCAAGCGGCGGACCCTGATCCCATCCCGAGCCGGTCTCGCGCTCCGGCCAGCGTATGCCATCGAGGCGGCGCCTGAGATCGGTGAGCGCCGCATCCTCGGCATGGAATGTGAAGGGAGTGATCGCCTCGCCGGTCGACTGCGACCATGCGAGGGAGGACGGCCGCGCCAGAGAGGCCGCGCCCGCCATGAGGAGTTGACGACGATCGATCATCATCGCGCCTTAGCCTGGCTGGCCCCCGAGCGAGTTGGAATCCACCACTCCGCGCCGCGCTGTGTCGTGATGTATTCCGGCCAGCGGAAATCGATGGGCACGCGGAAGTCCGAAGCGAGCAGTGGCGCGATCCAGCGGCTGCCGCCGACGCCGCCGCCGGTGCGCTCCTCGAACTCCGCTCTGGCGCGCGCCAGCAGATCGCGATCGCTCACCAGATCGACGATTGTTGCGCCCACCACCTTTGCAGCGGTCCGGATCATCGGATCGATTGCGGCACGCATTCCACCGAGCGCGTTCATCGCCCAGGCCGGATAGGCAAAGCCGGGCGGCGCCTTGAGCATTGGTCGCCCGATATAGAAGCGTACCGTCGGGCAGTGCCAGCAATATTCCGCGTAATCATCCGACGTCATATTGAGCTGCGACGGCGGCATGTCCCTGCGAAGAATGGCTTCCGCTTCCTGAGGCGCGATGGTGGTCTCGGCCACCGCGTCATAGGGCCTTGCCATCGGCTCGAGTCCGAGCTCGCCTTGGATCGCTTGCGCGATTAGGATCGCGGCCTCGCCCCATTGCGGCGGCCCGGCCCGGACGATATTGCGATAGACCGCATCGGCGAGCGCATGATTGGCGAGCCCGGGCCGCGACTTGCTCACCCAGCTCCGCCGCCAGCTGCAATGCGCCGCACGCGCAGCGCAGTCCGCATTGTGATCGAGAACGCGCGCAACCTGCTCAGCCATCTCGATCGTCGGCGTTCGCCAGAGATATTGAATTTCGGCGAGCTGCGCCGGCAGATTGTCGGCAGTCGCCTGGCCGGCCGTCAGTATCGCCTCGCTGATTGACCAACCTTGCGTGAACGGCAGCATGTTGGACTGCGTCTGCTTGGTCAGCGCAAACATGTGAAACAGCGCATCGGTGGCACCCGGCGCACGCGCCGCCACATGGCTGGCCGGTATCGGCCCGCTGTGATCGCTCGCAAGCCAGCTTTCCGGCGTGTCGCATTCGAAGCTGTAGACGGCGGCATAGCCGGCGCCGCAATGGGTGTCCCATCGCGCCGTGTTGACCAGCGGCAGCATATAGGCCGGATGAAAGCTGATGGCGGCATCGAGCCCGTCATAATAGCCCTTGGCGGCATGAACCGGCTTGGACAGCCGCAGCTTCTCGGCCGGTTCGCCGAAGAACACGATCGTTCCTTCGAGCCCGTGTCGCGCCATCACCGCTTTGGCGGCCAGAGCTCCGCCAAGCGAAGAAATGCCGAGCGCCGAATGCGGATCGGTATGGCCGGCAGCATGTGGCGAGGAGCCGGCCCGTGGCTCTTTCCGCGTCGAGGCCGCCTGGCAGTTCCCGGGCACCGCATCATATTCGGCATAGGTGAGAATC
>Ga0075431_100004548_pt1 | contig 13621 bp, 12 predicted proteins | sample RhiMetdeltSRZDD5_FD_75297 | JGI IMG/M metagenome (GOLD analysis project Ga0075431, IMG submission 75297) | Populus rhizosphere microbial communities from Tennessee, USA - Rhizosphere MetaG P. deltoides SRZDD5 | ecosystem: Host-associated > Plants > Roots > Rhizosphere > Soil | place: USA... | reverse complement strand
GCAGCAGATGAAAGATCGACAGGGCTTCGGCGCGCAGGTCGGAGGCCAGGGTGGAAAAGGCAATCGAGGTCATCGGCACCCAAAGAACCCCGATCGACAGCCCCTGCAGGCCGCTGCACAGGATCAGCGTGGTGAGATCGGCGTTGAGGTCGAGGCTCATCAGCCACAGGCCAGTCGCGGCCTGCAGGAGCGCGCCAAGGGTCATGCTGATGCGCGGATCGAGGCGCGCCATGGGCATTGCCGAAAAGAAGCCGATCGCCGAGCCGATGCCGCGTGCGCCGACGATCTCGCCGATGGCGGAATCGGGAAAGCCCGCGTGCTGCTGAAGCAAGGGCGGAAGCAGCACGATGATGGAGAAATTCAGCATGCCGAACAGGGTGACCAGCAGCAGCCCGACTGCGTAGTTGCGGTCGGTCAGCAAAGTGAGCCGGACGAATGGCTTCCTGCTGGTGAGGCTGTGCACGCAGAACATGTAGATGGCGATGCCGGCAATGAGGGTCGCGACGATGATCTCAGTGCTCTCGAACCAGTCGAGGCGCTGGCCACGCGAGAACACCAGCTGGGCTGCGGCGATGCCGGTAGAGAGGCTCACGAAGCCGAGCCAGTCGAGCCGCGCTCCAGCGTTGGCGCGGCCGCGCGGCAGGAATAGGACGTTGCCCGCCACGGCCGCGATGGCGACCGGCACGATCATCCAGAACCCCCACTGCCACCCGAGGCTCTCGGCGATCCGGCCGGCGAACATGGGCCCCAGCGAAGGGCCGATCATGTTGGCCATGCCGAAGATGGAGATGACGATGGCGTGCTGGCGTCGGGGGAAGGAGTCGAGCAGGAACGATTGGCCGAGCGGCACCAGTGGCGCGCCGGCGGCCCCCTGCACAACCCGCCACAGGATCAGCTCTTCCAGCGTTCGCGAGGCTCCGCACATGAAGGTCGCGATGGTGAAGATGCTCGCTGACCAGATCATAATGCTGCGTTGACTGAAGCGATCGGCGAGCCAGCCGGTAGCTGGCGTGGCAACGGCGGTTGCAACGATGTTGAAGGTCATCACCCACGACACCTCGTCCTGGGTGGCGGACATGGCGCCCTGCAGTTGGGGCAACAGCGCCGAGGAGATGAGGACCGAGGCGGCGTAAATGGTGTTGCCGAGCATCACGGTGATCAGCACCATGATGCGCTGCGCAAACGTGAGTTGATAAACGGGCTCGTCGCTCACGGTGGCCCGATCCTGCCCTTGACAATAGTGGTCATGGATATAGTAACCTGGGCAACTACTTGCCGCCAGTCGAATTGGCACGAGTGTGAAGAGCGGGACATTGGCCGGCGTCGCAGCTCGGCGCGCAGCGACCTTCTCGATCTCAATCACACCAGCTCGTGCATGGTTCGCGTGTCCCTGGTGATTTGCGAGCTTCGCTCGGGATGCTGGCGGCTGGGTGCGGCGCACTTCGCAATCGGGACATCTGCATGACGCCCGACGATGAGCACTACATCGGCTACACCATCTCGGACGTGGCCCGGCTGATGCGCACGGTGTTCGAGCGGCGCGTGCGCGCCGTCGGCCTTACGCGTGCGCAATGGGTGGTGATCGCGCGCGTGCATCGCCGCCCGGGATTGAGCCAGTCCGAGGTTGCCGACCTGCTGGAGATCGAGAAAGCTTCGGCCGGGCGGCTGGTCGACCGCATGGAGGCGAAGGGCTGGCTGACGCGCCGCGCCGACGCCAACGACCGGCGTATCAACCGCCTGCACCTGACACCGGCCGCCGAGCGGCTGCACCTCACCATCTGGCCGATTGCCGAGGCCACCGTGGATGACGCGCTGGGCGATTTGTCGCCTGAGGAACGTCGGCGGCTCACCCGCCTGATGACGCGCGTCAAGAGCAAGCTGCAGGCGCTCGCCGAGCGTGATCCGGCGGCAGCCGCGCAACCGAGCCCAGGCGACGCGGAAGAAGACAGGGAGGCACAGGTTTCGTGACTGCGGTTCTGCAGCGTCCCTGGACGAGGCCGCTCTTGCTGGTCGGGTTGCCGGCAGCGGTGGTGTTGACGGTGCTCGTGCTGTGGCTGTGGGGTGGCCGTTACGTCACGACCGAGAACGCCTACGTGAAGGCCGACATCGCGCAGATCTCGGCGGAGGTGGCCGGTCGCGTCAATGACGTGCTGGTGCAGGATCATGCCGAGGTGCGTGCAGGCGACGTGCTGCTGACGCTGGATCGCGAACCGTTCCGCGTGGCTTTCGCCAAGGCCGAGGCCGAGCTCGATGCCATGCGCGCCCAGGTGAGCACGTTGATTGCGACCTGGCACGAGGCAAGGAGCGAGCTGCAGGAAGCGGTGAGCAAGGTGGCGTATTGGACCGCGCAGCTTGCCCGTCAGAAGACGCTGCAGGAGCGCGGCATCGTCGCCTCCAGTAAATACGAGGAGATCGAGAGCAACGCCATCGCCGCCCAGGATCGCGCCGACGTGATGCGCAAGAAGATCGAGCGCATGGCGGCGCAACTCGGCGGCAATCCGGAGCGTCCGATCGATCAGCATCCGATGGTGCGCGAGAAGCAGGCCGAGCGCGAGCGTGCCGAGCTCGACTTGGCCCGCACCATCATCCGCGCGCCGCTCGACGGGACGGCGGTCAACGTGAAGCTGCAGAAGGGCGAGCAGATCAAGGCGGCGACGGCACTGTTCGCGCTGGTAACCAATACGCGTCCCTGGGTGGAGGCGAACTTCAAGGAAACCGAGCTGACGCACGTGAGAAAAGGGCTGACCGCCAGCGTGGAGCTCGATACCTACCCTGGCGTGGTGTGGCAGGCGGAAGTGGAGAGCATCAGCCCGGCGACCGGCGCCGAGTTCGCACTGCTGCCGCCGCAGAACGCATCCGGCAACTGGGTGAAGGTGGTGCAGCGCCTGCCGGTGCGGCTGCGTCTGATCCCGCAACCGGGCGAGCCGCCGCTGCGGGCCGGCATGACGGCCAGCGTCAAGGTCGACACCGGCCGCGAGCGTAGCCTCAGCAACCTGTTCGGTAGCTGGAAAGCGTTTGCCACCGCCCAGAAATAGAGCGACGCCGTCTGGCCGTGGCCAGCCAGCGTCGCTGCACGCTTGCGATCGTCAGACGATCGTCCAGGAACGGCGCGTCGGGTCGCCGTCGCCACCGTAGACGACCGAGTGAATCTCGCCACGCCGCATGCCGATGTCGGCGAGCATGCGATCGTCCATGCCCTGCAAAGCGCGGACGGCAGCCCGCAGCGCCCTGCGCTCGATGCGGGTGCGCGCCCAACCACTCAAGGTGGTGGCGATCCTGCTCAGCACACCGGGCGTGGGCTCGGCTCGCGGCAGGGTGTCATAGAAGCCGTTGATGGCGGCGAAGTCGTTGGCATTGGTGGTCATTGTCGTAGTCCTTGTCTTGGCAAGTCGGTGCGCAACAGCGTCAGGCCGTTGCGAGCTGCGAGCGCAAGCGCGCCACGGGGATGGGCGGGCTGGCCTGGCGCAATTCGTGGATGTCCTCGGGGCTGAAGCCGAAGCCTGCCAAGCGTGCGTCGGTTTGCGACGCGAGGTAGGCCAGGATCTGGCGGCGGGCGCGCAACTCGCGCGCTTGGCTCAGCCGTGCAAACAGCCCCGGCGAGGCCGGTGCGGAGGATATGCTGGGAGCAATGGTCCCGAGCAGGATGTTGAGCGTGCTCATGATGGTCTCCGTTGGTTTTGTAGTTAACGGCCGCGCCAATACCGCCCATTGGCCCCATCGCGCTGTTTCGCGGGGAACACGCCCGCGCAGGCGGTTTCTGCCGCCGTCTTGAGTTCGCTAATGGTAGGCGCAGACTTGGCATCGACGCTTCGGCCGATGCCGAAGCAGGCACGCCGACGGAGCGGCTGCCGCCGCCACGTTGCGTTGCAAGCCACCGCGAAATCGTTGAACGTAGGCGGACTGCCCGCGCGGCGCGCCGGTAAACCAACCCTTAACCCTACGCGAACATTGTTGTTTGTGCACAGGTTGGCGCTTCGAGCCCGACCGACGACCTTGGGCCTGTCGCACCAAGCGGTGTTGCCTGGCAACGCCATCTTGCCTGCGGAGTTGAACGGGTCATGCACCCAGATACGAGCGCCGACAAACCGGTCGAACGGCGCCAGTCACCACGGCGACGTGTGCTGAAGGGCGGCGTTGTGGCGTTCAACGACCGCTATGTGACCCTGCCGTGCACGGTGCGCGACATCTCCGACGGCGGCGCCCGGCTGCGTATCGAGGGCTCGATCACGGCGCCCGACACGTTCGAGCTGATCATCGAGATCGATGGCCTCGAAGCCGCCTGCGAGGTGGTGTCGCGGCGCGGCAATGAGGTGTCCGTGCGCTTTGTTTCTCCGCCGCGCAAGATGCCGCCGCGGCGCCTGCAGGTCGTGAATGCGATCGCGCCCGTCACGCCGCCGTCGCTGCGCAAGTGGCCGAAGCTGGCTCCTGGCGCGTGACGCGTGCTCAGGCAGCCGCGGCGTTGTCGGATTTGTTGCGCCGGTGCTTTTGCAGGAGCTCGTCGATCTCGCGGGCGGGCACCGGCCGGCTGAACAGATAGCCCTGCATCTCAGTGCAGCCCTCGGCACGGATCATCGCCAACTGTTCGGGGGTCTCCACACCCTCCGCGGTGGTCGTCATGCCGAGGCCCCTGGCCATGGCGGTGACGGCGCGCACGATATTGAGCGAGCCGATGCCGTCGGTGATATCCTTCACGAACGAGCGGTCGATCTTGATCTTGTCGAAGGGGAAGCTCTGCAGATAGCTGAGCGAGGAGTAGCCCGTGCCGAAATCGTCCATGGCGATGCGCACACCAAGCTCGCGAAGCTGGTAGAGCATGCCAAGTGTGCCCTCGCTGTTCTGCAGCAGGCTGCTTTCGGTGATCTCGAGCTCGAGCCGTTCCGCCGGCAAACCGGAGACAGTGAGGGCGTCGACCACCGTTGCCACGAGGCCCGGCCTGCGGAACTGCGCCGGCGACAGATTGACGGCGATTTTGAGATCGGCCGGCCATTGGGCGGCGCGCGTGCAGGCCTGTCTGAGCACCCACTCGCTGATCGGCTCGATGAGGCCCATCTCCTCCGCCAGCGTGATGAAGTCGGAGGGCGGGATGAGCCCCTTGTCCGGGTGGCGCCAGCGGATCAGGGCCTCCAGGCCGCTGATCTCGTCGGACGCCAGGTTGATGACGGGCTGGTAGAGCAGCTCGAATTCGCCGGCGAGGTGGGCCTTGCGCAGATCCGTCTCCATGACGCGCCGGGCCTGCACCAGGCCATCCATCTCCGGCTCGAACAGCGAGTAGGTACCCCGGTCTTCACTCTTGGCTTGGTACAGCGCCAGATCGGCATTGCGGATCAGCTGCTCCGCGGTGACTCCGTCTTGCGGACCCATGGCGATGCCGATGCTGGTGCCAATCACCACCTGATGGCCGTCGATGTCGTAGGGCTCGCCGACAACCTTGATGATGCGCTGGGCCAGATCCGTCGCACAGGCCGACTGCGTGAGCGCGCACTGCAGCACGGCGAACTCGTCGCCACCCATGCGCGCAATTGTATCGGTGCCGCGCACGATAGTGCGCAGGCGGTCGGCAACCTGGCGCAAAAGCTTGTCGCCGGCCGGGTGACCGAGGGTGTCGTTGATGTTCTTGAAATCGTCGAGATCCAGCAGGTGGAAGGCGGCGATCTCGCCCTGGTGGGTGCGCGCCAGGGCGTGCTCCAGCTTCTCGTTCATCAGCACGCGGTTTGGCAAGTCGGTCAGCGCGTCGTGATGGGCCATATAGGCGATGCGCGCTTCCTTGCGGCGCTGCTCGGTGACGTCCTCGTGCGTGGTCACCCAGCCGCCGCCGGGCATCGGCCGGCGCGCCACGGCAATCGAGCGGCCGTCGCCCAGCTCGTGGACGGTGTTGTAGGGCACATGGGCCGGGTCGACACGGTCGTGCATGTACTCCTCGGGCTTGCGATCCGCATAGAGGCCGTTGGCGACGCGCAGCTTGATGATCTCCTGCAGACTGGTGCCTGCCTTCACCTGCTGCATGGTCAAGCCATACAACTGCACATAGCGCGCATTGCAGGTCACGACCTTCTGCTGGGCGTCGAACATGCACAGGCCCTGCGACATGGTCTCGAGCGCCGTGTCGAGGATCAGGTTCTTGGCCTTCAGCGCCCTTTCCTGCTCGCGCAGCTTCTGGTTCTGTTCGTCGAGACGCGTATTGAGGCGCTCCTGCTCGGTGACGTCCTCGCAGGTGGTCACCCAGCCGCCTTCGTTGCGAGGCCGGACGGTAATCGCAACGGTGCGGCCGCCCGCCAGCCTGCGCACAAAGTAGCTGACCGTGTTGCCGGCGACGTAGCCCCGCACCTTGCTGAGGATGTCGTCGACCGTCAGGTCGACGTACAGGCCCTTGGCGACGCAGTTGTCGAGGATGTCGCGAAGCGGGGTGCCGGGTTTGAGCTCTGCGGGCGTCGTGCCGTACAGCGACGCCCACCGTTCGGTGGCGAATACCAGACGCTCGTCGGCGTCGAACATGGCCAGACCCTGGTGCATGTTGCTCAGGGCCGTATCCAGCAACAGGTTCTGCTGCCTGAACCTGGCGTTGGTGATCTCGAGCTTGCCCAACGAACGATCGAGAGCCCGCAGCGGCAGGATCGTGAAGGCAAAGTAGGCGGCAACGCCGAGACCGAGGCTGACGAGCGCCAGCAGCGCCGTTTCGATCAGTAGCGGCCGCAGGGTGGCGGTGGTTTCGACGAAGGCGCGGATCGAGCCATCGTCGACAACGGGAGCGACAAGGCGCATCGTCGGGGCGGGCAGCGTCTCGCCCCTGTCCGCGACAACCGACCCCTCGGTGCTGAGCAGTCGTTGACCGAGCAACCGCGGGCTCTGGCCGTAAATGGCGAGCGCCAAGGCGGCGCGCTCGGAATTGGTCTGCCAGTCGGCGCGGTGCTCGCGAATGAACCGGGCGGCGCGAGACACGGTCATCTCCGACCGGTAGATGACCCAGCTGTGCTGCTTCCAGTAGCCGTTGATGGCATATGCGATCGGTGGGCAAACAGCCGTTATGACGGCAACGAGCGCCCCGAGCAGCATGATCAATTTGCGAACAGGTAGCGCTCTCACGCCTCCTCGCGCCGATAGCGGCATGTCTGGCTCCTCGCGCACATGGCGAAGATACCTAGAGCTGTTCGCCTAATAGTCTCTTCAGCATGACCGATTCATCAGAAAACGCGGGCTCTTGCCTAACCAGCCGTAAATTTGCGTTGCAAAGCCGTCAGGCCGGCCGATCGGGATGCTGGCGGCTCTTGAGGCGCACCATGTCCGCAGGCGGTACATCGTCCTGGGTGCGGGTGCCGGGCAGGCTCGTCAGCGTGGCTAGGAATGCGAGCCGGCTCTCGATGCCGAACTGCCGCGCCGGCTCGACGCGGGCCGGATCATCGAGGCTGCCGAGCGAGAGGGAGATGCGGTCGCGATCGATGTAGCGAAAGAACAGCGGCGTGCCGCAATCGCGGCAGAAGCCGCGCTCGACGGCCTGCGAGCTCTTGAAGATGCCGGGCTCGCCGCTGGTCCAGACGCAATCCCCGAGCGGCACACCGGCCAGCGGCGCGAAGTAGCTGCCGAACGCCTTCTGGCACATGCGGCAGTGGCAGACGTGCGGATCGGTCGGCTCGGCGTAGAGGGCGTAACGGACGGCGCCGCACTGGCAGCCGCCGGTGTGCACGGGTGTGCGGGTGTCGCTCATGGGGCGGTTCATCCGATAAGTTGCGCGAGGCGCAACCTAGCACGGCTAACGCTGCGTGAGCGGCGCGATGCGATCGATGCGGTTGGTCCAGATGCCGCCGGAATATCCTGCCGGTATCATGCGGAACTCCTCGCCACTGTCGACGCCGCTGGCGCCCGCGTCGCCGTCGTAGGCTCCCGCGACGAACACGGTCGTGCCGGCGAGCCGCATTCGCTCGACGAGGCGGTGCGGCCAGCCCCAGGCATAGGGCGCAACATTCATTGGGAGCAGCACGAGGCTCTGCCTGCAGGCTGCGGGCACATAGCCGGACCAGCCGAGCGCCAGATAGTGCAGAGCGCAAGCCTTGAGCGAGCTGCGCGACATGGCGGGCACATCGGGCAGGCGCGCGCGCACAGCATCGATGGGGGCGCTGCCGCCGTAGACCATGAGAAGGCCGCGGGCTTCGGGTGTCAGACGGGCAAAATACTGGGCCAGCTGCTCGCCTTCGCTCGCGTCGTTGCTTTTCACATTGATGAGGAAGCGTCGCTTGGGGAACGCCCGCAGCACCTCATCGAGCGAGGGCATCAGGCCGATGCCCGTGCCGCGAAACGGATAGGTCGCGCCGCCGTCAGCGGTGTAGCCGTAGCCGATGTCGAGCGCCTTGAGCTGCGCCAGCGTGTGCCGGCGCGTGACGCCCTTGCCCTCGGTACGGCAGTCGACCGTCCAGTCGTGGAACACGGCGAACGCGCCGTCGGTGGTGGGATGCACGTCCAGTTCGACGATGTCTGCGCCGGCGGCGAATGCGGCCTGCATGGAGGCGATGCTGTTCTCGAGATAGGGATGCGCCGGCGGATCGATGCGCGTCGCCGTGCAGGTATCGTTGTCGAGATCCTTGCGGTGATAGGTCTGAGCGAGTCCCCGGTGCGCGAGAAGCACGGGCCGCCCGTCGCCCGGCGTAGCGAGCAGGTTCGTATTATTGACATAAGCGAACGCCGCGAACGCCAGAACGATCGCCAGTCCGATCCTGAGAACTCGCCGCATGCAGCCTCCTGTTTGCGAGGTACGCATACGGGAACCTCAATGCGGCACCATGGCGGCGCGTGCGGCGGCGGCAGCGATCAGCCACCCTTTGCGGCTAGGCGCAGATCGCGCGCCATGCGCGTCGAGTCGCCCCAAGTCGAGAGCCAGATCAACATGTCGGTGATGACCGATATCGAAGCGCGCAGGCCGCGCTGCATGATGCCCGGGCTACCGAGATGCGCCTCAGCGTGGCGCAGGTGCGCGAGTTCCTCGTGCCGGATCGACAGGATGATGGCGTGCAGATCTGCGTCGCGGCCGGCGAGGAAGTGCAGTTGATCGTCGAGATGGCGATGCACGGCCGCCTCGACGGCCGCCGTGCACACCCAGATGCTCTGACGGCCCGCCACAGCCGTCAGGAAACCCAACAGCCAGCCGCCCATGCTCCACAGGGACATGATGCGGCACGGGCGGGAGCCCCGCGCCGGCATGGCGGCGAAGAATTTGGAGCAGTGCTGCTGCTCGTGGCCCAGCATCTGCGTAAGCGCTGGCACCACGTCGGGCAGCCAGCGCTTAGCGACGCTGACCTGGGCGCCGTAGATACGGATGGCGCCGTACTCGCCGGCATGATTGACCCGGAGAATGCGCGCGATCGTGAGCGCGTCGCGCGCCGACAGGTTGGCTGGCGATGCCGGCGTCATCCGCCTCCTTCAGGCCGCCATGGCCTTTCTAAGGTTCTCATCGATCTTGTCGAGGAAGCCAGTGGTGGACAGCCACTTCTGGTCGGCGCCGACCAGCAGGGCGAGATCCTTGGTCATATAGCCGGATTCCACGGTGTCGACGCACACCTTCTCGAGCGTGGCGGCGAACTTGGCGAGCTCGGGGTTGTTGTCGAGCTTGGCGCGATGGGCGAGCCCGCGCGTCCACGCGAAGATCGAGGCGATCGAGTTGGTGGATGTCTCCTTGCCCTTCTGGTGCTCGCGGTAGTGGCGCGTGACGGTGCCGTGCGCAGCTTCGGCCTCGACGGTCTTGCCGTCGGGCGTCATCAGCACGCTGGTCATCAGGCCGAGCGAGCCGAAGCCTTGCGCCACCGTGTCGGACTGCACGTCGCCGTCGTAGTTCTTGCAGGCCCACACATAGCCGCCCGACCACTTGAGGGCAGCGGCCACCATGTCGTCGATCAGGCGGTGCTCATAGGTGATCTTCTTGGCCGCGAACTTGTCCTTGAACTCGGCGTCGAAGACCTGCTGGAATAGCTCCATGAAGCGGCCGTCGTACTGCTTCAGGATGGTGTTCTTGGTGGAGAGGTAAAGTGGGTAGCCGCGGTTCAGCGCGTAGTTCATGGAGGCGCGCGCGAACTCGGTGATGGAGTCATCGAGATTGTACATGGCCATGGTGACGCCGCCGCCCGGCGTCTTGAACACTTCCCTCTCGATCACCTTGCCGTCGTCGCCGGTGAATTTGATGGTGAGCGTGCCTTTGCCCGGGAACTTGAAGTCCGTGGCGCGGTATTGGTCTCCGTAGGCGTGGCGGCCGATGATGATGGGTTGCGTCCAGCCGGGCACCAGGCGCGGCACGTTCTTGCAGATGATGGGCTCGCGGAAGATCACGCCGCCCAGGATGTTGCGGATGGTGCCGTTGGGCGAACGCCACATCTCCTTGAGGCCGAACTCTTTGACGCGGCCCTCGTCGGGAGTGATGGTCGCGCACTTGACGGCCACGCCGTACTTCTTGGTGGCGTTGGCGGCGTCGATGGTGACCTGGTCGTTGGTGGCGTCGCGGTTCTCAACGCCGAGATCGTAGTATTCGAGCTTGATGTCGAGATAAGGGTGGATCAGCTTGTCCTTGATCAGCTTCCAGATGATGCGTGTCATCTCGTCGCCGTCCATCTCGACGACCGTACCGGTGACCTTGATCTTCTGCATGGCTGATTCGACCTTCCTCTCGTGCCTCGCAACCCGTTGGGGAGGCTGTGCCCGCGCCCCTATAGCATCGGTGCACACAGGCGCAAAGTCATGCTCTGGTCGCACGCAGGGCATGCCTCGACAGATGCTCGGGCTTTGGGCAGGTTGAGCGGGCGCCGCCGCACTGGCGGCAGCGGAGTCGACCCATGCGGCGCACGACCATAAGGGCCAACGGCATCGACCTCGACCTGCACTCGGCGGGCGATGCCAGCGCGCCGCTGCTGCTGTTCCTGCACGGGTTTCCGCAGCACGCGGACAGCTGGTCCGAGGTGATGCCTGCGTTTGCCGGCACCTACCATGTCGCGGCGCCCAACCAGCGCGGGTATGCGGGCTCGAGCAGGCCCGAGGGGGTGGCGGCCTACGCCATCAAGCATCTGGTGCGCGACATGCTGGCGCTGGCCGATCAGCTAGCGCCGGAGCGGCCGTTCTCGGTGGTCGGCCACGATTGGGGCGGGGCGGTGGCCTATGCTATGGCGATCGCTGCGCCGAGGCGGATCGCCAGGCTTGCCGTCATCAACGGCGTGCACCCCGGGCCCTTCCAGCGGGCGTTGATCGGGGATGCGACGCAGCAGGCGGCAAGCTCCTATATGCACGAGCTGCGCGCCGGCCATGCCGAGCGGGAGCTGTCTGGCAATGGCCATGCTGGTTTGATGCAGATGATGGCGCGGTTCGGTGATCTGGCCTGGATGACGGCCGACCAACGCGCCACCTATCTACAGGGGTGGTCGGCACCGGGCGCGCTGACGGCCATGCTGAACTGGTATCGGGCAAGCCCGCTGGTGGTGCCGAGGGCCGGCGAAACGGTGGACATGGCCAAGGTGCCAAGACTCGATGCGGGCCAGCTCAGGGTGCGCATGCCGCACCTGCTGATCTGGGGCATGCAGGATCGGGCGCTGTTGCCGGTGACCAGGAGCACGCTGCCGGACTACTGCGACCATCGCGTCGTCGTGCGCGAAATCGACGGCGCCGACCATTGGGTCGTGCATCAGCAAGGCGATCAGGTGATCGCCCTGCTGAAGGAGTTTTTGTCGGGCCAGGAACAAACGGTCTAGGAGGCGGCCAATGCAAGTTGCAATCGTCACGGCGGGCGGAAGCGGCATGGGGGCGGCGGCCGCGCGCAGGCTCGCCCGCGATGGCTTCAAGGTCGCGATCCTGTCGTCTTCGGGCAAGGGCGAAACGCTGGCCAAGGAGCTTGGCGGTATCGGTGTGACTGGCTCCAACCAATGCAACGACGACCTGAAGCGGCTCGTGGATCAGGTGTTGGCCGCGTGGGGCCGGATCGACGTGCTCGTGAACAGCGCGGGGCATGGACCACGCGAGCAGATCCTGAAAATCACCGATGAGCAGTGGCACGCCGGTCTGGACACATACCTGATGAATGTAATCCGGCCGACCCGTCTGGTTGGGCCGACCATGGCGCAGCAAAAGGGGGGCGCCATCATCAACATTTCGACCGCCTGGGCCTTCGAACCGAGCCCGATGTTTCCCACCTCGGCCGTCTTCCGAGCCGGACTTGCCGCGTTCACGAAGGTGTTTGCCGACCAATATGCGGCCGACAACGTGCGCATGAACAACGTGCTTCCAGGGTGGATTGACAGCCTGCCCGCCACGCCGGAACGCCGTAGCTCAGTGCCGATGCAAAGGTACGGCACGAGCGAGGAGATCGCCGCCACGATTTCCTTCCTGGCGTCCGCCGGCGCCGCCTACATCACCGGACAGAACCTGCGGGTCGACGGAGGTCTGACTCGTTCGGTGTGACGCGCTCAGGGCACACGCTAGGATGGCCGAGTGAACTCGAACATAGTCATTGAGGCGGACGAGCCGCGGCTGGCCGGTACCGGCATCTCCATTGCGGCGGTTGTGCGCGCCTGCCACGACAAGACGGTCGGTCCGGGGCTCATCGAGCTTGCCATCCCGGGCCTCGACCGCAGCACCATCGAACCAGTGCTCACGTACTGCGCGGAGCGGCGCTGCGAGGCGGACGATGCCACCTGTGTCGGCTGCCGGCTGCGTACGCAAAAGCTCGGCATCCAGTCCCTCGACGAGTTTGTCGCGCGCTACGCCGAGATGCTTATCGCGGAGCGGGACATGCGCGTGCTCGGCCCCGGCACGGAGCGCGGCTCGGTTGCGAGCTTGGAGCACCTCGCCAAGACCTGGGCGGGCGAGGAGTACTGGTTCTGGTCGCGCCGGGTGCTGCGCAAGCTGCGGCATGGCATCCGCCGCGCCGATCAGAGCGGCGGGCCGCCGACCGAGGTCGGCGATGCGCCGGTCGTCATCCTGGTGCGGCCGCAGCTTGCCGAGAATATCGGCATGGTGGCACGGGCCATGGCCAACTTCAGGCTCGAAGATCTGCGCCTGGTCGATCCGCGCGACGGCTGGCCGAATGAGAAGGCGCGCATCGCTGCCTCCGGTGCCAATTTCATCATCGACGGCGCGAATGCCTCGGGCAGCCTCGATCAGGCGCTGACCGGGCTCAATTGGGTGTGCGCCACCACCGCGCGCCAGCGCGATCTGGCTAAGCCGGTGCTCACCCCTGAGCAGGCGGTGGGCGAGATGCGGCGGCGGCTGGCGGAGGGGCAGCGCTGCGGCATCATGTTTGGGCCGGAGCGCAATGGCCTGGAGACCGAGGACGTGGCCAACGCCGACGCCGTGGTGATGGCGCCCGTCAGCAGCAACTTCGCCTCCCTCAACCTGGCTCAGGCTGTGTTGCTCGTCAGCTACGAGTGGATGAAGCAGTCAGGCCAAGGGTCGATCGGCCGGGTGACGACCTACGAGGAGCCGCTGCAACCTGGCCCCCGCACGCGCGGCTCGCCACCCGCCTCCAAGGAGGAGCTGCTGGCATTTTTCGAGCACCTCGAGCGCGAGCTGGAACAGAATGGTTTCTTCAACCCGCCGGAGAAGCGGCCCAGCATGGTGCAGAATATGCGAACCATGTTCACTCGGATGAGCGCAACGCAGCAGG
>Ga0075431_100004547_pt1 | contig 13624 bp, 15 predicted proteins | sample RhiMetdeltSRZDD5_FD_75297 | JGI IMG/M metagenome (GOLD analysis project Ga0075431, IMG submission 75297) | Populus rhizosphere microbial communities from Tennessee, USA - Rhizosphere MetaG P. deltoides SRZDD5 | ecosystem: Host-associated > Plants > Roots > Rhizosphere > Soil | place: USA... | reverse complement strand
AGGAGCATCATGAACACACGGCCCACGGAGTCGGAAGCGCTGTTGACCCCCGCAGAGGTTGCCGCGCTGTTCCGCGTGGACCCGAAGACGGTCACGCGTTGGGCAAAGGCGGGCAAGCTCAGCTCGATCCGCACGCTCGGCGGACACCGTCGTTACCGGGAGTCAGAAGTACGCGCGCTCTTGTCTGGCGGACTGCCTCGTCAGCGGACAACCGACAAGAAGTAACAGGGAGGGACGGCTAGGGCTCGGGCCCTAGCCTTCCTAGCTTCGACGCAGGAGTCGCCGCAGTCGTCCGAAGGGCTGCGGTGTCGAGTCATCGGGGGGAATCATTCGGTGGGGTTTCGCGGTCCCCCACTCCGACAACATCTCGAACATCGTCGACATCCCCATCTCGAGGATGTCGCTGTCGTCGATGTCGTCCGGCTGTAGTCCGGGCTGTGCCGGCGGCGGGTCCACGCGCAGCTCGTCGAGGTCGCCGACGACGTGGTAGCCGCGTTGCTTCAGTACGCGGATGATCTGGTCGGCTCGCTGGGCGACCCACTCGTACTCCGGCGGCGGCGTCGTGAGCCGTACGGCCGTCTCGTGCTGAGCCAGTCGGAGCTCGGCGAGCTGTCGTTTGACCAGCGTGTGGTAGGTCGGCCACTCGGTCGTCTCGGGGACGATGGCGTTGAGCCGCCGGAGGAGCTCCGCCTCGACGACGCCCAGGGAGGCGTTGCTGCGATTGACGTCCCGGTCGTAGTGGTAAGGGTCGAGACCGAGGGTTTCGGCGAACCGATTCCACAACGCGTCGGGGTCGGACGACGACTGCGGGACCGTCATGACGTGGACCCGCTCCGGCGGGATGACCGATCCCCACCGGTCGAGCACGTTGACCGGCCCGTGCGCACGCCAGAACCGGTGGTGAACGGTCTCGTTGGCCTCCGGAGACCGGATCGCGGCGAGGAAGTCCGCATAGGACATCGTGTCGCGGTTCTTGACCCGCTCCTGCCACACCGCTGGGATCTGACGGATCAGGTTGCGGGTGCCGTAGACGACGTGGACCTCGGCCGGCGCGAGCGACTCGACGGCCCGGGCGACGTCGTCACGATGGGCCCGGGAGAACGTCTCGTGCGACAACACGACGACGTCCCCGCGCCACCTGCGGCTTTGGCGTACGACAGCGCGCCAGGCGCCCTTGGCTGCGGGGTCGCGGTAGCCGGCGAAGCCGCGGTCGCGCAGATCCATCGAGGCCAGGAAGTGTGCGTTGCCCCGGCCCGGGTAGAGGACTCCTTCGGCGGACAGCGTCTTGCGGTTCTTCCGCATGATGCTTTGGAGGTAGGTTGTCCCGGTCTTGGGCGCCCCGATGTGAAGATAGACATTCGCCCCCGTATCTGCGGTCACGGTGGGGCGGCTCCTCAAGCTGTCGCAGGTCTGCAGTGGGCAGGGGCGGGATCGAACCGCCGACCTTCCGCTTTTCAGGCGGACGCTCGTACCAACTGAGCTACCTGCCCGAGCGTCCGGCTACCTTATCGTAGGGCCGAACAAGGCCGTCTGGTTGGGGAATCCATGACTGGGGCGCAGCGACTGACGGGGCGAGTAAGCCTGCCCGTCGTTGCCGTCCTCGCCCTCACCGCCTTCTCGGTCGCGGTCCTGACCGATCCGTCCGCAGCGATCCCGGACGCGGCCGCCTTCGTCAGCGTCGTGCTGGTCGCGATCGTCGTCATCGCGGTGGCGACCGGCCTCGAGTTTCGCGACGTGCATCCGTTCCCGTTGGGCACATTGCTCCTGCGACTCAGCCCGCTTCTCGTCGCGACCGTGCTGATGCTCTTCCTCATGGCGTTGTCCGACGATGGGTCCAACCCGCCCGACTCGCCCCCGCAGGAGCAGCAGCCGCTACAGGGCGGCGAGGACGTGCCGAGCGGCGACTACGACCCCTCGGCCGGCGCCTTCGAATACCTGGCCGGCAGCGTGCTCGTCCTCGCGGTCATCGTCGGACTGGTCCTGCTGCTGCGGCGAGTGCGTCTGCGGCGTCGTCGGGACCTGGCCGCACCGGGTACACCCGGCCGCGCGGTCGAAGGCGGCGATGTCGAGGAGCACGAGATGGAGCGGCATCGGACCGTACGAGAGGGGTTGCGCCGTGGCCGCGGCGCGCTGCTCGACGAGGACGACCCGCGACTCGCCGTGATCGGGGCGTACGTCACCTTCGAGGGCCATGTCGGGACCCAGGGCATGGTCCGCCGGCCGGCGGAGACGCAACGGGAGTACGTCGCCCGCGTCCTCGCCGAGGGGCGGTTGGCGCACTCCGATCGCGCCCCCCTGCTGGTCGAGCTGTTCAACGCGGCGCGGTTCTCCAGCGATCCGGTGACCCCCGAGCATGCCCGGGCGGCCCGGGACCACATCGACGCGCTGGTAGGTGACTGATGTATTTCGCGGGCTGGCTGACGGCCATCGCGGGACTGCTGGTGCTGGCCTGGCGGGGCGCCGAGGCGGCCGTGCCGGTGTTGGCGATCGGATCGGCTTTCCTGCTCATCGAGCTGCGGACCATGATGGTTCGTCCAGCGCCCGACCCGCTGCCGACCGATCCGGCGTCGGTCGACATCGAGGCCAACCGGATCCGAGCCTTCCAACAATCCCCGGACGAAAGAGGTACGCAAGGTGACCGCTGACGCATCGAGCCCACCGGGACAGGCCGGCGAGGCTGTCGAGACCCTCCGCCGCGTGGTCGACGCGGTCGAGATCGTGGTCGTCGGCAAGCGCGACGTCATCGAGTTCGTGCTGATGGCGGTCTTGTCGAGGGGCCATGTGCTGGTCGAAGACGTACCCGGCCTGGGCAAGACGGTCCTCTCGCGGGCGATGGCACGAGCGCTCGGGCTCAGCTTCGCGCGGGTCCAGTTCACGCCGGACCTGCTCCCGCAGGACCTGACCGGAACCCTCGTGTTCGACCAGCGGACCAGCGACTTCACGTTCCGGCCCGGTCCGGTCTTCACGCAGTTCCTGCTGGCCGACGAGATCAACCGCACGCCGCCGAAGACCCAGGCCGCCCTGCTCGAGGCGATGGCCGAGCAGCAGGTGACGACCGACGGTGAGTCCCGCACCTTGCCGAGCCCGTTCTTCGTCATGGCGACCAGCAACCCGATCGAGTACGAAGGCACCTACGTACTCCCCGAGGCGCAGCTCGACCGTTTCGTGGCGCGGATCCGGATGGGCTATCTCGACTCGGCCAGCGAGGCGTCGATGCTCGGCGAGCGCCTGGCGCGTGAGGTGACCGAGCGCGACATCGCCGCCGCGCTGAAGGAGGGTCAGCTCGCGGAGCTCTGTCGGCAGCGGACCGAGGTCACGATCCATCCGGACCTGCTCGACTACATCGTCGCCGTGGTCAACGCGACCCGGGAGCACGCCAGCGTCGCCGTCGGGGCGAGTCCACGCGGCGGCCTGGCGATGGGCGCCCTCGCGCAGGCGGCCGCCCTGCTGGACGGCCGAAGCTTCGTCATCGCCGACGACGTCAAGCGGGTCGCGGTACCGGCGCTCGGCCATCGGATCGTGATCCGGCCGGACCTGTGGGCGACGCGTATCACCGGCGACAGCGTCGTCCACGACGTGATGAGCCAGGTGCCGACGCCGGAGCCGGAGGCGGTGTGACGCGATCGGCGCGGGTGACTTCGGAACGGCCGGCCTGGGGCTTCGGGTCCCTGGCCCGGCGGCTGGTCTGGCTGGAGATCGCGCTGCTCGCGGTGGCAGCGATTCGCCCCGGTCCGCTGTCGGCCGCGGCCGCCGGCCTGGCGCTTCTCGTCATCGCGGCGCTGCTTGTCGAACCGACCCCGGAGGAGATCGACGTCTCGGTGTCGACGAGCGGCACTCGGGTCACCGCCGGGGAGGTCGTACGGATCGACGTCGCGATCGCGTTCGGCCCCGGACCCGCCGTACCCGTCACGGCGATGGTGCTGCCGGCCGAAGGAGTGGAGACGGCCGGGCGGCAGTCGTGGCAGCTGACGGTTGGCGGCGACCCGATCCGGCTCCAGGTGCGACCGCGTCGTTGGATGCGCGGCCCGATCGGGCATCTCCGGCTGCAACTGACGACGCCCCGTGGCGGCCGGGTGGGCCAGGTGACGGTCGAGCTGGCATCGTTCGTCGTCCATCCACAGATCGAGCCGACGCCCGGTGTCTACGCGCCGCCACATCTGCTGGCGCGCTACGGCACGCATGCGGGCCGCCAGCGCGGTCCGGGCACCGAGTTTGCCGAGCTGCGGACCTATGCGACCGGCGATCCCCTGCGCGACATCGACTGGAAGTCGTCGGCGCGTACTCGCCGGCTAATGGTCTCGCAGCGCTATCAGGACCAGGCCGCCGACGTCGTGGTGCTGGTCGACCACACCAGCGTCGTGGGCGGCTACGACCGGCGGCTCCATGACCGCGCTGTCCGGGGCGCGAGTACGGTCGCCCGGGCCTACCTCGGCGCCGGCGACCGCGTCGGGCTCGTGATGTTCGGCAGCTCGGTGCGCTGGCTGCCGCCCGCCCAGGGGCGCATGCAGGAGGCTCGCATCCTCGACCAGATCGTGCTGCGGCCGATCGTCGCGTCGCTGCTCGACCCGGACCTGGCGCGGGTGCCCGCGGTCGCGCTGCCGCCGCGATCGATCGTGTTCTGCTTCTCGTCGCTGCTCGACGACCGAATGGTGGCCGCGATCGCAAGACTCGCCGAACGCGGGCATCGGCTGATCGTCGTGGACACGGTCGGAGTCCGGCCGGAGCGGTGGCCGGCTGGCATCGACTCCCGTACCCGGGACGCCTGGCCACGCCAGCGGATGCTGGTCCGATCGCGGTTGGCCGAGATCGGCGCGATCGTGATCGACGACGTCCGCGCGATCGACATGGCGGTGCGGGGGATGGCGCGGGCCGGGGTGGCGCCGTGAGGCACCCGCGAGTCGCGGTCTACGCCGGCGCGGCCTGGGTGCTCGCCGTGGCGACGGCCCTGCTGGCTGGTGGCGGGGCGGCGTTGGCCTGGTTGCTGCCGGTCGCCGCGGTCTCGTCGTTGGTGTTGCCGCTGCGCCGGGTCCGTACTGTCGCGTGGGCGTTGCCCGTGGCGGCCGTCGCCAGCGTGGATCCCTCGGCGGGCTCGGACCAGATCGCGATCGGGCTCACCGCCGTGGCCGCCGCGGTCGCGGCGTTCGGGCTTCTCGACGTCTGGCAGGACGCCCGTCCGGTGGGTCCGGCGGCGCTGCTCGACCCGGCCGAGCGGTCGGCCTGGTGGGTGGCTCGCCGGTCGGCACTGGTTCCGATCGGGATCGGGCTCGTGGTTGCCGGTGCCGCGTGGACCGTGCTGGCGACCGTGTCGTGGTCGCCGCCCGGATGGATGGTCGCGACGGTGCCGGTGGCTGCGGTGCTCGCTGTCGGCGCGGCGACCTGGTCGTTGTGGCGGCCGGACTTCCGGGTGTGACCTACGGCCGGATCGGCCGGATCGCCGATCGGTCGGCTCGCAGCGGCCTCGTCAACATGCGGAGTCGGCAGAAATCGGATACAAAGGCCCGGTGACGAACGTTCGGGCGTTCCTCCTGGATGACCATGAACTGGTCAGACGGGGTATCAGAGACCTGTTGGAAGACTCCGGCATCGACGTGGTGGGGGAGGCCGGCTCGGTGAGCGGCGGCCGGCACCGGATCCTCGAGCTGAAGCCGGACGTGGCCGTGCTCGACGCGCGGCTGCCCGACGGCAGCGGCATCGACCTGTGCCGGGACATCCGGACGGCGGACGCGAGCATCCGGGGCCTCATTCTGACCTCGCACGAGGACGACGAGGCACTGTTCTGCGCGATCATGGCGGGCGCCTCGGGCTACGTCCTCAAGAACGTCCGCGGCACCGACCTGATCGACGCGATCCGGCGGGTCGCGGCCGGTCAGTCGCTGCTCGACCCGGCCGTGACTGCCCGGGTCCTGCAGCGGATTCGCGGCGGCGAGGGGCCGCCCGAGTTGCGGCGGCTCTCGTCGCGAGAGCGCGACATCCTCGGCCTGATCGCCGAAGGCTGCACCAACCGGGAGATCGCCACCCGGCTGGGCCTGACCGAGCCGACGGTGAAGACGTACGTCTCGCGGCTGTTCGCCAAGCTCGACATCCAGCGTCGCACGCAGGCGGCCGTACTCGCGACGAGGCTGCTCAAGAAGCAGTAGAGGCCGTCTTCGCAAGACTTGCGAGACGGCCTCTTGTGAGAGGTGGCGACCCCGACGGGACTCGAACCCGCGGCCTCCGCCGTGACAGGGCGGCGCGCTAACCAACTGCGCTACGGGGCCAGGCTCTGGATGCGCGGACAATCGTAGCTCACGCACCAAGAGGGTGCCCCCAACGGGATTCGAACCCGTGCTACCGCCTTGAAAGGGCGGCGTCCTAGGCCTCTAGACGATGAGGGCGAGGGGTCGCAGGCGATGCGATGCCGTCAGGGACCGACCCAGCATAGGGGGTGGCGGTCGCCCGATCCAAACCACCCGATCATCGGTCACTCGGGGCGCGGCCATCGGTCACTCGTGGCGTGATCATCGGTCACTTGTGCAGTGGCGATAATGGCGTGGTGATCGCGATGTCACGGGAGCGGTTCGAGGAACTCGTCGATGCCGCGTTCGCACGGATCCCCGAGGACCTGGTCGGGCTGCTCGACAATGTCGTGCTCTTCGTCGAGGACGACCCGCCGCCGGACGACCCGCATCTGCTCGGCCTCTACAGCGGCATCCCGCAGACCGAGCGCGGATGGAGCTACGGCGGCACCCTCCCGGACCGGATCTTCATCTATCGCAATCCGACGCTGCGGATCTGCGACACCGAGGAGGACGTCGTCGCCGAGGTGGAGATCACCGTCGCCCACGAGATCGCCCACCACTTCGGCATCGACGACGCCCGGCTCCACGAACTCGGCTACGGCTGAGCGGCTTTAGCAGTCGGATTTGCGCCACTATTCACCACGGCGCAGGTCCGGGACGGTGTGTACGGGCGCAAAACCGAGCTGTGGATAGGCGTCACAGCACGGAGTCGTCGCGACCACGATCCGGAACGTGACCAAACCACGACCGATCCCAGGGCAGCTCCGAAGCCGCCCGTTCAGCTACGCAGAGGCCCTCGCGGCGGGCGTCTCGCTGCGCATGCTCCAAGGAAGCCGATTCCGACTGCTGCACCGCGAGGTGTACATCTGCGCGGATGTCGATTTGACCGTGGCAGTCAGGGCGCGGGCTGCCCTACTCATCCTGCCGCGCGACACCGTCGTGACCGGGGTGACAGCGCTTCGCGTCCGCAGCCTCGATGTCGGTCGGGACGGGGCCGCCTGCACTTCTCGACGATCCATCCGCACCAGCGGCATGTGGACGGGGTGGTGGTGCATCGGCGCCGGCGGCCCGCGTTGCGGACGCTCGACGAGGCGCTCCCATGACGACGCCGGCGCAGACCTTCGTCGAGGCGGCGCGGCAGCTCCTTGGTGGATCGCGTGATCGCCGTGGACTGGCTGATCCATCGGCATTTGGTCACGCTCGACGGTCTGCGTCGGTTCGTCGACACGGTCAACGCCCATGGTGTCAAGCAAGCCCGTCGGGCGATGATCTTCGTCCGCGAGCGAGTCGAGTCGCCGCGCGAGACCGTCGTGCGGCTGATGATCGTCCTCGCCCGGCTGCCCGAGCCGGAGCCGAACGTGCCCTCGGTGATCGGGACGAGTTCGTGGGACGGCCCGATCTGGTCTACCTCCGGTTTCGCGTTGTCGTCGAGTACGACGGTCTCTATCACTATGAGAGCCGGGCTCAGCGTGACCACGACATCAGACGGCGCGAGAGGCTCGAGGCACTCGGCTGGCGGGTCATCGTGATCACCGCTGACAGCATGCGTCGACCTCAGAGGTGGCGTGGCGCATCTACCGTGCGTTGCGCGATCGCGGATACGCCGGTCCGCCGCCGGTCTTCGACGACATGTGGAGCTCTTGGTTCGCCCACGGCTCCGGGCGCAAAACCGACGGCGGGGCGGTGGCACCCGATACCGTAGGGACGCGACGGTGGAGGTCAGATGGCGATCCTGGTGCTGAACGGCCCCAATCTCGACCGGCTCGGGACGCGCGAGCCCGACGTCTACGGCACGACGACGTACGCCGATCTCGAGAAGCTCTGCCACGCGGTCGCCGAGGAGTGCGGCGTCACCGTGGAGGTCCGCCAGACCGCCGACGAGGCGACGATGATCGGCTGGCTGCACGAGGCGGCTGACTCCGGCACCAGTGTCGTGATCAACGGCGCCGGCTGGACCCACACGTCGATCGCGATCCGCGACGCGGCCGCGCTGCTGACGGCGCCCTGGGTCGAGGTGCACATCTCGAACGTGTACGCCAGGGAGGAGTTCCGGCACCACTCGTACCTGTCCGACCTCGCGAGTGGGGTCGTCATCGGCCTCGGTGTCCAGGGTTACACGGCGGCGATCCGCTTCCTCGCCGAGGGCGAGACGTGACGGCACCCGACGGGCCGGGTCACGCGGGCGGGGTCAGGCGGCTGCTCGAGTCCTACAGCCGGATCCCCGACGGCGCGCCGATCCGGCTCGCCAAGTCCACGTCCAACCTCTTCCGGCCGCGACGCCGGATCGACCGGCCCGGACTCGACGTCTCCGGGCTCCGCAGCGTGATCGGGGTCGACACCGAGGCGCGGACGGCCGACGTCCAGGGCATGTGTACGTACGAGGACCTCGTCGACGCCACGCTGCCGCACGGCCTGATGCCGATGGTCGTGCCGCAGCTGCGCACGATCACCCTCGGCGGGGCCGTGTCCGGGCTCGGCATCGAGTCGACGTCCTTCCGCAACGGGCTGCCGCACGAGTCCGTTCTCGAGATGGCCATCCTCACCGGCTCGGGACAGGTCGTGACGGCCACGCCCGACGGCGAGCATGCCGACCTGTTCAGGGCGTTTCCCAACTCGTACGGCTCGCTGGGCTATGCCGTCCGGATCCGGATCGAGCTCGAACCGGTGCATCGCGGCGTCGACCTGCGACACGTGCGCTACCACAGCCTCGAAGCGCTGGCGAAGCGTACGGCGACGATCGTCGAGCGCGGCACCTACGACGGGCAGCCGGTGGACTTCATCGACGGTGTCGTGTTCGGCCCCGACGAGGCCCACCTCACCCTCGGTCACTGGACCGATGCCATCGAGGACGCGAGCGACTACACCGGCGAGCAGATCTACTACCGCTCGATCCAGCAGCGTGAGCGCGACGTGCTCAGCGTCTACGACTACCTCTGGCGCTGGGACACCGACTGGTTCTGGTGCTCGCGAGCCTTCGGCGTGCAGCATCCGGCCGTCCGGCGGCTCTGGCCGCGACGCTATCGGCGCAGCGACGTCTACCACCGGATCGTCGGCTTGGAGAACCGCTTCGGCGCCCTGGCCCGATGGCATCGCTGGCGCGGCCAGCCGGCCCGGGAGCGCGTCGTGCAGGACGTCGAGATCCCGGTCGAGCGGCTGGCGAGCTTCCTGCGCTGGTTCGACGACGCGGTCGGCATGCGGCCGGTGTGGCTGTGCCCGCTACGACTCCGCGACGTCCCACCAGGGTTGTCAGCGCCCAGTCGGGCTGGGGGCCGAATAGTTGCTGACAACTCGGCGGGTACGGCGCGGACGTGGCCGCTGTACCCGCTGGAGCCGGGCCGGACGTACGTCAACGTCGGCTTCTGGGGCGCAGTTCCATTGACGCCTGGGGCTGAGGTCGGTGCCTTGAACCGTGACATAGAAGCCGCCGTCGCCGAGCACGATGGTCACAAATCCCTCTACTCCGACGCCTATTACGACCGCGAGACTTTCGACCGGCTGTACGGCGGAGCGACACTGTCGGAGGTGAAACAACGCTACGACCCCGGCCAGCGGCTGACCGGGCTGTATGACAAGGCGGTGCGACGACGATGACGGGGATCACGGGCAGTGGGGGAGCAACTGTTAGGACCAGAGCAACGATGCCGGTGGCGGCGGCGCTGGACGCCGTTCTGCCGGGCGGCGTGCCGTTTCGATTCACGGCGTTCGACGGCAGCGCGACGGGGCCGGAGGACTCCGAGATCCGGGTGCACCTCGCGACCGAGCGGGGCCTTTCGTTCATCCTCAGCTCCCCGAGCGATCTCGGTCTCGCGCGGGCGTACGTCTCGGGCGACCTCGAGATCGACGGGGTCCACCCGGGCGATCCGTACGACGGGATCCGGGTCTTCACCGACCTGCGGTTCGAGCGCCCGCCGCCGAGCGAGCTGCTGAGCGTCGTCCGGGGGCTCGGCTGGCGCCGGCTCAAGCCGCCGTCCCCGCCACCGCAGGAGCACCTGGCTCGCTGGCGCCGGACGGTGGAGGGGCTGCGGCACTCGCGATCGCGCGACGCGGCGGTGATCCATCATCACTACGACGTGTCGAACCGCTTCTACGAGTGGGTGCTCGGCTCGTCGATGACCTACACCTGCGCGGTCTTCCCGAAGCCCGACGCGAGCCTCGAGGAGGCGCAGGCCGAGAAGTACGACCTGGTCGCCCGCAAGCTCGGCCTGCGGCCTGGGATGACGCTGCTCGACGTCGGATGCGGCTGGGGCGGCATGGTCCGGCACGCCGCGAAGGAGTACGGCGTCAAGGCGCTCGGCGTCACGCTGTCGCAGCAGCAGGCCGACTGGGCGCAGGCGGCGATCGAGGCCGAGGCGCTGGGCGACCGCGCGGAGGTACGGTTCGCCGACTACCGCGATGCGCCGGAGGGTCCGTACGACGCGGTTAGCTCGATCGGGCTCACCGAGCACATCGGCGTGCGCAACTACGCGGCGTACTTCGGCTTCCTCTACGACCGGCTCCGGCCCGGCGGGCGGCTGCTCAACCACTGCATCACGCGGCCGCACAACCGGCGCCGGGCCACCGGCGAGTTCATCGATCGGTACGTCTTCCCCGACGGCGAGCTCACCGGGTCCGGGCGGATCATCACGGCTGCACAGGACGCCGGGTTCGAGGTGCGGCATGAGGAGAACCTGCGAGAGCACTACGCGCTGACCCTGGCCGGCTGGTGTCGCAACCTCGCCGCGCACTGGGACGAGGCCGTCGAGGAGGTCGGCATCGGCACGGCCCGGGTATGGGGTCTCTACATGGCCGGGTCGCGACTCGGATTCGAGCGCAACGAGATTCAGCTGCATCATGTGCTGGGCGTACGAGTCGGCGACGACGGCGACGCCGACTTCCCGCTCCGGCCCGACTGGGGCTCATAACCCGCAACTCGCATGCAACCCCCGACGGCCCCGACGTCGTGATAGAGGGCGACGAAGGGAGTCGGGGTGCGCAAGCGGGATGAGGCACAGTTCATCGAGTTCGCCGCCGGCGCGGCGCGTGGCCTGCGGCGGACGGCGTACCTCATGTGCGGCGACTGGCAGCGGGCCGAGGACGCCGTCCAGGACGCGCTGATTCGCGTGTACGTCGCGTGGCCGCGGCTGCGTCAGCGGCAGAGCCTCCGGGCGTACGCGACGAAGACCGTCGTGTCAGTCGTGATGGATCAGGCGAAGCGGCCATGGCGTCGCGAGCATGCCAGCGCCGATCCCCTGGACGCCGTGGACGAGCGTCGCGACCACCCCTGCGCCGTCGGCGACCGGCTTTTCGTGGTCCAGGCGCTGAGCGCGTTGCCGCCGCGGCAACGGGCCTGTGTGGTGCTCCGATACCTCGAGGACATGAGCGTCGAGGAGACCGCCGAGGCGATGGGGACGAGCTCGGGAACGGTCAAGAGTCAGACCGCACGGGGACTGGAGTCCATGCGGGCGGCGCTGGGCGGCATCGGATCGACATTGGATTTGGGGTAGGGCGATGACTGAGGACATGGGCAGGCTGCTGCGGGACGCCGGCGACGATGCTGGGCGACCGCTCGGCTTCGCGCTCGAGGAGTTGGTCGTACGTGGGCGGCGGCGCGTTCGAGTCCGGCGCTCGAGCTTCGCCGCGGTCGCCGGCGTGGCCGCGGCCGGGCTGGCGGCGAGCGTCCTGACCGCCTGGCCGTCCGGCACCGACGACAGCGACGGGTCCAGGTTCGCGACGTCCGACGACGAGCAGTTGATCGAGCGCTGTGCGAGGCTCGACGAGCTGGCGAGTGCGGCCTCGTCGACGTACCCCACACCGGGCGAGCCGATCGACCACTGGACGATCCAGGTACGCCAGGCCGACGACGAGGCGATCAGCATGATCCTGGCGCCGGACGGCCAGCGCGAGTTCGCGTACTGCCGGCTGGAACTGACCGGCGGCCATGCTTTCGACGCCTACTGGCGCCGGCAGTACGCCTCCTACATCGGAGCTCCAGCGGGCGCCACCCGGGTCGGCGACGGCGAGGTGCTGTGGGGCTCGGGCGGGGCGACGTCGGAGAAGATCGGCCGGATGACGTTCGAGACGGCCGACGGCGAGATCTCCGAGGCGGCGCGCAACGGCCACTACTTCGTGTGGCAGCACCAGACGGCCGACGTGGAGCCCGGCGAGCCGGTGTGGGTGACGTTCTACTACGCCCACGACGGCAGCGTCGCCGACCGGATGCGGACCGAGCCGATGCCCGGGCCCTATGACCCGGCGCCCGAACTGCCGGACCAGCCGCGGGCGGATCTACCGACGCTGGACGAGGGCGTGGCCCCGGAGGGCGACGCTCCGGCCGACGCGCCCGCGCCCGGCGGTCCGGCAGCCGACGCTCCCGCACCCGACGGTCCGGCGGCCGACGCCCCCGCACCTGACTACCCGAAGGACTGCGTCGCCTGGGTCGAGCCGGATAGCCGGACTCCGACGATGGAGTGCTCGTGAACCTTGACCGAGCCTGCTCTCGGGTGCCGTGCTCCGGTCGATGATCGTCGAGCGCGGTCGCTGTCCCCACGCCGTGGCAGACTCCACGAGTGCGCACGATCGACGTCGCGGAGCGGCGGGCCCGGCTGGCGCGGCGACATCGGATCGCGCCAGCCCACCGCGTGGGGCATGCCGTCGACGCGGCTCGCAGCATCGTCTGCCTGCACGGCACCGATCCGGCCACGATCTACCTGTCAGCCTGGGCCCGGATGGTCGGCATGCAGGTCGGCGATCTCGAGCAGGCGTTGTACGTCGACCGCTCGCTGGTCAAGCACCTCGCGATGCGGCGTACGCTCTTCGTCTTCCCACGGGCGATCCTGCCCTACGCGCAGGCCGGCGCCAGCCGGCGCGTCGCCGATTCGGAGCGCCGCCGGTTGATCCGCGACGTCGAGAAGGCCGGCCTGCATCGCGACGGCGAGAGCTGGTTGGAGGCCGCGTCCGAGTCGGTCGTCGCCGCGCTGGCCGACGGCCGTGAGGCCTCGTCGACCGAGCTGCGCCGGGAGATCACGCTGCTCGAAGGCACGATCAGCTACGGCGAAGGCAAGAAGTGGGGCGGCGACATGCCGATCGGGCCCCGGGTGCTGACCACCTTGTCGGCGGCGGGGCGCATCGTCCGGGCGACCAACGCCGGTGGCTGGACCTCGTCCCGGCCGCTCTGGACGTCGATGACCTCGTGGCTGGGCGAACCGCTGCGCCGTGTCGACGAGGCCGAAGGGGTCGCGGCGATGGTCGAGCAGTGGCTTCGGGTCTTCGGACCGGGTACGGCGGCCGACATCAAGTGGTGGCTCGGCTCGACCGTGCGGGCCGTACGCCACGCACTCGCCGATGTCGACGCCGTCGAGGTCGATCTC
>Ga0075431_100004540_pt1 | contig 13628 bp, 10 predicted proteins | sample RhiMetdeltSRZDD5_FD_75297 | JGI IMG/M metagenome (GOLD analysis project Ga0075431, IMG submission 75297) | Populus rhizosphere microbial communities from Tennessee, USA - Rhizosphere MetaG P. deltoides SRZDD5 | ecosystem: Host-associated > Plants > Roots > Rhizosphere > Soil | place: USA... | reverse complement strand
TTTGGTGGTCTCGAGTTACGCGAGCTCGCAAATTGGCGCCAGAAGCGCGGCGACCTTCATGAGCGCCGTTGGTGCACTCACGCGAAGGCCGACGGACGCCTCCATCGCCCGCTCACGGTCCACGCTCCCCTCGTCGGAGAGGTGTGCGTCTAGGTGCGTCGCGAGCACATCGAGCTGGTCGTGAACGATCGCCAGATGGTCCCCGGGCACCACGCGAACGGTCACTGACGGTACGAGCCGGCGCCACGCGGTAGCAGCGGCATCCACCGAGCCCGATCCCTCATGCTCGGGCCACAGGAGGAGCAGTGGGCCGGAATATGGTGCCGGGAAGTACCGCATGAAAACGCGATTGTAGACGCCGAGGACGGCAGGCCAGCGGGACGGCGTGGCCGGCCGTCCGGAATCCGACCGTCGACGCACGCTGAGGGTGTGGCTGGCTCGCTCAACTAATTTGGTGACGACAAACGCCGGCCGTTCGCGAGGCGGGATCCAGCTCAGGCGGTCCCAATACGCGCGCAGCCGTGCCACCGGCTCCGCGGTGCGCTCCGGAGAGACGCCGACGATCTGTGCCGTGCGCCGCAAGAGCCGACCCGTCCGTCGCAGCGTCGTGACGGGTACCGCAGCGATGAGCGCAAGTAAGTCGACGTGCTCGCCGGCCGCGTGCAACCGGCGAGCGATCTCGTATGCGACGAGCCCGCCATTGCAGTATCCGGCGAGTCGGTAAGGGCCGCAGGGCTGGAGGCTGCGCACGACAGCCATGTGCCGGTCCACCATTGCCTCTATCGTCGCCGGAATGGGCGAGCCCACACCCGTGAAGGGGTGCACCACGTGAACGGGCTGGCGCCGACCGAGCCGGCGCGCGAGCCGCAGTGCGTAGAATGCGCCGCCGGTGAGCAGACCATGGAAGAGGAAGAGCGGCGTGCGATCGCCGCCGCCGTTCAGCGTGACCGCCGGGGCCGCCAGATCCGCCGGCGCGCCGGGCTCCTGGCGCAGCAACCGGGTCAGCGCCTCGATCGTTGGGCTCGAGTAGAGGGCGCTGAGCGGCAGCGAGCAGCCGGTCAGGTCGCCGATCTGCTGGAGCATCCGCGCCGCGGTGAGCGAGTCGCCTCCCAGTTCGAAGAAGTCGTCCGTGAGCCCGACGCGGTCTATGTTGAGAAGCTCCTGCCAGAGCGCGGCGAGCTGTCCCTCGAGAGAATCACCGGGACCAACGTCGCACGACTCCGTCAGCCGCACCGGTGAATCGGCGCGCGCGGTGAGTCCGCGTCGATCAACCTTGCCGCTCGGTGTGAGGGGCAGCGCGTCGAGAGGGACGAACACTGTGGGGACCATGTACGCAGGCAGCGCCTTCCGCACGTGCTCGCGTAGCTCGTCGGCCGGAGGCGCGGTCTTGGCGCGGCCGACGACGTACGTCACGAGTCGCTTCGCCGCACCATCCTGTCGCACGACAACGGCGGCGTCCCGGATTTGCGGGTGTCGGCGCAACACGGCCTCGATCTCTCCCAGTTCGATCCTCAGTCCACGGATCTTCACCTGCGAGTCGAGCCGGCCGAGATATTCAAGGATGCCATCAGGTCGCCACCGAGCGAGGTCGCCTGTCCGATAGAGCTGCGCGCCCGCCCGCGTGTCGAAGTGATCCGGGATGAAGCGCGCCGCCGTTTCGTCCGGCCGATTGACGTAGCCGCGGGCGACGCCCGGCCCGCCGAGATAGAGCTCGCCCGGAACGCCGATGGCAGTCGGGACGAGGTGACGATCCAGCACGTATGCCGTGGTGTTGGCGATCGGCGCACCGATCGGAATCGAGGCGGCTGTCGGATCGATCCGCGGTGGGATTCGATACGCGGTCGCCGCCACCGAGCACTCCGTTGGCCCGTAGCCGTTGATGATCTGCGTCTTCGGCATGACGGATGAGGCTCGCGCAACGTGTGGGACCGAGAGCGCTTCGCCACCCAGGTCCAACTGCCGGAGCGGGGCCAGACACTCTGGGTCCTCGTCGACCACCATGTTGAAGACGGCGGGCGTAAGCCACATCGTGGTGACGCCGTGCCGACGGATGACGTCTCGCAGCTCGGATGTCATCACAACTGGGGACGGATACAAGACCAGGCGGGCCCCGTGGACGAGCGCGGCCCAGATCTCGAACACGGAGACGTCGAACCCGAGTGCGGTGGATTGAAGAATCACCTCGTCGGGACCGAGCCGCATATAGCGGCCGTCCCCGAAGAGCAATCGAACGATGCCTCGGTGTGGGACTGCGACCCCCTTGGGGTATCCCGTCGACCCCGAGGTGTACATGACATACATGATGTCGTCCGGTCCGACGCGCACTGGCGGCAACGGCGTTGGCGTAGCGGCCGGCTCGACTTCGTCGATATCCACGACGGGGACGTCGTTCAACGTTGCCGCAGCGAATCCGCGCTCGCGCGTCAGGACTGCGCTGATCCTGGCCTCTGCCACCATGAACGCGGCGCGATCCGGCGGATCGTTGATACTCAGCGGGACATAGGCGGCGCCCGCCTTCAACACGGCGAGATAGCCGACGATTGTCTCGATCGAGCGCTCCATGGCCACGCCAACGAAGGCGCCGGGCGTCACGCCGAGTGCCTGAAGGCGCGCCGCGACGGCATCAGCGCGGCGATTGAGCTCGCCGTAGGTCAGCGAGCCGGCGCCGCTCACCAGGGCGATTCTGTCGGAAGCCCGGGCGGCTTGCTCCTCGACGAGGCCGTGGACGGTCGCTTCGGCGGGGTACGCGTGCGCCGTCCGGTTCCATTCCACGACGACGCGATGTCGCTCACGCTCATCGAGCATTGGCAGCCGGGATACTGGACAGTCGAGATCGGCGACCGCGCCTTCGAGCAGCCGCGCGAAGTGAGCCGCTAGCCGCGCGATGGTGTCCGGCTCGAACAGATCCGCTCGATACGTCAGGCGGCCGACGATCTGATCGACTCGCTCGTGCAGATCAAGATGGAGGTCGAAGTCCGCAGTGGAATCGACGTCATCGTCGATGAGCGCCCATCCCGCCGGCGCCGGCGTGCCTGGGGGCTGCAGCGAGAAGACGTAGGAGAACAGCGGATAGCGCGCTCGATCGCGGCTCGGAAGGGCCGCATTGACCACGTACTCGAATGGCAGCTCCTGATCTTCGAACGCTTCCGCGACGACGGTGCGCACGCGACCCAGCAGTGTCCGGAACGATGGATCGTCGTCGACATCGATGCGCAGCGCCAGCGGGTTGACGAAGCATCCGAGCAGGCGCTTCAGCGTTGCCGACCGGGCGCCGTCGGCGAGCGTACCGAGCACGAGGTCGACTTCGCCCGTATAGCGGTGTAGCAGCGTGACGAACCCCGTGAGCAGGCCGATGAAGACGCTCACGTCCTCGGCCCGGCACACGGCTCGGAGGGCGTCGGTGGTCCGCGCGTCGAGCGTGAACCGATGGCGCGCGCCGCGGAAGCCGGGAAGGGGCGGCCGGACGCGGTCGGTGAAGAGCTCGAGTGTCGGGGGTGGTCCCGCGAGCCGTCGACGCCAGCGCTCGATCTGGCGTCCGGCCTCGGCCGTCTGGACCCACTCGCGCTGCGCGGCCGCGAAATCTCCGTACTGAAGCGGGACCGCCGCCGGCTCGGGCGTCCCGTGCAGCTCAGCCGCGTAGAGCGCGGCGAGATCGGTCAGAAGGACGCGCTGGATCGACGCTCGGTCGGCGATCGCCTGGTGCAGGGTCAGATAGAGACGAGAGTCCCCCGGAGCGAGGTGGATCAGCCGCGCCCGGTACGCCGGACCTCGCACCAAGTCGAGGGCGCGACGGGCGTCGCCGATGGCGAGAGCGAGTGCATGACACTCGGCGCCGGGTGTCGAACGCAGGTCCAACACTTCGAGAGGGCTGGCGGACGGCGACGACACGAACCGTACCGGCCGCCCCTCTTCGACACCGAACGTCGTGCGCAACGTCTCATGGCGTTCTGCTAGCCGATGGAGGGCTGCTTCGAGAGCCGGGACATCGAGCGGGGAAGGGCAACGGATGGTAATCGGCAGGTTGCCGAAAGGAATGTCGCCTGCCAACTGAGTCCGCAGCCACACCTCTTGTTGGGCAAAAGACAGCGGCCCGGATTTACGGGGATCGTCCATTTACACGCTCTTCCTGGTGATGTCGGAAGTCTCGGTGTCAAGGGCGGCACGCCAGGTACCAAACAGCATCCGAGGGGGCCGGAACCCGGTGGCAAACGAGGGAGGGAGACTGTGCAAGCAACTACACGCCTCTACGAACAAATTTCTCGGGCGACGGAAACTGTCGTCACGTTGCCTCGTGTCCGTTCCCGCCACACGACATCCGACCAGTGCTGCTCGAGCCAGCGCGCGGCCTTGGCTCATCTACCTCACCACGACGCTCGCGGCGACGAGCTTCCTCCTCCCGGCGTTTGCCCTCCCCATACCGTGGGGGTATATACGCAACCGGGCTGCCAAGTTCCTGCCCCGTGCCGCGCAGCTGAAAATTGCCGCCTCTTCCTGGACGCGGTGGTCGTCTCGGAGGAGCTTGTAAGTGCTAGAATCAGCGGTCAGCGTCGCGTAAGTCCTCACGCGCCCGTAGCTCAGTTGGATAGAGCATCAGCCTTCGAAGCTGAGGGTCGGGGGTTCGATTCCCTCCGGGCGCGCCACTCAGCACGCTTCGCCTCGTATGTGAACTTAACGGAGATGCCAGGACCGGAGTGACACCGAGGGCGCGCGCAACGCGCGCCCGTTCATGACGACCGCTGGCCTGACTCGCGTAACGCTGCGGAGACGATCAGCACCCCACGCGAAGTACGTGGAACACGTGTCGGCGGGTATGAGGCCGTCCGGAACGAGCGCCGTCAGCGACGATCGAGGATCGCCTGAATCGACACGATCCGGCCTTCCTCGCGGTTGCGGTGGCCGGCGCGCACGATCGCGTCGAGCGCGTCGCCCATGATGATGCGCGACGCAACGTAGGGCGGGATTTCGTCCGCGGTTCCCGGGCCAGCGGTTTCGGCTGTCACGTCGTCCCAGACACGGACGCGAAAGCCTGCGGCTTCCATCACCGCGCGTATCGCCGGCGGTGTGCGCAGGAAACTCGACGACGCATCACGCGCCCACATTACCGGGAAAATCACCGGCTCGACGGGACCTGCCATTGGCTCCTGGGTCGCGAGCATCCCGCCCGGGCGTAGCGCGCGCGCGAAGCCCCGGTAGAGACGCTCCTTGTCTGCGATGTTCATCCCGCTGTTCTGCGTCCACACCAGGTCGAAGCTCGCGGCTGGGACGTCGAGTGCAAGCGCGTCGCCCACGCGATGCTCGACGCGATCCGCGAGGCCGAGGCGCGCCGTGAGCGCGGCTCCGGTACGGACGAACGACTCCGTTAGATCCACCACGGTGACGTGCGCGCCGTACGTCGCGAGCGTTCGCGCCGGGCCGCCGAGCCCGCCGCCGACGTCGAGGACGCGCATGCCAGGACGGATGCCCGCCAGTCGCGCGAGACGATCGGTCGCCGCCTTGCCGCCGCCGTGGAAGTGATCCGCGGGCGCGAGGGCGTCGACGGTGAGCGCGTCGACGTTGCGGCCAGCCGCCCTGAGCGCGTCGAGGATCGCTCGCTCGAGGCCGTCCCGTTCCCAGTACCCCGCCGTCACGGCTCCGATAATGCCACGTGGCAAAGTCGTATCGGCGCCGGCGGACGAAGTGCTATCGTCAGCGTCACAAATACTTGCAACGCGAGAAGGCCGATAAGCGAATCGTGACCGGCTTCCTGCAGCGCCGCGTGTGAGAGTGCGGAGCGCGGTCGCCGCGCTCGCCCTGGTCACGGCTCCCGGCCTCACCGCCTGCTCGGGCCCGCCACCCGCGCCGCCGCGGCAGCCGGTCGTCGTCGAGACGAGCGTCTCGACCAGCTACTACTCGGTGCGCGGGACGACGACGCCGGCGATCTTCGCCGCGATCGACGCCAGCGGCCTCGTCGAGCCGAGCGGCCAGCGCGCTGTCGGCCTGACGTCTGCGGAATGGAAGATGACCTCGGGTGACGTCGACGTCCGCGCGGTCCCGTGCGTCTTTCCGTCCCTGACGGTCACGCTCCGCCTCGTGGTCACGCTGCCGCGCCACGAGACGCCGGACGAGCTGCCCGCCGACCTCCGCGACCGCTGGGAGCGCTTCGTCGCGCGGGTCGCCGCCCACGAGCAGCGCCACGTCGACATCTATTTGGAGGGCGCGGGGGCGATGAAGCCGCGTCTGGAGGCGACGCGGACGGCCGTGTCCTGCGCGGATCTCGAGAAGGGGATCGATGCCGCGTGGCGGGCCCAGCAGGCGGAGATCGAGCGCGCGCAGGCGGACTTCCACACCGAGGACGGGACCAAGGCTCGGAGCGAGCGCGAGGCGTTGCAGGCGCGGCTCGACATCACCCGCACGCGGCTCGAGCCCTTGGAAGCCGAGATTCGCCGCCTCGACGCCGAGCTCGCCGACCTCCGGCGCCAGGTCGACGCCGGGCGCGCGGATCTCGTCGCGCAGCACAACGAGCTCGTCGGGCGGCGCGGCGGTCTCGCGGAGGAGTACAACCGGCTCGTCGCGGACGCCAATGGGCTGATCGACGCCCTCAACTGGGCGCGCTGGTGATGCGGGCAGCACACGCCTCGAACATGCGGCATACTGCCCGATCAACGACGGCAAGCTCGGGTGACCGGACGGTGAATCGCGCGCTTACACCGCCGGCCGGGAATGGCGCGAGGCTTGCCAACCGACTGTGCCGCGAGAAGTGAATCGTCGTTGCGCGGGAGGACAGGCGATGGCCAAGAAGAGCAAGCGACCGGCGAAGAAGGCGCGGAAGGCCGCGCAGCCCCGTGACCTGGGTGCCCACAATGCCAAGGCCGTGAAAGGCGGGCAGAAGGCGGGAAGCGGTCAGGAAGAATTCCTCGTGGTGAAGATGCAAGACATTATCGTCACGTAAACCCCTAAGAGCGATCCACTTACGGCGCCGTCGTGTCGTAGCCACGGAGGCGCCGCACGCTCAACGCGACGAGGTTAGGCGTTCGGAGCGGCGTCGACAAATTTCGCCGACGCGTCTGTGCGCGCCGGCATAGACTGACCGGGCCATGACGCCTTCCGCGGCCTCCGAAGACTGGGCGCGGCGGGCGGCGCGCGTCGGACGCTGCGTCGCACGCTTCCGACTCGCGAGCAAGCCGCAGGTCCAGGCATGGCGCACCAACGAGGTCACGGCAGGCGGCGGGCGGTGCGTCGGTTGCGACGAGCAGTTCTATCCGGGCGAGCCGCACGTCGAGGTCGTCGCCGCGCAGACGGTCGTCTTCGAGCTCCACCACGAATGCTTCGATGTGTGGACACGCTTCGCCGGCGCCGGGGCTGCGCCGCCACCCGCCGAGCCGGGCGACGACGAGGACGACGCCGGATTCTAGGCGCCGTCCGCCTTGTAGCGATCGGCCATCGCCATCTGCTCGACGACGCCGATCAAGCGGTTGAAGTCAGAGAACTGCATGTAGCGCTCGTTCAGCGACAAGACGTCGTCGCGCTTGCGCACCTCGTCGAGGAATTCCGCGATCGCGCGAACGCCGACCAGCAGCGTGTCGACGGGCAGCAGGATGATCGCGAAGCCGAGCTCACGCAGGCGCGCGAAGGGCAGCAGCGGGGAGCGCCCGCCCGGCGCGTAGTTGTAGAGCAGCGGCGTGTTGAAGGCGCGCGCCACACGCTCGACCTGCTTTTCGTCGCGCGGCGCCTCGACGAACAGCACGTCGGCGCCGGCCTTCACCGCCGCCTCACCCCGCCGCAACGCCTCGTCGAAGTCCACCGCTGAGATCGCATCGGTGCGCGCGATGATCAGCAGATCGCGATCGGTGCGCGCTTCCGCGGCGGCTCGAATCTTGCCGGCGAACTCGCTGCGCGAGATCACCTCGTGGCCGGAGAGGTGGCCACAGCGCTTGGGCGTGACCTGGTCCTCGATGTGCAACGCCGCCACGCCGGCCGCCTCGTACGTCTGCACCGTGCGCCGCACGCCGAGCGCGTTGCCGTAGCCCGTGTCCGCGTCGGCGATGAGCGGGATCGCGACGGCTGCCGCCAGGTTTCGGGCGTGATCCGCCATCTCGGCGAGACCGGCATAGCCAAGGTCGGGCAGGCCGAGTCGCGACGCCGACGTCCCGTAACCCGTCATGTAGACAGCCGGGAACCCTGCGCGCTCGACCAGACGCGCGGAGACGCCGTCATAGGCGCCCGGAACGACGAGACCGGTTTTGGCTTCGACCAGACGGCGAAGATCGGCACGACGGCTCATGGTCGCTCCTGCGTGATGGTCATGCGACGGCGCGGGCCCGGGCGATGCGGCGCTCGAGCGCGGGATGCGAGTACAGCAGCGCTTCCTTCAGCGGGTGCGGCCGGCGCTCCGCGAGGTTCAGCGTGGCCAGCCGCTCCATGGCGCCGATGAAGCCGTTGGGATCGCGCGTGAGCGCCAGCGCGAAGTCGTCCGCCTGGCGCTCGACGTGCCGCGAGAACGCGTTGACCAGCGGCGTCAGCACGAGACCGAGCACCGCGAGCACGAACACGAGCCACGGCAGCCCCGCGGGATCGGCCACGTTCGTCGCGCCGAAGCGTCCGACGCCGATCCGCAGCGCCTGATCCGCCAACCAGAACGTCACGACACCGACCAGCGCCTGGACCACGAGTCCGCGCCGTATGTCGCCGTGCGCGTGATGACCGAGCTCGTGCGCCAGCACGGCCTCGATCTCCTCGGGCTGGAACCCCGCGGCGAGCGTGTCGTAGAGAAGGATGCGTCGCGTCCGCCCAAGGCCGACGACCGCCGCGTTGGCGGTCCGGCTCTTGCGCGATTGATCGGCGATCCACACGCCGATGGCGCGCACGCCGGCGCGTTCGGCGAGCGCGAGCAGCCGCGAGGTCAATGGCGTATCTGCCAGCGGTGTGAGCCGATAGAACATCGGCAGAATCCAGATCGGAACGACGGCGGTCATCGCGATGGAGAACACGAACGCGATCGCGGCCATGGCGAGCCACCAGAGCGCCGTCAGCCGGAGCAGCGCATAGACGACCTCGACGGCCGCCAGGCCGATCACCGCGCCGAGTGCGGCGGCTTTGGCCCGATCAGCGAGCCAGCTCGGCAGCGGCTGATGCAGCAGGCCGTAGCGTCGCGGCAGCACCCAGGACGAGACCCAGGCGAACGGCAGGCCGAGAAGCGTGTGGCCGGCGCCGAGCGCCACGGCGACCAGTGCAACTTGGAGCGCCGCGCTCGACGTCATGCGCGCCGCCCACGCGGCGAGCAGCGGGCCAACGCCGGCGAGGAGAATCACAACGAGATAGGCGGCGCCGACGGCGAGCCGCGCCAGCCGCAGCGAGAGCTGCAAGCGGTGGTAACGGCCCGCGTCCTGAGCGGCCATGCGGGCGATTGTACACAGCGGCCAAGAGCGGCATACTCGGCGGACGTGCGCCGCGACGGGCGCGGCCCGGCTGCTACAATGAACGAGCGTTCAATCAGCGATTTCGTTGCCCGAGAGGAGTCCCATGTTCGACTCGGTCGAGGACGTCCAGCAGCGCTTCAAAAGCGCGCGCTACATCGCCAGCCGACGAATCTCCACCGTCGTCTACCTGTCCGAGCGTATGGGACGTCCCGTGCTGATCGAGGGACCCGCCGGCGTGGGCAAGACCGAGCTCGCCAAGACGCTCGCGGACATCACGAATCGGCCGCTCATCCGGCTGCAGTGCTACGAAGGACTCGACGAGGGCAAGGCGCTCTACGAGTGGAAGTACGCCAAGCAGCTCCTCTACACGCAGCTCCTCAAGGACCGCATCGGTGAGCTGATCGCCGACGCGCCGTCGCTGCCGGACGCCGTCGCCCGGATCGCCGGCCAGGACGACGCGTTCTTCTCGTTCCGCTTCTTGTCCCAGCGCCCGCTGCTCTCGGCGATCCAGTCCGAGCAGCCGGTGGTGCTTCTCATCGACGAGATCGACAAGGCCGAACCGGAGTTCGAGGCGTTCCTGCTCGAAGTGCTCTCAGACTTCCAGGTCTCGGTGCCCGAGCTCGGCACTGTCAAGGCCAAGCACATCCCGCTCGTGGTGCTGACGTCCAACAACGCACGGGAGCTCTCGGACGGGCTCAAGCGCCGCTGCCTGCACCTGTTCATCGACTTTCCGGCGCCAGCCGAGGAGCTCGAGATCATCCGGCTGAAGGTGCCGGAGATCTCCGCCAAGCTCGCGTCGGCCGTCGTCGCCGCCGTGCAGAAGATCCGCGCGCTCGAGCTGCGCAAGCCGCCGTCGGTCTCCGAGTCGCTCGACTGGGCGCGCTCGCTCGTGATCCTGAACGCGCAGACGCTCGACGCCACGCTGGTCGAGTCGACGCTGACGATGCTCGTGAAGTACGAAAAGGATCTCGAGCGCGTGAAGGGCGCTCTGGATAAGGTGCTGGCGCCATGATCCGCCGACCGTCGGGCGGCGGAGCCCTGCGCAGCCGCCCCGACGGCAAATAAGATGGACGAAAGAATTCTCGAGTTCATCGGCGATCTCCGTCGCGCGGAGCTGCGCATCTCGCCCTCCGAGGCGGTCGACGCGCTCGCCGCCAGCGCGGAGGTCGGCCTGGTCGACCGCGAGACGTTCAAGGCCACGCTCGCCGCCACGCTGGTGAAGGAGTCGCGCGACCTCGAGACGTTCGAGCGCCTATTCAACCTCTATTTCCTCGATCTCGAGGCGCTCGGCGAGGGCATCAAGAAGGCGCTGGGGCCCGAGGACCCGCGCGTCCAGGACCTGCTGGACCGGCTCGCCGACGAAGACGGGCTCGAGCTCGACGACCTCACCGAGCTCTTGATGCGCGGCGAGGGCAGCGAGATGGAGATGGCCATCCGCGCGGGCGGCCAGAATGCCGGTCTCGAGCGCCTCATGTACTTCCTGCAGGTCGGCTACTTCTCGCGCAAGATTCAGGACAAGTTCGACTGGTCGGCGATCGAGCGGGATATCGAAAAGATCATGCGGATGCTCGAGGCCAAGGGCCTCGACCCCGGCCAGCTGGCGCGCATCAGGAATTATCTCGAGCTGCGGCTGGAAGCCTTCAACCGCATGATCCGCCAGCACGTCGAGCGCGAGCTCGAGCGGCGCGCGTACCGGCAGGGCGAGAAGCTCACGCGCGAGGTGCTGTCGGACAAGCCGCTGTTTGCGCTGACGCCCGAAGAAGTGGCGCAGATGAAGAACGTGGTGGCGCGGTTGGCGCGCAAGATCAAGGACGCGCTCGCGCTGCGCCAGCGCCAGGAGCAGAAGGGGCGGCTCGACACCCGCCGCACGATCCGCAAGAGCCTGTCCTACGGCGGCGTACCCATGGAGGTCTTTCTCAAGCGCCGGCACCGCGAGAAGCCCAAGCTGATCACCATCTGCGACGTGTCGGACTCCGTGCGCAACGCCTCGCGCTTCATGCTGCAGCTCGTGTGGAGTCTTCAAGAGTGCTTCAGCCGCGTGCGCTCGTTCGTCTTCGTGTCCGAGATCGCCGAGGTCACGCAGGCGTTCGCGACCTATCCGGTGGAGCGCGGCATCGAGTGGGCGCTGAAGGCCGCGCCCGTCGACTATCACTGCCGCTCGGACTTCGGCTTCGCGTTCAGCCGCTTCGCGAACAGCGAGCTGGAGTCGCTGGATCGCAAGACGACGATCCTGCTCCTGGGCGACGCGCGGAACAACTACAACGACCCGCAGGCGTGGGCGCTGCGGCTGATCCGCGAGCGCGTGAAAGGCATCATCTGGCTCAACCCCGAGGGACAGTGGGGCTGGGGCATCGGCGACAGCGTGATGCCGATGTACGCGCCGTCCTGCGATCTGGTGCGCGAGTGCCGCACCATCGGCCAACTCGGCGAAGTCGTCGATAACCTCGTGCATCACTGGTGGCGTCGCGGCCACTGATGGCCTGACCGTTGCAGAACGGTCGGGTGATGCGTCTGTTCGTCATCGGCATCCTGCTCGTTCTCGCCATCGCGATGCCGATGATGCTCGTCGCCCCGCCGACCGCTCCCGCCGATGACGACTGCAAGGTCGTCGAGGACTTCGCGCGCACTGCGGTCGGCGAGTTCCCGGCGGAATGGAAGCCGCGCAAAGACGCCGGCAAGGACATCTACGCCGTGCAGGAGGAGGGCGGTAAACGCTTCCTGCGCGCGACGGCCAAGAGCCTCGGTATCCAGGCCGCGCGGGAGGTGCAGGGCTGGAATCTGAGCGCCTATCCGATCCTGGCGTGGTCCTGGCGCCCGCGCGAGTTCCCCAAGGCCGCCGACGAACGGCGCCCGAGCACCAATGACAGCGTGCTCGCCGTCTACATGCTCGTCCCGCACTCACGCGTGGCGGGACCGAAGGCGCTGAAGTACATCTGGAGCGAGCAGGTCCCGGTGGGGACGCACCTCGAGTCGAACAAGGGCCTGACCCAGGTGCGGGTCCTTCGCAGCGGCACCGCCGGCCGCGGCGAGTGGCAACAGGAAAAGGTCAACGTCCTCGAAGACTATCGCAAGTACTTCGCCGGCGGCGAGACGCCGAAGCCGATCGGCATCGCGGTCCTCACCGACGCCGACGAGACGAAGTCGTCCGCGATCGGCGACTACGCCGGGTTCAAGATCTGCCGGAAGTAACCGTCAGCGCCGCGGCCTGAACGGGGCGAGCGCCGTGCGCACGGCACCGAGCGTGTATGGCTTGGCGATGACGAAGGCAACGTGGCTCGCTTCCTCGGCGCTGAAGTCAGCCGACGACGTCCAGCCGCTGATCAAGCCGACGGGCAAATCGGGCTGCCGTGTACGGAGCGCACGCGCCAGCTCCCAGCCGGTCATGCCCGGCATGCCGAGATCGGTGATCACGAGATCCACGCGCGCGCCGCCGTCGAGCAGCGCCAGCGCTTCGCGACCGCTGCCCGCGGTGACCACGCTGTGCCCGTCCTCGGCCAGCGTGTCGGCGAGGGCTTCCAGCACCGTCGGTTCATCGTCAACCGCGAGAATCTTCAGCGGAGTCACCGGTGACGGCGTCAGCGGTACCGTGTCGGCGGGCGGCGTGACGCCCGGCTGCGGGATGCGCAGCTTCACGACGGTGCCGCGACCCTCGCCACTGTCGATGTCCATCTCACCGCGGTGGCGCTGGACGATCCCCAGGCTGACACTCAGGCCGAGACCGACGCCCTTCGGACCTTTCGTCGTGAAGAACGGCTCGAGCGCGCGCTGGCGCGTCTCGGCGCTCATGCCGGCGCCGGTGTCGCCGACCGAGCAGTACACCCAGCCATCGTCGACCCACGTGCGGACGGTGAGGCATCCGCCGTTGGGCATCGCGTCCAGCGCGTTGAGCACGAGATTCATGACGACTTCGCGCAGCGCCGCCGGCTCGCCCGCGACGACGACGTCCTCGCCGGGCTCGAAGCGGATGTCGACCGTCGCGTTCTGCAGCTGCGCGGCGTCCTGCCACCGCGGGCGGGTGAGCTCGATCACGTCGGCGGCGATCTCGTTGAGATCGACGCGTCGCGTCTCGGGAACCGGCTGCGCGGCGGAGAATTCCAGGACGCGGCGCACGACCTCGGCGGCATCGCGCACCGCACGATCCGCCGTCTCGAGCGGCTTGCGCAGCGTGGTGTCGGTGGCGTCCGGCGCGCGCATGAGCAACAGCTGGAGCCGGCCGGAGACCACGGCGAGGAG
>Ga0075431_100004538_pt1 | contig 13629 bp, 9 predicted proteins | sample RhiMetdeltSRZDD5_FD_75297 | JGI IMG/M metagenome (GOLD analysis project Ga0075431, IMG submission 75297) | Populus rhizosphere microbial communities from Tennessee, USA - Rhizosphere MetaG P. deltoides SRZDD5 | ecosystem: Host-associated > Plants > Roots > Rhizosphere > Soil | place: USA... | reverse complement strand
CAGCGCAGCATAAAGCGTGTACGACCCGATGTTCGCGCCGATGTCCCAGAAGACGCTGTCCGGGCCAAAGCCGTCGATCCACGCGATCGTTGCCTTCTGCTTGGTGAGCAGCCCCTTGGCGCGAAAGCCGGACGTTTCACCGAACACGGCAAAGAGCAACTGGCCCTTTGGCGTGTCGATTCTCAGAGCGTCTTGGGTCAGCGCGCGAGCAAGCTCTCCCTGTACCTTCGCACGAGGCTCGATCGGAAGACGTCTGATCAGGCGCTGCAACCGCGCCTCCTCGGTGCGGAGGATTTCTGCGGCATCCACAGAACGGAAACGGGATCGAAACCAGTTGAATGGGGACGGAGGCATGTCGGACAGACGCCTCAGGGATAATACTAGCGAGGCTGCGCCTAGAACTCGCGAATGTGGCTCCGCCTCGCTAGCCAGTGTTGGCCTTGCCCCGCCTTCGGCGGGGCGATCAAATGACTCGAACCTCTGCCCGCGTGTTCACGAGCCTCGTGGTGTTTGCGCTATGCGCCGAGCTGCTCGGACTGTTCGCGTACTACGTGGACACGGGCGCGCTCTTCTACACGCATCGCAAGTCCTACCGCGAGCTGCTTCCCACGCCGGAGGATCGGCTATTCCTGGGCGAGGCGGTTCATCCGTACTTCGGATTCACGCACAGGCCGGGCGTGCCGTTCGACATTCCTGAACCGCTGCGCCGCGGCACGGCGATTCCCGCGAGGCTGCACACCAACAACTTCGGGTTCGTTTCGCCGCACGAGTATCCGTTCCAGAAGAAGAGCGACAACCAGTTCATCGTCGGAATCTTCGGCGGCTCCGTCGCGCTGTGGTTCTGTCAGATCGGGGCTCAACGCCTGGTGGAGCAGATGAAGCGGGACGCGTTCTTCAGCGGCAAGGAGATCGTCCCGCTCTGCTTCAGCCACGAAGGCTACAAGCAGCCGCAGGAGGCGGTGGTGCTCGCCTATTTTCTGTCGATTGGGCAGCCACTCGATCTTGTGGTGAACATCGACGGCTTCAACGACGTAGCGCTGGGATCGCTCAACAACGAGCGCGGCCTCGATTTTTCGATGCCCAGCGTGCAGCACCTCGACCCGCTGATCAACATCGTCAACCAATCGACGCTGACGCCCGACAAGCTCGAGACGCTCGCCGGAATTTTCCGTGACCGCCGTACGCTCCTGGAGTTGACGGACCGAATCCGCACCAACCGGATCGCCTCGGTTAATTTCGTGCTCGATCGCTACTACACAATGGTCCTCAACCGGTACGTCGAAGGACTCGGCCGGTTCAGCAACCTGCCATCGAACCCGCCAGACAACGCGTTCATCCAGGTAGCGCCCTCGCTCGACGGGCGGGCGCCGGCTGCACTGCACGCGCACATTGCCGCGACCTGGCGAGACGCGTCGGTGCTCATGAACGACATGCTGGCGGAACGAAACGCGAGCTACTTCCACTTTTTGCAGCCGAATCAGTACTACACGAAGAGGACGTTCAGCGACGAAGAAGCGGCCATAGCGCTGAACGACGCGTCGCCGTTCAAGAAAGGTGTGGAAGCAGGGTACGCGGCGATGGTTGCAGCAGGTTCAACGTTGGCGCAGCGGAACGTCCAGTTCTTCGACGCCACGCGCGTGTTCGATAAGGAGCCGGCCCACATGTACATCGACGATTGCTGCCACTACACGCAGGCGGGAAACTACATCCTCGCGGATTTCATCGCCGCGTCGATCCTCGAGGCGCCGGGACCCTGGCGGTGATCGACTACCAGACACCCTTCCAGGGCTTTCCGATTAGTGATGGTCGTTCGTAACCTGGTTTTCAGCGCTGCGCTCGATGCATGGCGGAGACTCCACGAGCGCATCGGCCGGGTTCCGCATGAGTCGGAGGGTTCTGGGTGTCAACTCCCAGGGACCCGTGAACATTTTTGGATCCTCGACGGTAGCGTTGTAGATCAGCGTGTCGCCCTCACGGCGCAACCGTTCGACGACATGCAGTGCATCGCTGTGAAACCACCCGTCCGGGCCGAGCCATGACTCATCGATGATGTTCGTTACATCCACCGCGAGCGTGTCACCCTCCCATCGACCAACGCCGTCGCCGTTCCATGTCGGCTCGACGTCGTCGCGGTGCGCGCGGCCGTCGGTTGGGATGACGCGAAAGGTGTTTCGACCCTCATAGAGAAATACAACCTGGCCAGGGGTCTGGACAATCTGACTAGGCGGTCCCATTCGCGGGACCCCCTCGGGCTTGCAATAGAACGCCGGGTCGAGCTTCGATTGCAGGTCCGACGCTTCCTTCAGCTTCGCGGCGAGTTCAGGTTTGTACGGCGGTTTGTTGGGCGCAGCCGCCTTCCTCGCACTACCGCGGCGATCGAGTTCCTGAAAGAGATTCTTCCCTTCGAAAGGGTCGGCCCCTTCGAGCTGAAACACGATCACCAGCGTGTCACCCTTCTGCACCGAATTCGGCACCCCTACTCCTCCACCGGTTCCCCACACACCGGTGAGGTCGGGCTTGCCGTCCGCCGTACGTGGAGTGGGCGTCACCGTCGCAGGCGCCGTGGCAGGCGTCGGAGTCTGCCCCTGGGACAGGGATCCGAGCGCTACGACGACGGTAGCGCATGCAGCGAGGAGGCTCCGGGTCCTCATCGGACCTCCTTGATATCGCCGAGCGAAATCACCACGTCGCGACCGTCAGCGAAAGTGATCGTGCGCAGAAACACGAGGTCCTTGCCATTCCGTGCCCGGTAGCCCAGCAACGTGACAGGCTCCCCAAGTCCCAGCTTGTCGCGCGTCAGCCCGCCGCGACGCAACGTTCCCGGTGGAAACGTCTCCACGCTCCAGGTCGTGACCTTTCCCGCGACGTCGGAAACGTCGAGGTACAGATATACGTGGGGATTGACCCATTCGACTTTGGACACGACGCCTTTCAGCGTGACGGTCTGGTTCTCATCGAAGACCGCAAACAGGGAATGGTGTGCTAAGGCGGGCACGTTGGCGAGGGTCAGAGCAAATGCCACGTTCAGTACGCGTAGGCCTTGTCGCATGCCGCGTCCTCCAGACGGCCCTACTTTAACCCATCTCGTAAGCGTGAACTTCGGAGTCAGACCTCAGGTCGAACGAGCGCTGGCACTGAACAACTCCTGATATACACTCTGCGCCAAATCGATAACCGGTCGGCATCTTCCCGGCGACCAGAAAGGACTTTCGAGTGGACCAGATGCGAATCAGGTATGTGGTTCTCCCCGTCCTGCTCGCTTCCTTGGTGACAGCTGAGTCGTGGAGTGCGGCGTCGCAGGCGCCGGCGACGAACCCGCGAACACTGGTGGGCACATGGCGGCTCGCATCGCTCGAGCGGAGCGAGGCGGGTCAGCCGGCCGCAGCCGTGGCCAACCCCATCGGAATTTTGATCCAGGACGCGAAAGGCAACGTCATCGAGCTCGTTACTCTCAAAGGACGACCGGGATCCATCGACATCGTGGAGCAGTTCACGACGTTCCAGGCGTCCTCGGGGACGTGGTCGGTCGCGCCAGGGCAGTCGACCATCACCTATCAGATCAAGGGCGACCTCGATCCTAGACGGTCGGGTCAGCAGATCGTGCGTTCGTACGAACGACAGGGCGAGCAGCTTGTCCTCACGCAGGCGGCATCGGCCGTCGCGCCTGCCAGCAAAAGCACATGGGAGCGCGTGTCAGAGCTCGAGGCGTTTCCTGATTACCAACGCGATGTTGTCGGATTCTGGCAATGGGTGTCGGCAGGCCTCGAGGACCTGAACGGAAAGATGGTGCAGCCAGCCTCGCGCGACTACAGCGTCATCGTCTACACCCCGACGGGACTGATGGCCGTGCTCTATCTCCCCCCCGCTGGCCGCAAGCCCTTCTCCGGACCCAGGCCGACGCTCGAGGAAGCGCGTACGGCGATGCAAGGGGTTCCGACGTACTTTGGACCCTACATCGTGCAGCCGAAGAGCAGCACCGTGATTCACTACCAGATGGCGATTCCGAATCCAAACCAGACCGGCAACTCGCTCTTGAGAAACTTCACGATCAAAGGGCAGGAACTGATACTGACGTTCCCACCGCAGACGTTCAACGGGCAACGCGTGCGCAACACGCTCCATTTGAAGCGGCTGAGCGGACTGGCCGACATGTGGCCCGATTACCGGCAGTGAGGAAGGAGCCCTCATGAAAGGATACGATCTTCGTTCTATTGCCCTGGCGCTGGCAGGGCTGTTGATCGCAGGCGCCGCTCACGGTCAGAGCTTCTCTAGCGGCACCATCGCGGGCGTGGTCAAGGACGCGTCTGGTGCGGTGCTGCCTGGTGTCACGGTCGAAGCGGCGAGTCCCGCATTGATCGAAAAGGTGCGGACCGTGGTGACTGACGACTCCGGCGTGTTCAGGATCGTCGACCTTCGGCCCGGCGTCTACTCCGTCACGTTCACACTCGAGGGTTTCAGTACTCTCCGCCGGGAAGGTATCGAGCTCACAACTGGCTTCACGGCGACGGTCAACGCTGATATGAGCGTCGGTGCACTGGCTGAGACCGTCACGGTTTCGGGCGCTGCTCCCCTGGTGGACGTACAGAACGTCAATCAGCAGCGCGTCTTCTCACGTACAGTGACGGAGCAGCTTCCTTCCAGCTCCACGCTGAACCAGTACGCAACGCTTATTCCGGGCGCGGTGCTCACGAGCGGCGCCTCTGCGCAGGACGTAGGGGGAAGCCGAGGCGAGTTCCAGACCGGTTTTACCATTCACGGCGCGCGGACCAACGACTTCCAGCAGACACGCGACGGGATGTTCTGGGGCACGCTGGTCGCCGCCGGCAACAAGATGAGCAGTCTGAACCAAGCGACCGTCGACGAAGTGACCGTGCAGACGAGCGGCGCCACGGCGGAGGCTGAAAGCGGCGGCGTCATTGTGAACGTCGTGCCGCGGGATGGGGGCAACACCTTTAGAGGGTCTTTTGCCGGCAATTTCGCCAATCAGGCGCTGCAAACCAACAACCTCGACGACGAGCTGAAGGGACGTGGGGTGACTGTCGTTGCCGAGATTCGCAAGCGTTACGACGTGGGCGGAGGTCTGGGCGGTCCCGTCATGCGTGACCGCTTGTGGTTCTTCGCGAGCTCACGCTACTGGGTGACGTCCACCTATGTGCCGGGCAACTACTTCAACGCGACGCAGGGCACCTTGTTCTACACGCCGGACCTGAGCCGGCCGCTCTACGACGAAAACTCCTATTTCGACAACCGGATCCGTCTAACATGGCAGGCGGCCGAGCGGCACAAGATCGCCGCCACGTATGGCGTCGAGCGCAATTGCAACTGCCTCAACAACGTCAGTACAGGGATGCGTGATGCCGCCGCCTCCGGAAGCGCGAAGTACTGGCCGAACCGGAACGGGCAACTGAGCTGGAACTCACCCGTCACCAACCGGCTCCTGTTCGAAGGAGGCGTGGCGTTCGTATCCCTCGTACAGCAGCGCCTACGTGTCGGCTCCACGCCGGGGGATCCGGCGGTGCTCGACCAGGAGAGGAACTACCGCTACGGCAATCACCGGTTCGGGTACGGCCTCTCGGACAGCTTCGGTGAACAGAGAACGTTTCAGATGAACGAGAAGTTTGCGGTCTCGTACGTGACGGGATCGCACGCCTTCAAGGCGGGGCTGCAGTTCCTATATGCACCGCGCGAGACATTCTTCTATCAGGATGGTGGACCGCACGCCGATCGCAGCTACACGTTCCTGGGAAGGACGCCGGTGTCCGTCACTTACTACGGAGGGCCGCTGGCCACGTCTTTGCGCCAGGATACGCTCGGTCTATTCGCTCAAGACCAGTGGAATGTGAATCGTCTGACGCTGAATCTGGGGCTGCGCTTCGATTATTTGAACGGCAAGGTCCGCGAACAGCACATGCCCGCCGGGACCTTCGTTCCGGCGCGCGATTTTGCGCCCGTCGAAGACGTTCCGAAATGGACGGATATCAATCCCCGCATCGGCGCGTCGTATGACCTTTTCGGGACGGGACGCACCGCGGTGAAGGGCTTCATCGGGCGCTATGTGAACTTCGAAGCGTTCGGGATCACCACCGCCAACAATCCGGCAAATCTGCTGGTGCTCAGCGCAACGCGGACCTGGACCGACAACGGCGACTACGTCCCGCAGGAATCGGAACTCGGACCGCTGTCCGACAGCGCGTTCGGTCAGGTACGCCAGGCGACGACGCGCTATGCCGACGACGTGGTGCGCGGATTCGGGGTGCGGCCGTACAACTGGCAGGGATCCATTCAGGTCCAGCACGAGCTGGGTAACGGGATCGCGCTCAATGTCGGGTATTTTCGAACGTGGTACGGCAACTTCACCGTGACTGACAATCTCGCGATCGGGCCGGCCGATTTCAACGAATACTGCATCACCGCCCCGACGCATCAAGACTTGCCGTCCGACGTGAGTGGAAAGCGCATCTGCGGTCTCTACGATCTGAACCCGGCGAAATTCGGCCAGGTCAACAACCTCGTGGCGCAGGCTTCCGACTACGGCGATTACAACGAGGTGTTCAACGGCGTCGACGTGTCGGTCAACGTGCGCTTTGGGTCGGGCGGCGTAGTGCAGGGTGGCATCGCAACGGGCAGCCAGAGCGTCGACCGCTGCTTCATCGTCGATTCCCCACAAGAGGAATATCAGTGCGACGTGGCCCCGCCCTGGTCGGGCGGCACGCAGTTCAAGCTGTTCACCGTGTATCCCCTCCCGTGGGATTTGCAGGTGAGCGCCACGTACCAGGACAGCCCGCCGGTGCCGACCAATGCGGGATTCGTCGCCACCAATGCCATGATCGCGCAATCGCTCGGCCGGAATCTCGGGGCATGCGGTACTCGGCCCACATGTACGGCAACCGCGACGATCGAGCTGGTTCCGCTTGGCACCCACTTTCTCGAGCCGCGAATCCGCCAGCTTGATATCCGGTTCACGCGCAACTTCGCCTATCGATCGATGCGCATTCAGCCGCAGTTCGACTTGTACAACGCGTTCAACGCGAATCCTGTCACCGGGATCATCACGCGCTTCGGCGCCGCATGGCAGAACGCGACGTCGGTGCTCAACCCGCGGACCATCAAGTTTGGCGTGAACATTACGTACTGAACGGAGTCTATCCGGTCTTCCTTCAGCTCGGTCCGTGTTCGTATCTCAATCGGACACGGACCGGGCGCGTAGGCTCGGAAGGACCCACCTCATCTCGCGCAGCGAAACCCGACGTCGATTCCTCGCGCACCAGGCTGTGCCAGGCTGCGGGACGACAGCCGCAATCCGCGCGAGTAGTCGCCCCAGGAGCCGCCGCGGACGACGCGCGCCACGCCCGAGTCCGGCCCGGACGGATTGGTGGGTGCGGAGTGCTGGTAATAGTCGGACTGGTACCAGTCAGCGGTCCATTCCCAGACATTTCCTCCCATGTCGTGGAGGCCGTATTCATTAGCCGAGAACGAACCTGCCGGCGCGGTCACAGGATATTCGTCGGAATACCCGGCAAAGATTGTCCACTCCGGGTGATCGCGTTTTGCGGATTCATCGGCCACATTCGCGGCGGGCCGCGCGCCAATCAATGGTGAAAGCCCATCGCCCCATGAATAGATCGCGTTCGGTCGCCCGCCCCGGGCCGCGTACTCCCATTCCGCTTCCGTTGGGAGACGGCCGCCAGCCCAGCGACAGAACGCAGTCGCTTCGTTCCAGGTCACGTTGACGGCGGGCAAGCCCCCGGCACGGTTCCAGGGAGGTTGCACGGGCATCGAGGACTGGCCGGTAGCCGCAAACGCGCGGAACCTTTCCACCGTGACTTCTGTGGCCATCAGGTCGAATGGGGCGGTCACGGCAACACGATGCCGCGGCCGTTCGTCATCGGCACAGTCGCCGTCGTGCGGAACGCATCCCATTTCGAATGAGCCTGCGGGGATACGGACCCATCGACTGTCAGCGCGCTGCGCTTGCGCTGGACCTAGGGCAACCAGGAGAAAAATACCGCCTAGAACAGCGGCATGACGCATGGCGATCCGATCAGAGATCCGGCGTGTGGTGTTCCGCGTTTGGTCCCGTCCCGCAATGCACACGTTAGCTTATAGTAGGGGCCGCTTCATTCATCACAGAGAGGACTGTTCATGATGCTCGTCCTGAGAGTGTTCGGCATCGGCACGCTCGGTCTGTTTCTGAGCGCAGCCGCCTTTGCGCAGATTTCCACTGCACAACTCGACGGCAAGGTGACCGACGACAGTGGAGCGGTACTGCCGGGAGCCACGGTCACCGTTACTCAAACCGATACCCAAGCCGTGCGCACGGTAGTGACGGACGGCGAAGGCGCCTACCTCCTCTCGAATCTGGCGCCCGGACCGTACCGGCTCGAGGTGATGTTGCAGGGATTCCGCAGCTACGCTCAGACGGGCATCGTGCTTCAGGTAGCGGCGACAGCGACGATCAATGTCCCGCTCGCCCTTGGCTCGGTCGAAGAGACTGTCACCGTCGAAGCCGCCGCGCCCATTGTGGACGTCCGGAGCGCCGGCGTCAGCGAGGTAGTGGAAAGCGAGCGCATCGTTGAACTGCCACTTGAGGGGCGGCAGGTGACCGCGCTGCTCGTCCTTGCGGGGGCGGCCGTCAACACCGGCAGCCCGAACACCAGGAGCTTCCAGGGCGCCGTCAACGTATCGGTGGCGGGCGGACTCCCCTTTGGCGTCGGGTACGTGCTCGACGGAGCGATGCACAACGATCCGCAGAACAACGCCGGGCTTCCGCTCCCCTTCCCCGATGCGCTGCAGGAGTTCCGGGTGGCAACCACCGGGCTCTCGGCGGAGAACGGCATGCATTCTGGTGCGTCGGTGAACGCAATCACAAAATCGGGCAGCAACCGGTTTACGGGCACGGCGTTCGAGTTCGTGCGCGACAAGCGCTTCAACGCCACCAACCCTTTCGCCCGAATCGGCGCTGACGGCAAGCGCGTCGACGACGGGCTCCTCAGGAACCAGTATGGCGGGACACTCGGCGGGCCGATATTGAGGGACCGCCTTTTCTTCTTCGGAGGCTACCAGGGAACGCACATCCGGCAGACCCCCGCGTCGAATGTCGGGTTCGTGCCGACGCCGGCAATGCTGCGCGGCGACTTTACGGCCTATGCCGCGCCGCAATGCAATGCCGGGCGGCAAGTCACGCTCCGGGCTCCGTTCGTCAACAACCGAGTAGACCAGTCGCTGCTCAGCCCGGCCGCGCTGAAGCTTGCCTCCTTCTTGCCGGAGGCGGACGACGAATGCGGCCAGGTTACCTTCCTGCAGCCTGCGGATGGGGATCAGGGGCAGGGCGTCGTACGCATGGATTACCAAGTGAGTGCGAACAACTCGATTTTCGGACGCTATATGGGGACCTTCGACCAGGCGCCGGCGGCGTATGCGCGGACTGGCAACGTGTTGACGCTGGCGCTCGGACCGGGGCTCGACAACCTGGCACAGTCGCTGACTGTTGGCAACACCACGATTCTGGGCGCGGATCTGGTTAACTCGCTGCGCGGCGCGTTCAACCGTACGTCGATCAATCGCGGCAACCCGGGGTTCTTCGATCCGACAGATCTCGGCGTGCGCGACTTCCACAGCTACCGGGCGCAGGAGATGGTGCTCACCGTCACCGGCAATTTCCAGATCTCGGCCGGCACCGCCAGCACGGGCATGTTCGAAACTGACTCCTACCAGGTTTCCGACGACCTGACGATGGTGCGCGGCCGGCACCAGTTCGGTTTCGGAGCAAGCGTGGCCTACTGGAATTCGTATCAGACGTCTCACGCGCGATCCGGCGGCGACTGGATCATCAACGGACAGACCACCGGCAGCGGACTCTCCGACTTCCTGATCGGCGCGGTCAGCAGCCTCGAGCAGAACGCGCCCAACATCCTGCACATGGATATGTGGTATGTCGGCCTGTACGCACAGGACGCGTGGCGCGCGACCGATCGCGTGACGATCAATTATGGTCTGCGCTGGGAGCCGTGGCTCGGGCAACAGATGCTCTACGGCGGCGCGAGTAACTTCGATCGCGAGAGGTTCCGCAACAACGTGAAGAGTGAGATGTTCGTCAACGCTCCCGCCGGCATGCTGTATCCCGGCGATGCCGGGTTTCCGTCAGGTCAGTCCGGGTACAAGCGGCGCTGGCTGGACGTGTCGCCGCGCGTGGGTGTCGCGTGGGATGTGAACGGCAACGGCCGGCTGGCCGTCCGATCCTCGTACGGGTTGACCTACGATTTTCCGAGCGGCGACTACATGAACATCAATGCCTCGGCGCCGCCATGGGGCAACCGTACGCGGCTCGAGACGACCTCGCTCGACAACCCGTATGCCGCGTTCGGCGGCAATCCTCATCCGATTCCCACCGCCCGTGATACTCGCTTTGCGGCGTCGGGCGCGTTCGGTGTAATGGACCCGAACATCGAGCCGCCACGAGTGCAGTCCTGGAACGCCACCGTGGAGCGTCAGTTGGGGACGAATTGGTCGGCGACAGCCAGTTATCTCGGCCGCTATTCCGATCACTTGTGGGCGCAGGTGGCGCTGAACCCGGGTGTGTTCCTTGGACTGGGGCCATGCGTCATCAATGGCGTGTCGTACACCATGTGCAGCACGAACCCAAACCTGAACCAGCGACGGCTGCTCTCGCTCGAGAACCCGCGCGAAGGCAACCTGTTCGGACCGCTCGACCTGCACAACTCGGTCGGGTCACAGGATTACCATGGGCTGCGGCTGACGGTGGCGCGGCGTGCGGCAACAGGCATCAGCCTGAGTGCCAACTACACCGTGTCACGATGCTTCGGCACCGCAACGCCGGGCAGCTTCCCGCAGAACAGCGCCGGATACACGAACCCGGACGACCCCGAGTTCGATCGCGGCTATTGCATTCAGGACCGGAAGCATCTCGCGAACGGGACGATGACTTACCAAACACCGGAACTGTCCAATGCGATCGCGCGCGCAGTCGCATCCAACTGGCGGCTCTCGGGCATTCTGACGGTTCGCTCCGGCGCCCGGCTCAACGTCATTTCGGGACAGGACAATGCGATGAACGGCATCAGCAACCAGCGGCCGAACCAGGTATCCGATGACGTGTATGGGGATTCGCTGCTGACCTACTTGAATCGGTCAGCGTTTGCGCAGCCGGCGCTCGGCACATTCGGCAACTTCGTGTTCGGCGGTGTCGAAGGCCCGGGTTACTGGGACATCAACCTCGCCATCTCGCGGCTGCTCCAGTTCGGTGCCACTCGCAACCTCGAATTGCGTATGGAGATCTTCAATCTCACGAACAACTTCAACTGGGGGACGCCCAACCTCAACCTAAACAGCCCGCAGTTCGGCCGGATCACCACGATGACTGGCGCACCGCGTGTGATGCAGTTCGGGATCAAGTACGGCTTCTAACCAGTCCATGGCTCGCCCTTGACATCCCACGCCCCAACGCACGGCCTTTGCGCGTAGGGGTTGGATCCAACGCGATGAGGCGTTGGTCGCTTCGTCGGTGAACGCCGTTGTCATACAGGAGCAACATCATGAAGAGCGCATCGCGGTTGGTCATCATGATCCTCACGGTGCTGTCCGGTATGTGGCTCGCTCAGGGTATCGAAGCCCAGTCGCCGGAACAGCAAGCGATCGGCGATGCGGCTGCAGCCCTCGGCGGCCGCGAGCGCATCGCTGCAGTTCGAACGCTGCTGCTCGAGGGTCAGGGGAAGGACTTCAGTTTCGGCCAGGGCGCGCGGCCGGACGAAATGGGTTCACAGTCGGATCCGTGGAAGGTGACCGGGTACCGGCGCGCGTATGACCTGACTGCCGGTCGGGCGCGGTTCGAACAGACCCGCGTTTCCCTGGATGCGTTCTATGCGGGTCCGGATCCGGCCAAGTCGGTGCAGGGAATCGACGGCAGCGTCGTCTACAACGTCGCAGAGAGCGGCAACGCGGTCCGGGTATGGGGCAGGCAGGATGTGGACGCACGCCAAGTGGAGATCGCGCGTCACCCGATAACACTCGTCCGTGCAGCGTTCGATCCCGCAGCAAAGGTCGCCAACGCAAGGACACAAGGCAGCGAACGCCTCGTCGATATCACGCTCCCGGCGGGCCCGACGGTTACGCTCGCTATTGACGCCGCCACCAAGCTGCCTGCCCGCATCGTGTGGACATCGGATGTGTCGCTCATCGGCGACGCGCCCATCGAGACACGATTCGCCGACTATCGAACGGTCGACGGGTTCCAGCTTCCCACTCGCCTCACCACCAGAATCGACCGATGGCTGAGCGCCGACATCCGCATTCGGAGCCAGACGGTCAACGGCGATGTCGGCAACCTTGCCGCGCCACCGAACGTCGCCGCGGCCAAACCTCCTGGCACGCCATCCCCGATTCGTGTCGACGCGGAAGAGGTGGCAAAGGGGGTCTGGTATATGACGGGGCAGACCCACCACAGCGTGCTTGTGGAATTCGAAGACCACCTGGCACTGGTCGAAGCGCCGAGCGAGGCGCGGACGCTCGCGGTTATAACCAAAGCGCGAGAGCTACGCCCGAATAAGCCGCTCACGACGCTCATTGAAACGCATCATCATGGCGACCACACTGGCGGGGTGCGTGCGGCGGTGTCCGAAGGTCTCACCCGTATCGTTGCGCACCGGAGCATTCAGCCGTTTCTAGAGGAATTGCTGAAGCGGCCGCATACCATTGTTCCCGACGCACTGGCGCGCAAACCACAGTCGAAGCGCGTCACCTTTACGGCAGTGGACGATCAACTCGTGATTCAGGACCGCGCCATGGCCGTTCACCTGTACCACGTCCTTGACAGCGCCCACGCCGACACCAATCTGCTCGTGTACTTTCCAACCGGTCGGGTGTTGACCGATGCCGACCTGTTCTTCCCGGACGATCAGCGCACGGTCAATGCCACGGACGATCAGGGGCACGCGACGTTCATTCATAGCCTGCTGCTCAACATCAACTACCGCAAGCTGCAGGTCGATCGCCTGATGCCGATTCATGGCAAGCTCGTCCCATACGATCGCTTCCTGGAGGCGAACATGCTGCTGGCGTCGATGCTGTCTGCGCAGGATCCGCGATAGCGCGGTAGGGTTGACAGGCACGCGGTTAATCACGGACGCTCGGGCATGCGGACAAGGAGTGGCTCATATGCAGGGACGAACCATCGCTATCTTCACTAGTTTCGTCGTCGCGCTCGGGGCAGTGCAACTCGGAGCTCATCACTCCTGGAACACGGTGTTCAGCGAGGACAAGCCGCTCGTGCTTCGCGGAACACTCGCGAAGGTGGAGCTAGTGAACCCGCATGGGTGGATCTGGATCGAAGTCAAGGGCGCTGACGGGATGGTTACGCGATGGGGGATCGAGGGTGGACCGCCGAACAACCTGATTCGGAACGGCATCACGAAGGACACCCTCAAGCTCGGCGAGGAGCTGGTGGTCCGCGGCTATGGCGCCAGGGATGGATCGAATCTGCTCGCAGGCGTGAAGTACGAACGTGCGGACGGCAAGGAGTTCTGGCTCGGCAACGACGGCGCCGAGGCCCTTGCAAAGGCCCGCGGCGATCTTAAATGAGGGCCGCGACCATCGTCGTGGCGGCGGTCGCGTTCG
>Ga0075431_100004535_pt1 | contig 13636 bp, 6 predicted proteins | sample RhiMetdeltSRZDD5_FD_75297 | JGI IMG/M metagenome (GOLD analysis project Ga0075431, IMG submission 75297) | Populus rhizosphere microbial communities from Tennessee, USA - Rhizosphere MetaG P. deltoides SRZDD5 | ecosystem: Host-associated > Plants > Roots > Rhizosphere > Soil | place: USA... | reverse complement strand
AGAAGCCGTGCTGGACTTCGCATTCGGAGGAATGGGCTTACAGATGGTCGGCGCCCGCGCCGCGACCGAGAACCTCCGCGGCAACGCCGCCCTGCAGAAGCTGGGCGCCGTGCGCCAGGGTGTAATCCCCAATGGACTCGTGCTGGCCGACCGCACTTACGACCAGTACTACTGGACGCTCTCGGCGGACGCCGGTCCGCGCAAGAAGATCGTCTGGGATCTCGGCACGCACTAATCAAGGGGACTGGCCGTCGTGCGTAGCCTTCCACCCTCCGCGCGCTTTTTTGTCGGAGGTATCATCGGCGCGGCAGGTGTCGTCCTTGCGACGCACCTGCCGACCACTCTCCCGCATCTGCCGCTGTTCATCGCGTTGTCGATGGCCTCGGCGATCGCGTCGGGCCTGAAGCTCCGGCTGCCGCTCGGGACGAGTGCGTCGAACCTTTCTGTTTCCTACACCATCGACTTTGCTTCGCTGATTCTGCTCGGGCCGAACCCCACCATGCTGGTGGCGGCGCTGAGCGCGTGGGCGCAGACCACGGTCCGGATCGCGAAACGGAACCCGACGTTCCGGATCTTCTTCAACATTGCAGCTCTGATCCTGACCGTGCAGGCGGCCGGATGGGTCTTCTTCGCCCTCGGTGGTCAGGTGGGCGTCTTCGACGCGGGGCTCGTCAAGCCTCTCGTCGGAGCCGCCCTCGCCTACTATTTGGTCAACACCGCCACGGTCGCCAGCGCTGTCGGTCTCTCGACCGGCCAGCAGACCTGGAAGGTGTGGCACAGCAACTTCCTCTGGACCGCGCCGAGCTACTTCGTCGGCGCGGGCGCGGCCGCGGCGGCCGCCTGGGCGTGGAGCACGGGATGGGGCTGGCTGGTGCCGCTCGCCGCCGCACCCGTCTACCTGACGTTCCGGTCGTACACCGTCTACCTCGAACGCATCGCGGCCGAACAGCGGCATCACGAGGAGATGGTCCGGCTGCACCAGCAGACCGTCGACGCGCTCACCGCCGCGAAGGAGTCGGAACAGCGGTACGCACTGGCGGCCGCCGGTTCGAACGACGGCCTGTGGGACTGGGACCTGAACGCGGACGCGTTCTACGCGTCCGATCGCTGGAAGCTGATGGTGGGGCTGCCGGCCGAGAGTCCGTTCCACCGGGTCGAGGACTGGTTCCGGCACGTGCACCCGGAAGACCTCGCGGACCTGCGCCGCGTGCTCGATCGCCACCTCGCGAGCGAGACCTCTCACTTCGAGCACGAATACCGGATGTCGCACCTCGACGGCCGCGACCGCTGGATGCTGTGCCGCGGCGTGGCGGTGCGGGACAAGTCGTCGCGCCCGGTCCGTATTGCGGGATCGCAGACCGATATTACCGACCGCCGCCGGATCCAGGACGAGCTGTCGCACGCCGCCCTGCACGACAGCCTGACCGGGCTTGCCAATCGCGCGCTGTTCACCGAGCTGCTCGAACGCGCGCTGGCGCGCGCCCGCCGCTCGCCCGCGTACACGTGCGCGGTGCTGTTCGTCGACCTCGACCACTTCAAGCTGATCAACGACAGCCTTGGCCACATTGCAGGCGATCGCTTCCTCGTCGAGATTGGCAAGCGCCTGATGCAAAGCCTGCGGCCGACCGACGTGATGGCACGCCTCGGCGGCGACGAGTTCGCGATCCTGCTCGAGGAAATCAGCGACCCGCACGCGGCGACGGCGGTTGCCGAGCGGCTCCAGGCCTCGCTGCAGCAGCCTTTCGAAATCGAAGGCCGCGAGGTCTATGCGTCGGCGAGCATGGGGATCGCTTTCGGCAACGCGAAGTACCGCAGCTCCGACGACCTGCTGCGCGACGCCGATACCGCGATGTATCGCGCCAAAGCGCAGGGGCGCGGCCAGAACCAGACGTTCGATCCGTCGATGCACGCGTCGGCGATCCAGCGGCTCACGCTGGAGACGCAGCTCCGGCGCGCGCTCGAGCGCCAGGAGTTCAGCGTCCATTACCAGCCGATCATCGAGCTGGAATCGCGCCACACATGCGGCTTCGAGGCGCTCGTCCGCTGGAACCGCCCCGACGGCACGATGACGCCCCCGGCAGACTTCATCCCCGTCGCCGAGGAGACCGGCCTCATCGTCCCGCTTACCCACTGGGTGATGCGCGAGGCGTGCCGGCAGGTCGCGGAATGGCAGCGGACGTTCGACAGCCCACTGACGCTGACGGTGAACATCTCGTCGAAGCTGTTCGACCGGGCCACACTGGTCGACGAAGTGCGGCGCGCCATCGCCGAGAGCGGCCTGCTCCCCGGCACGCTCCGCCTTGAGATTACCGAGAGCTTCCTCGTCGACAGCTCCGACGCGGTCGTGCAGCGGCTCGACGAGCTGCGCGCGATCCCGGTCGAGCTCTACCTGGACGACTTCGGCACCGGCTTCTCGTCGCTCAGCTATCTCCATCGCTACCGACTCGACGCGCTGAAGATCGACCGCTCGTTCATCAGCCGGATCGGCGGCATGCACAACGACTCCCCCATCGTCGGCAGCATCATCAGCCTGGCCAAGGAGCTCGGCATGGGCATCATCGCCGAGGGGGTCGAGACCGATCAGCAGGCCAGGCAGCTGATCGCGCTCGATTGTCCGCACGCCCAGGGCTATCTCTTCTCGCGTCCGCTCGCCGTTGCCGACGCGCACGCGTTCCTGACGAAGCAACTGGCGGACGAAGGCGAGCAATCCGTCCGGTCGCCGCGCAAATTCTAAGCAACTATCAATCGGTGGAGATATGAAGCAGAAATCTGTCAGCCAGTTACTGTACGCGGTCCTCGCGCTTGTCCTGCTGAGTCAAACGGCGTACGGCCAAGGACTCCAGACGGGGACCGTCACCGGCATCGTGTCGTCCCAGGATGATGCGCCGCTGCCGGGCGTCACCGTGATCGCATCCTCTCCCGCGCTGCAGGAAGCGCGCGAGGCCGTAAGCGACGTGAACGGCGTGTACTACCTGCGCGCGCTGCCGCCCGGGACATACACGGTGCAGTTCACGCTGGCCGGCTTCCAGTCCGCGGTCAGGCACGATGTCGCCGTCGCGCTTGGCGGCACAGTCGATATTCACGCAATGCTGCCGATTGCCACGCAGACGGAGATCGTCACGGTCACCGCCGACGCGCCATCCGTGCTCGCAACGACAACGACGGGGCGGAGTTTCACGAAAGCGGCGATCGACGCGCTGCCGGTCGGCCGCCGGCCGACCGATGTCGCGGAACTGGCCCCCGGCCTGACCGCCAACACCTTCAATGCAGGTCAGCTCGCGATCGGCGGCGGCTTCGGCTACGACAACTTGTTCATGGTGAATGGCGTCGATACCAACGACAACATCTTCGGGACGCAGAACAACCTGTTCATCGAGGACGCGGTGCAGGAAGTGTCGGTGCTGACCGGCGGCGCACCCGCGTCCTACGGCCGGTTTTCCGGTGGCGTCGTCAACGTGATCACGCGTAGCGGAGGCAACACCTTCAGCGGCAGCTTCCGCCAGAACCTGAGCAATCCGGCATGGATCAGGGAAACGCCGCGCCAGGTGCAGAACAACCTCACCAACCCGGATCTCCTTGGCCGCACTCACGAAGGCACCTTCGGCGGCCCGGTGGCGCTCGACCGCCTCTGGTTTTTTACCGCGGGCCGATACGAGCAGATCAATCTCGCGAACACGTTCGCGCAGACCGCGGGCGCCTACACGAGGACGGATACGAACCGCCGCGGCGAGGTCAAGCTGACCGGAACGCCCGGCGCCGGGCAGATGGTGCAGGCGAGCTACATCGTCAACCACACGCGGCAGGCGAACGCTTCAGGGCTTCCGGCCGCGGCGCTGGTAGATGCCAGCACGCTGGTGACGCGGACGCTGCCGAACGACCTCTTTGCCGCCAGCTACAACGGCGTGCTGGCCGGACGGTATTTCGCAACCGCACAGTTTTCGCGCAAGACGCAGGGGTTCCGCAACAATGGCGGGACGAGCGCCGCGATTGCCGATTCGCCGTTCCGGACGCTCGGCGCCACGGCCGGCGTCCCGGCCTCGCTCTTCTACCATGCGCCGTACCTCGATGCGACCGACCCCGAGAACCGCGACAACCACCAGATCGCGGCGAGCGTTTCGTATCTGCTGTCCACGCGCGGCAGCGGCAGCCATGATCTGAAGGGCGGCGTCGAAACGTTCGTCAATCGCGCGAAAGGCGGCAACTCGCAGTCGTCGACCGGCTATGTCTTTGTCACCGATTACCTCGTCCAGGGCGGCCGTCCGGTTCTGAGCACGCAGGGACGACCGGTCCCGGTGTTCACCCCCGGCGTGTCACAGGCCTGGAATTTCATCGCCAGCCGCGGCGCGACGCTCGATCTCCGGACGACGTCGTTGTATCTGCAGGATCGGTGGGTCGTCACGCGCAAGCTCACGATGGACGTCGGCCTGCGCGGCGAAATCGTCCGTGGCAACGCGACCGGCGACATCACCACGGTCGACACCACGTCCCTGCTGCCGCGGTTCGCCATGGCGTTCGACGCGCGCGGCAACGGACGCACGATCGTGCAGGCCACCTACGGCATCTATGGCGGTCGTTACGGGCAGACGCAGTTCGCGACCAACACCAACGTCGGCCGCCCAAGCGAGACCGATTACGTCTACACCGGCCCCGCCGGCCAGGGCGCGGACTTCGCGCCGGGCTTCGACGTCGCCAACTATTCGCGCGTCGTCTTTGCCAACTTCCCCACCGCCAACGTCCGCATTGCCGATGACCTGTCGGCGCCGCGCGTGAGCGAAGCGACGGCGGCCGTTGGCCAGTCGCTTGGCGATCGCGGGCACGTGAAGGGCACCTACGTCTGGCGTCAGACGACGAACTTGGTTGAAGACTTCGCGGATCTGTCGACCGGCGTCACCAACGTGCCGAACGTCGGTGACGTGACAAATCGCCTGCTCCGCAACAGCAGTGATCCGTCGCGGAGCTACTCGGCGCTGATCTTCGAAGGGTCGTTCCTGTCGGCTGACCGGTTCACGCTTGGCGGCGACTACACCGTGCAGCTGCGAAACCGCGGCAGCTTTGCTGGCGAGGCCGCCAGCCAGCCGGGCATTCCCTCGGTCTACGGGAACTTCCCGGAGATCTTTGCGCCGGCGCTGGATCGTCTGATGCCTGAGGGACGCCTCGACAACTATCAGCAGCACAAGCTGCGTGTGTATGGCGTGGTGATGCAGTCGCTCGGACGCTTCGGCTCGCTGGACGTTGCGCCGCTGTGGCGCGTGAACTCGGGCACGGTATACAGCCTCACGGCGAGCATTCCTGTTCCGCAGGCGCAGCTCGCGCGCAATCCTGGTTACCCCGCCAATGACATCAACCCGTTCGTCAGAGAGACGGTGTACTTCGGCGAGCGCGGTGCCGGCCAGTTCAAAGGGTACGGTGTCGTTGATCTTGCCGCCACCTACCGGATCCCGGTGTGGCGGACGGTGGCACCGTGGGCCAAGGTCGAGATCTATAACGCCCTCAACAACCAGAAGCAGATTGCCTGGGATCGGACGGTCACGGTGAATCCGGCGGGCGGCGTCGACGCCAACGGCATCCCGGTCGCCTATATCCAGGGGCCCCGATTCGGGCAGGTGACCGCGGACAACCAGTATCCGCAGCCTTTCCTCGGCCAAAACGGCGGCCGCGCCTTCCGCATGGCCTTCGGCCTCCGGTTCTAAGACGAGGGGTCAGATCAGGGGTCTGACCCTGGGTCTGACCCCCGGTCTGACCCCCGGTCTGACCCCCGTCCTCTGACCCAGCCTCCGGCCGGCTGGTGTCGGCTAATCGACAAGGGCATACGATCCGATATCCTCTGAAGGGCGCGAATTTCCCGCGCCTTCCCGAACATTTGAGGATTTCAGGGTCCCGCGTGTCGCCGTTTCGGCACGCTGTCGGCCTGGCACTACCGCTATGACGAACGCCCGCCAGCCCTCGGTACTTATTGTTGAAGATGACGCCGATCTGAGGGAAACGCTCTGCGAATCTCTCGAAAGCGCCGGTTTTGCCGTCGCGCAATCAGCCGACGCCGCCAGCGCCAAGGAGCGGTTGGAGGCCTTTGCCTACGACGGCCTGGTGGTCGATCTCCACCTTCCCGACACGAGCGGCATGTCCGTGCTCGAGGAAGCCGTGGCGCGATACCCAGAGATCAAGGCGGTCGTCATGACCGGCTTCGGCGGCGTTGCCGAGGCGGTTGAAGCGATGAAACGCGGCGCGATCGACTTCCTGATCAAGCCGTTCCAGCTATCACAGCTCGCGCGCGTCCTCGAAACCGCCGTCGATCAGCAGCGCCTGCGCGTCGAAAACGCCGAGCTGCGCGCCCAGCTGCGCGGCCGTTTCAGCTTCGACAGCCTGGTCGGCCGCGACAGCACGATGCAGCAGCTTTTCCAGACGCTCGAAATGGTGGCGCCGATGAACAGCACGGTGCTCATCCAGGGCGAGACCGGTACCGGCAAGGAGCTCGTGGCGCGCACCATCCATCATCACTCGCCGCGCGCCGACCAGCGCTTCGTCGCGTTCAACGCGGCCGCCATTCCCGAAGGACTGGTGGAAGCCGAGCTGTTCGGTCATGTGAAAGGCGCCTTCACCGGCGCCGTCTCGGCGCGCGTCGGACGGTTCGAGCTCGCCCATCGCGGCACGCTGTTCATCGACGAAGTCTCATCGATGCCGCTGCCGCTGCAGGCGAAGCTGCTGCGCGCGCTCCAGGAACGCGAAGTGGAGCGGGTCGGCGACTCCAAGCCGATGAAGCTCGACATCCGCGTCATCGCCGCCACCAACGCCGACCTGCGAAAGCTGGTGAAGGAAGGGACGTTCCGCGAGGACCTTTTCTACCGCCTGAGCGTGATCCCGGTGACGCTTCCCCCGCTGCGCGCGCGCCGCGGCGACATTCCGCTCCTCGCGCAGCACATGATCAAGAAATCGTGCCGCGAGAACAACCTCCAGCAGAAGCCGCTCACACAGGAGGCGCTCCGCATCCTGATGGCGTACCATTGGCCCGGCAACGTCCGGCAGTTCGAGAACGCGATGGAGCATGCCGTGGCGATGAGCCTCACCGCCGCCGAAATCGGCCCGGAGACGCTACCCGATGAAATCCGCAAACCGACCGAGACGGGTTTCAACGCCGCGATCGCGATTCCGGACGAGGGGATCGATTTCAGCTCGATTGTGTCGAAGCTCGAACGCGATCTGATCATGCGGTGCCTGGAGAAGACCGGAGGCAACAAGCGGCAGGCGGCGCGGCTGCTCAATTTGAGCCGCACCACGTTCATTGACAAGCTGCAGCGACTGCACGTCGAAGACAGCGTCGCCTCGTAGGCGTCGCTAGTAGCCTTTCGGCACGCGGATCACGTACGACGTTCCGGCAGCCTGTTCATCGAGCTCCAGGGTGCCGCCATGCGCGTCGACGACAGCGCGCGCGGCGAAGAGCGTGAGTCCACTGATGTCGCCGGCCGGCCGTGAGGCATCGAACGGCTGGAAAGCGCTGAGCGCCTGACCGGGCGACAGCGCGCGCTCGTCGGACACGCGGATGACGGCCCAGTCGCCCTGCATGGCGACGTCGACGGTGACCTTCCCCTTGGTGCCGCGCATGCCGGCTTCGGCGTTGATGATCAGGTTGAGGATGGCTTGCTGCAGATAACCGCTGTTGCCGCGCACGAGACACGGGTCGTTGCCCGGATCGAATTGCAGGGAGACGCCGGCGCGCGTGGCGGCGAAGCGCCGGAGATCGACCGAAGCCTGCGTCAGGTCGCGCAGCTGCACGTCGGTCTTGTCCTGCAGCGACGCCTGGGTGAACGAAGTGACGTCGGCGAGGGCCGACGCCGCGCGCGCGCTCTGGCGGCGCAGACGCTCGAGACCACGGACAACCGCCTGCGGCAGGTCAGGCTGTCCTTCGAGGAGTTCCACCGTGCCGGAGATGACCAGCAGCGCGTTGTTGACTTCGTGGACCACGCCCGACAGGAGCCGGCCTGTGGTCACTGAGCGGCTCAGCGCCACCAGCATGTCCCCCGTCGGGGCCGCTATCGAATCCGCCACGCTCACTCCTTCCGCCTGTCGGAAATCCGGCCGGCACGACCGGAACGCCGTCACTCTTCAACGCAAAAAGCCGAACAAAACACGCTTTCGCGCCAGAACCGCACGCTCCGCACATGGCTCTGGCTTTGCTGCCCGCGTCCGTACCCCCATGCGCGTCACGCGGCTGCTCCCCCTCGTGTCGGCGCTCGTTGTCATCGGCGTCAGCGCCACAGCCGCCCAGACCGCCGAGGCTCCGATGGACCTCGTGGTCGCGCGCGCCGCGTCGGCAGGCGAGCGGCCGAACGTCATCATCGCCTATCGCGCGGGCTCAGAATCGCGCCTCCGCACTTATTTTGAGAAAGACGTGATTCGGGGCGAGTTCCCGAACGGAATGGCGGTCCACCTGCGGTCTCGCACCGTGCGCGAGCTGGCGCAGCATCCCGACATCCTCAACATCTCAATTGATGCCCCGGTCTCCGGCCAGCAGGTTTCGCTGCCTGTCGGCACCCCGTCGCCGACACAGGATATCCAGAATCTGCGCGCCACCCTCGGCATCTCCGCAAACCAGACAGGTGCGGGCATTGGCATCGCCATCATCGACTCCGGGGTCGTCCCGAGCCCCGACCTCGATGCGTCGATCAAGGCATTCTACGATTTCACCAACGGCCGGCAGCTACCGACCACCCGGAACGATCAGTACGGCCATGGTACGCACGTCGCCGGCCTCATCGTCGGTTCAGGCGCGCGATCGGGCGGCAAGTACGTCGGCGTCGCGCCTGGCGCCAGGCTCACGATTATCAAGGTGCTCGACGCGCAGGGACACGGGAACACGAGCGACGTGATCCGAGCGCTCGAATTCGTCCGGCTCAACCACGTCCAGCTCGGCATCGATATCGTCAACATCTCGCTGGGCCATCCCGTCTACGAACCGGCGGCCACCGACCCGCTCGTGCAGGCGGTGGATCGCGCGAGCCAGGCAGGACTCGTGGTGGTGACGTCGGCGGGCAACTTCGGCAGCAATCCAGGAACCGGCGAAATCGGCTATGCGGGTCTGGCGTCACCCGGCAACGCGCGGTCGGCGCTGACCGTCGGCGCGGTGAAGACCTTCGACACCGTCAGCCGGATGGACGACGAACTGGCTCCCTACAGCTCCCGCGGCCCTACGTGGTACGACGGCTACACGAAACCCGACGTCGTGGCGCCTGGATACGCGCTGGTTGCGATTTCCGATCCGTCCACGACCCTGTATCGCAACGCCGCGCTGCGAGCCAGCGTCGCGCCCTATCTGAAACTGAGCGGCACCAGCATGGCCGCCGCCGTCGCGACCGGCGTCGCCGCGCTGGTTCTGGAGGCGAACCGCCTCGACCTCGGCTCGCCGACGTTGACGCCGAACACCGTGAAGGCGTTGCTGCAGTACACCTCGATTCCGGTCGCCGATGACGGGATCGGGACGGCGCTCGAGCAGGGCGCCGGCTCACTCAATGCAGCAGGCGCAACGTCGCTCGCCTACGCAATCAATCCCGGAGCGCTTCCCGGTCAGCCCTGGATCGATCATGCGTTCACCCCCTACACCGCGTACGCGGGCACCACGCACGCATGGGCCCAGAACATCGTCTGGGGCGACAACATCGTCTGGGGGGACACCATCCTGTGGAACCGCCCCGCGTGGGCGCTGAACATCGTCTGGGGCGACCGCATGATGTGGGGAGACAACATCGTCTGGGGGGACAACATCGTGTGGGGCGACGCGGCGATCTGGGTCGACAACATCGTCTGGGGCGACAACATCGTCTGGGGCGACAACATCGTCTGGGGAGACAACATCGTATGGGGCGACGTGGCGGTCACCAGCGTTGCCCGGTAACGACGGGACCAGTCCCGCCAGATCGGCCGATATTATTTCGGGGGTAGAGACGATGCCGCTCGCAGCCGCGCGCGCGTCGCACGGATCCGTGTCCGTGCCGGCCCAGGCGGTAAAGACCGCGGGCCGGGCGTGGGTCGGGCTGTACGTCGGCTGCGTCATTCTGCTCGGCGCTGCACTCCTCCTCCGGTTCACGCCTCTCACCTATCCGAACCCCTGGCTGACGATCGCGCTGCTCTGCTCGTCGCTGCTGTTGTCGTCCTTCAAGCTCCGGCTGCCGCTCGGCAGGGGCGTCTCGACGATGTCGATGGCGTGCGCCGCCGATCTTCTGGCGCTGGTCACGCTTGGACCGAACGTCGCCATGGTGACGGCCTCGACGAGCGTGCTGTTCCAGTGCACGTGGCGCGTCCGGCGATCGCAGCCGCTGTATCGCGCGGCGTTCAGCGTCGCCTCGGTGGCCATCACCGTCCAGGCGGCCGGCTGGATCTGGCGCGCCCTCAACGGTGACGCCGCGGCGCCGACGCTCACGACGATGGTCGTGCCGCTGATCGCGATCTCCGCCGGCTACTTTCTCGTCAACACCGGTCTGGTCGCCACCGCGGTCGGCCTCACGAATCGCGAGTCGCCGATCCGCGCGTGGTACCGCGAATTCTTCTGGAGCGGACCCAGCTACTTCCTCTCGGGCGCCGCCGCGGGCGTCATCAGTCTCATCATCACGAACAACGCCTACATCCTGCTGCCGCTGGCGTTCGTGCCGCTGTATGTCTCGTACCGCGCCTACCACCTGTCGCTCGAACGCATCGAAGCAGAGCGGCGCCACGCGGCGGAGCTCGCCCGGGCGCTCGATCGCGCGACGCAATCGGAGGCCGCGCTCGCGGAAGAGAAAGAACGGCTGGTGCTCGAGAGCTCCCGTCTGATCGTGACGGTCCAGACGATCCGCGACGGCGTGATGACGGTCGATCGCGACGGCGCCATCGTGCTGATGAACAACCAGGCGCGCAAGCTCGCGGCGCTGGCGACGCCGCCGGCGGATTCGCGCCCGATCCTCTCGACGCTGCTGGCGCTCGGCCTCTCCCGGGACGACGCGGAAAATGCCCTCCGCCGGCTGTGGGACGGGGCCATTGTCCGGCTGCGAAACGACGTGCCCACCGACGGCCCGATCCCTCTGGTCGAAGTCACCGGCACGCCCACGCGCGACGCCGACGGCGAGGTTGCCGGCGCCGTCTGGGTGCTGCGCGACATCAGCCACATCGCCCGTGCGGAACATGAACGCGCGAAAGCGGCGCACCTGCAGTCGATCGGCGTCCTCGCCGGCGGTCTTGCCCACGACGTCAACAACATCCTCATGGGCATCGTCGGCAACCTGTCGCTGGCGGAATCACTGGTCCGCCCCGATGAGACGGCGCTGGCCACCCGACTGAATCACGCTTCAGCCGCGTGCGCGCGGGCGCGCGGGGTCACCAGCCAGCTCCTCACGTTCGCCAAAGGGGGCGCGCCAATCAAGACGACGTCCTCGGTCCGCGATCTGGTGGTGGAATGCAGCCGGTTTGCGCTCAGCGGCTCGCCGGTTGCGCCGCGATTCCGCATCGACGACGACCTCTGGGCAGCTGACGTGGACCTCGATCAGATCGGGCAGGTGGTGCACAATCTCGTGCTCAACGCGCTGCAGGCGATGCCTCGCGGCGGCGTCGTGGACGTCTCGCTGGGGAACGAAGAGCTGGCGGCAGATGCGCCACCGGCGATGACCGGGCTCGCGCCGGGCCGCTACGTCCGGCTCACGGTGCAGGACCAGGGACACGGCATCCCGCCGGACAAGCTGGATCGGATCTTCGACCCCTACTTCACGACCAAGGAATTCGGATCGGGGCTCGGTCTCGCGATTACGTATTCGATCGTCCATGCGCACGGCGGCGCGATTACCGTCGACTCGCAGCCCGGGCAGGGAGCCCGCTTCACGATTCTCCTCCCCGCCTCCGCGCGTCCGGTGGTGCCCGAAGTCGTTCAACCCGCGACCGTCGTGCGCCGCCAGGGCGGGCGCGTGCTCCTCATGGACGACGACGAGATGGTCGCGGAGGTTGCGGAGGAAATGCTGCAGTCACTGGGGTACGTCACTGAGGCGACACCGTCAGGCGAAGCGGCGATCGAACGGTTCCGCGCCGCAGAAGAACGCGGCGAGCCGTTCGATGTGGTGATTCTCGACCTCACCGTGGCCGGCGGAATGGGCGGCGCCGAAGCGGTCGGCCACATCCGCACCATCCGTGCCGATGTCACGGTGTACGTCACCAGCGGCTATACCGACGACTCGGTGCTCGCCCACTTCCGCGACTACGGGTTCAACGGCGTCCTGCCCAAACCGTTCGGCGTCGCCGACCTGCGTCGGGTGCTCAATGCTGAGCAGCCTGCGCGCGGGTAGTGCTACCATTCGCCTCGTACGTTGCTAGGTAGCTCGGTTGCTCGGTAGCTCGGTCCACGCAGCTACCCAGCCACCCAGCGACCCAGCTACTTCCTGGAGACATATATGTCCCGAATTTCTACGTTCGTTCTGACGGCAGCGCTGTTCTGCCTCGTCGTGACGGTTGCGGGCCAGGGACAGGGACGCCAGGGCGGGGGACGCGGTCAGCAGGCTGCGGCGCTTCCCGACGGCCCGGGCAAGGAAATGGTGCAGGGCCTCTGCAGCTCCTGCCACGGCGTCAACATGATCACCGGGTCAACCGGCTATACGCAGGAACGCTGGCAGGACCTGATCAGCACGATGGTCAAGCTGCCCGACGCGCAGCGCGCGACGATTACGCAGTACCTCGCGACCCACTTCCCGCACAAGCCGGGACGCGAGCCCGTGCTGATTCCCGGGCCAGTGCAGATCACTTTCAAGGAATGGATTGCTCCAACGCTCGGCCAGCGGGCGCGCGATCCGCTGCAGCTTGCCGACGGCACGATCTACTGGACCGGGCAGTTCGCCAGCGTCATCGGACGCCTGAACCCGCGCACCGGCGACATGAAGGAATGGAAGCTCGATCCGGAAGCACACCCGCACAGCATCATCAACGACCGCGCCGGCAACATCTGGTACATGGGAAACGGCAACGGGACAATCGGCAAGCTGAACCCGGCCACCGGCGAGATCACCGTCCACAAGATGCCTGATCCCGCGGCGCGCGACCCGCATACGCCCATCTGGCTGAAGGACGGCACGACGCTCTTCTTCACGCTGCAGCAGAGCAACATGATCGGCCGCATGAACACGACGACCGGCGAGATCACGCTGGTCACCGTGCCGACGGCGCGCGCACTCCCTTACGGGATCAAGGTCAACTCGCAGGGCAAGGTCTGGGTGTCGTACAACGGAGCAAACGGGCTGGCGGAGATTGATCCGGTCACCATGGCGATCACCGAGCACAAGCTGCCGCGGCCCGGAACCGAGTCGCGCAGGCTGGCGATCACCAGCGACGACATGGTGTGGTACGTCAACTCAGCGCATGGCGCCCTCGGCCGTCTCAATCCGAAAACAGGCGAAGTCAAGGAGTGGCCATCGCCGAGCGGCCCCGACACGCATCCATACGCCATCGAGGTGGTCGACGACATCATCTGGTACAACGAATCGCGCCGCCGGCCCGACGCGCTCGTGCGCTTCGATCCGAAGACCGAGAAGTTCCAGAGCTGGGCGATTCCGTCAGGCTACGGGATCATCCGTCACATGCGCGCGACGCCGGATGGCAACCTGGTGATTCACCAGAGCAGCAGCAACCGCATCGGGCT
>Ga0075431_100004527_pt1 | contig 13646 bp, 13 predicted proteins | sample RhiMetdeltSRZDD5_FD_75297 | JGI IMG/M metagenome (GOLD analysis project Ga0075431, IMG submission 75297) | Populus rhizosphere microbial communities from Tennessee, USA - Rhizosphere MetaG P. deltoides SRZDD5 | ecosystem: Host-associated > Plants > Roots > Rhizosphere > Soil | place: USA... | reverse complement strand
TCGATGCCCACTAGCCGCACAGCATGCGGGACAGTACGCTACCGCCATGAGCCTCGCCGCGCACCGGCGAAACGCCACGCGCACGATCCTGCTGGATCGGTCGCTCGAGGCGCTGCCGCTGTTCCGCTTGAGCGATTCGGCCGACGACACCGCACTCATCTATTCGCCAGCGTCGGGCGGTCGATGGCGCGTCATCCCGAACCCCGGGGACCGTGTCCCGGGAACATTTGACCAGGACGTTTATATCGAGCTGCTGCACCGGTTCCACGAGGCAGCCTGTCCTGATGACGGCGCGATCACCTTCACACTCCACGCATTTCTCAGGTCCATCGGCCGCCGTGTCGACGGGCGCACGTATGAGCAGTTGCGATCAGCGCTCAGTCGGCTCGAGCGTACGACCCTGGAATCAACAGGCGTGTACTACGACGCTGGCACCGCAACCCGCGTCGACGGGCGGTTCACCATTCTGAGCTCCATTGCGATCGAACGCCGTCGGTCGAGCGACCGCGACCAATTAGCGCTCTTCCCAGCATTCTCTGCGACGGAACCTGGGGACGCTCGAGTGACGATCAGCGCGACGATCCGCGCCAATATCGCGGCGGGTCACACGGTGACCCTGTCGGCGCCCCGATACATGAGCTTGTCGTCGCCCGTGGCCAGGAGACTTTATCGATTGCTCGAGGTGGCGCGAGAGTGCGGCATGGTCACCTGGCGGATCGCGCTCGACGAGCTTGCCGAACAGTTGCCGCTTGCCCAACGGTACCCGTCGCACCTGCAGCGCGTCCTTCAACCAGCGCATGATATGCTTCGCGCCGCCGGGCTCGCACGCGACATCCACGTTCGCCAGCACCGACGGGAGTGGTTCGTCGACTACGTGTTGGCCTCACGGCTAGTGTAGGACTCGCGAGGCTAGACCTTACATTCATTCGGAGAGCGCCCAGGCGTTTTACCTTCTCGACGGAGTCTCCATGGCAACGAAGCTCGACAAGACGATCAAGCGCGAAATCGAGATGGATGGCCAAGCCTACATGGTCACGATCTCCCCTGAAGGCGTGAAGCTCACCCAGAAGGGGTTCAGAAAGGGTCGAGAGATGTCTTGGCGCGCACTATGGGCCAGCGGTAGCGAAGAGGGTTCCGGTACCGCAGGCGCTGGCACGCCGTGACGCACACGCCTTGCGTCGCATCCAGGATGTGAAGGTCGCGGAACCCATCCGCGAGCACTGCGTATCTAGTTTTTCACACTGTTGAGCCGAGTCATTACATGAATCGCACTCGTACCGCCCTCCTCGCGGGCCTCGTGACCGCCCCACTCCTAGTCGGCGGGTTTGTCTTCCAGGAGCGGGCAACCGCAGACGGCGCTCGGCTCTTCGGCCAGGTGCTCGATCTCGTCTCCGCACGTTTCGTCGACACGGTCAACGCCGGCGCCCTGTACGAGAAGGCCGCGCGCGGACTCGTGGGCCAGCTTCAGGATCCCTACAGTGAGCTGATGTCGCCGCAGCAGTTGAAGACGTTCAACAGCGGCACTGGCGGCCGCTACGGCGGGCTCGGCATGTCGATCGAGGAGCAGCAAGGCAAAGGCATCACGGTCGCGAAAGTCTTTCACAACACGCCAGCGGAACGAGCGGGCATTCGCGAAGGCGATGTGATCGTTCAGGTCGATACCGTCTCAACTCGTGGGTGGACCTCCAAGAAAACGTCCGACGTGTTGACCGGAACTCCAGGCACGAAGGTCACCGTCAGCTTCGCCCGACCAGGTGTGCCTGCGCCGATCAAGATCGAGTTCACGCGGGCGGTCATTCGCGTCCCGGCGGTCCCGTATGACCTCACCTTCGACGGAAAGGTCGGGTACATCCCGCTCGAGCAGTTCAACGAGAACGCGACCAGCGAGCTGGTCGAGAGCGTGCGGCGCCTCCAGAACCAAGGCGCGCGTGGCATCGTGCTCGACCTGCGCCGCAACCCCGGTGGCTTCCTCGATCAGGCGCTGTCCATCAGTAATCTGTTCCTTCGCCAGGGCCAGGAGATCGCGAGCGTCCGCGGGCGCGGGACCGAGCCACAAGTCTACCACGCCCGCGAGAAACCCATCGCGCCGGACATTCCGCTGGTCATTCTCACGGACCAATACACGGCGTCGGCATCCGAAATCGTCGCTGGTGCGTTGCAGGACCACGACCGTGCGGTCATCGTCGGCAACACGTCCTTCGGTAAAGGGCTGGTGCAGACCCTGTTCAATCTGGATGGCGGCTGGGCGCTCAAGATGACGACCGCGAAGTGGTATACCCCGAGCGGCCGATCGATCCAGAAGGACCGGAAGCTCCTCGCCGATGGGCAGTTCGTCGAAGTGCATCCTGACTCGCTCGAATCCGATTCTGCGCGCCTGGCTCGCCCGCAATTCAAGTCGGACGCCGGGCGTGTGGTCTACGGCGGTGGCGCTGTCACGCCTGACCTGATCGTCAAGTCCGACACGCTCACAACGGCGGAACAGGAGTTCCGCAGGGCAATGGCACCCAAGTCCCAGGAGTATTACGTCGCACTCTACGACCTCGCCTATCAGATGAAGGATCAGGTGAAGCTCGACTTTACAGTGAAGCCCGAATGGCGTGCGGATTTCCTGAGCCGACTCGAGAAAGCCGGAGTGAAGGTGGAGCGCCGCCAGTGGGACGCCGTGGCATCGCTGGTGGACCGAGACATCGAGCTTCGCGTTGCCCGCTCCGCGTTTGGTGATTCGACCGTCCGGCGTCGGACGCTCAACGACGACCTTCAGCTTCAGAAGGCGATCGAGATCATCCAGAAGGGCCAGACGCAGAAAGACCTCTTCGCACTCGTCGCGCCGCCGAGGGTGCAGAGATAACTTTCTCTGCATGACGAGTCAGGCTTATCGCGCCGCCACGATCCTCGTCGTGGCGGCGCTTGCATGTGGGCGGCAGTCTGCATCCAATTCGCCGTCGCCGATGTCATCGGCCGATGTCAGCAACGCCGCAGTGGCGGTCCAGCCCGAGGCGGGAGAAACTCGGCTGTCGAACATTCGCCGTCTTACGCACGGCGGCGAGAACGCCGAGGCGTATTTCAGTCGAGACGGACAGTGGCTGACCTTCCAGTCCACTCGCGCCGGCCGGACGTGTGACCAGCAGTACGTGATGCGCACCGATGGCTCGGGATTGCGACGCATCTCGACCGGCGCTGGTAAAACGACGTGCGGCTACTTCTTCGATGGGGACCGCAAGCTGTTCTTCGCATCGACTCACGCCCACGGCGACGCGTGCCCCACTCGGCCCGACGCATCGCAAGGATACGTGTGGGGCCTCGACAAGTTCGACATTTACACGGTCGATCGCGACGGCGGCGCTCTGCGCCGCCTGACGAATTACAATGTGTATACGGCCGAGGCCACGCTGTCGCCCGACGGAAAGACGATCGTCTTCACCTCGCTCAAGGACGGCGATCTCGACATCTACACGATGAACGTGGATGGCTCGAACGTTCGTCGTCTGACGACGGCCGCTGGGTATGACGGCGGCCCCTTTTTCTCACCGGACGGAAAGCAGATCGTCTATCGCGCGTATCACCCGACGGACTCGACTGAGCTTCGCGCCTATCGCGATCTGCTCGCACGAGAGATGGTGCGCCCGAACAAGATGGAGATCTGGGTCATGAACGCTGACGGCTCTGGTCAGCGCCAGGTGACGAGCCTTGGCGGGGCGAACTTCGCACCGTTCTTCACTCCGGATGGCGCGCGGATCATCTTTTCGTCGAACCACAAGAATCCGCGAAGCCGCAACTTCGACCTCTATCTCGTCAATACCGACGGCACCGGACTCGAACAGGTGACCACGAACGGCGACTTCGACGGTTTCCCCCAGTTCAGTCCCGATGGACGCCGGCTTGTTTGGGCATCCAACCGGTTCGACGCGAAGCCGGGCGAGACGAACATCTTCATCGCGGACTGGAAGAACTAGAACCCCCGGAGGAGTCACCCATGTTGGGCATGATTCTCTTGGCCATTCTCGCCGCGTTCGGACTAAGCGTCCTGGTAGCAGGCGTGAAGATCATCGGCCAGGCCGAGGTCATGGTCATCGAGCGGCTCGGTCGTTTTCACCGCGTGGCGCGCTCTGGCCTCAATCTCCTCATCCCGTTCATCGAACGCCCGCGCCCGATCGACGTCCGCTACGTCGAAGCAGACATGTCCGGCATGAAACGCATAACGTCGGGCACGACGTCGCGAATCGACCTTCGCGAGCAGGTGTTGAACTTTCCGAGCCAGCCTGTGATCACGAAGGACAACGTCACGATCGACATCGACGCGGTCCTCTACTACCGCATCGCCGATCCCCAGAAAGCGACGTACGCCGTTCAGAATCTGCCGTACGCGCTCGAGACACTGACGCGGACCACGCTTCGCAACATCGTCGGTGAGATGGAGCTCGATCAGACGCTCGCGAGCCGCGATCAGATCAACAAGCGCATGCGCGAGGTGATCGAGGAAGCGTCGATCGGTTGGGGTGTCGATGTCACGCGCGTCGAGCTCCAGGCCATCGAGCCACCGCGCGACATTCAGCAGTCGATGGAGCTGCAGATGCGCGCGGAGCGCGAGCGTCGCGCGGCCGTCACCAACGCCGAAGCGGGAAAGCGTGCCGCAATCCTTGAGGCCGAAGGCTTGCGAGAGTCTCAGGTTCGAAAGGCCGAGGGTGAGAAAGAAGCAGCGATTCTGCGCGCCGAGGGACTTGCGGCGGCCCGACTCGCCATGGCGCAGGCTGAAGCCGAGGCCATCCAGCGGATCACTGCGTCACTCCCCGAAGGTCAGGCCGCCATGTACCTTCTCGGCCTCAAGTACCTCGAGGCGCTGCCGGCGGTGACGCAGGGTAAGGGCACAACCATCTTTCTTCCCGCGGAGGCGTCCGGCGTCATGGGCGCACTCGGCGGAATGCGGGAGTTGCTGAAGTCGACCGCGGGTCAGGGCGGCGCGGTTGGTGCCGCGAACCCGACGCCGTATCCTGCAGCAGCCCCGCGCCCTGCGTTCAAGTCCATCGCGGACAGTACTTCCGGCTCGGGCACCGCAGGCTCTCCATCGTCATCGGGGTCGTCTGACAACCGCTAGGAGAAGCGACTTGCCGAAGGTCATCACGCGCGAGCGCGCTGAGCGGATCGCGCGTGCGCACGCCTGCGAGCACTGTCAGGAATACAGCTTCAAAAAGCTGGTCGTGAAGCCATCGTCCGAGGCGACGAAGTCAGAGCTCAACGAGGCGTGGCATGTCGTGCGCGTGTGTGGCGTCTGTGGGTTGCATCAGGAAATGGGGATCGATGCCGAGGGCGATATCGTCTACGTCGCCTGAGCCGCGGCTACGGAGGCCACGGCGTCTTCTCTGAGTACGGGCGCCCGAAAACCGCGCCGAGAACCGGGTCAGGATCCTCCGTTCGCGCCACGACGTCGATCTTCGGCCCCACGAGCAGCGGGCGGTCGAATGTTCGGTAGCGGCGGTAACTGCCGCAGAAGCATAGGGGCCCGCGTCGATTGAGTCGGCCCGCCCAGATGTCCGGAAGACCCACCCAGGACGTTACCCAGAAATAGCTCAGCGATCGCGGCCACAGCGGATCATCATCCGTGATCCCTCGAGGCAGGGACCCATGCTTCCCCCACTGCACGTCAATGAGCACGGTCCCACGGCCTCGCCAGTCCGCGTGGAGGATCTTGCCATGCCAGAAGGTCCACACGTCCGTCGGCGCACGCGTCGAATCGTAGCCGACCCACACGATTTCCTCGTCCGTGGCTTTGGTGAACGGGATCCAGGCTCCGTGCACATCGTCGCGCCAGAGCAGGTAGTAACCAATGATGGGCCGGTTTGGATGGACGACGGCGACAATGCGTTCCAGTTGGAACCATTCGTCGCGCTGGAGGTACAACACAGGTGCGAGTGCACGCGCCGTATGCGCGGCCGGATCGTCGTCGGCGATCGCTGACGGAGGAACGACCGGTCGCCGAGGGATGTGGGACGTCGGACCGCACGCCGTCAGTAGCGCCGTCGCCGCCAGCACTCGAGTGGATTTCGGTAACCGCAAAGCGTAGGTCCGCTTGGATTTACGTATTTAGATGGTTACTTTCTTGAGTGGTAGGAGCCTTCGAACGAGGGCTCTCGGGTCTCCATCGGGAGGGGAGCATGCGAAAGCCACGTCCGAACACGTACAACCCCGCGCAGGCGCTTCACTTGATTTCGAGCGACCGTAGTGGCCGCCCGCTTAGCTGTCCGTCCTGCTCCGGCCCGATCGAGCGCGATCCGACGCACACCCCGCCGCCTCCTCGATCTCAGGTCACCCTCCGCTGCCGCAATTGCGGCCGTTTCGCCCGATACATAGCTGGTGCAGCGTAAGGCGCTGCCGCACAAGTTGTTAAGCAAGAGCTCGTCTCGTCGTGGTGGTGCACATTTCTTGCCTTTGGGACCTGTTGAAAGCCGTACATCCGTTTATTTTGTTGTACGGTTTTTAATCTGGTCGTCCACGCCGCTCGTGGTGGTCGGCAAGAACGGTGTCACAGTTAGCCCCAGTACGGGACGAGGAAAGGTTTCATGGCACGCATCAATGGCGTAGTGAAGTGGTTCAACGACGCGAAGGGCTTCGGCTTTATCTCGCGCGACGGAGGCCCGGATGTGTTCGTCCACTTCAGCGCGATCCAGGGGTCCGGATTCAAGTCGCTGGCCGAAGGCGACCGCGTTGAGTTCGAGATCGTTCAAGGCCAGAAGGGTCCGCAGGCAGCTGACGTCGTAAAGACGGCCTGACCTCGCTCCCAGAGAACGAACGACGCCCCGGCGGACAGTCCGCCGGGGCGTCGTTTCGTTCGCGATTACGGCCGTGTCACGTGAACCGCATCGCGTCTCTCATTGCGCCGCAAACATCTCGAGCTGACGCAACGCCCTCTGGTCCGCAGAGTCCGCCGCTGGATCGCTGCAGGCTCCGAGCAAGTGCGCGGTCTGATGATAAAGGCGGAGGGTCTGCACCGGCGCGATCATGGCACGTCCGCCACGCCTCGCTATCAACATGGCCTCTTCGCGAACCTGACGCGGCAGCGCACGCGCGAGCGGATGTTGGAGCAACTCCGATATCCGTTCCGGATCACGCGCCAGTAACGCGGCACAGAGGGTATCCAGGAAGGCCAGCACAGAAAGCTCCGTTGCTTTTGGTGTTATTTACACATTGTAACTAATACCATCGACGGTCAACGGGGTTCCCGGTAACAGGTGACGTTCTTCTAACGTAACAAAGCAAGAAAATCGCCCGAGCCGAGGACGGCCCGGGCGTTCTGTGGCGATTTGGACGATTTATCAGCCCGCGAGGAGGTCGAACCGAACTCCGCGGCGCTGACTCCGCCGACGCCGCGGCGCGTATCGGAAGAGCTGCGCCGGTCGGCCCCTCCCTTCACTCCGCCACTCATCCGTGGGCTCGACCAGCCACGCCGCCTGCAACGCTCTGCGAAAGCTCGCCTTATGCAGGCGCCGCCCCAACAACAACTCGTAGGTCTGTTGCAGCTCGCTGAGCGTGAACGTCGGCGGAAGCAGCCGAAAGGCTATCGGCGCTTGATCGAGTCTCAGTCGCACCGTCTCAAGTGCTGCGTCCAACAGCGCTCGCTGCCGTGGCGACAGCGCGGGAACATCGGCGAGCCCAAACCATCCGGCGGTGTCTCCTCCAGGAACCGGCGTCCCCTGCGGCACGACACCGACGTAACCCACCGACAGCTCGGTCTCAGCCGGATGCCGGCGCCCGTCGCCGAATGCACCGACTTGCTCCAACCACGCGGGCTCGGTTTCCGCGGCCTCAGTCGCGATCCGTCGGGCCGCGTCCGCCATCGATTCGTCATCGCGTGGCTCGTCGTTCGGGACCAGCCATCGCTCGCGCGCGCGCACGTCATCCGCACGCATCAGCAGCACCGCGAGTTGCTTGCCCCGCGGCGTGAGGAGGACAACATCGACGGAGAATGTCGCACGCCGCGTCACCGGTCGCGCGGCGGGAGCCTGAGGGCGTTCGCGCATCACGCGCGAATTAGTCACGAAAGGATACTAATGTCAAGGCCTCGCGAATTTTGTCACGAGTCGACACCAACATCGCCGCACGTTTCCGCGCGCGCCTATTGTAGGCTCATAACGAGACACCGTCAACGTCGATTCATCGAGTTGCGCGCCTCGCATCACGTGCACACCGCAGAGCCAACTCGCTCGCGTCCTCACCGCCGCGTCACACCTCATCGCGCGACCCGCACCGTTGCAGCGCGTTGCTCGCCACCGCCAAATGATGCGAACGGCGGGAGAGAGATCGGAAGCGTTCCCGTAATCGCGGCCGATCCCAGCAAAGCGCGCGCCGCTGCCTGTTGTGACATCTGACTCGGTCCCCATGCGATCATGTACGCTGCGACCGACGGGGCCTGCTGCAGTAAGTACGGCGTGCCGAACGACACGAGTACGACTCGCGCCTTGCGCGCGTGCAGCTGCGCGATGAAGTCGAGAAACGCACGTGGGGCGCCGGCGGTAGCCGTCGTCGAACTGATGTTCACGTACGAGCCAACTACAACGACATCGGACGAGTCGGTCAGCCGCAGCAATCGCTCGAAGTTTGGCGCCACGTCGTCGGAGCTCATGAACTCCGCACGCAGCGAGTCAAATGCGCGTCGCATCTCGCCGTTGAAACCGACGCCAGCGCCAAGATCGGTGCGCCGCGCAAACGTGATCGACACCACCCGAGCAGCACGATTGTTCGCCAACGGCACCGATCGCAGCGAGTCCTTCACCAGCACGAGGCCGCGCTCCGCGACGCGCGCCGCGACCGCAACATGCGCCGTGTCGCCGACGATCGCGCGAACCGAATCGAGATTCACGAAGCGCGAGCGGTCGAGTCCGAATCGCCGCTTGAGCTCGAGCAAGCGGCGAACCGAAGCATCGATGCGCGACTCCGTATAGCGCCCTTCACTCACTCCAGCGACCACGGCGTCGATCGCTCCCGGGACATCCGCTGGCATGAGCAGCACGTCAGCGCCCGCGGCGACGGCGCGCCGTGCGGCTTCGGCCGCACCAAACTGTCGCAGGACGCCCACCATATCCATCGCGTCGGTGATCACCACACCACTGTACGACAGCGAATCGCGAAGCAGGCCCGTGAGCACACGCGTCGACAACGTCGCCGGGACGCCGCTGCTGTCGAGCGCCGGCAGAATGCCGTGGTACGTCATGATCGCTCCGACGCCGGCCTCGATCGCGGCGCGAAACGGCACGAGCTCGACTGAATCCAGGCGCGCGCGGCTCGCGGTCACGGTCGACAACGTGAGGTGCGAGTTCGTCTCCGTATCGCCGTGACCCGGGAAGTGCTTCGCCGTCGCCATCATCCCGTGGTCCTGCACACCACGCACGAGCGCAGCGCCGAGTCGCGCCGCGAGCCGCGGGTCCTCGCTAAAGGAACGAGCGCCGATGACCGGGTTCGCGGGGTTGTTGTTCACGTCGAGCACCGGCCCGAAACTCACGTGAACGCCGAGGGCGCGGCCCTCTCGCGCCGTGACGCGTCCGACGTCGTACGCGAGCGAGGAGTCGCGTGCCGCGCCAAGCGCCATCTGCAGCGGGAACACCGTTGCACCACCGAGATCGATGGCATTCGGCACGAAGTAGCCGCCGCGAACGCGAAACCCCGCGCCCGTCTCGAAGTCAGCGCTGAACAGCAACGGGACGTGGGACAGCCGCTGCAGTGTGTTCGTCTTCGTCGCGATATCGAGCGGCGAGCCGACCGAGACGATGAACCCGCCAACCCGTTCCTCCGTGACCAAGCGCTCCAGCTGCCGCCACGCCGGGGTCGTCGTTGGGGTGTAATCGCCGAGCATGAAAGGCCACACCATCTGCGCGACCTTCTGCCGCAACGTCATGCTCGCAAGCATGGAGTCCGTCCACGCACTGGCCGTGCGTGGCCCCGGCGCGTTCGACGCTGCCCGCCCGCTCGGAGATGCGCACGCACTCGCCCAGACCGCGACGGCGACGGCGCCAAACGCGCGAACCAGGACCACGCGGCGTCCGCTCACCACTGTATCGTTCCCTTCTTCGTCGTGTCGACGTCTTCGCCCACACCGCTCTTGAACAGGAACGCGGTCATGTTGTTCGTGAGAAACGCGCGCGCCTGTGGGTCCATGACGTTCAGCCCATAATGGTTGATGAGCATCGTCTGCTGCTTCAGCCAGTCGCTCCAGCACTGCTGACAGATCTCCTGGACGACGCGCGCACCGATCTTCCCGGGAAATGGTGGTCGCTCGAAGCCGGCGCGCGTCTGACCGCAGCGCGAGCACGTCACGTCAGGCATACTCTACGGGAGTGTGGACCCGGGCTCAGGCTTGGCTGGCGCGGCCTCGGGGTCGTGATCCTTGGTGTCGAAACGTACAGTGCCGGGCGACTCACACCCAGTGGTGTCGAGCGCCCGGCACACTCGCGAAGCTGGTGTGGCGACGGACCCCTAGTCCCGCGTCATCCCCCGCGCATACTGCACTGTCGCCAGCCCGAACAGCGACAGGAGACGAATGTAGAACCAGCCGACGTCAAACTCATACCATTTCGCCTTGAACTTCGCGGAGTGAGGATCGGCGTGGTGGTTGTTATGCAGTTCCTCACCGCCAAGCCAGATGGCGATCGGTGAGATGTTCCGACTCTCGTCCTTGACCTCGAAGTTGCGGTAGCCGAGCGCGTGACCGACACCGTTGATGATTCCTGCGGCCCAGAACGGGATCCAGATCATCTGCACACCCCAGACGATTGGCCCCACTAAGAGGCCGAACAGGTATAGGTCCGCCGCAAGCATAACGACAATGCCCAACCAGTTCAGCGGTGTCAGCAACGCGCGCTCGATCCAATCGTTCGGGGTCCCCTTACCGTACTTCTCGAGCACACCGGGCTGCCGGACAGCCTTGCGGTAGTAGAACGCGCCCTTGAGGACGATGTTACGAAGCCCTTCGAGTAGCGGGCTGTGCGGATCGCCCTCGCGGTCCGCAAAGGCATGGTGCTTTCGATGGCAGGCAACCCATTCTTTCGTCACGATCGCGGTGGATAGCCAGAGCCATATGCGCATCGGCAGGGCCGCGAGGTAATGAAGCTTGACACTGCGATGGGTCTGAGACCGGTGGAGAAAAAGCGTCACGCAGACGTTGGTGATGTGGCCGGCCACAATGATGAACAAGAGCGGCTTCCACCACGCCGTTCCCCAACTCCCAAAGTCTGGCATCGTTTCTCCTTCCTGGTTTCGAGCTCCGTCACCCCTAACCACCGACGAAGCGGCCCGGCGCGGGCAACGGCGCCGGGCATAGAACTCACAATGTACACAGAGCATTCCACCGTTGCCAACCGATACGAGCCATACGCTCGCGTGCGGGGCGGCCTTGCTCGAGACCACGGACCGGCATAGCGTCAGCGCCCATGACGAAGACGGGCACAGCCTTGGGAGCACAACGGGCGACCGCTGCCGGTACGAAGCGCTACCGCGAGCGGTTCGCCACACGGTTCGTCGACGATTTCTACCGACCGTTCACGAGCGACCTTACAGCCTCCTCATTGGGGATCGGCACCTACCTCGGCGAATGTGACGAGTCGGACGACGCTCGGTACGTCGCCGCCATTCGTTCCGCGCTTGGTCAGGGTATCAACCTCATCGACTCGGCGATCAACTACCGCTGCCAGCGATCCGAGCGCGCAGTCGGTGCTGCTCTGCGCGAAGCGATCGCCACGTCCGTCGTCGCGCGCGATGAGGTCATCATCTGCACCAAGGGCGGATACATCCCGCTGAATGGGTCAGCGCCACCGAGCCGCGATGCCTATCTGGCGTACCTTCAGGAGACGTATCTCGACCCCGGGATCGTCGCGGCCGACGAGGTCGTCGGCGGTGGCCACTCGCTCGCGCCGTCGTTCCTCGCGCATCAGATCGAACGGAGTCAGGAGAACCTTGGTGTCCGCACGTTGGACGTGTACTACCTACATAACCCGGAGCAACAGTTGGACTCGGTCCAACCCGCGCGGCTTCGCACGATCCTTCGTCACGCGTTCGCGCTACTCGAAGAGCGCGTGGCTTCCGGGGACATTGGATGCTACGGATGCGCCACATGGAACGGCTTGCGGACACCACCGGACACGCGAGGCCACCTCGACCTCAGCGAGCTCGTTGGCATCGCGCGCGACGTCGGAGGCGACGACCATCATTTCCGACTCGTGCAGGTCCCGGTGAACCTTGCCATGTCCGAAGCTGTGCGAGCACCAACGCAGCGACTCGGTGGTCGTCGCGTCGTACCGCTGCTTCAGGCGGCCGAGGAACTGGGCGTTGCAGTGGTCGCGAGTGCTACCCTCATGCAATCGCGTCTCACACAAGGGTTGCCGAGCGAGCTGCGTGACGCGTTTCCGTCACTCGCGACCGACGCGCAACGCGCCATCGCGTTCGTGCGATCACTACCAGCGATCCGCACCGCGCTCGTAGGGATGCGCGACGTCAGTCATGTGACCGAGAACGCGGCAGCCGCCGCGCGATGAATCAGTCCCACCGACGACGAGTACCGATCCGCCGCCTTCTCGCGCGAACGCGAGGAGTGCGAGGTCGCGAGCGACGTGCGTGTCGTTCGGCATCACATCGAGCGGGTTCGGCGAGGGAGAGGCCTTTCACCGGACGTCCCCGGATGGCGTTCGCGGTGAGAAGGCCATTCTCCACTCGCCTGAAGTGCTGCGCTCGCGCACAGGAACGACACAACAGGAAAGTTGGCGATTGTCGCGAATCACGCAATACGCGATCGCGAGATCATCGCGCGATCGTGCGTGTCGGTGGCAGCCGTCGGGGTACCGCATCGATGCAGGTATCGAGTCGAACGCGGTCGTGACCGAGGCGCACCCGTCACATCATCGCAGCGATGGACGATTTCAGAACCCGTGGCCATCGAGTGCGCCGCAGGGGCTCGGCGGGATTCTTCGATGGATGTTGTACGACCGCGTCGTCCATCCGCGCGCCGCCGATCCACCAGCGTCTGCATTTCCCGTCGCCACGTCTTCGTTCACGGTGCCGCGCGAGGACCGCGATCTGTTGTCCGCAACGTGGGTAGGACACTCGACCGTTCTGCTTCAATTTGGCGGAACGAACATTCTCACCGACCCGATCTGGTCCGCACGAGCCTCTCCCGTTGCATTCGCTGGCCCGCGACGCATCGTCGGGCCGGCAGTGTCCCTCGGGGCGCTTCCTCCGCTGGACGTGGTTCTTCTCTCCCACAATCACTACGATCATCTCGATGATCGTACGGTCCGTGCCCTCGCCGAGCGCGATCCGGATGCCGTGTGGGCAGTGCCGCTGGGACTGGCGCAATTCGTTAGGGCGCGCGGTGTGCAGCACGTCGCCGAGCTCGATTGGTGGCAGACGACGGCGGTTGGAACGTTGACCCTCACCTGCGCACCGGCACAGCATTTCAGCGCGCGCGGGCTCGGGGATCGCAATCGGACCCTCTGGTGTTCGTGGAGCGTCGCGACCTCCGGCCGCGCCGTCTACTTTGGGGGCGACACCGCATATCACACCGACTTTGCGCAGATCGGCGAGCGCTGCGGCCCATTCGATCTGACGCTGCTGCCGATCGGTGCGTACGAGCCGCGGTGGTTCATGCGCAGCGTGCACATGAGCGCAGA
>Ga0075431_100004524_pt1 | contig 13655 bp, 9 predicted proteins | sample RhiMetdeltSRZDD5_FD_75297 | JGI IMG/M metagenome (GOLD analysis project Ga0075431, IMG submission 75297) | Populus rhizosphere microbial communities from Tennessee, USA - Rhizosphere MetaG P. deltoides SRZDD5 | ecosystem: Host-associated > Plants > Roots > Rhizosphere > Soil | place: USA... | reverse complement strand
TCGACATCGAGCGCCGCCTGGCCTCCCTCATCGCCGAGCACGCGCGGCGCGAGGCCGTCTCGTCCCGTCCGGCCATGCCCGCCGCCGCGCCCAGCATGCCCGAGTTCGACATGGAGGAGATCGACGAAACGACCGATCCCCTGGCCGGGTTCGAGCCCGTGGTCGAGCGGGACATGGAGATCGACCTCGAAGCGGAGGCGGCGGCGGCCGCCGCGGGCAAGCCCGCCCTCTTCCCCGATTTCTCGAACGACGAGCTCGTGGCCGTGATGGGCGGCCTGCAGCTCATCCAGTACAAGGCCGGCGATCTCGTGGTCGCGCAAGGCGAGCCCGGCGACAGCCTCTTCCTCGTCACCACGGGCACGGTCAAGGCCTGGATCCGCAACCGCGAGGGGCGCTACGTCCTGGTGCGCCGGCTCGGCGACGGCGACTTCTTCGGGGAGATCTCGGTCCTCACCGGCTCGCCGCGTACGGCCACCGTCGTCGCGGCCACGCCCTGCGAGCTGCTGGAGCTGGATCGCGTGACGCTGGACGGGATCACCACGCAGCACCCGCGCGTGCGCGAGGTCCTGCAGCGCTTCTACGAGCAGCGCATCGCGACCTCGCCCGATGCCCCGGCCGCCTCCGGCGCCGGCGCGGCCTGAGCGAGCGAACAGCGATGAGCCAGGATCCCGGCGAGAAGCCCAAGGCCCCGGGCGGCGCGCCCCCCCCGGCCGGATCGGCCTTGCGCCACGACCTGCGCACGCCGGTCAACCAGATCATCGGCTACAGCGAGATGCTGGACGAGGACGCCCAGGAGGCCGGGCAGGAGAAGATGTCGGCCGACCTCAAGCGGATCGGCCAGGCGGCGCGCAGCCTGCTGCCGATGATCGATCGGATCCCCGACGAGCTGGGCGCGTCCGCGAAGCCCCAGCGGCCGAGCATTCCCTCGCCGCCGCGCGTGCCGCCGCCCGCGGCCGCCGAAGCCGCACGCCCGCCCGCCAGGCGTCCGGCCGCCGACGCCGTCCCGCAGTTCGACGACCGGCCCAGCCCGGCCACCCTCGTCATCCGCGCCGCCGTCTCCAAGCCGGCCGCGGGCACGATCCTCGTCGTGGACGACAACGAGCTCAATCGCGACATGCTCTCGCGCCGGCTCAAGTCGCGCGGCTACGTCGTCCTGACCGCGGAGGACGGCCCGCAGTGCCTGGACCTGGTCAAGGGGCAGCGCTTCGACCTCATCCTCCTCGACATCATGATGCCGGGCATGTCCGGGATCGACGTGCTGAAGATCATCCGCGAGCGCTACTCGGTGGCGGAGCTGCCCATCATCATGGCCACGGCCAAGGACCAGGGGACGGACGTGGTGGAGGCGCTCACCCTGGGCGCCAACGACTACGTGACCAAGCCCCTCGACTTCCCGGTCGTCCTCGCCCGCTGCGAGAACCAGCTCTCGCTCATGCGCGCGATGGAGGAGATCAAGCGCCTGGCCAACGAGCTCGAGAAGCGGAACCGGTTCATCAAGCACACCTTCGGCCGCTATCTCTCCGAGGAGGTCGTCGATCGCCTGCTGGAGACCGAGGAAGGGCTGGCCCTGGGCGGCGAGAAGCGGGAGGTCACGCTCCTCATGTCCGACCTGCGGGGCTTCACGGCCATGGCCGACCGCTGCTCGCCGGAGCAGGTCGTGCGCGTCCTCAACAACTACCTGGGCACGATGGCGGACCTCATCGTGGCCCACCAGGGCACGATCGACGAGTTCATCGGCGACGCCATCCTCGCCATCTTCGGCGCTCCCGAACGGCGCGAGGACGATGCCGCCCGCGCCTGCGCCTGCGCCGCCGCCATGCAGGTGGCGATGAAGGGCGTCAACGAGTTCAACCAGCGGGAAGGCCTGCCCGAGGTCGAGATGGGCATTGCCGTGAACACGGGCCAGGTGATCGTCGGCAACATCGGCTCGCAGACGCGCGCGAAGTACGGGGTGGTGGGTGCGCACGTGAACCTGGCCGGGCGCATGGAAGGGTTCACCGTGGGCGGCCAGGTCCTCGTGTCGTCGTCGACGGTGGCCAAGGCGGGCGATGCCCTCGAGCTCGGCCAGCGCGTCACCTTCCAGGCCAAGGGATTCAAGGAGCCGGTCGACGTCTACGATCTCGTCGCGGTGGGAGGAACGTGGAACGTCCGCGTGCCCGCGCGCGACGATCGCCTGGAGCCGCTGCGCCCGGAGCTGCCGGTGACGGTGGCCGTGCTCGAAGGCAAGCAGATGAGCGACGTCACGTTCGAAGGGACGCTGCTGCGCGGCGCCCACGGCGCGGCCACCCTGCGCCCGGACCGCCCCCTGCGCGCGTTCACGAACCTCCGCTTGCGCCTCAAAGGGGCCGACGGCCAGCCACGCCCGGGTGACCTCTACGCGAAAGTCGCCTCCGGGGAGGCGGGACCCGACGGCGGCGTGCTCGTGCGCTTCACCTCCGCGGACCCGGAGGTGATGGACGCGCTGCGACAGGCCCTGGCCAGGAGTCTGTCCCCATAAGCTGGGACAGACTCTTCGCTATTTCGCGGTGTTCCCCGCCGTGTTGACGCCGAGCGCCCGCACCGTCGCTTCATCGGCGTCGCCCGTGGCCGGCTGCCCCTGGTCGAGCTGGAAACGGGCCAGCGCGTCCCGCGTGGCCTGGTCGAGGTTTCCGGAGGCCTCGCCCGCGTAGTAGTTCCGGCCCTTGAGGGCCCGCTGCAGGGAGCGCACGGTCTCCGACGCGGTCACGATGTTGCGGTCGCCCTCGGCGCGGGTTCCCGCGGTGGCGCTCATGGTCAGCGTCTTGTCGAACTGCATGGTCAGGCTCGTGCCGGGACTGACGTGCACCGTGGCCGGCCCCAGGCCGGAGCGGGCCCACTCGTCGGCGAGGTCGTCGCGATCGGCGCCGCTGATCCCGACCAGCGTGTCCACCTTCATGTCCGCTTCCGTGCCCGAGCCGATCAGGATCACGTCGACCTTGCGGCCGGTGACGATGCGGCCCTGGCTCTCGATGATCTTCTTCCGCTCGTCGGCCTTGAGGCTCACGAGGACGCCTTCGATGTCGTAGGTCCGGCCGCCCGCCGACATCGACTCGAACTTGAGGCCCACGGCGGCCGACTTCGCCCCGTCCTGGGGCGAGCGCACGGACTTGATCTCGCCCGTAACCGTGCTCCCGGCGGGGATGGCGAGCTGGCCGTCCACCCAGAGTCCGCGGGTCACCGTGGCGTCGAACGTGTCGCCCTTCTTCGCGTGCTCGCTGTCGAAGGCGGAGGCGCTCTTGAGCTCGAGATAGGTCCCCTTGGGGATGGTGAGGTCCTTGGCGGAAACGGCGGCCGCGCCGGCCATGCCGGCCACGAGGGTGGCCGCGATGACGGTTCGATGCATGTGCTCCTCCAACTTTTCCAGTCTAGTGACGCGCGCGGAGGCGCGGGCGGGGGCCCGCGCTTTTTCGGGAGCGGGAACGCCCGAAGCTAGAGGAGGGTCTCCACGCGGAAGATCTCCATCTCGCCCTTCCCTTTGACGGGGATCAGCCCGAGCGACCGGCCCTGGCCCACTTCCCGGATGCGCTGCCAGGCCGACGCGCTGACGTTCACGCCCGCTTTCGAGCCGTGGCTCTCCACGCGGGCAGCCGTGTTGACGGTGTCACCCCAGAGGTCGTAGAGGTACTGCTTGCGGCCGACCACGCCCGCCACCACCGGTCCCGCGTGGATCCCCACGCGCACGTCCCATCCCGCGGGAAGGTTCTTGGCCGCCTTCACCATCTCCAGCCCGCAGCGGACGGCGGAGAGGACGGGATTGGCCACGGGCACGAGGAGCCCGGCCGTGCTCATGAACGAATCCCCGATGGTCTTGATCTTGTACATCTCGTGGCGGGCGGAGAGGTCCTCGTAGGCCTCGAAGAGCTGCTGCAGGGCGGCCACGATCTCCTCCGGCTGCCGGGTGGCGGAGTAGGGCGTGAAGCCCACGATGTCGCAGAACAGCACGGCCACGTTCTCGTGGCGGCGGGGGGCGACGAAGCCGTTGGCCTTGAGCTCCTTGACGATGTCGGGGGGCAGGATCACGTGCAGGAGCTCGTCCGAGCGCTTCTTCTCCGCTTCGATCTGGCTGAGGTAGAGCACCTCGCGGTCGCGCAGGCGCTTCTTCTCCAGGCTGGCCCCGATGCGCGCGCGCAGGACGACGGGGTTGAAGGGCTTGGGCAGGTAGTCCTCGGCCCCGATCTCGATGCAGCGCACCACGCTCTCGATCTCGTCCAGGGCGGAGATCATGATGACGGGGAGGTGGCGCAGGACGGGGTCGCGCTTGAGCTGCTCCAGGACCTGGTAGCCGTTCATCTCCGGCATCAGGATGTCCAGGAGCACGAGGTCGAAGGGCTCCGCGCGCAGCCGCTCCAGGGCCTCGCGGCCGTTCTGGGCGGTGAAGGGCGTGTAGCCCTGGCGCACGAGCCGGCGCGAGAGCATGTCCCGGTTGATCTCGTTGTCGTCCACCACCAGGATGCGCCCGCCCTCCGCCGCCTTGTGGTCCTGCTCGTCGCGGGCGTGCAGCGACGACACCGCCTGCTCGATCATCACGGACACGCGCGTGTCGCGCTCCTCGGTGACGCCGGCGCGGACGCCGGCGGAGAGCCGCACGATGTCGTCGATGACGGCCAGCAGCTTCTGGCCCGCGCCGTGGATGCGCTTGAGGTCGTCCACGGAGTTGTCCTGCCCCGCCGCCTGCGCGTCCTCGATCAGCATCTCGCTGTAGCCGAGGATGGCGTTGACGGGCGTGCGCAGGTCGTGGCGGATGCGGGCGCTGGCCGCCTCCAGGTCCTCCGCGGAGCCGCCGAGCCGGGAGGGATCGAGGATCTCGTTGATCAGCGCCAGGAGGGTGCGGCCGGCGGTCTGGATCCTCTGCAGGTCGGGCCGGACCTGCTCCGGGGCCTCGTCCTCCAGGAGCATCTCGCTGTAGCCGAGGATGGCGTTGACGGGGGTGCGCAGCTCGTGGCGGAGGTGCGCGAGGAGGGCGTCGCGGGCGCGGTCGGGGGGGCCGGCCGCGGCGGTCATGCCGGCGGCTTGGCCCCGGCCCCCAGGAGCGCTTCGATCTTCCCGAGCAGCCGCGGCAGCTCGATCGGCTTGGTGTCGTAGTCGTTGCAACCCGCTTCGAGCGCCTTCTCCCGGTCTCCGGACATCGCGTGCGCGGTGAGGGCGATGATGGGGGTCGCCTTCATGTCGGCCCGGGCCTTGAGCTGCCGAGTCGCCTCCCAGCCGTCGATGACGGGGAGGCTCATGTCCATGAGGATGAGATCCGGGCGGGTGGACTGGGCGAGATCCACGCCCTGCTGGCCGTCCACGGCGATCACGACCTCGTAGCCGCGGCGCTCGAGACGCCGGGACAGCATGTCCCGGTTCATCTCGTTGTCCTCCACCAGCAGGATCTTGGGCATCGTGGTCCTTGTCCGGGGCGCGTCCCGGCGTCGCGGCGCGCTTAGGGGTAAGCCGTTAATTAGCATAGGGAACGGCCAAAGACAATCGCGTCCGGCGCGGCCCGCCGCGGGTTGAATGTTCCCACCCCATGAGGGATGATCCGGGCCCTGTGACCGCCACTGCCGGGGCACCGCGATGGGTGCTTGCCACGGTGATCGGCGCGGCGCTCCTGGCTGGCGAGCCGGGCCGGCTGTCCGCGATGCCGGTCACACCGCAAGCGCCTCCCGTTCCCTCGCCCTCCCCCTCGCCGTCCCCGACGCCCGAGGACCGCGCGCGGGAGGCCGAGAAGGAGACGCTGGAGGAGGAGGCGCAGCCGACCCCTCCCGCCCCCAGCCCGACTCCGACCCCCTCTCCCTCCCCGTCGCCGTCCCCGAGCCCGTCCCCGTCTCCCTCTCCGTCCCCGTCCGTTGAGCCGACCCCGCCCCCGAGCCCGTCTCCGTCTCCGTCCATTGAGCCCATCCCGTCCCCGTCTCCGAGCCCGTCTCCGTCCGTTGCGCCGACCGAGCCCCCGTCTCCGTCCCCGTCCGTCGAGCCGACCGAGCCCGCGAAGGAGGACGAAGGCGCGAGCCTCGTCCAGCGCCTCCCGACCTTCCGTGACATCGACGACATCGACCTCACGATGCTCCTGAAGGTGACCGCGGACGAAGGGGGCGCGCGGACGGTGGACGAGGAGCCGGGCCTCGTCACCGTCGTCTCGGAGGAAGACATCCGCCGCACGGGCGCGGGCACGCTGCGCGAGGTCCTGCAGACGGTGTCCGGGCTGGAAGTGCTGACGGACGCGGTGGGGCGCGCGCGCATCGTGGTACGGGGCGTCCCCGGCGGCATGTCCGCGGGCAGCTCCGAGAACGTGCTGGTCACCGTCAACGGGATGCGCCTCAACGACGCCATCTTCGGGGGCGCCACCGCGCTGAACCTGGACCTGCCCGTCGACAACATCAAGCGCATCGAGATCGTGCGCGGCGCCGGCTCCGTCCTCAACGGCCCGGGCGCGGTGCTCGGCGTCATCAACATCGTCACGGAGGGTGTCGACACCTTCCGCCGTGACGAGCTGACCCTCGGCGCCGGCTCCTTCAAGTCGTTCCTCTACAACTATCGCTACGGGACGACTTTCCGCGAGGTGAGCGTCGCCGGCTTCATGCAGTACTCGTACACGGGCGGGCCCGAGCTCGACGTGCCCGCCGACGTCCAGACCGGGCGCGACCTGGCCCTGGCCCCGCTGGGCATCCGCCCGGCCTCGCTCGCCCCCGGCCACGCGGAGGACGATCGCAAGGCCCTCGACGCGAACCTCGCGCTGGCCTACCGGCACCTCTCGTTCAACGCGCGGCTGAAGAAGGAGAACGCGGGCGGCTTCGTCGGCCTGCTCGACTCGCTGGGACGCCAGAACCGCTTCGCGAGCACGCAGAGCAACCTCAGCCTCGAGTACGAGCGCGACGTGACCAAAGGCAGCGTGCGCGGCCGGCTCACCTTCGGGGAGAGCCGCCTGACCCAGCTCTTCGACGTCTACCCGCCCGGGTTCACGCTCCTGAGGGGCGCGACCCGCCTCTTCTTCCCGGGCGGCGTGCTCTTCCAGGAGGGCCTCAACTCGCGCCGGCTGGGGGCGGACGTCATCCTGGAGCGCCGGCTGGGGCCGCAGCACACGCTGACCGCGGGCGCCCTCCTGGAGCGCGACTCGACGTTCGGTCTGACCGCGCTCACGAACTTCGACTTCGCGCGGCAGGAGCCGCTGCCCTCCTTCAGCCGCGCCCCCGCCCTCGTTCCCCACGCCGCGCGCACGGTGACGAGCCTGTACGCGCAGGACGCCTGGAACCCGACGCCGCGCCTGGGCGTGACCGGCGGCCTGAGGCTGGACCATTACAGCGATGCCGGCGGCAGCCTGCAGCCCCGCCTGGCCGGCATCTATCGCTTCCCCCGCGACTTCACGATCAAGGCCGGATACGCGCGGGGCGTGCGCGCGCCGAGCTTCCTCGAGCAGTTCTACAGCTCGCCCGCCTACCTCGCGAACGACCGGCTCGACCTCGTGCGCAGCGACTCGCTCGACGCGACGGTGCTGCTGCGCCGGAAGGACCTGCGCCTCTCCCTCACCGCCTATCGCACCTGGCTGGGGGACTCCATCGCACCGGATCGGGAGGGCCTCGCGCCCGCGGGCACGCCCCCGCCCTTCTTCCGCAACGTCGAGCGGATCGACGCGACGGGCGCCGACCTCGAGGCCTCGCGCAGCTTCGCGGGGAACCGATCGGTGGGCCTCGTCTATTCCCTCCAGCACGCGGAGGACGCGGAGACGGGCCGGCGCCTGGCCGGGATCCCGACGCACCTGGGCCGGCTGTTCGGGACCTTCCCCACCGGCAAGTACGTGACCCTCTCGCCGAGCCTGACCCTGCGCGGATCCCGCCCGCGATCCGCGGGCGACGTGCGGCCGGAGCTGGGCACGTACGCCCTGGTGGACGTCGCCGCCCGCATCCACAACTTCCACCGCGCCATCGAGGTGACCGCGGTCCTGCGCGACCTCTTCGGGCAGGACTACTTCGACCCCTCGCCCCGGGGCGGCCTGCCCGGCGACTATCCGCGGCCGGGCCGCTCCATCTTCATCAAGGCGAAGTACCGGTTCTAGCGATGGCGCGCCCAGGGGAGAACGGGTGGCTGCGGCGCTGTGGCCGCGGCCTGCCCGCCGTCCTCCTCGCCGGTCTCCTCTGCGCGCCCGCCGCGGGCACGGAGCCCATGCCCTTCAAGCCGGACGTGCAGATCACCCTGCTCCTGAAGATCCTGACCTACGATCGCTCCTTCCCGGTCAAGGCCAAGTCGGGAGTGAAGATCGGCGTCGTGTACGTGGCCGCGGACGCGGAGTCGGTGAAGGTCAAGGACGAGATCCTGAAGACCCTCGAACTCGTGGCCGACCGTACGATCAAGAACGTGCCCATCAAGGCGGTGGCCCTTGAGTACAAGGACCCGAAGTCGCTGGCGGAGACCGTGCGCAGCCAGGGGATCAACGTCTTCTACATCGCTCCCGGCAACGCGGGCACGCTGAGCGAGCTGCTGCGCATGAGCCATACCCGGGGCATCACCACCGCGACCGGCGTGCCCGAATACGTGGCGCGGGGGGTGGCCATCGGGATCGGCATCAAGGCGGACAAGAAGCCGGATATCCTCATCAACCTGCCCAGCTCGCGGCAGGAGGGCAGCGAGTTCGACGCCAGCCTCCTGCGCATTGCCACGCTGGTGAAGTGATGCTGCGCTGGATCATCCGCAACCTCTCCATCCGCGGGAAGATCGTCGCCATCACCATGATCACGTCGCTGGTGGCGGTGGTGGTCGCCTGCGCCCTCTTCATCTGGTATGACGTGGACTCCTTCCGCCGGAAGATGAAGGAGGACATCGGGGTGGTGGCGGAAGGCGTCGCCATCAACTCCACGCCCGCCCTCGAGTTCGACTCCCTCGACTCCGCCAAGCCCATCCTGGACGCGCTGCGCGCCTATCCGCACATCGAGACCGCCATCGTCTTCGACAAGAGCGGCAAGAGCGTGGCCTACCGGCGCGAGGACGCGCCGGAGGCGCCGCCGCCGGCCCTGCGCGCGGACGGCGAGCCCTACTTCGAGGGCGACCACCTGGAGCACTTCCGGAGCGTCCGGCGGGGCGGAGAGGTCCTCGGCACCGTGTACATCCGCGAGGACACGGAGGAGCTGCGCTCGCGCACCAACACTTATACGCGGGCCGCCGCCATCGTGGTGCTGGGGTCGCTGCTGGTGGCCCTCGTCCTCTCCTCGCGGCTGCAGAAGCTGATCTCCGCCCCCATCCTGAAGCTGGCGGAGGTGGAGAGCCGGGTGAGCCGCGAGAAGGACTTCTCCCTGCGCGCGGTGAAGGATTCCGACGACGAGCTCGGGGTCCTCATCGACGGGTTCAACGACATGCTCGTGCAGATCCAGGAGCGGGACGCCGAGCTCCGCGTGGCCAAGGAGGACGCGGAGCAGGCCAACCGGACCAAGAGCGCCTTCCTCGCCAACATGAGCCACGAGCTGCGCACGCCGCTCAACGCGATCATCGGCTATAGCGAGATGCTGCAGGAGGAGGCGGAGGACAGCGGCAGCACCGAAGCCGTGCCCGACCTCAAGAAGATCCACGGCGCGGGCAAGCATCTCCTCGCCCTCATCAACGACATCCTCGACCTCTCCAAGATCGAGGCCGGGAAGATGGAGCTCTTCCTGGAGACGTTCGAGGTGCGCACCCTCGTGGACGAGGTGCGCGCCACCATCCACCCCCTCATCGAGAAGAACGGGAACGTCCTCGAGCTGGACTGCCCCCCAGACGTGCACGGCATGCACGCCGACGTCACCCGCGTGCGGCAGATCCTGTTCAACCTCCTCTCCAACGCCTCCAAGTTCACGGAAGGAGGCACCGTCCGCCTGGAGGTGCGCCGCGAGGAGGAGCGCGACGGCGACGGTGACGGCGACGTCGTCGTCTTCCGCGTCACCGACACCGGCATCGGCATGACGGAAGCGCAGCTGGGCAAGCTCTTCCAGGCCTTCTCCCAGGCCGACGCCTCGACCTCCCGCAAGTACGGCGGCACCGGCCTCGGCCTCGTCATCTGCCGCCGCTTCGCCCAGATGATGGGCGGCGACGTGTCCGTCACGAGCACGCTCGGCGAGGGCTCCGTGTTCACCGTGCGCCTGCCCGCGCGGGTGAAGCGACCGGTCAAGGAGGCGAGCATCGTTCCCACCACGGCGGCGGCGCTGGGCCTGAGCTTCACTCCGCCGGTGGCGGCCGCCGATCCCGGGACGCCGAACAAGGGCACCGTGCTCGTGATCGACGACGATCCGAGCGCCTGCGAGCTGATGGTGCGCTCGCTGTCGAAGGAAGGCTTCCGCGTGCTCACGGCGACGGAGGGGGTGGACGGCCTGCGCCTGGCCCGGGAGGCCCATCCCCACGTCATCACCCTCGACGTGCTGATGCCGGGCATGGACGGCTGGAGCGTGCTCCGCGAGCTGAAGGCGGACCCGAAGCTCGCGACCATCCCCGTCATCATGATCACGATGGCGGACGACCGCAGCACGGGCTACGCCCTGGGCGCCTCCGACTACCTCACCAAGCCCATCGACCGCGAGCGCCTGGCCGCGAGCGTGCAGCGGTACCGCCACGGCAGCCAGGCCGTGCTGGTCGTGGAGGACGACGACGACACGCGCGAGATGATGGTCCGGACGCTCGCCAACGACGGGTGGACGGTGCGCGAGGCGGCCAACGGCCTCCTCGCCCTCGATCGCGTGCGCGAGGCGATACCGGAGCTGATCCTGCTCGACCTGATGATGCCGGAGATGGACGGGTTCGAGTTCATCTCCCGCCTGCGCGAGAACGAGGCCTGGCATTCCATCCCCGTCGTCGTGCTCACGGCCAAGGACATCACGCCCGACGACCATCTGCGGCTGCAGGGGAACGTGCGGAAGGTGTTCCGGAAGGCCAGCTTCAGCCGCGACGAGCTGGTCGAGGAGATCCGCGCCGCCATCGAGCCGGGGACGGAATCGCGGGCGAGCTAGCGCTTCCCGGCTAGCGCTTCCGGACCCGGCCCACGATCTCGACGTGGACGGGGACGCCGCCCACCTCGGGCGGCACCGCGGCGCAGGGCCGGGAGAGGTCGACCTTCACGGCGTAGCCGTCTCCGCGGCGCGTGATCCCGATGCCCGTGACCTCCGGCCGGTCCGCGAGGGCCAGGCGCACCTTCTCCTTGGCCGCCCGCGCCTCGTCCAGCGTGGCGCCGCTGGGCGCGCCCCCGCGATTCATTTGACGGCCAGCTCGACCTTGAGCTGCCGGAACACGGCCGCGATCGGGTTGGCGAAGGTCAGGCCCTTGCCGTTGCTGCCGCCCTGGTCGCCGCCCGCGAAGAGCAGGGCCACCGCTTCGCGTCCGAGCGACGTGAAGATCAGCGACCCGCTGTCGCCGCCCTGGCTGAAGGGCTCGGTGGACGCGCCTTCGATCTCGATCTGGCCGTCGAAGCGCAGGTTGCCCTGGTCGTACCCGACGACCAGGTTGTCGAGCTCGAAGGCGGTGATGCGCCCGCGCGTGTGCAGGGTGGTGCGGCCCAGCTTCTCGACGAGGTCGATCTCCTCCACGGGCGGCGCCGCCGCCGCGGAGAGCGTACCCACGCCGGTGAGGGTGGCGGCCTTGAACGTGACCTTCGGACCGAGCGCGGCCAGGGCGCAGTCCACGAGGTTCGACCCCGTCTTCTTGAGCTTCACCGCCGCGTCCAGGGTCCCGACGCGGTCGGCCGGATTGCGCCCCCCGTCGTAGGCGCCGGGCTGCAGGATCGCGTCCCCCTTCTTGCCACGGTCCTCGTCGGCGAGGACGTGGTTGTTGGACAGGAGGCGCAGCGCGCCGCCCTTCTTGAGGCGCACGAACGCGCCCAGCGTGCCCGCCGTGATCCGGTAGTGGCCCACGGAGAGGCCGATCAGGAGGGGTCGCTTGCGCGTCTGCTCCCAGGGCGTGGCCTGCTTCACCACGTGGCCCACGTACCGCACGTCCACCTCGCCCTTCGCCTTGCGGCGGATGGCGTCGACCTGTTGCGTGTTCTCCAGCCCCCGGCGCTGGACGCGCACGGCCAGTCGATAGTCGCCGGGAGTGGGACGGCTGATGCCCAGGGCCAGCGTGCGCGCCACGGGATCGACGTCGGCCGTCGGCCGCGCGTTCATCGACCACACGCCGCCGGCGGCGAGGTCGGCCGCCTCCGCCGAAGTCACCTGGGCGAGGAGTTCCGCTTTGAGCCCGCGCGCGGAGTCGAGGCGCATCGTGAACCGCCAGAGTCAGTATACCGGCCTCCTTCCTGGCTCACGCCCCGACCCGCGTCGCCCCCCGCGCAGCCGGTTGATTCCGCGTAGGTTGCCGCCTAAAATCGCACAACCCCGCGAGGCCCCGAATGGCCGAGAAGCGTCCTTCCCTCAATGTGCTGTCCGGTCCCCTTTCGGGCCAGAAGTTCGTCCTCGAGGACGCCGTCGACAACATCCTCATCGGCAGCGACCCCTCCTGCGGATTCGTGCTCGACACCCCGGGCGTGAGTCCCATCCATGCGCGCCTGTGGGTGGACCTCAACGGCGCGACCGTCTACGACACGAACAGCCCGACGGGCGTGTACGTCAACGACGATCGGGTGGTGAAGGAAGCGCCCGTCCGCAACGGCGACATCCTGTGGCTGGGCCCTCCCGGGGAGGAAGGATCGGTCCTCATCCAGTGCATCCTCCCGCCGCCTCCGCCGGCGGCCGCGGAGGGTGAAGCGGCGGAGCCCGCGGCGGCGGGGGCGCCCGCGCCTTCCAAGGAAGCGACCGCACCCATCGACAGCGGGGCCACCATGGCCTTCGGCATGCCCGCTTATCCCGACGAGCCCGAGGTCGTCGAGGTGGCGCCGCCGAGCGCCCCCGAGGACGAGGAGAGCGACGTCGAATCGACGGTCGTGATGACGTCATCCGACCTCATGGGTGCGCCGCCGCCGGTGCCGCCGCCGGTGCCCGCCCCGCGCGCACTCGAGCCGGAGCCCGAGCCTGCGCCGACGCTGACCGACGCGAATACGGATGCGACCGCGCTCCTCGATATGTCCGACGGGCTCGAGATGGTCGAGGAGCCGACGCTCGCGATGCCGCCGCCACTCCCGCCCGCCGCGCCCGCCCCGCCCCCTCCGCCGACGCCCGCCGCGGACCATGGCGGCTTCCCCGATTTCGAGGTGGAGCCGACCGTCTCGATGGCGCCGCCTCCGCTGCCGCCACGCGCGGCCACTCCACCGCCCGTCTCCGCCGCGCCCGTGTCCGAGTTCGAAGAGGACATGGAGCCGACGATCGTGGACGTGCCGGCGCCGCCGGTTGCCCGCGGGTCTCGGCCGGCCGCTCCCGCCGGCCCGGAAGACGACGACGAGGGCGGGGCGACGGTGATGTACCGCCATCCCGACGCGGCGCCTCCCCCCGCACCCAAACCGCCGGCCCCTCCCGCGACTCCGCCGCGTGCGTCCGCGGCCACGCCGGTCGCTCCCGCGGTGCCGGCCCCGCCCGTGCCGCCCGCGAAGGCTGCCGCCCCCCCCGCGGCGAAGGGAGCCGCAGCGCCCGCGGCCAAGGCGGCCGCCGCGCCCGCGGTCAAGGCGGCGACAGGACCCGCGGCGCGTCCGAGCGCGGAAGCCCGACCCGCGGCCGCGAAGGCGCCCGCCGCCGCACGCCCGGCGGCGCCACCTCCTCGCGCACGCGCGGAGCGTCCGGCGG
>Ga0075431_100004523_pt1 | contig 13656 bp, 12 predicted proteins | sample RhiMetdeltSRZDD5_FD_75297 | JGI IMG/M metagenome (GOLD analysis project Ga0075431, IMG submission 75297) | Populus rhizosphere microbial communities from Tennessee, USA - Rhizosphere MetaG P. deltoides SRZDD5 | ecosystem: Host-associated > Plants > Roots > Rhizosphere > Soil | place: USA... | reverse complement strand
GTTCGATGCCCACTACTTCCCCGGCCCGGAGGTGAGCGCCAGCCGGCTGTCGGAGCCCCGCAACTACCGGGACAGCGCCGACGACCCGGCGGACGTCACCGTCCTCTGCGCCGAGATCCCCTGCTGGCCCGGCGACGACGCCTGGCAGGCCGACGACGCCGTGCTGGCCGAGCGCCTCGTCGAAGAGCTGGCTGCCGCGGGCCTACCGCCGGTGCGACCGACCGCGGTCGAGACCCGGCGCCTCGCCCACGTCTATCCCGTGTACCGGCCGGGCTTCCGGGCCGACCTGGCGGCGCTGGAAGCCTGGGCGGGCAGCGTCCCGGGACTGATCACGTTCGGTCGCCAGGGGCTCTTCACACCCGACAACACGCATCACGCCTTGGCCATGGGCTGGGCGGCGGCCGCGGCGCTGGGGGACGACGGCACGTTCGACGCCTCGGCCTGGGTGGCGGCCCGCGACGGGTTCCGGGACTTCGTCGTCGAGGACTGAAGCTCTCGCCACACCGCCGGCACGACCCGGCGCAGGTAGGGGAGGAGCCGCACGAACGAGCGGCCGTGCTGGCGGAACCGGTAGCTGATCGGCACCTCGCTGTAGCGGAAGCCCTTCCCGAGGAGGTCCAGTGTCAGCACCTGGGCGTAGTTGAAGTCGTGGACGACCTCGGCCGACGCGGCGGCCGACCGCGACAGTGCCCGGTAGCCGGACTGGCCGTCGGTCAGGCGCCCGACCCGCCAGCGCCAGGTCAGCACCCGGACGGCCAGGGTGAGCACCCGGTTGCCGAGCCAGCGGTGGGGCCGCATGTCCCGAGGCAACCCGGCGAAGCGCGACCCGACCACGTAGTCGGCGTCGCCTGCCAGGATCGGCGCCACCAGCCCGGGCAGCTCCTCGGGGGCGTACTCGCCGTCGGCGTCGCAGAACGCCACCGCGACGGCGCCCCGGGCGACGGCGTCGGCGAGCCCGGCCCGCACCGCCGCACCGAGGCCCCGGTTGGCGCCCAGCGACAGCACCTCGGCACCGGCCGCGACCGCCGCGGCGGCCGTGTCGTCGGTGGAGCCGTCGTCGACGACGACCACCTCCACGGGGTGCCCGTCGACCTCGTTCGGGGTGCGGCGCACGACGTCGCCGACGGTCGCCTCCTCGTCGTAGGCGGGGAGGAAGAGCACGATGGGAGCGGATGGCGAGGCCGGGCTATCGGTCACAGTTAAGCGATCTTTACAGAGATTCTGAACGGTGGCTAGCCTGCGCGGCCATGAGGCAGGGGCAACGCAAGGTGCGGAGAGGGCTCGTCGTCGTGCTGGCGGCGGCGATCGTGGCGACGACCGCCACGGCCGGCTGCAGCAAGACCGACGACGATCGCCTGTACATCCGCAGCGGTCGGACGAAGAACCTCATCGGCCCGCTGCTGGAGGACTTCGCCAAGGACACCGGCATCAAGATCGACGTCCGCTACGGCGATTCGGCCGACCTGGCGCTGCTCACCAACGAGGAAGGCGACAAGACGAAGACCGACGTCTTCATCTCGCAGAGCCCCGGCGCGGTCGGCTTCCTCGACAGCAAGGGCCTGCTGGGCGAGCTGCCCGACAAGGTCACCGGCCTCGTGCCCGACGGCGACGCGGCCGAGGACGGCACGTGGGTCGGGCTTTCGGGCCGGGTGCGCACGCTCGTCTACAACACCGAGCTCGTCGACCCCGCCGACCTGCCGAAGTCGGTCCTCGACCTCGCCGACCCCCAGTACGCCGGGAAGGTGGCCGTCGCCCCGACCAACGGGTCGTTCATGGACTTCGTCACCGTGCTGCGCCAGCACGTCGGCGAGGAGGAGGCGGCCTCGTTCCTCAAGGCGCTGGCCGACGGGGGCGCGCCCACCTACGAGAACAACACGGCGATCGTCGAGGCCGTCGGCCGGGGCGAGGTGCCGCTCGGGCTGGTCAACCACTACTACGCGTTCGTCGCCAAGGACCAGGATCCCGACCTGCCGGTCGAGAACCACTTCTTCCCCGAGGGCGACTACGGATCGACGCTCCTGGTCACCGCGGCGTCGATCATCAAGGACACGAACAAGTCCGAGGAGGCCGAGCGCTTCGTCGACTACCTGCTGTCCGAGCACGCGCAGCAGTACTTCGCCGAGCAGACCTTCGAGTACCCGCTGGCCGCCGGCGCCGAGCCGAACCCGGTGCTGCCGAAGCTGGACACCCTGACTGTCACCCGGGTCGACCTCGGGGAGCTGGGGAGCGGGCTCGAGAAGACGGCCGACCTGATCGAGAAGAGTGGCCTCCACACCTGACCCAAGGCCGCCGGGGGCGTGGGCCCGGCGGATCACCCGGGTCACCGGGGGTGCTTCGCCCACGCTGCTGGTCGTCTGCGGCATCGTCGGGCTGCTGTTCGCGGCCCCGCTGCTCTACCTGGTGCGCGAGAACCTGGGCGGCGACGAGGACCTCGCCTCGCTCTACACGTCGGCGCGGACGCTGGAGCCGTTGCGCAACACGGTGCTGCTGGCGGTGGCGACCGCGGCCTCGGCGGCGGTGGTCGGCACGGCGCTGGCCTGGCTGACCACCCGGTCCGACGTGCCGCTGCGGCGGTTCTGGGCGATCACCACGCCGCTGCCGCTGGTGTTCCCGTCGTTCGTGGGGTCGCTGGCGCTGCTGGCGGCGCTGTCGCCCGGTGGTCTGCTGGAGGCGCCGCTGGGCTGGATCGGCGTCGACCCCACCCGGCCCCAGGGGTTCTGGGGCGCCTGGCTGGTCCTCACGCTGTTCACCACGCCGTACGTCCTGCTGCCGGTGTCGGCCCGGCTGGTGGCGCTGCCGCCGTCGCTGGAGGAGAGCGCCCGGTTGCTGGGGCGGGGGCCGTGGGCGACCTTCCGGACGGTGGTGCTGCCCCAGATCCGCTCGGCGATCCTGGCGGGCGCGCTGCTGGTGTTCCTGTACGCCGTCAGCGACTTCGGCGTGGTGGTGATGCTGCGCTACGACACGCTGACCCGGGCGATCCACACGACGCGGTTGTTCGACCCGGGGCGCTCCGCGGCGCTGAGCCTGCTGCTCGGGGTCGTCGCCCTCGTGGTGGTCGGCGGCGAGCGGATGATGGCCCGCCGGGCGGCGGTCGTCGAGGGGGTGCGGGCGAAGCGGCCGCTGCAGGTGCCGCTGGGGCGGTGGCGGTGGCCGGCGTTCGGGCTCGTCGCCCTGTGGCTGGCGGTGGCGCTGGTCGCCCCGTTGGCGTCGCTGGGGCTGTGGGCGTGGCGGGGCCTGACCGGCGAGGGCACGGCGATCGGCGGGGGTGCGGCCGATCAGAGCTTCTCCAACCTCGGTACCCCTGCCTGGAACACGGCGTCGATCGCGATCGTCACCGCCCTGGTGGCGGTGGGGGTGGTGCTGCCGCTGGCCTACCTGTCGGCCCGACACCGGGCCGCGGCGGGTGACGCGGCGACCGGCCTGGTGGCCGCCGGCTTCGCCCTGCCGGGGCTGGTGGTGGCGCTGGCGGTGGTGTCGTTCGCGCTCGACCTGCCGGAGAGCTGGGGGCTCTACGAGAGCTTCACCCTCCTGGTGTTCGCCTACGTGGTGCACCTGGGGGCGCAGTCGCTGCGGGCGGCGCACGTGGCGGTGGCCGCGGTGCCGCGGCGGTTGGACGAGTCGGCCCGGATGCTGGGGGCCGGGCGGGCTCGCCGCTTCGCCACGATCGAGCTGCCGCTGATGGTGCCGGGGTTGGCGGCCGGCGGCGGGTTGGTGCTGCTGTCGACGATGAAGGAGCTGCCGATCACGCTGCTGGTGGCGCCGACCGGCTTCGAGACGCTGGCCACCCGGGTGTGGTCGGATGCTGAGTCGGGCTTCCTGGCCGAGGCCGGGATGGCGTCGCTGGTCCTGGTCGCGGTGTCGGGGCTCCTGACGTGGCTGCTGGTGACCCGGCGGACGGAGCGCCTGGCGTGAGCCGGTTTCGGCTCCCGGGGCTCGGGCGGTGGTGCCTCGCCGTGGGCGTGGTGGTGGCGGCGTGGGCCATGGTCGCGATCCCGGCCCGGGCGACCGTCGGGGCCCGGACGACGGCCGACGAGCCGCAGTACCTGCTGACCGCCCTGAGCCTCGCCCGGGACCACGACTTCTGGATCGACGACGAGCTGGCCGACCGGGACTACCGGCCGTTCCACGAGGTGTCGCTGCCGGTGCAGACCGAGGCCCGGTCGAACGGCCAGGCGGTCAGCCCTCACGATCCGCTGCTGCCGGTCGTCCTGGCGGTGCCCATGGGGCTTGGTGGGTGGCAGGCGGCGAAGGGGACGCTCGCCGTGCTGGCCGGGGTGCTCGCGGCGCTGCTGGTGTGGGTGGCAGTGCGGCGCCTGGCGGTGCCGGTCGGTGTCGCCGCGGGGACCGTGCTGGCCTTCGGCCTGGCCGCGCCGCTGTCCTCCTACGGCACCCAGGTCTACCCCGAGTTGCCCGCCGCGTTGGCGGTGACGGCAGCCCTGGCTGCGCTCCCGTGGGGCCGCGAGGAACCCCGTTCTCGGCGCGACGCCGAGAATGTCGTGCGCACAGCCCGGGTGTGGGTGCTCGGAGCGGCGGTCGTCGCGTTGCCCTTCCTCGGCATCAAGTACGCCGGGGTGGCGGTGGTGCTGGCGCTGCTCGGGGTCTGGGGGCTCGGGCGGCGGCAGGCGATCGGCTTCGTCGTGGGGCTCGCCGTGGCGGGGGTCGGGTACCTCGTCGTCCATCGGGTCCTGTACGGCGGGTGGACGTCGTACGCCGCCGGGGACCACTTCACCGGGGGCGAGATGACGGTCGTCGGGAACGATCCTCACTACCTCGGGCGGAGCCGGCGGCTGGTGGGACTGCTGCTCGACCGGGAGTTCGGGCTGGTCGCCTGGATGCCGGGCTACCTCCTCGCCGTCCCGGCCCTCGCGGTGCTGCTGCGCCGCCGCCCGCCCGGCTGGCTGGCGCTCACCGCCCCGCTGGCCGCGGGCTGGGCGACCGCCACGTGGGTGGCCCTCACCATGCACGGCTGGTGGTGGCCCGGCCGGCAGACCGTGGTGGTGCTGCCGTGCGTCGTCCTGGCCGTCGCGTGGTGGGCCGGGCAGGCCCGGGCGGTGCGGCCGTTCGTGGCCGTCGCCGGGGTCGTCGGGGCGATCAGCTGGATGTGGCTGGTCGTCGAGGCCCGGCGGGGCGACCTGACGCTGATCGTCGACTTCGCCACCACCCGCAACCCGTTCTTCCGGGCGCTCCACGCCGTGCTGCCCGACTACCGCCACCCCGGCACCGACGACTGGCTGCTCCAGGCCGGCTGGTTGCTGGGCCTGGCCGTCGTGACCCTGATCGCCGTGGTCAACCCGCGGCTCAGCATCGACAAGACAAGGAGAACAAGTCATGTTCCTGCGTGATGGACGCAAGGTCCTCGCCCTGGCGGCGGTCGTGGCCTTGTTGGGCGTGGCCGCATGCGGTGACGACAACGACGACGACGGAGCGCTCGTACGGGAAGATCCGGAGTCCGAGGGCTCGGGCAGCGCCTCGGGGTCGGGGTCCGGTCCTGCGTCGGGTTCGGCCAGCGGTAGCGCTTCGGCGCCCGCCGAGGCACCGTGCGTCTACGTCGGCAACGTCGACGAAGCCCCGAAGGCGTGGGTCGACCTCACCCTCACGGAGTTCTCGATCGCACCGCAGCCGAGCGAGGTGAAGGCCGGTCCGGTCGAGTTCATCGCCCGGAACACCGGGGCAGAACCGCACGAGCTCGTGATCGTCCCGTTCGACGGCGATCCGGCCGACCTGCCGACCGACGCCGACGGTGGCGTCGACGAGGCCAAGCTGCCCGAGGGCACCGAGATCTTCGAGATCGAGGGCTTCACCTCGGAGAACATCTGCGCGGCGACGTTCGAGCTGAAGGCCGGCAAGTACGCCCTCTTCTGCAACATCATCGAGGAAGAGGACAACGGTGAGAAGGAAGCCCACTACGCCGAGGGCATGTACACGTCCTTCACCGTGACCTGAGCGGGCTCAGGCGAGGAGCGGGCTCAGGAGAGCGTGACCACGCCGACGACGTGACCGTCGTCGACCACAGGCAGGCGTTCCAGCTCATGCTCGTGCATGAGCTGGAACGCCGCGCTGGCTGACTCGTCGGCAGTGACGGAGGGCCAATCTGCGTCACAACAGTCCCCGGCGAGAACGGTGGCGGGGTGGCGACCGGCCGCGATGGCATAGACGACGATGTCGCTGTTGGTCAGGACACCCCGCAGCTTCCCATGCTCCGTCACGAGGACGTCGCCGACGTCGCTCGCTCGCATCAGATGGGCGGCCGCTTCGATCGACGTGCGGGCGTCGATCATGAGCGGGTCGCGCTGCATTACGTCTTTCACCAGTTGGGCCATCGCCGTTCCGCTCCCGAAGGGTTGCTCACCGACGGCGCAGGGCTTCCCGATCCGCAACCGCGCAAACACGGTTTGTCGGGAGAATCGGGGCGGTTGTGCCGGACCTCGTACGCAGCGTCAGGGGCTCTCAGGAGCTGGGCGCACGCAGGAGCTTGTGCAGGTGGGCTGCCAGGCGGCGCCGGGTCTCCTGGTCGATCGCCTGGCCCAGCTCGCCGAGCACCGCCAGGTCGGCGAGGGGGCGGAGACGCTGGGCGACCTCGGCGAGGCGGCCGGTCTCCTCGGGGGTGGGGAGGGTGGTGGCGTGGGGGGTGAAGACGTGGGTCTCGACCAGGTCGACGAAGCGGCGGGCGATGCGCTCGACGTCCCGCCGCAGCGCCCGGCCGTGCTCGGCGAGCGCGTCGAGCGGCACCCCGGCGGCGGCGAGCTCGCCGGCGGCCCGGAGCAGCCGTGGGTTGGTGACCCGGAAGCGGTCGCCGTCCGCCTCGAGGATGCCGAGGTCGAGGGCGGCCTGGAGGGCGGCGGCCTCGTCGCCGCCGAAGCCGCCGGTCCCGAAGGTCTCGACGAGCCACTCGGCGGTGACGTGGGTGGGGATGGCGACCGGCGGGGCGCCGCCCAGCACCTCCTCGACGCCGTGGCCGCTCTCCCAGGCGGCGAGCATCTCGCCGATGCTGGCGAGCGTGTAGCCCCGGTCGAGCATCTGGCCGATGAGGCGGAGGCGGGCGAGGTGGTCGTCGTCGAACACGCCGGCCCGGCCGACGCGGCGAGGTGGCGCCAGCAGCCCCCGCTCCTGGTAGGCGCGGACGTTGCGCACGGTGGTGCCCGCCCGCCGGGCCAGCTCGTCGATGCGGTACTCGGGCAAGGGGCTCATTGTGCCGCTACCGCGGCGGGCGATCGGCTCAGGTACGCGAGGGCGGCGCTCGTCGAGCCCTCGCGGGAGGGGTGGTAGCCGGGCCGGACGAAGCGGGGCAGCGTGGCCAGCAGCTCCCGGGTCGTCGGGAGGAGGCCGGCCTTGCCGGCGCGGAGGAAGCCGCGGGGTCGGGGGTGGCCGGGTCGGGTGGGGTCGGCCCGCATGAGGAAGAAGGTGCCCCGGATCCAGAGGAACAGCAGCACCGGCGCGACCTCGGCCAGGCCGACCAGGCGCTGGAGGTAGCCGCCGCCCTGCGCCCGGAAGAGGTCGAAGGCGACGCTGCGGTGCTCGACCTCCTCGGCGCCGTGCCAGCGCAGGAGGTCGAGCATGACGGGGTCGGCGTCGACCTGGTCGAGGCCCTCGGCGGCGAGCACCCAGGAGCCGAGCACTGCGGTGAAGTGCTCGACCGCCGCGATGATGCCGAGACGGTGGAGCCGCCAGGCGCGCTGGAGGAAGTGGGGCAGCGGAAGGCCGAGGGGCCGGTCGGCGAGGAGTCGGGTGAACGTCCAGTCGATCAGCCGGGTGTACCGCCGGGTGTCGACGCCTTGAGCCGCGAGGTGCTCGAGGACGACGGCGTGCGCCCGGGAGTGGGTCGCCTCCTGGCCGATGAAGCCCTTGACGTCGGCGCGGAGCTGCTCGTCGGTGATGTCGGGCAGGACCTTGCGGTACACCTCGACGAACCACTTCTCGCCGGCGGGCAGCAGCAGGTGGAGGACGTTGATGGTGTGGGTGGTCTGGGGGTCGTCGGGGATCCAGTGGAGCGGGGTGCCGGACCAGTCGAAGCGGACCCGGCGGGGCTTGATCCCGGTCGTCTCGGTCGGCTCGGTCGTCATCAGATGCGTCCTGTCGGGTCGAGGCGGGCGAGCCGGCGGGAGAGGCGGGGCGACAGGCGGGACAGCGCCCGCCCGAACCGGGCTTCGATGGTGACGGGGACCACGGGCTTGTCGCGGTCGACGGCCCGGACGATGGCCTCGGCGACCCGTTCGGGCCCGTAGCCGCGCAGCGAGTAGAGGCGCTTGGTGGCCTGCTGGCGGCGGGCCTGCTCGCCGTCGGTCACGCCGACGAAGCGGGTGGTCGTGACGATGCCCGTGTTGACGATGCCCGGGCAGATCGCGCTGACCCCGATGCCGACGCCGGACAGCTCGGCCCGCAGGCACTCGCTGAGCATGAGGACGGCGGCCTTCGTGGTGGCGTAAGCGGGGTAGCCGCGGGACGGGGTGAACGCCGCAGCGGAGGCGACGTTGACGATGTGGCCGCCGTCGCCGCGGGCCGCCATCTGCCGGCCGAACAGCCGGGAGCCGTGGATCACGCCCCAGAGGTTGACCCGGAGGATGCGCTCCCAGTCGTTGGCCGTGGTGTCGAGCATCGGTCCGGCCATGCCGATGCCGGCGTTGTTGACGACCACGTCGGTGCCGCCGTGGTCCTGCTCGACGGACTTGGCGAGCGCCTCCATGGCGTCGGCGTCCCCGACGTCGACCTGGTGGTACACGGCGGCGGCCCCGAGGTCGCGACACAGCAGCGCGGTGCGGGCGGCGGCGTCGCCGTCGATGTCGGCCGCGATCACGGTGGCGCCTCGCTCCGCGAACGACAGGGCGGTCTGGCGGCCGATGCCAGACCCGGCCCCGGTGACGACCACGACCGGGGCCGCGTCCGCCCGGAGGCGGCGGAGGCTGGGCGGGTCGGTGGCCTCGCCGCTCTCGACGTGGTCGACGAGCTCGGCGATCCAGGCGGCGAGGTGGTCGGGCGCCGTGCGGGGCAGCCAGTGGCGGCCGGGGACGTCGCGCCGCCACAGGTTCGGAGCCCAGCGGGCGGTGTCGTCGAGCAGCGCGGGGGTCACGTAGCGGTCGCCATCGGGGACGATCAGCTGCACCGGCACGTCGGTGCGGCGCTCGGCCGGGCGGGTGGCGCGGCGCAGCACGTTGGCTCGGTAGAGGTTGAGGCCCAGGGCGCCGTCCCTCGCGAGCGTCGCTGCCGGTTCGCTGCCCTTCGGCAGCTCACCCAGGCGCACGAGCGTGTGGTGGATGTGGCGGGCGCCCCCGGCCCGCCACACCAGCGTCGTTCCCGGGAGGTGGAAAGCGCCGATGTACCAGGAGCGCATGCCCTGGCGCAGCAGCTGGCCGAGGTGTCGGGGGGTCGGACGGTGGAGGCGGGCCCGCACCCAGTGGGCGACGTGGTCGAGGCCGGGGCCCGAGATCGAGGTGTAGCTGGCGACCCGGCCGGCCAGCGGCTCGGTGGTGACGGCCTCCCAGCCCTGGATCGACCCCCAGTCATGGCCGACCAGGTGGACCTTGCGCTCTCGGTCCGGGCTGACGGCGTCGACGACCGCGGCGAGGTCGTCGACGAGGAGGTCGAGGGTGTAGCCGCCGCGGCCCTCGGGGGCGCCCGACGCGCCGGCGCCGCGGACGTCGTAGGTGACGACGTGGTAGCGGTCCGCCAGCCGCTCGGCGACCGGGGCCCACACCGCCGAGGTGTCGGGGTAGCCGTGGACGAGCACGACGGTCGGGGCGTCGCTCGGTCCCCGCTCGTCGACGGCGAGGTCGACGTCGTGGCTGGTGACCCAGCGGCGGGTGGGCGCGGTGGCGGTCACGTCGGCACCTCCTCGGCCGGCGCCGCCGAGCGGCGGACGTGCGGGAGGTCGTCGTCGAGCCAGTAGGCGTCGTCGTCGGTGACAACCAGCAGCTCCTCGAACTTGGCGCCGACCCCGCGGAGGCCGAGATGCGGCTCGACGGCCCAGAGGCCGGGCGTGGGCGGGTGGTCGGAGAGCCGGGTGTCGTTCCAGAGCGGTGACCAGCCCTGGCGGAGGCCGACCGCGGTGGTGCGGGCCAGCCAGCGGAGGCTGCGCAGGCCGAAGCGCCCGACGACCGGGCCCGTGCCGGGCGGGAGCTTGTCGACCTGGTGGGCGATGACCCGGAACGGGTAGGCCCGGTGACGGTTCTCGTAGCCCTGGTGGGCGGCGAGGGTGTCGACCGCCTCGTACACCTCGCGCAGCGGGCGGCGCTCCCGTACCTGCTCGACGATCAGGGTGCGGTGCTCGGCCAGGTCGCCGAGGAGCCGGTCGAGGGCCGGGTTGTCGCCGAGCGCTCCGGCGTAGCCGATGTCGGCGGTGTAGCCCTCGTGCACCGGGGCGCAGTCGAGGATGAACGGCATGCCGTCCTCGAGCTTCCGGTTGGTGGGGAAGAACTGGAGCGGTTGGCGGAAGCGGCGGAAGGCGGTGCGGTCGCCGAACCAGGCGAACGGCAGGTGGAACCAGTCGTCGACGCCCTGGTCCTGTAGCCAGCGGCGCATCCGCTTGGCGACCTGGCGTTCGGTGACCCCGGCTTCGAGGTCGGCCGCCGTGGTCTCCGCGCACCGGTAGGCGAGCTGCTGCACCTCCCTGAACCGCTCGAGGTCGGTCTCGGTCAGGTCCCAGCATTTCGTCACATCGTCGACTGTGCCATTGATCAATGGCAAGGTCAATCGAGCGGGTACGCCTCCAGCCCGTCGAAGGTCGACAGCACCAGCCGGTCTCCGACGACGACCAGGTCGTGGCCGACGACGTCATTGCGCACGGTGTCGATGTCCCCGGTCCGAGGATCGACCTCGTACACGTTGACCCCGACCAGGTAGAGGTGTCCCGCGGCCTGCACCAGCCGGGGGTCGGTCCGCCCGCCGGGGGAAGTCGAGGTCCACCGCTGCTGGCCTTCCCGGTCGAGGGCCCGAAGCTTGGTGCCCTCGAGTACGACGGTGATCCCGTCGTCCACCGCCACCTCCGGGAACTCGTCCCGCAGCGGAACCGCCCACCGCTCCGCCCCGGTGGCGGCGTCCAACGTCAGCAGCTTGGCGTCGTGGTCTTCCTTCGTGACGACTGCGACGGTCTTGCCGTCGACCGGTGCCGTGACGCTGGTGATGAGGGGGGTTCCCTCGAGGTCGTGGCGCCAGAGCTCGTGGCCGGTGATCGGTTCGACGGCGATGAGCGTCACCGTCCCGCTCCCGGTGCTGGGGTCGAGGGCCATGGTGTAGAAGCGCTCGCCGGCCGCGAAGACCTCGTTGGTCAAGAAGGCGAAGCCTTGGCTGTCCCCGCCCAGGTGCCACTGGGGCGATCCGGTGGGCGGGGCCAGGCCTTCGACCGTGTTCTCCTGGGCGGTGGCGCCGCCGTGGGGCGCGGCGATGATCGGACCGACGATGGCGAAGCCGTGTGCGAGCGCGATCTGGTCGGCGTCTTCCGGGACCCGCTCACTCGACCAGAGCTCGTCGCCCTGCACGGTGATGCCGTGGAGGGTCGTGTGCTCGAACGGGTACTTACCGCCATCGCCGACGATCAGCATGTCGCCCACGAGCTGGGGTGCGGTGGCGGCGCCCTCGAGCCGCTGGGTGAAGCGGACCTTGCCGGTGGCGACCTCGACGCACGACAGGATCGCCTCCCGGGTGACGCAGACGACCTCGCCGTCGGTGACGAGGCCCTCGGCCCGGCCGCGCCCGGCGAGGTCCACGGACCACACCTCGCTCCGGGTCGATCGGTCGACGCCGGCTTCGAGCACCTCCTCGAGCAACCAGAAGGCGGGGATGGCGACGACGGCGACCACGGCGAGCACCTTCAGCCACAGCGGGGTGCCGCCGCCGGCGCTCGGCGGGGGTGGGAACGGCGGCGGGGGTGTCGCCGGTGGTCGCTGCTGTGGGGGCGCGGGGAAGCCCAGGAACCCTCCGCCTCCGGGGTCGGTCATCTCAGGCCAGGTCCCAGACCATCTGTAGAGGGCTGCCGTCCCGCAGGAGCTCGATCGGGTCGTGCTTGTCGATGTGGCCGATCAGCCCGCTGTACACGCTGTAGCCGCAGAGCCGCTGGAGCCGCTCGTCGAAGCGCTTGGCCACGGCCGGGGGGATGCCCAGCTGCTGGTTCTCCTGCTGGCGGATGTAGCCGGCGCAGTAGTTGCAGGCCAGGCCGACCCGCCGCTCATCGGTGGTGTTGGCGCCCCCGCCATGCCACAGGCTGCCGTGCCAGACCAGCACGCTGCCCCGGGGCATCTCGGCGGGGATCGACGGGTAGTCGCGGCCGAAGTCGGGCGACTGGTCGCGGTGGCTGCCAGGTACGAGGCGGGTGGCGCCGTTGGCCTCGGTGAAGTCGGTGAGCGCCCACATGGTGTTGCACACCACCGGCGGGTGGGGCTTGGGGATGGGGATGAGCTGGTCGTCGGCGTGGATCGGCTGCGGGGTCTCGTCGGGGCCGATGGCGATCGACGAGAGCGACGACAGCAGGCAGCCCTCGTCGAGCACGCCTTCGACGATCGGCAGGACGTTGGGATGCGTCGGGACCTGCTCGAACACCTTGCCGTGGACGAGGAGGTTGTAGATGCGCACGGTCTGGCGGCCCTCGAACTCGTTGTTGGCCGGGACGACCGCCAGCTCGTCCTCGAGTCGCCGCAGCGCGGTGTCGAGGGCGTCGAGGTGGCTCGGCTCGATGGCCTCCTCGACGACGGTGTACCCCTGCTCCGAGATCTGCCCCAGGTGGTCCGTGACCTCCCGCATGGTCAACTGCCGCATAGCGTCACCCTACGCAGGTCAGAGGGGTTGTGCCGGGCGCGCTCTCCGTGGTGCCTAGGGAGCAGACCAGTGGAAGGCGACGACGAGCGGCGGGTGGTCGCTGAGGTCGTCGCCGGCCGGGTCCTTGAAGCGGTCCCGGGGAAGCTCGTGGTCCGTGGCCTTCAGGGTGACATCTTCCTGGCCGGCGCCCGAGCGGTAGGCGATCTTGTCGATGCTGTCGGTCTCGGGGCACTTGGTGGCGTCGCACGCGTCGGTGAGGCCGGTGTCGGCCAGGAACTTCGCCCAGATCTCGTCGTCGGCGTCGCCGCTGGCGTCGGGGTGGTCGCTGTCGGTGTGGAGGTTGGTGTCGCCGCCGACGATGATCGCCCGGCCCTGGCTGTGAGCCGTCATGTAGTCGGCGAGCTGAGCGAAGTCGTCGGCCTGCAGCTGCTGGTCCTCGGCCGAGCCGCCGGCCTCGGCGTGCAGGGTGTAGAGGTCGACCTCGACGCCGTCGGCGAGCTCCAGCCGCACCATGGCGAAGCCCTTGGCGGACAGGCAGTCGGCGGCGCCGGGACCGGTGAACCCGCCGAAGCAGCCGTCCCAGGGCACCCGCGCCTCGTCGCTGAAGGGGAAGCGGGACAGCACGCCGAGGCCGTCGCCGACCTGGAGCTCCGGCCGCTTGGCGAGGTCGACGCCCGTGGCCTCGGGCCCCGGGTACTGCGCCGTCTTGTGCGGCTGGGTGGCCTCGGCCCGCAGGCGCTCGTGGTAGTGGACGAAGTCGAAGCCGTCGAGCGCCGGCCGCCACCAGTCGAAGTCCTCCTGGGTGACGACCACGTCGTACTCGTCGAGCAGCGGGCTGATGAGCGGGATGTGGTCCTTGGGGTGGACCGTCGAGATCTCCTGGGGGAGGCCGGCGACGTTGTAGCTGAGCACGGT
>Ga0075431_100004522_pt1 | contig 13657 bp, 13 predicted proteins | sample RhiMetdeltSRZDD5_FD_75297 | JGI IMG/M metagenome (GOLD analysis project Ga0075431, IMG submission 75297) | Populus rhizosphere microbial communities from Tennessee, USA - Rhizosphere MetaG P. deltoides SRZDD5 | ecosystem: Host-associated > Plants > Roots > Rhizosphere > Soil | place: USA... | reverse complement strand
CAGAAAGCGGGTAAGAAGCGCATGAAGCAGGTCGGCAGCGTCGAAATACCGCAGGAAGCGTTTCTGGCGATATTGCAGGTGGAGAAATAAACGCGAGCCATGAGCCGTTACAGTGAGCCGGCTGATCGCAGGCACTCGAACGGCTACGCCGCTTGCCGTGGACGGCCGACGGCTTACGGCTGAGGCCCAGGGGTTACGGTAGAAGAAAAATGAATTTCGCCCTCATCATGTTCCTGCTGCTGGTGCTGACCGGTGGCATCTGGTTGCTCGACACGCTGGCGCTGCGACAACGGCGCGCGAAGCGCAAAGCGGAGCCGTGGTGGGTCGAGTACTCGAAAAGTTTCTTCCCCGTCATTCTCGTCGTTTTCCTGCTGCGCTCGTTCCTGGTCGAGCCTTTCAAGATCCCGTCCGGTTCGATGTTGCCGACGTTGCTTATCGGCGATTTCATACTGGTCAACAAATATACGTATGGCATCCGTCTGCCGGTCATCAACGTGAAAGTGATGGACATGAACTCGCCGGAGCGCGGGGAAGTCATGGTCTTTCGCTATCCGGTCAATCCGTCTCTGGACTACATCAAGCGTGTAGTCGGTCTGCCGGGGGACGAGGTGGCGTACCGCAACCGGCGCCTGTCCGTCAACGGCCAGGAAGTGCCCCTCAGGCGCGCAGGCGATTACAACTATGTCGAGAACGGCGTGAACTTCGTTGCAACCGAGCGCTATGTCGAAAAGCTCGGCGAGCGCGAGCATGCAATGCTTATCAGGCCTGATGCAGGACCGTTCCTGATCTCCGCAGCCCGCGCCTTTCCCTACCGGGAAAATTGCGCGTACAATGACGACGGATTCGTCTGCAAGGTACCGAGCGGCCACTACTTCATGATGGGCGACAACCGGGACAGCAGCGACGACAGCCGGTACTGGGGCTTCGTACCGGAGCAGAACATCGTCGGCAAGGCTTTCCTGATCTGGTGGAACTTCGACGACTTCAAGCGCATCGGGCGCTCGATCGAATGACGATGACGGTGGGGGGCTTGAAGCAGCACGCCGGCATCACACTGACCGGCATGCTCATCGCTTCCGTCGTCGTGGTTCTCCTGCTGCTGCTAGGCTTAAAGGTCGTGCCCGTCTACGTCGAGTACTACGCAATACAGAAAGCGTTCAAGGCGCTCGCGGCCGACCCGAACCTTCGCGGCGCGCCCCGGCGGCAGGTTGCGGCGGCATTCGCTTCACGCGCGGCAGTCGACGACATCAAATCGATCGGGCCGGACAGCGTGCAGGTGACGAAGGGCGGCGACGGTATCATCGTGAGCGCCGAGTACGAAAAGAAGGTGCCGCTCTTTCGTAACGTCAGCGCGTGCTTCGATTTCAAGCCGTCCTCCGAATAGCGGAGGACCCACTGTTTCCCTGCGATGGACCTGGAGCGCTTTAGCGAGTCGATCGGCTACCGCTTCAAGGATACGGATCTACTGGTGCGTGCTCTGACGCACCGCAGCCACAGCGCGGGGCACAACGAAAGACTCGAATTTCTCGGCGACAGCGTAGTGAACTGCGCGGTCGCGCTCGCCCTTTATCGCAAGTTTCCTGCGCTCACCGAAGGCGAGCTTTCACGGCTGCGTGCGAGCCTCGTCTCTCAGCCGTCGCTCGCGGGAATCGCGAAGTCGCACGATTTCGGCACGTATCTCCGGCTCGGAGAAGGCGAAGTGCGAAGCGGAGGCGCACGGCGGCCGTCCATGCTTGCCGATGCCGTGGAGGCTGTCGTGGGCGCGGCGCTTCTCGACGGAGGGTTCGATGCGGCGACGACCGTCGTCGAGACGCTTTTTCGGGAGGCGTTGGAAAACATCGATCCGCTTTCGACCGGTAAGGACGCGAAGACGCGGCTCCAGGAGTATCTGCAAAGCCGCCACCTGCAGCTTCCCCGCTACACAGTGACCGCGATACGCGGCGAAGCCCACGAGCAGATGTTCGAAGTCGAATGCGAGGTGAGCGAGCTCGGCATTCGCACGCGCGGCGAGGGGACAAGCCGCCGGAGCGCGGAGCAGGATGCGGCCCGCGTGGCGTACGAACGCGCGATTGCGGCGGGAGAGAGCGGATGAGCGAAGCACATCGCGCCGGGACGGTGGCGATCGTCGGTCGTCCCAACGTCGGTAAATCCACGCTGCTGAATCGCCTCGTCGGTCAGAAAGTCAGCATCACGTCCCGCAAACCACAGACGACACGCCATCGCATCACGGGAATTCTTACGCGCCCGGATGCACAGCTCGTGTTCATCGATACGCCCGGTTTTCAGACGCAGCATCGAAACGTCATGAACCGGCTCATGAACCGCGCCGTGAGGCAGGCACTCGAAGGGGTGGACGTCGTCGTGTGGGTGATCGAAGCGCTCAGGTTCGGAGAGCGGGACGCGTCGGTGCTGAAACTGCTCCCCGACAACGTGCCTGTAGTGCTTGTCATCAACAAGGTGGACCGGGTCCAGAGGAAGCCCGATCTTCTTCCGTTCATCGCGGAGATGCGCGAGCGGCGGGATTTCGCGGCGATCGTTCCGATCTCTGCGGAGCGCGGGCGTGAAGCCGATGCACTCGTGGCCGAAGTCGTGAAGCTGCTGCCCGAAGCACCGCGGATGTACGAGGAAGACGAAATCACGACGCTTCCCGAGCGTTTCCTCGCTGCGGAGCTCGTGCGGGAGAAGCTCTTCCGGCTCCTCGGCGAGGAGCTGCCTTATGCCACTGCGGTCGAGATCGAGCGTTTCGAGACGACGGGGAACCTGCGGCGCATTTACGTTGCGATACTGGTGGACAAGCCGAACCAGAAGCCGATCATCATCGGCAAGGGCGGGGAAAAACTTAAAGCGATCGGCACGCAGGCGCGAAAGGACATGGAACAGCTGTTCGGGGGCAAAGTGTTTCTGGAAGTGTGGGTGCGTGTGCGCAGCGGCTGGGCGGACGACGAGGCGGTGCTCAGGCGACTCGGCATCGATAGCGGCGGGTGACGAGTGACGGGTGACGAGAGGCGCAAATCAGGTGCCAACCGCCACGACGCCGAGCCCGCGTTCGTCCTGCACAGCTATCCGTTCCGCGAGACGAGTCTCGTCGTCGAGCTTTTCACGCGCAATGCCGGACGCATAGCGGCGGTCGCGAAGGGCGCGCGCAGGCCCAAGTCTGCTTTGCGCGGTGTGCTGCTCGCATTCCAGCCACTGCTCGTATCGTGGTCCGGCAAGGGCGAGCTCCAGACGCTGATGCGTGCCGAATGGGATGGGCCTTACCATCCACTGAAAGGGCTCTCGCTCCTCTGCGGCTTCTACCTGAACGAGCTGCTGCTGAAACTCCTGCCGCGGCACGACGAGCACGAGCATCTTTTCGAAACGTATGCGCAGACGCTGCAGGCGCTCGGGCCGCACGACGAACCTTCGGGCGTCCTGCGAAGCTTCGAGCAACGGCTGCTGCGCGAGCTCGGCTATGCGATGACGCTCGATCGCGATATCGAGAGCGGCCAACCGATCGCCGCTGAAGAGCGCTATACCTACATCGTCGAGCGCGGCCCGGTCAGCCGCACGTCGGACCGGGAAACAAACGGGGTAGAATTGCTCGGCCAAACGCTTCTCGACATGCAATCGGGCGACTACACACGCGCGCTCACGCAGCAGCAGAGCAAAGCGCTCATGCGTGTGCTCATCAATCATTATCTCGGCGACCAGGTCTTGCACACGCGGCAGCTCCTTCGCGACCTCCAGGCGCTTTAGCGACCGCGGCGCATGACGCACCTCAATGTCAGCCTGAGTGGCAGCGTGAGTGTCAGGCTAAGTGTCAACCTCAACAAAGTCGCGCTGCTGCGCAATACGCGCCCGCTCGGCATTCCGAGCGTTACCGGCTGCGCCACCATCGTGCTCGACGCCGGTGCGCAGGGCATCACGGTGCATCCGCGGCCGGATGGTCGTCACATCCGGGCGCAGGACGTGTATGACCTCGCGGAGCTTCTGAAGAGTTACCGCCACGCGGAGTTCAACATCGAGGGCAATCCGTTCGAGAACGCGCTCGAGCTCGTGCGGGCCGTGCGTCCGCACCAGTTCACGATGGTGCCGGATGATCCGGGTGCTTTCACGTCGGACCACGGCTGGGACCTCGCGCGGCATGCGACAGGTCTGAAACCGTTGATCGCGGAAGTGAAAGCGCTCGGCGTACGCGTGAGCCTTTTCATGGATGCCGAGGCCTCGATGATGGCCGCCGCAGCCGAAGTGGGTGCGGATCGGATCGAGCTTTACACCGAACCGTATGCGCGTGCTTTTGCAACAACCGACGAGCGCGACGTGCTCGCCCGCTACACGTCAGCCGCGCGCGCGGCGACATCGGCGGGACTCGCCATCAATGCCGGGCACGACCTGAACCAGCAGAATCTGCCGAGATTCCTGGCGGCGGTACCCGGCGTGCTCGAAGTGTCGATCGGCCATGCCTTGACGGCGGACGCTCTGATCGATGGCCTGGCGCCCACGGTCCGCAACTATCTTGCCGCGATCGGACGGGCATGATCTACGGGATTGGGATCGACGTGGTCGAGCCGCAGCGCATCGCGAGACTGCTCGAAAAATACGGCGAACGCTTCGCGAGGCGCGTGCTCACGAGCCGGGAGTGGCCGGCTTACGAGAGGACCGTCAACCCCGTGCTGTTCGTGGCCAATCGCTTCGCCGCCAAGGAAGCGTTCTCCAAAGCGATGGGGACCGGGTTTCGGTATCCCGTGACGCTTCAGTGCATCAGCATCGTTCAGAACAGGGCGGGCAAGCCTGGGTTCGAGTTCCATCCGCAGCTCGACGCCCTCGTGACAGAGCGGGGCATTATCGGCCACCATGTCACCATCAGCGACGAGCGATCGCTCGCGTGCGCGTGCGTTGTCCTGGAGGCGCGTGGGAATGGCACAGGCTAAAAGCATTCCACTGGGGCCCGTGGTGATCGACGTGGTCGGCAAGGAGCTGTCCGACGAAGATCGGCGGCGCCTGCTGCATCCGTTGACGGGCGGCGTCATTCTTTTTACCCGCAACTACGAGTCGCCCGAACAGCTGCAGCGGCTCACGAGCGAGATTCGTGCGCTGCGCGAGCCTGCGCTCGTCGTGTCCGTCGACCATGAAGGGGGGCGCGTTCAACGCTTCCGCCAGGGCTTTACGGTGCTTCCGCCAATGCGCGCGCTCGGCGCGGCGTGGGAGCGGAATCGCCAGCAGGCGCGTCATCTTGCCCACGAAGTGGCGTTCGTGCTGGCGACCGAGCTGCGCGCGCACGGCATCGACTTGAGCTTCGCGCCCGTCCTCGACGTCGACTACGGCAACAGCAGCGTTATCGGAAACCGCGCTTTCCACAGCGACCCCGACGTCGTGGCGGAGCTTGCCACCGCAGTGATGCAGGGCCTGAAAGAAGGCGGCATGGGTGCGGTGGGCAAGCATTTTCCTGGCCATGGTCACGTGCGTGCCGACTCACACCTCGAGTTGCCCGTGGACGATCGAGCGTATGCGGATATCGAGCTTGCCGACCTCGTGCCTTTCAAACGGCTCATGCGGGCCGGCCTGCCCGCAATCATGCCGGCGCATATCGTGTTTCGGCAGATCGATGCACGACCGGCGGGATTCTCGCCGGTGTGGCTGAAGCGCATTCTCCGCGAAGAGCTGCACTTCGACGGCCTCGTTTTCAGCGACGATCTCAGCATGGAAGGCGCGCGTACCTTCGGTGGAATTACGGCGCGGGCGCAAGCGGCGCTCGAGGCCGGTTGCGACATGGTGCTCGTGTGCAACGACCCGGCGGCGGTGGATACGCTTTACGGAAGCTTCGATTACAAGATGCCCCCGGTCTCGCTGGTGCGGCTGGCGAGGCTGCATGGCCGCAGCGGCGCCGAGACCATGGTGAAGCTCCGCGAAGAAGCACGTTATGTCGCGGCTCTGGACGCGATTGCCGGCCTGGGACACGCGGACGGCGAGCTGCCTCTCGCATGAGCGCGCACGCGCACGGGCATACACACTCGCATTCGCACTCGCATACGCACGAGCCTGGGCGTCCCGCGTTCGCCGCCGCGCTCGCGATCACGTTCGGCTACGCACTGGTCGAGCTCGCGGGCGGGATCTGGTCCGGGTCGCTCGCTCTTGCGAGCGATGCCGGGCATATGTTTTCGGACGCGCTTGCGCTTGCCCTGGCGGCAACCGCGGCGTGGATCGCGCGACGTCCTCCCGGACTGAAGCATTCCTACGGTCTCGCGCGCGCCGAGGTGATTGGCGCGAGCCTGAACGGGCTTTTGATGCTTCTCATCATCGTCGTGCTGGTAGTGGAAGCCGTGCAGCGACTGCTCGCACCTCGCCCCGTGATGGCCGGGGCAGTCATGGCAATCGCTGCAATCGGTCTCGTGGTGAACGGGGCGGTCGCTTTCATCCTGAGCCGCGGCCACCATACGCTCAACGTGAGAGGCGCGCTGGTACACGTGATCGGGGACCTCCTGAGCTCGATCGCAGCGCTCATCGCCGGCGCCGTGATTTACGTAACCGGCTGGCTGTTGATCGACCCGATACTTTCGCTCGTCATCGCCGTGCTCATTCTGACGACGACACTCAAGCTGCTGCGCGATACCCTGCACGTGCTCATGGAAGGCGTTCCCGGGGCCGTCGATCTCGCGGAAATTGGTCGAGCGCTTGCGGAGCTTCGCGGTGTCTCCGAGGTGCACGACCTGCACGTGTGGAGCATCGGCAGCGACCGCGCGGCGCTCTCCGCACACCTGGAGATCGAGCAGCTCGAGATGTGGCCGGCGATTCTCCACGATGCGCGGCACGTGCTGCGAGAGCGGTTCGGCGTCGATCACGTGACGTTGCAGCCGGAGCTTGCGCCGGCGTTGCGGCTGCCGCGGCAGGCCCCGGTGACGATCTGGCCGCGCGGCGAGCGGCCTTCTAAACAGTGAGGAGTGATGCACGAGGTGATGGAAAGCCGCAGGGTGCCGCGGTGACGCACTCTCGCCGGAATCGTGGGGTGCGTCGATGACGCACCGCGAACATCAAAGTGAAACAGCAGCGCTCCTCGAGTGCCGCGCCTGCCCGCGCCTCGCAGGCCATCTCGACGAAGTGCGGCGGCTGCGCCCGGACTACCACGCAAAGCCTGTTCTGCCGTTCGGGGACGAAGCGCCCCGGCTTCTCGTCGTAGGCCTCGCTCCGGGGATGCACGGCGCCAACCGGACCGGCCGCCCGTTTACGGGGGACTACGCAGGCATCCTGCTGTACGAGACGCTCCATCGGTTCGGCTACGGCAGCCAGGCCAATGCGGTTTCGGTGGATGACGGCTTGCGGCTGACGGGCTGCCGGATCACGAACGCGGTGAAATGCCTGCCGCCGCAGAACAAGCCGGAGCCGGGGGAGGTCCGCCGCTGCAACGTGCATCTCAAAGCAGAGCTCGACGTCCTGCCTCCGCGATCGGCAATCCTCGCGCTTGGCGCTATCGCGCACCAGGCCGTGCTCATGGCGTACGGGTTGCGCCGCGGCGATTACACGTTCGCCCATGGTGCGCAACATGCTCTGGCGTCAGGGCATGCGCTGTTCGATAGCTACCACTGCAGTCGCTACAATACACAGACGAAACGACTGACCGCCGAGATGTTCCGGGATGTCTTCGAGGCGATCGCGGGGCATCTGCAGTCGCGTTAGCCCGCTATCCCGAGCCGCTCGCGTGTTTCCCCCGCCGACTTCCATCATGTCAGACCCTGCCGAGATCATAGCCGGCCTGCCGCATCTGCCGGGCGTCTATCGCATGCTCAACGCGGCAGGGGAAGTGCTGTACGTCGGCAAGGCGCTGGATCTCCGCAAGCGCGTCGCGTCGTATTTCCAGAAAACGCTCGGGACGTCGCCGCGCACGCAAATCATGGTGTCTCAGATTGCGCGCGTGGAGACGACAGTGACGCGGTCCGAGGGCGAAGCGCTGCTGCTCGAGAACAATCTCATCAAGGCGCTCAATCCGCGCTACAACATCCTTTTCCGCGACGACAAGTCGTATCCGTACCTGGTGGTCACGGGCAGCATTTATCCGCAGCTCGGATTTCACCGCGGCACGCTCGATGACCGGAATCGCTACTACGGCCCGTTTCCGAACGCGGGGGCGGTGCGCGAGAGCATTCAGCTCATACAGAAAGTGTTCCGCATCCGAACCTGCGACGACACGGTATTCGTGAACCGCTCGCGTCCGTGTCTGCTGCACCAGATCAAGCGCTGCACGGCGCCGTGCGTGGGGCTGGTCACGCCCGAAGCCTATGCGGAGGACGTCCACAGCGCGGAACTGTTCCTCTCGGGCAAGGAAGATGAAGTCATCGACCGGCTGATCACGCGCATGCAGACCGCTTCGGAACGTCAGGATTACGAAGACGCTGCGCTGCTGCGCGACCAGATCGCGGCGCTGCGCAGAGTTCGCGAAAAGCAGTTCGTGAGCGATGAATCAGGCCGCGATGTCGACGTGATCGCGTGCGCCCGCGTCTCCGGCGTGACGTGCGTGAATCTCGTAATGATCCGCGGCGGCCATCATCTCGGCGACAAGAATTTCTTTCCGCGCAACGCCGAAGCATTCAGCGAAGACGAAGTCCTCGAAGCGTTCCTGGCGCAGCACTATCTCAACCACGGCATTCCGCGTCAGATCGTCGTGGGCGGGGACTTCGATGCGGCGCCGCTCGAGGAGGCGCTCACGACACAGGCAGGGCGCAAAGTGCAGATCAATCTGAATCCGACGGCTGCGCGCCGCGTGTGGCTGGAAATGGCCGCAAAAAACGCGCGCTTCGGGGCAGAGCAGGCGGTAAGCTCCCAATCGACACAGGAGGCACGGCTCGCGGCGCTTCAGCAGGCGCTCGAGCTCGGCGAGACGCTCCAGCGCATCGAATGCTTCGATGTGAGCCACACGATGGGGGAGGCGACCGTCGCGTCCTGCGTCGTCTACGATAAGTCCGCGATGCAGAAGAGCGAGTACCGCCGGTACAACATACGAACGGTCGGCCCCGGCGACGACTACGGGGCGATGCGCGAAGTGCTGACGCGGCGCTACAGGAAGATCGTGGCGGGCGAAGGCAAGGTGCCCGATCTTGTGATGATCGACGGTGGCAAAGGCCAGCTGGGCGTCGGCGTGGAAGTCTTCTCGGAGCTCGGCCTGGGCGGCGTGCCGCTCATGGCGATCGCGAAAGGCGAGGAGCGCAAACCCGGCCTCGAGCAGCTGCTCATGCCCGGCCGTGCGGAAGCGCCGGTGCTCGGGCCCGATCATCCCGCGCTACATCTGATACAACAGATACGTGACGAGGCCCACCGTTTTGCGATCGCCGGCCATCGTGCACGACGTGCGAAAGCCCGGACGACGTCGCCGCTGGAAGCGATCTCCGGCGTGGGCGCAAAGCGCAGGCAGCGGCTGCTTTCCCGCTTCGGCGGCTTGAGAGGCCTCCTTGCGGCAAGTGTCGACGATCTCGCGCAGGTCGACGGCATCAGCCGCTCGCTCGCCGAGAAGATTTACCAGGAACTGCACTGATGGACCGCATAACGACGCAAAAGCAGACTCCCGTGCCGCTCAATCTTCCGAACCTGCTCACTTGGCTGCGCATTCTTCTGATTCCGCTCTTCGTCGGGATTTTCTATTTCGAAAAAAGCTGGGTATCGCCTCAGAACCAGAATCTCGTCGCGACCATCATCTTCACCGCGGCCGCGATCACGGACTGGCTCGACGGCTGGCTTGCGCGCAAGCTCAATCAGACATCCGCGTTCGGGGCGTTCCTCGATCCTGTCGCCGACAAGCTCATGGTGGCCGCGGCGCTCATCGTGCTGGTGGAGCTCGATCGCCTGCATTCGCTCATTGCCCTCATCATCATCGGCCGCGAGATCACGATTTCGGCCTTGCGGGAGTGGATGGCGCAGATCGGACAGGCGAAGAGCGTGGCGGTGTCGGTCGTAGGGAAGGTCAAGACGGCCTCACAGATGCTCGCAATCCCGCTACTGCTCTACGACGACCCGCTCGGCGGCTTCGACCCGCAACTGTGGGGGACATGGCTCATCTACCTCGCGGCGGTGCTGACCCTCGCATCGATGATCTGGTATCTGAAGCTCTCGCTGCCGCTTGCGTGGAAGCACCGCTGAAGCCCGAAATTCCTTACAGCGCCTGCGTTTACGAGATTGCCGCAACTCGACCGGATATCGTATAATTCAGGGCCTTACGCGGGAATAGCTCAGTTGGTAGAGCGCAACCTTGCCAAGGTTGAGGTCGCGAGTTCGAGACTCGTTTCCCGCTCCAGATTCGAATAGAACGGCTTGCTTCTGGGCGTTTTGGCGTCGGCGTAACCTGAAGGTTAGCCTCCCCCAACCGTCTTGCACGCAAGCCGTTTTAGTTTCGCACCCCTGGCGGGGTGGCAGAGTGGTTATGCAGCGGCCTGCAAAGCCGTGGACGCCGGTTCGATTCCGACCCCCGCCTATCCTGAGCTCTACATGATGACTTACGTCTGTAGGGCTCTGCCTTCAAAAGCCTCGACTGATGTGCGTTCTTCGCCGGGAGCTTACGTGCTTTTGGCACAAAGGATTCCAGCAGTGAGAATCGGAACCCGGCTCGCGATCAATCCAGCGGCTTGATCCCCGCGTCCTTCGCGATCCGGATCATCAGCGCGCTCTGCTCGCGCATGTGCGCGCCGAGCTGCTCGGGTGTGCTGCCCGCGATTCCGAGGCCCAGGTCGACCAGGCGGTTCTTCACGTCGGGATCCTGGAGCGCCTTGTTTGCCACGGCATTGATACGCGCAACGACATCGGGGGACACGCCCGCGGGGCTGACGACGCCCAGGAAGCCTTCGAATGCGAAGCCCGGCACGGTTTCGCCGACGGTTGGTACGTTCGACATGGCCGGGGTACGCTTTGCGCCCGATACGGCAATCGCACGCAGACGGTTCGCCCGGACGTACGGAATCACTTCGGGAAGCGGCGAGAAAACGAGATCGACGTGGCCTCCGACGAGGTCCACGAGAGCGGGGGCGCCGCCTTTGTAGGCGACTCCCGTCATCCTGATGCCGGTCATCTTGCTAAAGAGCTCGGCCGTCATGTGCTGGGATGTACCGGTGCCTGCGGTGCCGTAGTTGAGCTGCCCTGGTCTCGCCTTTGCGAGCGCGATCAGCTCTTTCGTCGTCGTCGCTGGAACGGTCGGGTTCACGACGAGGCCATTGCTCTGGTACATGAGCAGCGCGATCGGCGCGAAATCCTTGAGCGGGTTGTAGGTCATCTTCTGATAGAACGCGAGGTTCGTTCCGAGCCCCGTGCCGCTGCTCCAGAACAGCGTGTAGCCGTCCGGCGGAGCCTTCGCGACGTAGTCCGCGGCGATGTTGCTCGCCGCACCCGCACGGTTCTCGACGATGACCTGCTGCCCCAAGTCGGCGCTCAGTTTGGGCGCAAAAATCCGCGCCGTTGTATCGACGCTGCCGCCGGCTGCATAGCCCACGATGAGACGTATCGGCTTCGTCGGATAGGTCTGTGACCACGATGGAGTTGCAACGCAGAGCGCGAGCGCGGCGCACGCAAGAATACGAACGAACATCTTTCCCCCGGTGTGTAGTTGGCGATGCCGGACCAAAACATTGTAATCTTCGATCGAGTAATACCGCACGCTTTCCGCTCCGGCAACTCGGGGCAACGGCAAAGGACTGTTCATGTCGCACGCAGTAGACCGCATTCTGAACCCTCGCACGGTCGCCGTCGTAGGGGCATCCAATGATCCCGAGAAGCGCGGCTACCGCGCAATCAAGACCCTGCTCGCCGACGAGTACCAGGGCGAGATCATTCCGATCAATCCGAAAGAAAAGAAGATTCTCGATCTCGACTGCTATGCGCGGCTGCAGGACGCGCCCCACGAGATCGACCTCGCGCTCATCTGCACGCCCGCGCGCCTGACACCCGAAATGGTGCGGCAATGTGGAGAGAAAGGCGTGAAAGGCGCGCTGCTCCTCGCGGGCGGCTTCAGCGAAGCGAGCGAAGAAGGGCGCAAGCTCGAGGAAGACACGGTGGCGGTCGCGAAGCAGTACGGCGTGCGCCTTATCGGGCCCAACACGAACGGCATGTTCAGTGCCCGCTACTCCTGCAACGCGATTGCCTGGTTCGATATTCCGCGTGGTCCGATCGCGGTGCTGTCGAATTCCGCAAACGTCGCGCTCTCCCTCGTGACGGAAGCGCAGGTTCACCGCTACATCGGCTATAGCACCATGCTCTCGGTCGGCAATCAGGCCGATCTCCAGTTCCACGAGTATCTCGAAGCCCTGGGGGAGGACCTCGACACCAAAGTCATCCTTTCCTATGTCGAGGGATTCAAGAACGGCCGCGCCTACCTCGACGCCGCGCGCAGGGTGACGCCTCTCAAACCGATCGTCCTGTACAAAGCCGGGCGCACGACCGAAGGCGTCAGCGCGGCGAAATCACACAGCGGCTCGCTCGCAGGCGATTACGCTGTGGCGAGCGGCGTGCTGAAGCAGGCGGGCGCCGTGCTCGTGACCGAATCCGTTCACCTGTACTCCGTCGCCGAGGCGCTCGCGATCCTGCCCCCGCTGCCGACGCGGCGCGTTGCGATCCTCTCCGAAGGCGGCGGTCCGATCACGATGGCGGCCGAAGCGCTGGCTGAGCGCGGCATGATTCTCGCGCAGCTCGCTCCCGAGACGCAGAAGAAGCTGAAAGCGATCGTGCCCAATGCGACCGCGCTTTCGAATCCCGTCGATGCGGGCGGCGGCACCGATCCGCGTGCGGAGTACTACGGCCTGTGTGGGAAGGCCATTCTCGAAGACCCGAACATCGACGCGCTCCTCTTCGTCGGGTTTTTCGGCGGCTACACCCTGCGCTACGGCGAGACCGTCGCCCAAACCGAGAACGACTGGTGCGTGGAATTAGCCGAGATGATGCGGCGTTACCGGAAGCCGATCGTCGTGCAGACACACTACGCGCGTTTCCGCACCAAGGCGCTCGACATTCTACGCAACGCCGGCGTGCCCTTCTATCGCGAGATCGAAACCGCGGTGCAGTGCCTCGCGTCGCTCGCCGACTACACCGCCGCGACGCGGCGGCTGACGGGGAGCGCCGCACCGCAGCCTGTCACGATACAGCCGGCTGCCATCGAGCTCGTTCAGCGCGCGCGCAACGCGGGACGCACGAGCCTGCTCGAGAACGAAGCGCGAGACCTACTCGGCCGCTACGGCGTGAAAGTACCGCCGGCGGTGCTTGTGCGAGACGCAGCGGAAGCGGCGAACGTCGTAGCCAAGCTGGGTGACGTCCCGCTCGCACTCAAAGTCGTCTCGAAAGACGTGCTGCACAAGTCGGACGCGGGCGGCGTCAAGCTGAACGTCGCAGGGGCGGACGCCATAAAGGATGCAATCCGGGATATCACGGCTAGCGTCAAGCGCCACGCTCCGGCGGCGGAAATAGTCGGCGTGCTCGCGGCGCCCATGGCCGAAAAAGGCGTCGAGATCATCATCGGCGTCACGCGCGACCCGCAGTTCGGCCCCGTGCTCATGCTCGGCCTGGGCGGGGTCTTCGTCGAAGTGATACGCGACGTGGTCTTCCGCGCACTGCCCGTCTCGGCGGCCGACGCCGAAGAAATGCTCGGCGATTTACGCTACAAGGCGATGCTCGAAGGCGCGCGTGGTTTACCGCCCGTCGACAAGGCCGCGCTGCGCGA